>Ga0207130_1040_pt2 | contig 38632 bp, 27 predicted proteins | sample Alteio_BWMinHeat_16_FD_153545 | JGI IMG/M metagenome (GOLD analysis project Ga0207130, IMG submission 153545) | Enriched cells from forest soil in Barre Woods Harvard Forest LTER site, Petersham, Massachusetts, United States -... | ecosystem: Environmental > Terrestrial > Soil > Temperate forest >... | reverse complement strand
AAAACAGCCATTGGCCGTATAGACGCGCCGGCCACGCTCAGCCATGCCGGATTGTGGTAGAGGATAAGTATCGGTTCCCTCCTCGTCAGTTTGCGGATCAAGGTGTCCGATTTGGAAATTCGGAACGAGGGCCAAGCCAACCCAGGAGAAGGCGAATGTCGCAAACAAACCGCAAAAGAGTGGAAGCAATCCTTTCATAGCTGCACTTCGGAACCTTCCGCCTCCACTGGATTCAAAAATGTCGGAACACTCGCAGTGCGACCGAGACCAAAGAGCATCAGTCCAAAATGAAACGCGAAAATAAAATGAGACACGGTCATGAGAATTCCCGCCAGGCTTCGCCCACGAAAGTACGGCAGGAGCGACTGCGTGCTTTCGGTGAACGGGAGCGACGGATTCTCCATGTCCAAGCCTTGTATCAAACCACCGGCAAGCAGCATGAGAGTCATCAAGCCGATGCCATAAACCGAACCCCAGAAGTGTAGTTTAATGAGTGTGGCATAACGCCATTCCCGGCCAACCAATCGTGGCACGATGTAGTACATCGAGCCGAAAATAATCATGCTAAAAAACGCATAGAGCCCAAGATGTGAATAGGCCACGCTCGCTTGCGCGAAGTTAAAATAGCGCGCCATAGAGCGCAGCGAAATCAGCACGCCCAAGGCACTGAAAACAGTGTATGACATCGCGCCGAAAACGGTGAAGCGCAGCGTCGGGCTGTAACGCAAAAGGTGAAAATACCCCAGCATCGTCATATGATGGTTGAGGCCAACCGTTGCCACCGGAATAATGGTGAGAATCGTCGCGGCGATGCTCGCCGTGATCATCCAGGCAGGAAAGGGACCATCCACCAGCCGCGCCATCCCCATCCAGCTCGAGAAGAACGCGTACGTCCAGAAACCGATCGTGGCCAGGTGATAACTGTAAACGGGCCGGCCAATCACCTTCGGAATCATGTAATAAGCTGTGCCGAGTCCGATCGCGCCGAACCAAAGAAAGAGAAGATTATATCTTTGATCGCCCGGCGCTTGTCGGCAAAGAACGCACTGGACCCGACCTGGCCAACATCGGAAAGAGCGCACCGGCCGAAGATCAAAATGCACCCGCACCCGGCGCGAGCCCGGCAGGATCGCCTGCTGCTCCTGCGCCCGCGCAAGCGCCGGCTGCTGCATCTCCCGCTGTATCGCCCGCTCCCGCAGTTGCCTCGGCCTCACCTTCCGTCGCCGCAGCAGCTTCGCCGGCCAGCACGTCGACCTCCACCTCAGTTGCTCCCGCGCAAAACGCGCAAGCTGGCGGCGCACCTGCAGCTGGCTTACCCGGTCCCGAGGTGAAGCCTGGCGAACAGCCGCCATACTCGGCTGCCTGGCATCATCAACACCTTTACTCGCCGCGCAGTATCAGTCAGGACTCAAACATGCCGGCGTATCGTTTTCTCTACGAGAAACGCCGCATCACAGGCGAACCTTCTCTTGACGCTTTGAAGTTCGTTGGCAGAGACACGCCTCCTGATGGTTGGGAGATTATTCCAACTTACGATGCCAAATGTCTCGTTGCTTTTTTGATATCGCGGGATCAATCGCACCCGCTGAAAGAAGTTAAGTCCGCCTCCTCGTCGGCGCCTGCGCCTCCGGCAGCAAAGGGGGCAACGAAATGAACGAGAATAATCCCAATCCTGCTCCGCGCGCTCGTCAGGGAATGGATTATGGCGAACACGAAGAGGTTCAGCAGGTCCACGCCGCCATTCAACGTGAGAAACGCGAGCCGCGCGTCGGCCTCGAGCCCCTCTCCATTTGGTTGATCGTCGTTTATTGTCTCGCCGTATTTTTTGGAGGCATTTATTTGGGGCGGTATTCCGGTAATTTTAGCGGTGACAGTCTTGATCCGTTAGGCGGCCTGCCCCCAACAAAGAAGACGGGAGCGGCTGGACCGGCCGGCGGTGGGACTGAAACCCAACTTACTCCCGCCGAGCGCGGCAAAAAAGTTTTTCTCGCGAATTGCGCCGTTTGCCATCAGCCCAACGGTCTTGGCGCGGCGAGTCAGGGCTACCCACCACTCTGCGGCTCGGAAATTGTGAATGGCGGCAGCCGCCGGCCCGCCATGATCGTGTTGAAGGGCTTGCAAGGTCCAATTAAGGTTAAAGGTCAGCAATATGGTAGCGCGGTCATGCAGCCATGGGAAAAAACGCTCAACGATCAAAAGATCGCCGACGTTCTGACCTACATTCGCCAGGAATGGGGCAACACGGGCGGACCGGTTACGCTCGAACAAATCGCCGCGTTGCGCAAGGAACTGGCCAATCATCCGGGATCATGGACCGAGCCTGATTTGCAAGCTGTTCCGGCCGACGCAGAGCTCCCCGGCGGCGAATCCGAAGGTGCCAAACCGGGCGAGCCGCCAAAGCCGCAAGGAAGTCCCGCACCTTCGGCTCCACCAAAGGCCTAGCTTAATCCGTGTTGAACGTTGAGGCGGAAAGCTGATTTGTTACACCATCGCTTCCGCGATTATTTCCGCCATGTGCTTCGGCTTTGCTGACGTGAGGTCGACGATTTGATGCCGGCAACTTGTCCCTGATGCGACGATTTCGGTGCCGGGTGGGTGATTGTTAACGTGTTGCACCAATGGCGCTGCCACCTTTAATGACAATTCATATTTCGAGGCGAGCGCGCCGAAGGCGCCGGCCATGCCGCAACACCCGGTATCGAGCAGTGTTCCCTTTCTTCCGGGCAAACGCTCGACCAGGTGCGCCATGAATTCGGGGTTCATAAGCGATTTCGCGTGGCAATGTGCATGAATCGCAACGTTCTGCGACTTCGGATTGAAATGGAGTGCGCTTGGTTCGCGATCCAGGATGTCGTCGACGAACTTTTCAAATAGAGAACAGCGCTTGGCCACGATTTCGGCATTCTTAATTTTGAGCTCGCGATAATCTTCGACAAACATCGAGTAGCAGGAAGGCTCGAGAAAAATGACTGGAATGTCGTAACGCAATCGTCCCACCTGATTATCTCCTGCCTCGACAGGCGAGACACCTGAGTTGTTCAGCAGCGCGATGTTGTGCTGCCCAAGCTTGGCCGCAGCATCAAGATTCCCCTGACTGAATGCCGGCCGTCCGCAACAGCGACGATTCTTTACCAGCGAGACTTCAAAGCCGAGGGCTTCGAGTACCTTCACTGCGGCGACGCCGATGCGCGGTTCGTGATAACGCACAAACGTATCGTCCCAAAGAATGACGCGGCCTTTGGTAGGGACGCCGCGCTCGCCACGCGACGAGTCCGTCCGGCTGGCGGACTGCGGCGTCCGGACATCGCTTTTGTAGCGGCGGTCTGCGACCGTCGCATTATTCGTCCGACGCTCATAGACCGCCGCTACAGAATGCTTCTCAAACCAGCGATCAAATCGCATACGCGCATAGCGAGGCAGCGAACGTTTCGCCGAAACTCCAAGCGCCTTTTCCATCAAGACGCGTAGCGGGCCAAATCCAAGAGTGGCATTCGCCAGGGACGGCGTCAGGCATCCCAGTCGTCCAAGTAAATCGATGTTGCTAAAGATTCGCTCGCTTAATGGCAAACCATCGCGCCGGTGTCGCGCATACGTGAGCTCTGCTTTCAGCAACGCCAGATTGACATTTGATGGGCATTCCGGCGTGCAACCTTTGCACGAAAGACAGTTGCTCAGAGCGGCGTCCAGCTCGGCCGATTGCAACGGATCGTGGCCGTTAACGCGCAACTGCAAAGCCGCCCGAATGATATTGGCGCGGCCGCGCGTGGACATAATTTCATCGCCCGTGGCGAGAAAAGTAGGACACATCGTTGGCGCGTCTTTCCGGCACCCGCCGCAGCCGTTGCATTGCTCGAGATTGCCGATAAATGAGCGATCCTTGAACGCAAATGCCAGGACTGGCGCAAATGGCAATTCTATCGGTCTCTCGAAGTTGTCGCGCAGGTGATCATCGATCTTGTGTCCGCCATCGCTCAAAATCTTCCCTGGATTAAACACGTTTTTCGGGTCAAACGTCTTTTTGATCTCGCACATTAGGCGGAGTATCTCGTCGCCAAGTTGTTCCCGCATGTATTCAGTCCGCGCGATGCCAACGCCATGCTCGGCTGAAAGCGAACCTTTAAATTGCCTAACAAGTGCCGAGGTTTGATCCGCGACCTGGCGGAATTTCTCTAAATCACCGCGATCGTGCAGATCAAGCACGGGCCGGACGTGCAACAATCCTGCGGCAGCGTGACCGTAATAGCTCGCTTCCAAACCGAGCGGTTCCATAATCGATTTCAGCCCGGCAACGTATGCGGGCAATTGCGCGGGCCGGACCGCGGCGTCTTCGATAAATGCAACCGGTTTGGCTGGTCCAATGCGGCCGGTCAAAAGCGAAAGACCCGCCTTCCTGACCGACCATACTAGGTTCATCTCCTTCGCGTCCGTCAGAACTTTTGTGCGTAAACCCAATTGCCGTGCCTGCAAGATCGACAATCGCTCCGCGACGTTGTCGTCATAAAACTCGACCAGCAAAATTGCGTTGCACGGCTGGGCGTCGAGTTCGAGAAGATCGCGCGCGGGCTGAAATAGTAATTGCCCTTTGGTTTGATCCAGCAAGGGACGGTCGATGTGTTCGATTGCGGCGGGATTGAGATAAAGCAGCTCCACGGTGACTTGCATCGCTTCTGCCACAGATGCAAAAAAGATGACACCCAACCCTTTTTCGCGTGGCAGCGGGGAAATCTTGAGCTCCGCGGAGAAAATCGCAGCGAGCGTCCCTTCGCTGCCGGCCAGGATTTCGCCGAGATTATTCGGTGCACGCAGAAAACGCTCGACTCCGTAGCCTGGCCAGCGCTTCAACAATCCGGGAGGCATCCGATCGGCAATTTCACGGACGTGTGCGCGCACCAGGTTATCGATCTTTTCGTGCTCGTCGCGCAGCGCTTGATAGGCGGGTCCGATTTGGTTGATGCGGCCATCGGCCAGAACAATTTCGAGCGAGACAACATGATCGGCGGTCGTGCCGTAGACCGGCACATGTGCGCCAGACGAATTGTTCGCAATCATTCCACCCAGAGTTGCGCGGGAACTGGTTGCTACGTCAGGCCCGAAACAGAATCCGTGCGGTTTAAGATACGTGTTCAGTTGATCCAGCACCACGCCGGCGCCGACCTGAACCGTGCGATTATCGATGTTAAGGGCGGTGATTTGGCGGTTGTGGCGCGAAAAATCGACAATCAATCCTTCGCCGATTGCGCCCCCGGATAAACTGGTACCGGCGCCGCGTGGAGTTATGGAAATACCGGCATCGGCCGCGGCTTGAATCACTGAGCTTGCTTGCGCTGCGCTACATGGGAATGCCACTCCTGCAGGTTCGATCTGATAGAGGGACGCGTCCGTGGCGTAAAGTTGACGCGTAAGATTATCAAACAAAATCTCGCAATCACTCGATGCGATTGCTTCCAGTTGGGCCGATTTCATCTCAGTCCTCAACGTTAATAAGGTGGCGCAAGTTTCCCAACTTGCGACCCCTCAGAGGCAACTCAGAACGTTGCGCCCTATCAGCACCGGTAAAAGACACGCCAGACTTATACTTGTCGGCGTAAACGTCGCGTAGGAGTTCAGGGTCAATTGTTCGGTTCGGCGTTGGCCGGGGCAATTTCGATGTTTCCGTCAGTTGCGCGAATGACGATGTCGGAGCCGTTTTCTTGTCCAACGGACATGTTGACCTTGGTACCCCGACGTGGAGGGCGGCCTCCTGTATCTGCCAAAGTGTTGGTGACATTACCGTTGAGGGTCTCCGCCACTACATGAAACGACGCCCGGCGCGGGAGAAATGCGCGGACCCTTCCGATAATAATTCTGGCGTCGACGGAAAACCGCCTTTGCTCCCATTTCTCATAGAACAGATCGAGGCCGCCGTTTGCAACTGAGAGCTCAGCGTTCCCGAAGCAGTTGCGTGCTGCCAGTGCGCCGTTCACGATATTAGCATGCATATCACCGCGCATCCCCTCGATCAGAACGTCGCCGTTTCCGATTTCCAGCCGCAATATCTTAATCGTGCGTGGAACGCTAATCACGTAATCAACTGCGCCGGAGCGAGTGGAAAAACGCCATGTTTTTTGCGGCGGAAAAATCGTCTCGAGCGAAATGGAGCCGGGTTGGGCAGAAACCTTGACATCTATTCCGCTCAGCTGGCTGGCGCTCCATGCTTTTTTGATCGCCTTCAGCTTCATCTCCAAATCGTCCGACCCGCAAATCCTAATAGACCCCAGAGGGTTGCGAATGCTCAACGTCCCGGCAGGATCGATCGGGTGCGTTTCTTCGGTCGTTTGCTCGACCGCCCTTTGCACGGACGACCCGCAACTCATTGAGAACCAACTACACGCAAGAACGAGTAACGTTAAAACGAGAGGCGAGAGCGAAGATCGACGAGACATCGGAGTGAGTTTCAACCGTGGTGCGATGATGCGCCCAGTGGACTTTGGTCCAATAAGGGCGAAGCGTCGAAGGCCCGGTGCCCAGCGATCACTAGACTAGAATACGTGACTGCTATTGAGCTTCTGTTCCACACAGCGGTAGTCCCACGCGGATCAGCTGTGAGAAATCGGGCGAGGCGCCGGCTGCTTTGGCGCGGACGTTGATTAAGCTGCGCGCTTTGAGTTCGGTAAATGGAAGGCTGCGATCGATAACGCTACGCTGATAAAGCAATTCATCGCCTTTCCCATTGAGCAAGATCCGCCAATTCCATGGCGGGGCTTTCCCGCCGGCGGCTGCAATATTGGCGACGCGGATGTTGGTTGTGCAGTTGTCGGTGACCGCGTTGTAAAACTCGGGGCGTTCGTGGAGCTCGTTGAGATGCTTGAGGTATTCGAGAAAAATGGCGCGGGCGCGCTCCGCTGAAACGGTCGTACGATAAAGATAAACCTCTTCACCGCGATAGTTGGTGCGAAGACGAATAACATCGCGCTCGTCGGCCGGGATATAAATCAGTTCATATTGCCGATAGAAGCCGCGCAAGGCGGAATAACTTTGACCAATTGCTTTGCGGGTCTCGATCGACATCGCGACCGGCAGTGAGTCAGCGAATTGGAAGCTGGCGATGGGATGCGCGATCCAGGGCGAACCCCAAAAGTCAATCGCAAGATCGACACCAGTGAGCTTGGACAAATGGACGACGCGTGTTTCCCATCGCGGCGTGTAATCGGTCTCGGTGTGGTAATCGCAGTTGCGTACGTCATGCAAGGTGATTTCGTCGTCGTGAATGTCGGCCCAGGCACGACGAGCTACATCGGGTTGCCAGGCGCGATCTTCGGTGGGTTTGATAGTCAGCCACCATAAGAGCACACCACCGAAGAGAAGCGCAACGGCGCCAAGTTTTCGCCAGAATGGCCTAACGAACAGGAGCGCAAGGGCAAACGCGCACGCGACTAGTGCCGCCACGATTTTGTCCGCGTCTTCGAATGGTCCGTCAAACCAGACCGCACCGAACGCCCAGGCCGCCGCGATGAGGCTGACGACCGCGAATAGCAGATAGCCAACCCAGCGGACCAGTCGTTTCATTCTAGCGTAGCGGACCGGGGGCAATACGCGTGACGAGCTCGATATTCGCTTCTTTCAGCTTCTGCTGCGCCAGGGGCGACGCGTCGCCGCTGATGGCAATCGTCAGGCCGGAGGGTTTCTTGCCAAAATCCGAGGCCTTAAGAAGGCCGATAAAATTTGCGGCGTTATCCGTCCAGGCGGCATAATCCCATTGCAGCGCCACGATGGCGCGGCCGTCCTTTCCCAGGGCGACGGGAATACGGCCGACCTGTTGAAGGCGGGCAATCGGTTTCTTGGCGTGAAGTTCCGACAGCACCCGCGAAGTTGCGAGGAAGAAAAGAGCGTCTCCCTCATCGGTGGCTTCCGACACGGCGAGATCAACAAAGGCGGCGCGATTAGCCACTCCATTGAGCGTTTCAAGATTCATGACAATGGCGGTTTGCACACTCGGAGAAAACGCGGTGCTATTGTTGAACCCGTTCGCCATGGCTCGATCGCAACCCATGGCCAGCATTGCTTTGAGATTGCGCAACCGCAGCTCGGCTGGGGCCTGATCGAGCAGCGTCTTGTTCAAAGTATTAGTGAGGCCGGTAGAGGTAAGGGCCAGACCGGCCGCGCCGCCAATGGGCATGGTGGCAACAGTAAAGGTCATCTTTCCGGCAAAAGTAGCCCAGGCGATTCCGTTGAGCTCGCGCTGCAACGTTTCATTGCTGGAATAGGGATCAACGCCGAGCTGGATCGCGACCATTCGTTTGGCCTTGGAAAAGCCAACGAGGCTGGCCGCATTCGAATCCTCATATTGGCTGCGCTCGCGTCCCTGGGTGCGCTCCTTCACGTTTTGTCCCGCACGGTTGACAAATTTGAACAAACCTTTCGGGATTCCCGTGATCGTGCCGACCGGGTTCGTGACGGCATCTTTGGCGACGACGAGTGGGCTGGCCACAGCAGCCTTGAGCGCCCTCTTATATTCGTCGGTGCGCGAAACTTCTTTGACCTTGCGGATGGCGGCGACTTCTCGGATGCGACGCTCGAGCATGATATTGCCGTCCGCTTCGAATTCGCCGTACTCGGAGACTATTAAATAACGGTTGCGTCCGGTGGAAGTGGGGACTTCGTCGTTTACCGTGAAGCCGTCACCGGCCAGGAAATCAGGTTTGAGGATTTCCTTTGCAGCCAGGGTGGGCGGTTCCTCGGTGTTAGTGAGTGCAGCGCCGGATTGTCCAAGGAGAGAGAACGGGGCAAGGAGTAAGAGGGCAATGAATCTTGTCATAAGGTCGTGCGGTTGGGTTTAGTTGGATTGGATGTTTAGTTTGAGAATGCGGTGGACTTCGGCGATGGCTTGCGGGTTAAGGGGCGAGCCGTGATTGCACGGCGCAATAAATTCGGTTCTGGCACCATCGAGGTGGCTGCTCCAATAAGGGACGACGCCGTCGCTGCTATTGGGAGTATCACCACGTCCCCGGTCGCCCACGATTGAGTAATACGGAATGCCGGGCGTGATCGGGATCTTGTTGATGGCCATGACGAAACGGTTATTCGGGGCCAGCGTGTCCACGCTGTTCGGAAAACGTTTCAACTGAAGCGCCGCGGGATCAGGCTGAAGGTCTGCGCGGATGATCTGCCCGACCGCGATCAGCCGGCTCGGTGTTTTCACCAGCATCGATCCGATACGGCCGACCCAGTTGCTGGCCAGGTTACTTCCGCGATGCGGAGTGGACATGAAAATCACGCGTCCGATTTCCGGTCGATGCTTGAGAATGATGGCCTGTTCCATGAGCCGTTTGCTCTCGGCCGGCATCTCTGTTTGCTCGGGCGGCTTTCCAAACCCCTCCATCCAGAGTTTGTTCCCGGTGTCGGTGATCAGAGTTCGGCTGATGCATCCACCCATGCTGTGAGCCACCACTACCATCTTGTTGCGGAGCGGAAATTTCCTTTCGATGGCGTCCAGTTCCTGGCGGAGGATGAGCGCGCTATAGGGATAGGGATAACCGCTGGGATAGCTGTAAAACCAAAACTGGTAATTGCGCCGGATGTCCTTGTCGCTGCGCAAGTCGTTTATTAGTGGTACCCACGTAACCGGCGTGTCCATCAGCCCATGTATGACAAGCACGACCGATTTGTTTGGATTGTAAGGTTCCAACCGGGCGACGCGGAAGGTGGAGGCGTATTCCTGCGGACGCAGGAGTCGCACAAACCCAAGTTTTTGCGGTTTCTCGTGGGCCAGTCCCAACGCCACGGCCGCCGTGAAATTTGCCGCCATGGGATAACCCCGACCTTCCACGGTCGCAGTTTCTGCGGCCAACGGATCCTTAATTGAGAGAATGCAACGCGACCCTTCAAATTCCGCGAAGCCCGTGACGCCGTAATAAATTGCGGGTGGCGCGAACAACTCGGCCGCTTTCTCTGGGGTCAGATGACGGACGGCCACGAGCGGTGCTCCGATTCCGTCCTTCTTCACATCATTCTTCACATAAGCGCCGTGATACCTCAGCGCATCGGTAGGGATCAATTCGTACAAGGCCGGATTCTGCTCCGGCTTGGCGGGATCTTTCCTCCCGGTGAGAGTCAACTGGTTGTTCGCACCGACGCGCACGGGTTCAGTCCAAGGATCGAGCTTGGCCTGACGGATTACGGAAAAAATGCCCGCGACAGCGAAATTGTAACAACGCCGTGCTTCTGTATTCCCCGGGTTGCGATCAAGTTCGTGCAACGAATCACGCGCTGCGCTCGCGTAGGCTTCGAGAGAGACCATTGGCTCGCTCCGCTGCAATTCCTGGGCACGATCGATCGTCTTCGCAGTGGCTTGGTCCGTTCCGGAAGTAATCTGAAACCGAGCGGGTGGTTTCTCCGAAACAACAGCGATTTGCGGCGCGCAGCCGGTCACGATGGCGACGGCCAGAGCGAGAAGCGCCGAATTTTGGAAGCGATGAGATTTCATAACGTAAAGTTTCATTACGAAAAAAGCCCGGTCACGGGGAGCATGAGCATGCGCGCAGCGGCGAAAAGAAAAGCAGCGACGGCGAAGAAAAAACTGCTCTGGCGCACGTACCGCTGGTCGAATTTTGCGGAAGTGCCGGCGAAAAACAGAACGGCGGCCAGCAACACCGTATTGCCAAGATATTGCGCTCCGAAATTGCCGTTCCGTTTGGCCTCCGCTCCGTCGCGGGCCGAGTCGGCGTTGGCCTGGCGAATTTGATCGACAAAGCGCGTCTTATAAAGAGTCGGCACAAACGGATGCGGATCGGCCTTGGGATTTTCGAAAGGCTTTTGCTCCATCCAGCGGTCGTAGGCGGCACGCAATTCCGGCGGAAAACGGTCCGAGTAAAATTGAGACAGCTTCTCGTTGCCGGAGACCCTGGCATTGATGAAATCCGAAAACAGTTTGACCTGGATGCCCGCCACCTGGTTGTCTTGGAGGGTGAGCAAGGCTGCCTGCTGATCTGAACGCGCAGCTCTTGTCGCAAAGTCGCTGCTCTGCCCGTTCCACTTCGAGGCTTGGTACGAACACCACGCCGTACTGAGCGTGGCTAACGCCATAAGAATCGCCGACGCCGGCTCGAACCAGCGGCGCCGGCTTTCGTTAGGGTTAGAATCAGCCATTTAATGGAGTCATTTAAAAACGTAGGTGCAACCGACCGTCACGGTGTAATCATCGGAACTGCTCGTGATCGGCAGCTCACAGCGTGCGCTCAGGACCCATTCACTGCCAGCTCCAAAGCTGCGGCCGATCTCAAACTTGGCGGTCGAACTGAATTCGCCGTGAGTTGGAAACGCCCATGTTTCTTCAAATTCGGTATACGCGTACCAGTTGTCGGGCAGGGCAATACTGATCGCCGGCTTCAAATGAAGTTCCTGCTCCTCCGAAACCCCCGTCTCGGTAAAGAACGATTGATTGAACTGCATGAAGGTCTGGAACTTGAAGGTGGGGCAGGGCTGCAGCGCAAATGCGACGATCGGCGACAGCCGGAAAATACCGTCGCCCAAGGGTGGTCCACCTGCGGTGTCGAATTCGGCTTCAAGTCCGGCGGCGTAACGAAAGATGCCTTCGGCGTGGATTACATGCCCGAATCGAATCTCGAGGTCGCCAAAGCCGGTGCCGCTTTCTACTCCCTTGATGTTGCCGGCGTCGTAATAGACCACCGGCAAATCCACCTGCGCAGTCCAGGCGCGCCGTGCGGTGTTGCCAAAAGCATAAGCAAGATTGAGCGTCACCGTATCTTTGGCGGCGCCGAATTCCTGATCTTTGAATTCATTGGTTAGTGTCATTCGGCTATTCAGGATAGTGGCGTCAAGACCCGCGTCGGGAAAAGCGTCCCCGTTTTCCGGCGTGGAGGCTGCCGTTTCGCCAGGCTTTTTCTCAACCATCGCGAAATCACCGCCGCGAGCCGTGGAAACGAGAAGGCAACTCGCGGTCAATGCCGTCATGATGGTAGTACGGCCCGCCAGGAACTGCCTCGCTCCTGGCACGAAAATTTTTTCTGACTCGCGCAAATCGATAATAGCAGCCATCTCATTGCGACCTCTTAGCGACGCCGCCCCACCGCCGCCGCGTCTTCCGCCACCGCCTCCACCGAAACGTTCACCCCGCCGCCGCCACCAAAGCGGCCCGTTAGTCTTGCAGCGAGATTACTGGAAGAATGCCCGGCGCTCACTCGTTAGCTGCGCCTTACTGTGTCGCTGCTTCTTCCTCCTCTGGCCACTGATCGTCGGTAGGTTTCCAAGTCTTATCCGGATTGTAGCGATCCATGCTTTCAAAGACCTTCAATGTCTCCGGTCCGAGGTCCTTTTGATACACAACGCCGTCAGGACCAACAATGAATGTTTGCACTCCCGTAACGCGATGTTGAGCAGGCGCTGCCGCCAGGGCGAACCCGCCGATCATGGCGCCTTCCACGACGAAGTCCATCTGGCCCATGGGAGCCGCGGGACCTTGTCCCTTGAGAACCTTGAAGTAGTAGCCGTGGTACGGTTGAGGCGTGTCCTTTTTCGAATAGCCTTGTTCGAGCGCCTTCGCGATCGTTTCTCCTACCGGACCTTCCCATTTTCCATCCGCATTTTGCCAGGCCAAACCATCATGTTTGCCGGGAGTGCTGATGATCCGTTGCGCGTATTGGTTGACCTTCGAATCGTCATGCTTTTCCCCGGCATATTCGTGCTGCGCTTCCACGAATCCGCGACAGATTGCAATGGCGTCGAGTTCATTGGTGCCAATACGGCGGTTTAGTATTTCCTGCCGGCCGACTTTGGTATCGAACGTCCACTTGCCCTTTTGCTTCACGATCGGAATCGGAACCGGGAAATCATCGTTGCCCACCGTAAGGATGGCGCGATTGGGATTTTTCGAATCCATTCCGACATGGTTCTTTTCCTTCGCTTTGGCGGCAAACGCGATGGCCCGGTTCTTGTCTGCAACAGTATCCTCAGAGCTGACGATATCGGTGCTGTCAGGTCCCAGAATTTCCTTTAACGCAGCAACATCGAACGCTTCAGCCGCCTGAACGAGACTATCGGCCGCCTCTTTCGGTGTGTTGAATTGCTTTTGCTGTGGCTGCGATACTGCACTCGCATCTTGTTTCGGCGCCGCTGGCAAGACAAGCGCGAGAAACCCGAAACCAATTATCGCAGAAACAGTCAGGAAGAATTTTGTCGAAATCATAGGATGTGATGTTGTTTTCATAAGTTTTTCCCTCATCGCAGGTCGCTTATCTCCGGCGCCCTCCACCGCCACGCCCTCCACCACCGCCGCCGCCGCTGAAGCCGCCGCCACCCATGCTATGGCCTCCCCTGTTGCTGCTCGCGCGAGCGGAATTTCCACTGCCACCGCCAAACGCGCCACCGCCGCCGCCCATCGAAGGTTGATGAGCACCGACACGATTTCCGCCGCCGCCGCCACCACCGGCTGGCCGGGTGCTCGCTCCACCCCCGGGTCGTGCGCCTGCTCCGCCACCGCTGCTAGGACGACTTGCGGTTCCGGCACCTCCACCGCCGGGACGGTTGGCTCCGGCGCCACCTCCTCCCGGGCGATCCATTGTTCCGGCTCCGCCACCACCCGGGCGATTGCCGGCACCGCCGGGGCGATCCATCGTCCCTGCACCACCTGCACCGGGTCGATTGGCAATTCCAGATCCTTCGCCACCAGGGCGATTCATTGTTCCGGAGCCACCGGCGCCAGGCCGATTGCCCGCTCCAGCATATTTATTCGCCGTGTCCCTGTTTCCATAAGGAGCGTTGCCACGATGCTGCGGATTATGCTGCCACTTGCCGCCGTTGTTAATATTGGTGTTCCGATTGACGTTGGTGTTCTTGTTCCAATTATTCACGTACTTGTTGTTGACGTTGACATTGACATCACCGTGACCCCATCCACAGCCCCAACCCCAGCTGCCACCCCAGGCAGCTCCAAGGGCGACACCGGCGCCGAAGGCAAGAGCACCGTAGTAAGGCGGGTAGACAATTGGTGGATACGGATAAACCGGCGCACCGTAAACAACCGTGGGATTGTAAGTGGGAACATAAACAACAGTGGGATCGGCCGGCTCGATGACGATGACCTGTTTGCTCTCAACGCTTTTGGTCTCGACCTTCTGTTGCTTACTCGCTTTTAGATTCCCAGTACTTTGCGCTTTCGCGCGCATCCGCTGAACTGCGTCCATCACATCGGATTGCTGGGCGAGGAAGGCGTTACCAAGATCTGATGTCCACTGGACGTTTTCGGCCAACTGCTTGACCACATCAGGAAACGCCGCCATCGCCTGGACACTTGGGTCCCAATTCTGTTTTGCCACGGCATCGGCCAGAGTCTTGTCCTTCAAATTCTTGTTCTTCGTCATCCACTGCTGCAGTTGAATGACTTCCAGCGGATAAGTCGAGGCGGCCAGGCTCTGAGCCAGAAGCGGATCGGGATAAAGAGCGATCGGCGCAACGAGTGAATCCAACTGATCGCTTGGAATCTTCGGAGCCTCTTGCGTGGTTGGGGTGGTGGTTGTCGTTAGCGGCGACTCCGCCTGCTGGGCCAGAGCCAACGACGGACCTAACGTCAGTATGACGATGCCGCATAACACGGCAGTCACGCTCCCAAGTAATGGTTTGCAAAATCCGGATTGAGAATCGCGCGGCTTCATAGCTTTTTTGCCTTTCATTATTTGCCCGCAGTATCGGGCTATTGTCCCGACCGAGGATATAGGACTTTGGTCCCACGGCCGAATCGGCGTTTCGGGCGTATTTAATATTAATAAAGAGTCGCGCACCAGCTTTTACTGGTAGCGACATGCACCCCTGTAGAATTGGCGGCGGAATTGTCCGACTACTTGTTAGCGTCCGCGACGACCCCTGTTGCTTCAGTATGGCTTCGTAGGTCGCGTACTTATTATATAGAAGGGGGTGCCTTCGGCTTCAGGAGGACGATCGCCCCCGCGATTCCGGAGACGACCGAAGCCGCCAGAATGCCCACTTTTGCGAGCTCGAGCGCGGGTGTGTCACCAAAAGCAAGATTGGCGATGAAGAGCGACATGGTGAAGCCGATACCACCCAACATTCCAACGCCAAGGATCTGCCGCCAGCTGATGCCATCCAGCATCTTCGCCATCCCGCTCCGCGTAGCCAGGCATGAAAACACAACGATGCCGATGGGTTTACCGAGCACGAGACCGCAGATCACGCCGAGGCTAATTGGATCCATCAGCGAGCGCGCCGCGCCGGTACCCAAGACCACGCCCGCGTTCGCCAGCGCGAAAACGGGCATGATGACGTGTTTGTTCCAGGGCATGAGCGCGTGCTCGAAACGCAACATGGGCGATTCAGCGGGCACATCATTGCGCGCGAGAAGATTTGAGTCGGCGCCTTTCCGAGTCTCGATCGGTCGCGCGGGAATTGTTATCGCCAGCAACACTCCGGCTACGGTCGCGTGAATGCCGGATTGCAAAAAAGCGAGCCACAAACCAATGCCGAGGAGAGCATAGGTTAACGGATGCCGCGCGCCGGCCCGATTCGCGGAGATTAACGCGACAAAAAATAGACCGGCAACTCCGAGACTGATCCAGGAAATCTGTTCAGTGTAAAAGAACGCGATCACCAGCACTGCGCCGAGGTCGTCGGCGATGGCGAGCGCGGCGAGGAAGACTTTCAGCGATGTCGGCACGCGGTCGCCGAGAAGCGCGAGCACGCCGAGGGCAAATGCAATATCGGTGGCCATCGCGATACCCCAGCCGGCTGCGCCCGGTCCGCTATGGTTCAACAGAGCATAGAGACTTGCGGGAACGATCATCCCGCCAAGCGCCGCCGCGATTGGCAGCGCGGCTTTTCGAAACGAGGCCAGCTCACCAACCAGCATCTCCCGTTTGATCTCCAACCCGACGAGCAGGAAGAACAACGCCATCAGGCCGTCATTGATCCAGAAATGCAAAGGCTCGGAGAGCAGCTTGCCCGCGAAACCGAAAGTCAGGTTTGTATGCCAGAGATGAAAGTAGCTGCTGGCCCGCGGTGAGTTTGCCCAGGTAAGTGCCGCCACCGTGCAGCCGATCAACAAGATTCCGCCGGATGCTTCAAGCTTTGCGAACTCCTGGAACGGCCTAACGAGTCGTTCCACCGGTGTGACGGCCTCGCGCGGCCGAGGTTCGTTCATCACAGAATGGTCCGGCTACTTGCTCTCATCGGCGACGACTCCGTCGCGCTTCAAGATCGCTTCGTAGGTGGCGTACTTATAGAGATCGCCCAGCGTCGGATAATTGAAGCAGGTGCGGTTGAAGAGCTCGGCGCCGGACCCCGACATCATCGCAATGAGACCGATGTGCACGAGCTCGGTGGCTTGTTCGCCGACGACGTGGACGCCGAGCAAACGCATGTCGTCGCGGCCGAAAATGAGTTTTAACAAGCCGTTCTCGTCTCCAACAATTTGCCCGCGCGGGTTGTCCATGTAGCGGGCGCGACCAACGACATATGCTATGCCTTTCACCCTCAATGACTCCTCGGTTTCGCCGGCCATGCTCGCCTCAGGGATGGTGTAAATTCCGGTCGGCAAAATCGGTGCGACGACGTCCTTATAGTCGCGCTCGCATGCGACACACATGGCCATACGCGCCTGTTCCATGCCGGTCGCAGCGAGTGCCGGCGCGCCGATGACGTCGCCCGCGGCAAAGATATGCGGAATCTCCGTGCGGCACTGCGCATCCACCTTGATCAAGCCGCGTTTGCCAGGCGTGAGACCCGCGGCGGCAAGACTAAGATCAGCGGTGTTACTCTGGCGGCCGGCCGCGACCAGCACATCGTTCACCGCCAGTGTCGCACCGGATGTAAGCGTGAGCGTGACGTCGCCGCTGGGCGGCGCCTCACAGCGCGTCACTTTTTCTTTCCAGATAAAATGCACGCCAGCCGCGGTCATCGCCTGCTCGATATTTTCAGAAATCTCGCGATCGAGAAACGCAAGAAGCGAATCACGTCCGTCAATGAGATGCACTTCAACACCAAGCGCGGCGAAAGTGCAGGCATACTCCGCACCGATCACGCCGGCGCCGACAACGGTCAATGTCTTCGGAAGAATGCCGATCTCGAGAATTTCGTCGGAGTCATGCACGCGGGGATGCTCGAAGGGAAACTCCGCCGGGCGTATCGGCGACGAGCCAGTGGCGATAAGAATTCTCTCACCACGCAGCAACTTATCTGGCGCAACGCGAATTGTGTTGGGATCGACAAAACTCGCCGCACCGTGAAACCTCTCGACGTTGTAGGTTCGCATTTGCTCTTCTCTCCACCGGCGTTCGTGCGCAGCGACGGTCTCCTTGTGCCGCATGAAATCCGCGACGGTCGCCTCTCGCCGGAGCGAGAGATCGACGCCAAAGAGCTTGCGCGAACGCACTCCCGAGAGAGCGAGCGCGGTTTCGCGCAAAGTCTTGCTCGGGATCGTGCCGGTGTTGATCCCGGCGCCACCAACTTCGTGAAGCTTTTCGACGAGCGCCACGCGTTTGCCAAAAATCCCCGCGGTATTCGCTCCGCAAATGCCGGCCGGCCCGCCGCCGATCACTACCACGTCGAAGTCCTTAGTCATAGACACGCGTCATCGCGGCGAGTAATAGCCGAACTCATCGCCGTCAGCCTATGGGCCTAAAGTCCTATATTCAATGCCTTCCTAGAACGGACAAGATCGCCGAACCTCCGCACGCTGCACGGCTGCCGATTCGCCGCGCGAGTTCACCGGTTTGAAACATGACAGGCTGAAACACACCACATGAGTGCGACAGCCGAACAGGAACGGATCGAAGCTGACACTGCTCGAAGCGCCTACTGGAAGCGGTGGGGCCCCTATCTTTCCGAACGCCAATGGGCCACCGTCCGCGAGGATTATTCAGAAAAAGGCAAATCCTGGGAACATTTTCCCCACGATCATGCCCGCAGTCGCGCTTATCGCTGGGGCGAAGACGGATTATTAGGCTTGTGCGATCGTGCCTGCCGTCTCTGCTTCGCCCTGGCGCTCTGGAATGGGAAGGATCCAATTCTAAAGGAACGACTTTTTGGGCTGACCGGGCCCGAAGGCAACCACGGTGAAGACGTAAAGGAACAATATTTCTATCTAGCCGCCACGCCGACTTACTCCTATGCGAAAGCGCTTTACAAATATTCGCAAGCAGAATTTCCCTACACGGCGCTGGTGGAAGAAAACAGAAGGCGCGGCAAGGGCGAGCCGGAGTTTGAGTTAATCGATACCGACGTCTTTAACGAGAACCGTTATTTCGATGTCTTTGCCGAATATGCCAAACATTCGCCTAACGACATTCTCATCCGCCTGACGGTGGCCAACCGCGGACCGGACGCCGCGACTCTGAATCTGCTGCCTAACATTTGGTTTCGCAACGACTGGTCGTGGGGAAAAATCAAGGAAGGTTCAAATTTCAAGCCCGGTATTACTCTGGGAAAGCAAGGTCATCTCAACCTCAAGCAGGAACTTCTTGGCCGCTTTTTTCTGGAGGCAGGCGCCGATGCCGCGGGCCAACTTCCCGCCGCACTTTTTACCGAAAATGAAACGAACGTGCATCGCCTATGGGGCACCGATGATGAGAACGCATTCGTGAAGGACGCTTTCCACGAATATGTGGTTCATGGCAATCACAAGGCGGTGAATCCGGCGCAGGCTGGAACCAAAGCGGCGCTCCATTATGTGCTCAACATTCCGGCCGGCGCCACTCAGACAATCTCGTTGCGCCTCTTCTCGGAAAAGGAAGCACCCGTCGATCCGCTCGGATCATCATTCGAGCAAACCTTCGCCATGCGCGCGAAGGAGGCTCAGGAGTTTTACGACTCAGTCATCCGCACGAAACTCAACGGCCAGGAACGCGAGGTAATTCTCCAAGCCGCGGCGGGACTGCTTTGGAGCAAGCAGTTTTATCATTACATTGTCGAAGATTGGCTGCACGGAGATCCCGCGGGTCCGACACCGCCCGCCAGTCGGCTGGGCGGACGCAATCATGATTGGTCGCATCTGCACAGCCGCGACGTCATATCGATGCCTGATAAATGGGAATATCCGTGGTTTGCATCCTGGGATTTAGCCTTTCATGTGATGCCTCTTTCTTATGTGGACCCCACATATGCCAAGGAACAGCTCCTCCTCTTCCTGCGCGAGTGGTACATGCACCCTAACGGACAGATTCCCGCTTACGAGTTCGGCTTTGGTGACGTGAATCCGCCGGTGCACGCCTGGGCGGCGTGGCGGATTTACAAAGTCACGGCTGCGCGCGGCGCACGCGACCGGGAATTTCTCGAGCGGGTCTTTCAAAAACTTCTTCTCAACTTCACCTGGTGGGTCAATCGCAAAGATGCCACCGGCGAAAATCTCTTCTCCGGCGGTTTCCTTGGCCTGGATAACATCGGTCTCTTCGACCGATCGCAACCACTTCCCGGCGGTAGCACACTTCGCCAGGCCGACGGCACGGCGTGGATGGCCTTTTATTGTGGCACGATGCTGAGCATAGCACTCGAGTTAGCCAAAGGCGACGGGACGCGAACTCATCTCGCTTACGAAGATATGGCATCGAAGTTCTTCGAGCATTTCGTACAAATCACAGATGCCATAAATCATCTCGGCGGCACCGGCCTGTGGAACGAAACAGATGGCTTTTACTACGATCAAGTGCGAACCGATCGACGAGTCATCCCGCTACCAACACGATCGGCGGTCGGTTTGCTTCCATTGATTGCTGTCGAGGTCCTGGAGAAGGAAACCATTGAAAAACTACCCGGTTTCTACCGGCGCTTCGAGTGGTTCATGGAACATCGTCCCGACCTCGCCAGGAACATCAGCGGCTCTGCGGAAGGTAACGAGCGCCGCCTCCTCGCAATTCCAACGCGTGACCGGCTCGAACGCGTCCTTCGCTACATGCTCGATGAAAATGAGTTCCTCTCTCCCTATGGCCTGCGTTCGGTCTCGAAATTTCACGAGAAGAATCCGTGTCTCTTCCACGCCGGTGGCGCCGAACACTGCGTCGGCTATGAGCCGGGTGAATCCAACAGTCATCTCTTCGGCGGCAACTCCAACTGGCGCGGTCCTGTGTGGTTCCCAACCAATTTCCTTATTATCGAAGCACTCGAACGCTACCACCATTTCTATGGCGACACCTTGCAAGTGGAGTGCCCGACTGGCTCGGGTCGCGTGATGAATCTGCGCGAGGTCGCACTCGAACTGAATTCGCGCCTGGCCAGAATTTTTCTGCCCGACACCTCAGGCCGTCGCCCCTGCCACGGCGACGACACGCGATTCGCTACGGACGCACATTGGCGCGACCTCGTCCTTTTCCACGAATACTTTCACGGAGAAACCGGTCGCGGCCTCGGGGCCAGTCATCAAACGGGCTGGACGGCGCTCGCCATCGCCAGCATTGCCGAGGTTGCGAAGCAGAGAAACAGCGCCAGTAGCAGCTGAGCCTGGTAGGCTCCGCGTTCATCGCAAGACAACGCACAACAGCCAAATGCGGAATCGACCTTTTGCGTTGGATGTTGGACGTTGAGCGCCTGCTCGCGAAAGCTTTCGGAGTTGGACGTTCCTCCTACTGTCATTGCGCTTCGCGCTGAGTGAGGCATCTGAGGTCTGAGGTGGTTGCGCTTCGCTCGGAGTAGCGGGATGGCTGCGCGCCTGAAGATGCAATGTCCGGGTTGGCAAGTTTAGTCGGGCAGGATGCCCGACTTGGCGGGCGAGAGCCCTACCCTACCCGGGACTTCCAATCGGAGTCGTTTCCTGGTAATTCGTCGATATGTTTTTCAGAACCTTCATCTTGCTTCTTACTTTGCCCATCGTCGCGCGGGCAGATGTCGATTTTTCGAATTATGATGTGCCCCTCTACACGCAGATCGTAGATCGTATCAAAGCCAAAGTCTCGGCCCGCCTTGGTGAGGGAAGTAATACGCGCGATCGGTATTTCATCATTCCTTTTGCTTACGAAGACCGCGGGAACCACCCGGAACATTCGCACTCGTTTATCTCTGTCATCCGAGTGCTTGCGGACAACAAGCAGCCCAAACTGACGCCTGGCCTCGAAAAGCGAAAGTACAAGAATCGGGAATTCGAAGCCTTCACTATCAGCTGGCTGCCGCACGATTTCATGAGCAATCCCCATCTGTGCGTCTTTGACGGCGCGGGCAGCCGCATTATTCCAGAGAAGAATAAATGTCCCGTATCGCCGGGCCGAAACTTTACGCTCGCAGAAACGATCAAGCTTGCCGTGGATGCAAAGAATGCGGTGGCCATGTGGGGACCCTATGAGATCAACCAAGTGGGGTTTGATCTCGGAGTGAAGCGCAAACGCTTGCTCGACGGAGGAACCATCAAATATCGCGCCGACGACCGTCTTTATCGAAAAGATAAAGTCGCTATCAGTTGCTTTCATGCCATGGCCGGTTTGGACGAGCTTTTCCCCAACGGCGGAATTTTCGGGACGGGATTTAAGATGTGGGGCCTCAATGGAACGGCCAGAGTGCTGATCGAATACACGGAAAAGGCGAGTAACAAACACTTACTTCTTGAGCCGGTAGATGTAAAAAAGGACCGCTACGGCTTCGTCTATGCGCCGACACGAAACGGTGATGTACCTTATAATCCGGTGAGAAACGCGTCCGCTTATCAACGATAACGCTGAGTCAGAGATCTCGCTTGGCGGCCGATTTGGCAGACGCCTCACTTGTTAGGGATCCGCGCCTGGCACCGTCCGTTGCGCGCCGCGACCACCAACCATGCTTTTTGGCAGTCGTGCTTGCAAAAAACACGCGGACATCCAGCGTTGCGCACATGAGACACTCCGGCCCCGCTGGCTTTAAATGGTTGCCGGTTGCGCTGGCTTCGCTCGTCCTATGCAGCGGATGCTCGTTTTTGCCTCGTCCCAACAAGCTCTCCGGCAATCGTGCTTTCATTGACTACTGGCCACCGGATCCAAACAGCAAGGGACTAAGACTCGCAGTTAAGGATAACATTGATATGAAGGGCGTAGTTACGACCGCCGGTTCGGAGATCTTTTCCAAAACCCACAAGCCCGCAGCGAAGGATGCCCCGTGCCTGGCGATCGCGCGCCAGCGTAACGTGCAGATAGTCGGCAAAACAAACCTGACCGAATTCGCAATCTCGCCGTCCGGCATCAATGAATATTTCGGGACGGCCGTGAATCCGTTGAAGGGAAATCTGATTCCGGGCGGATCCTCGTCTGGAAATGCCGTGGCGGTGGCATCCGGAGTGGCGGATGTGGCTTTCGGCACGGACACGGCCGGCTCGATTCGTGTGCCTGCGGCCTGTTGTGGTGTCGTCGGCTTGAAGACAACGTACGGCTTAATTCCGATCGAAGGTGTTTATCCGGTTGAGCCTGAGCATCTCGACACCGTCGGCCCGATGGGGAAAGACATCGATCACACAGTTCAGGGGATGGAGCTTCTTCAAGATGGTTTTGCGGCGAAATATGCGGCAGCAAAAGCAGCAAAGCCAACCGCGCAAAGCATCCGGGTCGGACGCCTCAAGTTAAAGAGTACTGATCCAAAAATCGATCAGGCGATTGACGACGCACTCGCCAAAACGGGATTCCAAGTCGTCGCGTTGGACGACAGCGTGAGCGACAAATTTGAGCAAGCGAAGAGGGACGGCACCACCGTTGCCTCAGCGGGTGCGTGGATCAGCGACGCACGATTTCAATTCGCGCTAGGTGTGACAGCTCGAACCCAGTCTGTAATTCGACTCGGTCAGGTAACCTATACCACGGCTTACCGCAGCGCATTGGCCAGGCGGGGTGCGTGGCAGCGAACGCTGAGTGAAGTTTTCGAGAAGGTGGACCTCATCGCGTTGCCAACACTTCAAAAAACACCCCCGGGAAGGCCGCTGCTCGACTTGAGAATAGGAATTCTCGAAGCGCTGATGCTTCAATTGCAAAACACGGTGGCAGTCAATTTTGCGGGCAATCCGGCGCTCGCGGTCCCCGTGCCCCTGCACGGTGCGCGGGTTCCCGTGACGAGCCTGCAATTGATCGGGCCGCGACTGGCCGAGGCGGATCTGCTCAATGCCGGGCGGCTGGTTGAGAGCGCAGTGAACAGGTAACCGCCCGGCTATTTTAAAATGCCCGCCGGTGTGAAATCGGTGTCGCTAAAATTCACTTCTTGGTCGATGCGCGCGCCATTGAACTGCGTCACGCTATTTTTTCGAGGGCCATGCACGGTCAGACTGGCTGGAATGGGATGGTGCTTTTCATCACGCGCGACTCGAGTGACATCAATGCGGCGGAGGAGTTCGCCCGAGGACGAATATTTCTCAATCCGCATCGGCACGAATCGCTGAGGATCGATCCAGCTGCGCACTTTGGCATAGATGGAAACGGAGGAACTGTCAGGCTTCGATTCGAGAATCTGACAGCTCACTCCGTTGATAGTCTCCGAACCGATGAGGGCCTGCTTTTTCCAAGCGAAGAAATTTTCGACCGCATCCTGATAAGAGAGATCGCTGTCGAACAATCCCTCACCCATTTGGGAGGACTTGATCGCACGAACCGGCTGTTGCGGAACGATGATCGAGCCTGTCGCGGCACCCTGGGCCTGGTGCAGGATGACGGCTTCGCCTTTATGTTCGTTAGGCCAAAGCACCTGATAAACCAGATCGGTGGCAGTTTTCGTGCGGCGTTCCTTGATCTGGAGTTGTAGAACGCGTTTGACGCCACCGGATGATTGCACCTCGAGTTTGGTGCGGATCAACGCACTCCCCTGCCTTGAAGTTTCCATCCGATCGACGAGTTCTGCGGCGGACATGGTGGGTGGCACTGGTTGCTCAGCGCGAATGGAAGTGACGCAGAGCACTGGAGCGGCAATGGCCAAAGCGAAGAAAAGTTTCACAGATTAACGTGCCCTCATCCGGCTTGCAGCGCCAGGCTCGGCATTAGTCGCGAGCTACGCCAGGCGGGATAAAGGCCGCTGATTACGCCAACCGCAACCGCAATAACGACAGAGAGCCCGAGCAGAGAAATGCTGACGTCAGGCTGCAAGAGTCCGCGAATCGCCGGCGTTGCGCCCAGCACCTGGACGCCAATCGCACCGATGGCCACGCCAACCATGCCGCCGAAAAGTCCGAGCAAAGCGGATTCGTAAAGAATCATTCGCATGATTCGCCCGCGCGTCCAACCAACGGCGAGCAACACGGAAATTTCATGGGTGCGCTCAAAAACGGTCATGAGCATCGTGTTCATCACCCCAAGGACACCGACAAGTATTGCCAAAAGAGACGTGCCCCAACTCATGGCCTTCACGATGCGAAATCCCTCACTGTGGCTCAAATGTTCGCTCACGGTCACGGCCCGCACTTCCGGAACCTGCTGCTGGATCTGACGGATGACTTCTTGAATCTGTTGCTCGGTAGTCGAAGGCGTCACTCGAATATCTATTGCGTTGATCTGATTGGGAGAGCCCATGATTCCCTGTAAGAGCGGCAAAGAAAGAATGACCGATCCGTCTTCGACAAGCGCGCCTCCCTTTACGATTCCGACGACTGTCAGTTGCTTCGTTTCAATCTGGATTGGATCGCCGACTTTTTTCTTGAGCACATCGGCCGCGGTCTGGCCCAGAACGACTACCTCTTCCGTGGCGTCGTGAGGCATGCGTCCGGAAACAAGCTCAAGGTTGTTCCAGGCAAATCCTCCCCACTCGCGCGCCGACAGAATCATCAGATCCGAGTCTTCAACACTGGTCACCTGCACCAGAAGATTGCATGTCGCCGCGATGTGCGGAAGGTTGGCGATCCGATCGCGGACGGAGGCGTCGAACGGCTTCGGGGTGAGCGATCCGCTCTTGTTACTGACGACAATGTCGGTTCCGCGCGCCTTCAATCCGACCTGCCAGCCTTTCTCAAAACCGCGCGCCATCCCGACAAGCGCCACCACGGCGGCAATGCCGATGGAAATTCCCGCAAGGGTCAATCCCGTCCGCAACGGCCGACGCCAGAGACCACGGATCACAACGGTAAAAAAGGTCATTGTTTATCGTCCGAGACAATTCGACCATCGAACATTCGAAGGATCCTTCCCGCGCGCTCGGCAATGGTTGCGTCATGAGTGACTAGAACCATGGTGCGCCCCTGTTCCTGTTGCAGGCGAGTAATCAGATCGAGAACCGAATGAGCGTTTTCACTGTCGAGATTACCGGTCGGTTCATCCGCGAGGAGCAGAGATGGTTCGTTAGCCAGACTCCTCGCGATGGCGACGCGCTGACGTTCGCCGCCGGAAAGTTTGGAGGGGAAATGATCGAGTCGATGCTCGAGGCCAACCAGTTTTAGCAATTCCAAGGCGCGCGCGCGTCGTTCAGAAGCTGAGCGATCGATCTCGAACATCGGGATCTGCACGTTCTCGGCGGCGGTGAAAGTCGGCAGGAGATGGAAGCCTTGAAAAATAAACCCAACCTCGCGAGCACGGTAAGCTGCGGGATTGGGATGGTCCGGCACCGAGTTTCCGCGGTAGAAAAGAGTTCCGGAGGTCGGTCGATCCAATGCACCAAGTAATTGCAGCAAGGTCGATTTACCGCATCCACTCGGTCCAGTAATGGCAACGAACTCGCCCTCTTTAATGGAAAAATCGACGCCGCGCAGTGCTTTCACGTGCCCTTCGTCGAACTCCCGAGTGAGAGCCTTTGCCTCGAGAAGAGAGGCGGCGTTGGCAGACATGGTCCCTCCCAAGGAAATTTTATTCATTCCTGAGAAGCGTGATCAACCGATCGATCAAATCGTCCGCCATTGCGGCCCAACGCGTGGATCGGCAAGACAGCACATCAGTTCAACTAAGGCGTAACGGTAACCGGGATACGGTGTCCGCTCGCCCGGTTTTTTTGGCTGCAATTTTTCCACGTGTTGCGGCAAAACGGAATGAGGCAACCCTGCACGTTGATGATGAACTCCATGAAACGGTTCGTGAAGCAGCGTGAAAGCAACCAGCCGCCCCATCCAGCTGTTGGCGACGATGCTGCGAGTCGAGCTATTTACCGTGTCGCCCGTCATCCCGACGTGCTCGATGTACTTGCGCCAGTTCTGCAAATTGGCCGCCAAAACCGCCGGCGCGAGATACATCCAAATGAAATATCTCCAGAGGCCGAATGCTGCGACTGCCCAGAGGATTAAAGTCCACGTCACGACTGTGAGCGCCAATTCCGCCCAAATGCGGCTGCGCACGCGTTTGCTCCGGACCGGAGAAGGAGAACGAAGGAAGGCTCGCAGGAAAAGAAATGGCGAATAAAGCAATCCGAGGTTCAGCTCGGAAAATGCGGCCAAACACCTTATCCAACGTGGCATGGTCGTTTGGGAGAGTGGCCAGAATTCGTAGTCTCGCTCCGTTGCGAGATAAGCGTGATGCGTTTGATGGACGACGCGATAGAGGCTGAAACTCATTAGGCTCAACGTGCCGATCACCAGCCCATCAAACTCATTGAAGCCGCGATTTTTTCGGAGAAGCCCGTGAGCCGCCTCATGCAGGCCGATGAGAGCGCCGTGCATCAAGTGGCTGGCGACAAGCACGAGCGGCACCGCCAGCCAGATCAATCCGCGATGCACCGTTAGAGCGAGCATCACTTCAGTGAGACCTAAACCGAAAACGAGAAACTGAAACGCACTCCGCAATACCCAGTGTGGCTCATGCATCTCGCTGAAGTCTTCATCGGTGGGGACTGCGCTCATTGGGGTTGGTTCAGCACTTCAGAGATTCGGTTCTCCGGCGAGCGGCAGATGCCCGCCAGCACTCGTTGAAATATGCCATCGAGGCTTTCAATGTCACGCCGGGAAAACAAATTCTCGCGGAAAAGCCACGCGATTTCCAGGCCTTCGTCGTCTTCGGTGATTTCGCATCCAAGTTGGAAACGCGCCGTGCCTGTCGAGCGCATACTCAGACGCGCGGAAAGATTCGGCAACGAAATTTCCGGCATGGGATGGTTCTGCAGAGCAAAGCGCACTTCGAAAAGCGGATTGTATCCTTCTTCCGATTTCTCGCCGAGCGCATGCACCAATTCGACGAAAGGGATGGCGTTGGCAAACGAGTCAACCGTTAACTGATGCCCCGCTCGCAAATAATCAGCCGCAACGCGCGAGCGATCGACATGCCCGCGCAGAGGTACGATACCGGCATAATACCCCATCGTTTCCCGCGCCGTTTGCTTGGTGCGATTAGCGACCGGCGTTCCGACCACAAGATCATCAAATCCGCTCCATTCGGAGAATGTAATTTGGAAGGCCCCAAATAGCGCGCTGAAAAATGTCACCCCAGTCCGACGGGCCAGTTCGCGGGTCTCGTTCGTCAGGCCCGCAGGAATTGCGGATAGCCATCGCGTCGGCGCCCCTAGGGCGATCGGCGGACTCCACATTCGACCTGGACCGGCTAACTTGGTTCTCCAAAACTCGATACGCTGTTCCAATATCTCTGGTTTCCAGAAAGCGCGCTCGGCTCCGCCCCACGCTGAATAGGTTTGGGCGACCGGGGGCAAAGCCTCCGATGATCCCATCACTACCTCGATGTAAGCGGCGAAGAGGTCCTGAACCAAAACCCCCAGGCTCCAACCGTCAGCGATGGCATGATGAATCGCGAAGACCAGCACATGGTGGTTTGTCGCGCGGCGCAAGTCTGCCGCGCGATAGAGCGGCCCCTGCACCAGATCGAATGGTGCGCGGAACATTTCTGCTGCCAATTCTTCGATCTCGTCCGGTCCAGCATCGTCGGACGCAACGTCAAGAAAATCAAAATTGATCCCGCAATTCCTGCGGATCATCTGGAGCGGACGCTCCTTGCCCGGAAGAATTGAGAGACGCAGGACTTCTTGACGATCGACCACTCGCTGGATCGCGGCGCGACACTCGCGTTCGGTCAGGAGTCCCTGCACCTCAATGAAACAGCAGATGTGGTTCGCGCTGTCCTCTATCGGGACCGGCGAGGTCTCCCATAGTTCCCGTTGTGGGAAAGTCAGCGGATGGAGCTGCGCCTCACCGCTATCGAGCCATTGTTTGAGACGAGCGCGTTGATCAGCCGGCATCGCCGTATCACAGACCGACGCTCAGCGCTTCGCGCCTTCGATCGCCTCGGTCTCTTCGCAGTCGGACTCGCGCCCGAGCAGACGTTCGATTTCTTCGTCGGAAATCGCATCGAGGTCGACTGCACTAGTTGCTTCCGTTTGCGCCGCCCCTGGCGTGGATTCCGCGACGGGTGCCGCACCACCGAGGTGACCGGCGATCAACGAGGCGATCTGAGCGATGGTTCGAGCTCGCATTAGACTCGTTGGAGGTAAGGCAACGCCGACCGCCGCTTCAAGCGAGGTCTCGATTTCGACACCCATCAACGAATCCAGTCCAAGATCCGTGAGCGGCTGATCGTCACGGAGACTGTCAGGCTTGACTCGCAAAACGGAACCAACGGCTTCCCGCACAGCCTGGCAGATAACAGCCTGTTTTTCAGCCGGCGAAGCTGCGTCGATCCGGCTTCGCCAATCATTCGTCGCACGAACTGATTCCCGACTTTCAAGGGTGGCGAAAATCCGCTCCAGAAACGGATTCTCCTGCATGCTTCGAAAGAATTGACGCCATTTCCCCCAATCGACCCGAATCGAAATTGTTTGTGCACTTCCCGCACGAAGGAACGACTCAAGCAGCGCCGTCGCTTCGCCGGGCGAAATCTCCATTGTCCCCTGCCGCGCGAGAAAATCCGCTACCCGCTCATTGCGCGCCACGTAGCCTTCACCCCCGAGCACGCCCCAATTCACAGTGAGCGCAGGCAGGCCAAGCGCCTGGCGATGGTGCGCCAGGCTGTCGAGAAAGGCGTTCGCCGCACTGTAGTTTCCCTGGGCGGGATTGCCGAAAATGCTTGAGACAGATGAGAACATCACGAAGTGATCGAGTTTCATTTCTCGTGTTGCTTCGTGGAGGAGCCATGCGCCGTGCGCCTTTGGTCCCAGAACGGTTCGCATACGTTCGGACGTGAGCGCCGCGAGCGGCGCATCGTCGATTACCATCGCGAGATGAAAGAGACCGCGCAGCGGCTGTGCGCCGGACTTGATCTCTTCAAAAAGGCGCCGCACGTCATTGGGCGCGCCGACATCCGCGGACACGACGCGCACTTCCACATCGCGCTCCTGCAAGTCCGCAACAAATTTCCCGGCCTCCGGATTTGAAGCGCCGCTGCGGCTCGTCAGCACAAGATGGCGCGCACCGCAGTCAACCAGCCACCGAGCCAACACCTTGCCGTAGCCGCCAAAAGCGCCGGTAATGAGATAGCATCCGTCCGGTTTCACCGCGAATCCCGGCCCCGGCAATTCACCACGCCGCGGGACGAAGGGCGTCGGGAAGCCCACCACTACCTTGCCGATATGTTTTCCGCCCGACATAAGGCGAAACGCCGAATCGATGCGGCAGGCAGGAAACACCCGGTAGGGAAGCGGTCGTAGAGCGCCCTTTTCAACCAACCCCGAAATCTCGTCAAGCATCTGGCTGGTCAATTCTTCGTTGCCATGGAAAATCGCATCCATGGCCACGACGTGGAATGAGGCATTGTTGCGGAGGGGCCGAAGCGGGATCCGCGCGTTTTGGTAAATGTCACGCTTGCCGATCTCGATGAAGCGGCCGAACTCGGCAAGACAGGAGAGACCCATCGGGATCGCTTCTCCAGCGAGTGCGTTCAGAACCACGTCTACTCCTTTGCCATTGGTCAACTTGAGCACCGCCTCGGCAAAATCGCCGCGCCGCGAGTCGATTACGTGTTCTACGCCGAGCGTTTTGAGCAGAGCACGTTTGCTCGGGCTGCCGGCTGTGGCGATGACCTCCGCACCGAGGTACAGCGCGATCTGGATCGCGGCCATTCCGACTCCACCCGCGCCTGCGTGCACCAGAACGCGCTCGCGCCCGCGCAGTCGCCCCACGTTTCGCAGCGCGTGCCAAGCGGTCATGAAAACGACCGGTAATGTTGCTGCCGCCTCAAATGTCAGATCTGCTGGAATCCGCCGTACGTCACCCCCGCGCGCTATCGCGTGCGTGGCGATCCCGAAAACGGCGAGGCCGAACACACGATCACCTGGCGCGACGTGTGTGATACCCGAGCCCACTGCCTTAACAATGCCGCCAACTTCGTCGCCAAAAATACGCGCATCCGGAGCATCGCCCGGATAAAGTGCCAGCGCCTTGAGCACGTCACGGAAATTCATTCCCGCCGCTTTGACTTCGATCAACACCTGGCCCGCGCCGCACTGCGGCAGTTCAAATGGAGCGAAGCGGAGCGTGTCGAGACGACCGCGCTCGCGGGATTCTAGACGTAACGGCAAGGCCGAATCGAGCCACTGCTCGTGGGATGGGCGCCCGCGGTCCAGTCGCCGAACATAGCGAGCTTCACCTCGCAAGGCGGTCTCACGTTCCCCGTCCTTGCGAGATATCTCGTTCCAAAGCGATGCCGCATCTGCCGAGGACGGTTCTGGGGGAAGATCAATGGCGCGCCAGCTGAGGTTGGAATGCTCGTTCAAAATGACGCGCATCAATCCAATGCTCGGCGCTTGTGCGACGGCGGTCGGTCGCAGATCGCTGCCGACGGGCTGGGCGTTGCGTGTTATCAAGTCCAGCCGGAGCCTCGCCGCGGGCTGAACGGATTCGAGCGCCTGCGTCAGATGGAGCAGCCCGTCCAGATTGGTCGCCATGTCGGCTCCATCCATATGTGCATCGAGATTCCAAAGGTGGACGATCCGCTCAGGTGAGGAGCCCGCACATGTCTTGATGAGCTCTTGCCAGTCCTCCAGCGTTCCCGGTCGCAGGGTAAAGGCGTCGTTGCCATCGAACTCGAAATGGTCTCCCTGCGTGACGACGCGACATCTGGCGCCGAGTTCGCGCAGCCGTGAAACCAACGCATCACCCAATCCCGAGGCGTCCGCGAAAACAAGCCATGACTTTTCCTCCGGTGCCTCCATCTGCGCCTCGGACGGCACCAAAGCTTCCTCGTAAAACTTACGCGCCAGCAGACCGATCTGACCTTCGCCGCCGGTGGGGCCAATCAGACCGGGCAACGAAGCCGTCTCACTGAAATCGGTCTCCCGCAACACCGCCTCCCACTGTGCCCTCTCGAGCAACGGTTGTTCTGGACGTAGATCGCGATCGGTGAAACGCCACCAGCCGCTCGTCAGACCGAAGACACTTTCCGTCCAGAGTTGCGGCGTCGCAGTGTCCATGAAAATGAGGCTACCTCCCGGTGCAAGCAGGCTATGCAAATTGTGCAACGCGGCGCGCACATCGCGAACAGCGTGCAGCACGTTGGTCCCGATAATGAAATCGAATGCCTCCGCTTCGAGTTCCTGCTCGACGCCAGGTTTTTCGAGATCGAAAATCTTGAACTCCACTTCCGAAAACGCCGCCAGTTTTTGCGCAGCGCCGGAGAAAAATCCGGCCGAAACATCGCTGAACGTGTAAGAATGCAAACCGCGCTCGAGAAGTGGTAAGACTTGGGAAGCCAATCCACCGGTTCCCGCGCCAATCTCAAGAATCCGCAGGCCGCGTCCTTCGGGCAGACTTCGCGCTGCCGCGCTCACCGCCGCGGCGATGGCCGCGAGCCAATGACTGGTGAAGAGACCGTCGCCATAGAAGTGATCGAGTAACTCCGATCCAATCCCCGAGAACAGGACCTGCACAGCATCCTTTTCGCCGCGCAGGATCGATCCTAATTCTGCGCAATTTCCTTCGCAAAGGAGTGCTTCGGGAAGATGTCCCGGGTGCTTCTCGATGTAGTGGCGTAGTACTTTCTCCGCCGAATCCGCCAGTTCAGCAAAATCAGACGTCGGCTCAAATCCCACTTCTTTTTTCCGGAGCAAACCATGCCTAACGAGACCGGCCATCAACCGCTCAAAGACAGGTCGCATCGGGGTCGCCACCTGCAGGGTTGCTGCATCAAAGGGAATATTTGGCGTCACGCCCATCTCCCGCAGCCCGCGCGCCAGTTGCGCAGCGGCGAGATCGTCGGCAGCGCAAAGCGCCGCCTCCAGTTCGGAGTAGCCGCGGACGGCGACGACACGATCCAAAGCACTCTGTGCCGCGGCCTTCAATTGAGCCAGCGGGAGCGGCGGGCGCGGTGGTTTTGGCGACTCGTCAGGCGTCCGTTGCCAAGCGACATGATACGTCAAATCGCGTGCGCCACCGGGCGCGGCAGAGCGGCCCGCGCCGGAAAGGCTGATGGCCCGAAATCCATCCACCAGCACGCAAGGTTTTCCTCCTTCATTATATAGAGTGATGTCACCTTCCAGGAAGTCATCGCTAAACTCGCGCACCGTTGCACAAACGCGGCTGGAGGCGCCCGGTGAGCCGAGAAAGAGAATGCGGCGAAAACCGACCGGCAGCTTCATCCGGGCCTGACGACCTTCGACCGTTGCCGCACCGGCGGAGAATACTTGAAGCGCTCCGTCGAAAAGAACAGGGTGCAGAGCATACTCGCCCGCGCGGGGAGACACTTCTTCCGACAGCACTACGTGACCCGCGGATCGCCCAGCGCCGGCTGACAGTTCGCGAATGGGTCGAAATTCGTTGCCATAGCGCAAGCCCAGATCGCTCATGTGGCGGTAGAAGCCGTCGACTGCGACGGATTGCGTGCCGGGGGGTTGCGCCCATCCTGAGGAGACAAATGCAGATTCCGTGCGCTCGCCGCGCAACGAGCCCACAACGTGGAGTGACCAGGTGACGCTTTGTTCGAAACGACTTTGGATGGCAAAGGTGCGTTCGTTAGGCGAGTAGGAGAATTCGAGCTGCACGCCCGATGGCCGATCTGGCAGGATGAGCGGCTTGCGAATTTCGAAGTCCTCAACGACGAACGGTTGCCCCTCGAACAGCTGCACACCTGCTTCAAGTGCCATCTCGACAAATGCCGCCGCCGGAAAAATCACATGGTTTTCAACTTTGTGATCTTTCAGAAAAGCCATGTGCCGGGAGTCGAGCCTAACGATCCAGGTCGGCGTCGCGCGTGGCAGCCGGACATCAAACAAGCCGCGACCACCCGGAGCGAGACGGCCGTCGCGAGCCTCGCTTGCTTCGTTCCACCATCGCGCCTTTTCCCATGCGTAAGCGGGCAGCGAGAGAAGATGCCGGGAAGGCGTCATCGCGGAAAAATCGAGCGGAACACCCGCGCGGTGCAGATCCATTGCCGCCTCGAGCATGGATTCAAATTCGCGCTCACGACGGGCCGAAGAGATCACGGTGGCCTTGGCTCCGCGCGCCATAAGGCATTCCTGGGTCGGATGCGCCAGCGCGGGATGTGCATTGAGTTCCAGCCACACGTCCGCGCCGAAGTCCGCCAGCGCGCCCACAGCCGAGGCAAAACGCACCGGCTCGCGGATGCCACGTGCCCAGTAGGCGGCGTCGCATAATTCTCCAGCGCAACGCTCGCCCGTCACGGTGCTGAAGAATGGAATGGTGCCCGGCTGCGGTTTCAAGTCGGCTAGCGCAACTTCCAAGGCCTCTGACGCCGGCCGCATGAGCGGATGATGAAATGGATGATCGACCCTAACGAGTCGCGCGAACGCGCCCTGCGCCTCGAGTTCGGCGGCCATCGCCTCGAGCGAAACGCGCGGACCCGAGAGTGTAAGGGAACGCGGCCCGTTGAAGGCGGAAATCATCACGGTGCGGTCGTGCCGCGCGATGAGCGCCAAGGCTTCATCTTCAGGCAACCCAATAGCGAGCATCGTTCCTTCTCCGCGTCCACACGACTCCATGAGGCCCGCTCGCAGCGCCACAATCCGGGCCGCTTCTTCGATAGAAAAGATGCCGGCAATGCACGCAGCTGCGATTTCCCCCACGCTATGGCCGACGATGGCCGAAGGCTGAACACCCCAGGATTTCCAGAGCGCTGCGAGCGCCACTTGCATCGCAAAAATCGACGGCTGTCCAATCTCCGTCCGATGTATTTGGGACATTTCTTCGGAGCGGCCGAGTTCTTCGAGGAGCGAGAAGCTGGCCCATGGACGGAGCGCCGCCTCACAATGCTCGATCGCCTCGCGAAACACCGGCTCATGCTGCATCAAATCGCGACCCATTCCCCACCATTGCGGACCCTGCCCGCTCATAATGAAACCAATGCGCGGTGCGTCCTCTCGGCGCGGTGCGAAAGCCATCCGGATTTTTAGGCTTTCCTCTTTTTTCGCAAACGCGTCGAGTTCCTCGGTCAGTTCCGCCCAATTGGCTGCCACAAGAGTCAGTCGGTGCGGGTGATGATTACGCCGGACTCCTAAGGTGTAGGTGAGATCCGGCAGGACTGGCGAGCTGCCGTTGGCACTAGCGTGCTCCTTGACCCATGCGCTCAGATTCGCCGCCGAAATCCGGAGCGATTTTTCCGAACGGGCGGAAAGCATCAGTGGCCATGGACGACAACTTGGAATGATCAAAGATTTTTCCGACTGATGCGGCGGAGGTTCAGCCAGAATGATGTGGGCATTCGCCCCTCCGAATCCGAATGAGTTGACGCCTGCGATGCGCTCCTCTGTCCCATTCGGGAAAGGCTCGAGCTGGGTCGGCACGCGCAACTTGAGCTTCTCAAAATTAATATGCGGATTCGGCGTCGAAAAATGGAGACTGGGTGGAATCTGGCCGTACTTAAGGACTAGCATCGCCTTGAGAAGCCCCGCGACGCCCGCGGCGGTTTCCAAATGGCCAAAATTGGTCTTTATGGAGCCAATTGGAAGTGGCGCGTCGGTGGACCGATTGCCGCAGAGAGCTTCCGCGAGAGCATGCGCCTCGATTGGATCCCCCACCGCTGTCCCAGTGCCGTGGGCTTCGACGAAGCCGATTTCCTCGGGCGCAATCCCAGCATCCCTGCAGGCATCTTGCACCAGTCGTGTTTGCGCCTCTGGGCTGGGAACCATGATGCCGTTGGTGTGTCCATCTTGATTGATCGACGTTCCCAAAATCACGCCCTGAATCGGATCGCCATCCGCGACCGCCCGCGAAAACCGCTTGAGCAGTACCATGCCGGCGCCCTCGCCACGCACAAATCCGCTCGCGGATGCGTCGAAGGCCGCGCACCGGCCCTCGGGCGAAAGCATCGCAGCCTGCGAAAACCCGATGAACCCGCCGGGCGCAATCATCACGGTGACGCCGCCCGCCAAGGCGGCGTCTCCGCGCCCGGCCCAGATGTGCTCACACGCCGCATGAACAGCGGTAAGCGCAGATGAGCACGCAGTGTCCATCGCGACGCTCGGGCCGCGCAGATTCAAGCAGTACGAAATTCGATTTGCGGCAATGCTATGCGCGCTTCCGGTCGGCGTATAAGGGCCGATGCTGAAATGATCAAAACTCGTGCTTTGAATTCCCTGGTAATCGTTATGCGATATACCGACGAAAACCCCGAGATCGGTTCCGCGCTCGAAATCGAGCACGACTCCGGCATCTTCGATCGCCTCCCAAGCGGTCTCGAGCAGAAGTCGATGCTGCGGATCCACGTACGGAGCTTCCCGCGGCGAGATACCAAAAAACTGCGGATCAAATTGATCGATGGCGTCAATAAACCCGCCACGCAAGGCAATGGATTTTCCAGCCACCCCCGGCTCAGCATCATAATACCGCTCCGTGTTCCAGCGATCAGGTGGCACTTCAATGACGCCTTCACGGCCTTCGATGAGAAGCTTCCAAAGGGAGTCCTTGGAACTCACGCCGCCGGGAAAACGGCAACCGACTCCAATAATCGCAATACGTTCTTTTTGCATGGTCGTGAGTTGCTCCGCAGGGGCGGACTGATTAGCGCTGCCTGTGAGCAAGTCAAGTCAGCTACCGGTCCGGGCGCGGGGTTATGACGTCAATGGACGGTAAGATATTCACCTACATAACATCAATTCGTTTTTAATCTGCTCGGCACACGTTGCTTCACCTCTTTTTCCGGCCGCTGGTTTTGTTCAAACTGCGTTGGCCGGCGCTCATTCACAACTTTTCTCTTCGGCATCCTCTGCGATGCTAACAGCATAATGCTTTTCAGGGAATTTTTTCCGTCCCAAAACAATCTCGCCAAGACGCCCCCGCGATTAAGTAGGCAGAACCGTTAATCTAATCGAACGAGATCATGTGCGGCATCGCGGGAATAATCGATCTGGTTGGGCAGCGACCGGCGCCGGAAAGTCTGGTGCAACGAATGGCGCGTGCGCTCACTCACCGGGGTCCGGACGAGGAGGGTTTTCTCGAACAACCAGGGATCTCACTCGCCTCTCGGCGGCTGAGTATTGTCGATCTGGCCGACGGCCAACAGCCGATGACGAACGAAGACCGCAGCGTTTTCGTGGTCTTCAACGGCGAATTATTCGACTATGTCGAGCGGCGCGAGGAACTCGTTAGGCAAGGCCACCGCTTCCGCACCCATTGCGATACCGAAATCATTCCGCACCTTTGGGAAGATCTTCACGAAGGGATATGGGAGCGGCTGCGCGGTCAGTTTGCCATCGCCTTGTGGGACGAGCGGCAGCGACAACTCCATCTCGGACGCGATCGGTTCGGCATCGCACCGCTTTTTTGGAGCCGCCAGGGCGACTGGCTTCTCTTCGCCTCTGAGATAAAAGGCCTCCTCGCTTCAGGAATGGTTCCACCGCGACCCGACCGTAAGGGGCTCGATCACGTGTTTACCTTCTCGGCGATGCCGGGACCGAGGACTTGTTTTGAAGGAGTTCAACTTCTGCCGCCCGGGCATTGTTTGCGCATTACGCCTGGAAGCTCGGGCACAACTGCCGTGATTGCTGAACATGCCTACTGGGAAATGGATTTCCCGGCGCAGGGTGAAGAGGAGTGGGGAAACAATCCCCGTGTCCTGGTGGATGAATTCGAGCGGCTCCTCTTGCAGGCCGTGGAAGAACGGCTGCGCGCGGATGTGCCAGTAGGTTCCTATCTCTCTGGTGGTGTGGATTCGAGCATGATCCTCGCCCTGGCCTGCCGTCTCAAAGGCCCAATGATCAATACTTACACCGTGCGGGTGGATGAGCCGGAGTTCGATGAACTGAGTGCAGCGAACCTTTCGGCGCAGCACATTGGGGCGAAGCCACCCATTGTCCAGGAATACGGTGATCTCGACGCGCTCGAAAGTTATCCCCGTCTCATTGAAGCGGCCGAAGCTCCGGTGATCGATACCTCATGTGGCGCTCTGCTCAAACTTGCCGAACGCGTTCATGCCAATGACCAGAAAGTCGTTCTGACCGGCGAAGGCGCCGACGAGTGGCTGGTCGGTTATCCCTGGTACAAAGCGGCCAAGCTCATGGGATTTCTCGACGTCGTGCCGGGATTAAAACTGAGCGAGTTGGCGCGGCACTGTTATTTGCGCTTGAACAAAGTGCCGCATTTTCCGCCGGAATGGCGCGAGCGAGTGGAAACTTCTGTCGGCGGCCAAAACGCCTGGATCGATTCCTATGGGTTAATCGCGATTTCGAAGTTGCGCTTCTATTCCGAGCAGATGCGCGAAGTGATGAATGACAGCCACCCGTGGGGCGAATTAGGATTTCCACTCCAAAAAGCGAAGCGCTGGGCACCCCTCAACCGCGGTATTTGGATCGCGGCGCGCGTGCTGTTGGCGGGCCATCTCTTGCAAGCCAAAGGTGACCGCGTCGCCATGCATTCGTCGGTCGAAGTTCGTTATCCGTTCCTGGATGAGGAGGTCTTTGACTTCACCGCGAAATTGCACCCGCGCTGGAAGCTGCGCGGATTCCGCGATAAGTACCTGCTACGTTTGCTCGCGGAGCGCTGGATTCCGAAATCGATCGCTCGACGCGGCAAAGTCATCTTTCGCGCGCCTCTCGACAGTTTTCATATGGACCCGGAACCGCCGTTCGTCGCGCAGCTTCTCAGCGAAGATTCGCTGCGCCGAACCGGTTACTTTGATCTCCAGGAGGTCGCGCGCTGGCGTAAAGGTTTTCGTGAACTGCGGCCCGGATCGCTGCCCCGACTCTCCGTGGAAATGGGGCTCACCGCAGTCGTCGCCACTCAGCTCTGGCATCATCAATTCATGGGCGGTGGCCTGGCCGACATGCCTGTGTGGTCCGGCTACGCAAGACCGGTTGCTGATGACGTAGCGCTTTCGCATTAGCCAGACCGATCGATCGATTCTCGGATGATCACAGCTTTTCCAGCAGCTGGCGTCCGATCTCTCTCATCTCCGGATCATCCTTTTCTTTGTCGGGCATGGCCAGCCCTTTTTGAATGTACTTGCGCGCATCCTCTTTGCGTCCCATCTGGGCGTAGATGTGGCCCAGTTCGATATAATGGATGAGTCGGTTCGGATTAATTTCGATCGCCTTTAACAGACACTTCTCCGCGGCTTCGTTAGTCGTAACCGGCAAGCCGCCATAAAGTGCTTTGGCCAGAACCCGTTTCACCGCGTTAACATCAGCAAGCACACGGTTCCACCGCCCTAGAATATGCCACGCGTTGTCGTTGGTTGGATCAAGCTCGAGGGCGCGATCCACCGCCGCCTTGATCCGGGGCGCCGCATTGACCTGATCCTTGCTGCCCATGAACGGAAGCATTTTTCCGTAGCTGATCGCGGGCGAGAGTTGCGCCTCGGCATTATTCGGAGCGAGGGTCGCGGCGCGATTGGCGAACTCAAGCGAAATGTTTCCGAGTCGAAGCTTTTCTTTTTTCGATGACGCGTCGGCCATCACATGCCGGTAC
>Ga0207130_1055_pt1 | contig 38883 bp, 27 predicted proteins | sample Alteio_BWMinHeat_16_FD_153545 | JGI IMG/M metagenome (GOLD analysis project Ga0207130, IMG submission 153545) | Enriched cells from forest soil in Barre Woods Harvard Forest LTER site, Petersham, Massachusetts, United States -... | ecosystem: Environmental > Terrestrial > Soil > Temperate forest >... | reverse complement strand
AGACTTTCTCCGCACTCACTGACGTTTCCGTGCGCGTCCGAGTGTGAGACTTACCGGACGATTCGTAAGCTGGTCTGAAGCCTGAATCGCATGCGGAATTTGCTGGATGATATCTTCAGCAAGAACCGAGCGCTCTCCCAGCGACCTCGCCGCCAAATCGCCGCTGAGGCCATGGATATGCACCGCCGCAAGCACTGCATTGAACAAATGATCTGGGCTCTGTGCGATGAGTCCTGCGACCATTCCGGTCAGCACATCTCCCGATCCGCCCTTGGCCATTGCCGGGTTTCCTGTCATGTTGACCCAAACCGTTCCCTCCGGATCTGCCACCAAGGTTCTTTGTCCTTTTAAGACAAGAATGAGCCGGTGCTCTGCCGCAAATTTGCGCGCGATTTCCACCCGATTGCTCTCAATTTCATCAACGGAGAGCCCCGTCAAGCGCGCCATCTCTTTAGGGTGCGGCGTCAGGACCAGAGGGCGCTGCTTCCCGTTCAGCAGATTGGCTTTCCCTTCAAAGGCATTCAAACCATCGGCATCAATGACTACCGGAACTTTGGCATGGGCCACGATGGCATGCACGGATTGTTCCGCCTCAGGCGCGCGGGAAATTCCCGGACCGATGGCAACTACAGTCTTGCCGGCTAAAACTTTCTTGATTGCACTTTCTTGCGAAGAAATTGCTATCGCACCTGCTTCGTTCTCAGGGAGGGGTACTGTCATTAGCTCTGGGGCAAAACCCGCCACGGTCGGCAAGACCGATTTAGGAGTTGCCGCAGTCGTCAGTCCAGCGCCCACGCGCATGGCTGCTATCGCTGCCATCGCCGCAGCGCCGGCCTTGCCGGTTGAGCCTCCCATGACCAGCACATGGCCAAAGAGTCCTTTGTGGGCGTCCCACGGCCTGGGGACCCAGAGCGTGTGCAGATCGTTTTTCGTGATCACTTCCAGCTTCAATTTCGACTGGATCGCGTTACGGGGAGAGCCGATTTGAGCAACCACAACCGGGTGCGGGGTCAGGTTCAGAAAAACATGAGCAGGTTTGGGAGCGGTAAAAGTGACAACGCCATTGGAAAACGCCCAAATCGTCTTTCTTATCTTCTTCATGTCGGTCTCATCGGCATCGATTCCCGAGGGGATATCTACTGAAACCACCGGACGCGTACCGTTGATGAGTTCACAGGCCTTGGTATGGAAAGGCGTAAGCGGAGGGCGAAAACCAGTGCCGAAAATCGCATCCACCAGCACGTTTGCATTCGCCACCAGCATTGCCGATTCCTGCTCCAGTTCCTTTATATTGCGCGCACAAACCGCAGCCACCGGCAATCTTTCGAACATGACGGCGGCATCGCCCTTCAACTCTTTCGGATCAGCCAAAAGCAGCACCAGCACGTTCTTTCCGGCGTCATAGAGTTTGCGGGCGGCCACAAATCCATCGCCGCCATTGTTGCCCTTGCCGCAAATCACCCCAATTTCTTCCGCTTTTGGGTATTGCTCCAATACAAACTCGGCCACCGCGGCACCCGCATTTTCCATGAGGGTAAGCGAAGGTATGCCATATTTTTCAGTGGTGATGCGGTCAATCTCGCGCATCTCGGCGGTAGTAACGATCTTCATGAGCGTTGGATAGTACTGGCAGCAGCAGCTTCCAGCCGCGCCATGCTTTCCGGTCCCCCCATAACGATAAGATGGTCGCCAGCCTGGATAACAACATCGGCTGTCGGATTAAAAATAGTCTTCCCCTGTTCGTGTTTTATGGCTAAGACAATAATCCCATAATCTCGGTGAATCAGCGAATTTCCCACGGTCTTATCGGCAAAAAAGGAGTCTTGGCCGATATGAATTTCTTCAATCACCATCTCTACCCTACCCTCGCGGGTGGTGGCAATATCCAGAAAGTCCAGCACATTGGGCCGCAAAAAGCTTTGGGCAATGCGATGGCCGGCAAAAGAATAGGGAGAGACTACCGAATCGGCCCCGGCCTTGAGCAGGTGCTTTTCCGCCGCCTCTTCGCTGGCGCGGGCAATGATTCGCAGTTTGGGATTCAGGCTGCGCGCCGTGAGCACAATATAAATATTGGTAGCGTCTGTGGTTGTAGCGGCGACCAACCCAATCGCGCGTTCGATGTGGGCTTCATGAAGAAGTCTCTCCTGGGTGGCATCGCCCTGGATGACCAGCCACTCCGGCTCCAGGTTCTGCAGGCGGGCTTCATCTTGCTCCAGCACAACAAAGGGAACAGGCTTGCGCGCCAGCTCACGGGCAGCTCGGCGTCCCACCCGGCCTGCGCCGCAGATGATGTAATGGTTTTGGAGCCGCGCGATTTCGCGTCCCATCTTTCGCCTTCCCAGAACCTTGGTGAGTTCGAATTCTAGCAAATACTGCGTCAGCGAGCCGATAGCAACTGTCGCCAGGGCCACCCCGGCAATAATGAATCCGATATTGAAGACCTTGCCGGCGTGCGAGAGCGGATGCACTTCGCTATAGCCGATTGTAGTCAGCGTGATGACGACCATGTAAAAGCCGTCGAACCACGACCATCCTTCAATATAGTGAAAGCCCGCTGTGCCCACCGCAACCAGTGCCACCAGCGCGGCAGCTAAAAACTTGAGATGGCGAAGGGCACGCACGAATTACGACTCCTGTACTCCTCGAAACGTATTTCAGCGTATGACTTAGGTCTTTAAAACTTACAGGGTGACCCCGCTCAGCGGAATCACCCTGTGGAACAACTGAAAACCGGAAGTACTGCGCTAATCTCCGCCGGCGGCCTTCGACTGGCCCAGTGCAGCCTGCACCCGGCTGTGATGCCGGCTGTAGGTGAAGTAGATCACCATGCCAATGACCAACCAGATAAGCAGCCGGGCCCAATTAATCCATCCTAATTTGTACATCATGTAGCCGTTGAAGAGGATGCCCAGAATGGGAACAACAGGGACCCAGGGCGTCCTAAATGGACGTGGTTGACTGGGGTTTGTGCGCCGCAAAATCATGACGGCAATGCAGACAATCACGAACGCAAGCAAGGTGCCGATGTTCACCATCTTACCGATGTCGTCAATTGGGGTTATGCTCCCAACAATTGCCGCCAGTAACCCGACAAGAATTGTGTTCTTCCACGGCGTGCGGAACTTCGGATGTATAGCCGCGAAAAACTTCTTTGGAAGCAGCCCATCATTGGCCATCGAGTAGAGCACGCGTGTTTGCCCGAGCAGCATGACGAGCATAACGCTTGTCAGTCCTGCCAGCGCCCCCAGCGTGATAATATGCGACGCTCCCGTGAGGCCGCGGTCCATGAATGCGCGTGCGATGGGGGCCTCAATGTTGACGTCACGCCACGGCACCATACCGGTCAGCACGCCCGCAACCAGGATGTACAAAACAGTGCAGACCAGCAGAGATGCAATAATGCCAATGGGCAAATCGCGCTGCGGGTTCTTGGTTTCCTGGGCCGCAGTGGAAACGGCATCAAAGCCGATATAGGCGAAGAATATGTAGGCCGCTCCAGCTCCAATTCCGGAAAAGCCATACGGCGCGAAGCTGTGCCAATCGCCGCCCCAGTTGCTCAGGTTCACATATCTAAAACCCAGTCCAATCACAAACAGCACGACCGCAACTTTAATCACGACGATGGTAGAGTTAAATCGCGCGCTCTCTTTGATGCCTATGGCGAGAATGGCGGTGATAACAAGTGCGATCAGAAAGGCCGGCAAATTAAGGCCAATTTCGTGTCCGAAAAGGTGGGGAGCGCCAAGCAGATCATGAGCGCGCTGGATGAGCTCTGGAGAGGGGGTCTTGAGAATTGCATCCACTTTGTCCAGAAAGGCCTGGGTGCCTGGAACCAAGGAAGCATCCGACGCCTGCGCCATCTGTCTGGCCACCATCTTTTGCGCGGTGGCCAGGGCCGTCCAGTGATCATAGGCCAGCCACAGCGGCATCTTGATGTGAAAGATATTCAGGAGTTCCACAAAGTGATTGGACCACCCCGAAGATACGGTGCTCGCACCCATGGCATATTCTAGAGTCAGATCCCAACCAATGATCCAGGCGAATATTTCCCCGAGTGTCGCGTATGCATAGGTGTACGCGCTGCCAGACAGCGGGATCATAGCCGCAAATTCGGCGTAGCACAGAGCCGCAAAAGCACAGCCGAGTCCAGACAAGACGAACGAGAGCATCAGGCCAGGGCCCGCATAATGAGCGCCTAACCCGGACAGTACGAAGATTCCAGCGCCAATGACGGCGCCTACACCCAGCGCTGTGAGTTGAAACGGTCCTAGTGTACGTTTCAGGCTGTGCTCGCCCGATTCACCACACTCGGAAAGTATTTGCTCGATAGTTTTTTTCGCCAATAAGTTGGCCATTCGCCGTTGGTCTCCTTGAAACTGTTTTTGATCTATACAGTGCTCGCGGCCGGCTTTTGCCTGCGCGACCAGACATAGTACACCGGAATGCCCATCAAAACGATGATCAACCCGGGCCACGTGTATTGCGGCTTATAGCGTAGCAATACTATATCTATGAAAAGTGCAAGGGCGATATAAACCGCGGGCAGCACCGGATATCCGAAGGCCCGATAGGGCCGCTCAGCATGGGGCTGGGTACGGCGCAGGACAAACAACCCAACAATGGTCAGGATATAGAAGACCAGTACCGCAAAAATAATGTAGTCCAGCAACTGGCCATAGGTGCCAGAGAGGCACAGCAGGCACGTCCAAATGGCCTGCACGATCAAGGCATTGACCGGCGTCTTATATTTAGGGTGAATTTTGGCTACCGGCTCGAAGAAGAGTTTGTCCTTGGCCATAGCGTAATAGACGCGGGCTCCTGCCAGGATTAATCCGTTACAGCATCCGAAAGTAGATATAAGAATGGCAACGGCCATCAGTGCCCCCCCAGTGCTGGGAAACATCTGCGACATGACCGCAGTCCCCACGCGCTCAGCGGTGGCATATTGAATACCTCTCGCCAGCACGGTAGCTCCATGGGGATCACCATGCAGCGGCAGCACACTCAAGTAGATAAAGTTGACGGCTACATACAGCGCGATCACCGTGCCGGTTCCCAAAGCGAGCGAGAGTGGCAGGTTGCGGCTGGGATTCTTCACCTCGCCGGCAGTAAAGGTGACGTTGTTCCATGCGTCGGCAGAAAACAGCGAGCCCACTTGGGCCACGCAGAGGACTGTGAGGGTTCCTACCAGCACTCCCGCCTGGATTTCATGAGAGGCCCCTAACCCGGCATTGTGCCAAAAGTTGCTGAAGTTGGCAGCAATGGCTTGTGGGTTACGTCCGACAAAGATGCCTACAAGAACGAGCCCTAAAAGCGCCGCAACTTTGGAAATAGTAAAGAGGTTCTGGATCCACGCCCCCGTCTTGATGCCAAATATATTCACGATGGTCAGCAATACAATAACGATGATCCCCATCAGGTTCTGCGTATTCAAGCCGACATCCATGTTGCCCAAGACCATGGGACCAACGTGATATGCGCGCACATGAGCGATGTGCCAGATCCAGTGGTCGGCAGAAACAGAGTCGAAAAAGAAACCGGCAAACTTGCCGAACGCAACCCCAACGGCAGCGATGGTTCCCGTCTGGATGACTAGAAAGAGTGTCCAGCCGTAGAGAAACCCCCACAGTGGCCCTAGGGCCTGGCGCAGGTAGACATATTGGCCGCCGGCTTTGGGCATCATGGCGGCGAGCTCTCCATACGCCAATGCCGCCGTAATCGTCATAAAGCCGGTCAATAGCCACGCCCCAATCAGCAGGGCAGGAGAATCAACCTCGCGGGCAATTTCAGCGGAGACGATAAAGATTCCCGAACCGATCATGGAACCCATCACCAGCGTGGTGGCGCTGGTGAGTCCCAGGCCTTTGACTAGCTCAGAAGACACAGAATTATCGGTAGTAACTTTTGCGGGAGAATTCACAGAGGTGTTTTGCACCATATTTTAAAGCTTCACAAATAAGTTGGTTATATTAGCACCCTTAGTGCCCCATTATTAATAATAAGTATCAATGGCGAACATCCACAAACCTCAACCTTCGTGACCTTTGTGGTTAAACTAAAACCCGCAAAAATTCCTCAACTCTTTTTCGTGGGGAATCCTGCAAGTCTCCGATAACGGCAACCGAATCCGCTCCCGCTTCGATCACGGAGCGGCAGTTGGTGCGGGTAATACCGCCGATAGCAACAATCTGTTTGGAGGTAGCCTTACGCGCTGCTTTAATTAACTCCAAACCAACCATCGGCTCAGGATTTGTTTTTGTCGTAGTGGTAAATACCGGTCCTACAGCGATGTAGTCCACCGCGGTCTGATCGGCATGCTGAATTTGCTTCAAATTGTGCGTAGAAATACCTACGAAGTAGCTCTCTCCGAGCACACGGTGTACACCTTCAACCGAAAGGTCTTCCTGTCCTACATGAACTCCGTCGCAGCCGCTGGCCATGCAGAGATCGGCGCGGTCATTCATGATAAGCGTCATCCGCGCATCGATCGCCCTCCGCAGCTCGCGGGCATGGCTGAGAATCTCTCTGGCATTGCCCTTCTTATTCCTGTATTGGATAAGAGTTGCCCCACCTTCCAACAACTCGTGCGCGAAATCAATCGTCTGCTGCAGAGCTTTCTCTTTATCTTCAAACATACCAACATCAATGATGGTGTAGAGGCGCGGTAGTCTCCATTCCGCTTTCATGCGGCCTTGTACTGGCAACCGGCAACCTGTCCCGCCTGCCCCGGTGTGCCGTGGGGCATGCCGTGGACCGGCAACTGATAACTGCTTTTCATGCGCTGCGCCTTTCCACTCTGGCTTCTTTGTTCCTGGCCAGGAAACGCTCCATATATTTGGTATCGAAGTTCCCTGCCCGGAATTCAGGATCATTCATAATCAGCCGATGAAGTGGAATCGTAGTATGAATGCCTTGCACGATAAACATCTCCAGGGCGCGCGCCATGCGCGACATGGCCTCTTCGCGGTCCTTGCCGTGGGCGACGAGCTTGGCAATCAATGAATCGTAATAAGGAGGTATCACGCCCTCGGCATAAGCCGCCGTGTCAACCCGCACGCCGGTTCCACCTGGCGTGTGAAACGCAGTGATCTTCCCTGCAGAAGGAGTAAAGGTCTCTGGATGCTCCGCATTAATACGGCATTCAATCGCATGTCCCCGGTGCTCGATATCGCCTTGTAAAACGTCATCCAGGCGCTCACCCGCTGCAATGAGGATCTGGCTCTTCACCAGGTCAATGCCGGTTACCATCTCCGTCACCGGATGCTCCACCTGAATGCGAGTGTTCATTTCAATGAAGTGCAGTTTGCCTTGTTCATCCATTAAGAATTCGACCGTACCGGCATTGATGTATCCAATTTTGGTCAGGGTCGCGCACAGCGATTCCCCAACCCATTTGCGCATCTGCGGTGTGACTTGCATGGAGGGCGACTCTTCCAGCAGCTTCTGGTGTCGCCGCTGGATACTGCACTCACGCTCGCCCAGGCTGACCAGGTTACCGTAGGCATCCGCCAGAATCTGGAACTCAATATGACGGGGGCGCTCAATGAACTTTTCCATGTACAGATCGCCGTTGCCAAAAGCAGCAGCAGCTTCCGATTGCGCGGCATGAAACAACTCCGGCAGCTCCCGCTCGTTGCGGATCACGCGCATGCCGCGGCCGCCGCCTCCCGCCGATGCCTTCACAATCACAGGAAACCCAACGCTGCTGGACCATTCCAGCGCCTCATCCACAGAATTAATCACGCCCTCTGACCCGGGCAGGATGGGCACGCCCGATTTCTTCATTGTCTGCCGGGCTTTTTCTTTCTCTCCCATCATGCGGGTAATGTCCGGAGGGGGCCCGATGAACTTGATATGGCTGGTCTCGCAGACTTCCGCAAAATTCGCGTTCTCGCTGAGCAAGCCGTAGCCGGGGTGGATGGCATCCACATTGGTGATCTCAGCGGCGCTGATGACTGCAGGAATATTCAGGTAGCTCTCCGAAGCCCGGGGGGGACCGATGCAGATAGCCTCATCGGCAAAACGGACGTGCAATGAGTTCCGGTCTGCTTCGCTGTAGATCGCCACAGTGCGTATGCCTAGCTCCTTGCAGGCACAGATAACACGTAAGGCGATTTCGCCGCGGTTTGCAATTAGGATTTTCTTAAACATGAATGATTCAGCGTGGCTCCGCTAAAGGGTTTATTTTGGGCGTATGGCGAATAGATGCTGCCCGTATTCGACCGGCTGTCCATTGGAAACCAGTTGCTTCACTATCTCACCGGTCACATCAGATTCGATTTCGTTCATTAGTTTCATCGCTTCAACAATGCACAGCACGCTCCCGGCCTCAACCTCGTCTCCTACCTTTACGAAAGGCGGAGAACCCGGAGAGGGCGAATCATAGAACGTCCCGACAATCGGAGACTTCACGATGTGCAAGCCGCTCTCTTCCACTGCTTCTTTCGCGGCTGTTGGTACGGTTGTAATCGCAGGAGCACCAGGTCCTGCAGTGGGTATGCCAGCGCCAGAAACAGATGCCACCGGAACCGGCCCTACGCGGGTCTCGGGCGCTACTATGACTGTTTCGCGCCCTCGTTTGACGCGGACTTTTACATCTCCGCGTTCCAACTCGAACTCTGCGATATCTTTCTCGACCAGGAACTCTATAAGTTCTTTCAGCTCTTTATGATTCATGCCTGTTTTGGAGGTATTAGTATTAGATTGTGATAAGTCTTTTCGTCGTTGGGGTAAGGACTTCGCATCCGCGTTCGGTCACAAGAACCATATCTTCGATCCGGACACCGCCCTCGCCAGGAATATAAATGCCGGGTTCCACGGTTATTACCATGCCCGGTTGTAGCTTTTGACGTTGTTTGCCGGCTATTCGTGGCGCCTCGTGTATTTCCAGCCCCACACCGTGACCGGTAGAGTGCGTAAAAAATTGCCCAAACCCGGCCCTGTTCAGCACGCTTCGGGCCGCTTCATCTACAACGGATACGGCGACTCCCGGCCGGACCCTTTTGATTGCCGCCAGTTGCGCACGCAACACCGCTTCATACATGGTACGCGCGCGCGCATCGGGCTTGCCCAGGTGCACTGTGCGGGTCATATCCGAACAATAACCCGTGAGTATAACACCGAAGTCGAGAACTACGAATCCTCGCTGAGGCAACCGCTCGCGTGAGGCTCGGCCGTGGGGCAGTGCCGAGCGGGCCCCTCCGGCGACGATGGTTTCAAAGGACATTCCCTCTGCACCTCTCCGCCGGGCTTCATACTCAATTTCAGCCGCAACTTGTGATTCTCTTATGCCGGAACGTATATGTTTGAGGGCTGTCGGGAATAACGCAGATCCGAGCTTGATCGCCAAGCGAATCCTCGCGATCTCTTCCGCATCTTTTATCATGCGGAAACTTTCGACCATCCCGGAGCAGTCCTTGAGTTCTACTTTCTTCCCTATTTGTTGCTGCACCTGATGAAGAGAAGAAACAGTAAAGTGGGCAAAGTCCAGGCCGAGCATCCTGACTTTGCTCTCTTTGATCCACTGTAGAGCCCGAAGGAATGGATTCCCTTCACTCACAATGGTCTGTATACCCGCGACCTCCTCGCCCGCCTGTTGCGTATAGCGCCCATCCGTAAAAAATGCCGGGCCCTGGCGGGCAAACACTAATACTGCCGAACTGCCGGTGAATCCACAGAGATAACGTATGTCTGCAACCTGAGTGAGCAACAGCGCGTCGAGTCTGCTTCGTATGCGCTTGCGTATGACTCCGGCTTGCCTTCGTTCGTAGTATTGCTGGTCTTTGCCCATGTAAAAACAAATAAGCCCCCGCGTTAGCGGGGGCTTATTCAGCTAAAAGATGTAGCGGTTAAGTTTGAATAATCTTGGGAGTGATGAAGAAGATCAGCTCCTGTGTTTTGGTTTGAACCGAGCGCTTCTTAAACAGGTTCCCCAAGATCGGAATATTACCCAGCAATGGGACTTGGGAGATATTGACAGAGTTTTGAGTCTGAATCACGCCACCGATGACTACCGTTCCTCCATCGGCAACCAACACCTGCGTGGTAGCCTGTTGCACCACGAGTGTTGGGTTTCCTAAAATGGCGGTGCCGAAATCCGGTGTGGTGTTTTCCACATCGATGTTGAGGAAGATAGTATTTTCTACCGTGATTTGCGGAGTAACACTCAGCCGTAGGAACGCATCAACAAAGTTAACCGTGGCCGGACCGAGCAACTGAGATGCGGTTACAATCGGCACTCTGACGCCCTGCCGCACCGTTGCCAGAATGTTGTTCTGGGTAACAATACGCGGACGCGACAGAATCTTCAGCAAGCCACGCGACTCAGCTAATGAGAGCTGATAGTCCAGCCGGAAATTCCGTGTGGCATTGATTATGTCAAGACCGCTGGTCGGTCCCGTAACTCCAAGATTGGAGAAGAGGGGTACGGCTGGCCCACCCGTGCCGCCCGTAACCGTCGGATAATTCACACCGGTGGAGCCCGCTGGTGCGCCGGCAGGCACAGGAAAGGTTACGCCAGTATTCGACTTGCCAGCGTCCGGGTTACCGCCTCCGAATGTGTTGCTGTTGATATTGACCCCCAAGCCGAACTGGTTACCTATGTCGCGCGCAAAGCTGCGGGTTGCCGCGACCACACGCGCTTCAATTTCCACTTCCTGAGTTTTACGGTCCAGTTTGCTCAGCAACTCGTCAATCTTGGGAATGGTGTTCGGGATGTCGTCAATGATTAATGCATTCTCGCGATCATCGGCGACCACGTCTCCGCGCTGTGAGAGGAAGCGCTTAATTGTGGGAACAACATCTTTCGCGTGCGCATAGCTCAGGAAACGGGTCACTGTAATTTTGTCAACCGCAAGCGCCTGGGCTTCAATCTCGGCACGGTGATTTTCAGCTTCCTTGCGAAGCGTATCCACAGTGGCGATGCGCAACACATTGCCGTCAAGCTGGTGATCAAGTCCATTATTTCTTTCCACGATGACCAGCGCCTGGTCCCACGGAACGTCGTCCAGCACAATGGTCAGAGTGCCATGGATGTTAGGGTCCAACACGATATTGAGACCGCTGATCTCATGGATCAAGCGGAAAAAGTCTTTCAAATCGACATCCTTCAAATTGACGGATATCGGTTCCCCGGTGAACCTGGGGCGCGCGGATGTAGAAGGTGTTGCCGCAGCCGTTTGGGGTTCAAACGACGTGCTCTGGTGCACCAGCGGATTCAGCGATGCACTCGTCGGTGTCGTGGTATCGAAAACGGCATCTGTTTTTTCAGGATTAAATTTGCCCGCAGCGTTCGTGGCCCGCATCAGCGGATCTACTTTTGCCGTGACCGGATGATACTCCGGAGTGATTACGGTAAAATCACTTGCTTTTGTCGGAATGTTGGCAGCGGTTGCAGTCTCGGGCTTGGCATCTGATGTCACGTTTGAGGTTACAGCCCGTACGGTTGCCGATTGCGCTGGAGTCGTAGCCGTAGCAACCGTCTCCGCAGGCTTGGAGTCAGCTTGGCTATCCGAGGTAGCCGCTGATGCTGTAGTCGTGGCCGCAGCGGCCACATCGCTGGCAGCAGCAGGATGAAGTTTTACTTTCAATTTGTTGGCAGAAGGCGCCAGCTCAAAATCCTTGGCTGAGGCAAGATCAATCACAACCCTGGTCACCGGCGGAGCGAGTTGGTAGCGTGATATACGGACGGCCTTAACATCACCAGAGTTAACTGAGATGGTCTTGTTATTGGCGAGTGGCACCGCATTGGCCAGATCAACCACAATGCGATCGGGGCCCGTGAGCTTGAGTACATTGGGCGAGAGTGGGGCATTGGCGCTGATCTCGACCTCTATCCCATTCTTTCCCCGCACCACTCCTACGTTGCGAACTTGGGCAATTCGTGTGGAATGCTTGACTGGTGCTGGAACCGGGGCCGCCGAAGCAGTCTCCTGTGTCGAGGTGACTGGGTCAGACATTGCGGCGGGCGCAGCGGCCTCTTCAGTTCCAGCAATACTGATGCGCAGTTGATTGCGGACTTTGTCGAAGCTCGGCTTCGCGCCCGAGGCTATCGCAAACTCAATACGGGCCACATCTTTTCCGTCGCCGCCCTTGTAGCCAAGAACCCGATAAGAATCAAGATTGGGCGCTTGCACTCCATGAGTTTTACCGTCAATGTTAGCGGCAGAAACTCCGGCCATATCCACGAGTAGAAGATTTTCCGTGGGCCTGTACTCGGTATGCGTAAAGGCGCCCGTGGCATGCAACGTGACAATCGCTACGTTGCCCCGGGAGGAAACCTGTACCTGTGTCAATTGTGCCCCAGATGCTGCTGCCACGGTACTCACGGCACACAGAATCAAGAGGATACCCACCAGTTGCATTAACTTTAGCTTCATCTTGTTTCTCCTCACGCCTTCGGCAATTTCCCAGTGCGTGGCGGCTGCTTAACCCAGCCGCGTAAAAATTAGCCCACCCGTCTTTCGACGGTTACTACCCTTAAGCTCGGCCCAATCACTACTCATTTGCTGCACTGCTTCTACTGCTTATCCCATGAACCCGGCTCTTACACAACCGGAGCGTTTACAGTCTTGACCACTTCGCGCTGGCTATCGTGCCCAAGGTTGTCCAGGTAATGCTCCTTGAAAATGACAGAATCAGGAGTAATTTTTTCCACGAAACCGTTGTAAATTGGGTCATTTTCGTGGAGGAAATATGTTTTCTGCGCTGAATTTTCAACCACAGCAATCATGCCGTTGGCCGACTTCACAATTCCACGCAAAATGACTTCGTTCACTGCCAGGCAACGTTTACCCCCGCTGCATGCCGTGGTCATCCCTTCGAGCCGCGCCTCGACCGGGCTGACAAACGGATCGCGCTTATGACTAGGGGCCGCCACAGCAGCGGTTGCTTCCGTTCCCGGCTCCGCTGGTTTTTCAGGAGCAGGCGTGGGATTTGCTTTTTTGGCAGCTTTAGGCTTCGCAGTTTTCGGAGCCAACGGGCTGCTGGCCTTTTTGCTCTTACTTGACTTCTTGCCTGAAGCTGCAGCACCACTCGCAGCCGGAACCTGCGCAAAAGCGACAGAAGCCGTCAACAGCAGCACGAAAACGGTCCATTTTATTTTCATCGCAGGCTCTCCTTATCTCGCCGCCGGCGCCGGAGCTGCCGGCGCGGCTTTGGACGAATCATGATTGAAAAACGTTGTTGCCGTGACATTCACTACGACAGACTCGTTGGGTGCGTATGTGTACTGGTTCTTTACTTTTGCGTCGCCACTGCGCTTGGGGGTCGCCATCTGCAGGCTTCCGACGTTAATGATGCGTTGCAGCTTGGAAACCCGTTCAAAAAAATTCACCACCGAGTAATACGAACCGTCAATGTCTATTTCGTAGGGCACTTCCGTGTAAAACTCACGGGTGACCACGGGGGCGGCTGTGTACCGGCGAATTTCAATTCCCGCGCTTGCGGCGGTATCTTGCATCAGATGGATAAATGCCGGAGACTCCTTCTCATCTGGCACGATGGTTCGCTCGATCTCCAATTGCTGCTGCAAACTTGCAATCTCCCGCTCCAGGCCGGGAAGGTCGCGTTCATATTTACGCAGCGTCTCGTTGTCCGCCTTCTTTTGTTCCAACAGCACCTGTTTCTGATCGTTGTCCTGCTGAATTGGGTTCACCAAAAGCCACCACCCGCCTCCGCCGACGACCGCCGCGATAACAAGCGCCAGCACTATCTGTAATGCAATCGGCATTTCTCTAAATCCGGCCATATTTCTCACCTAGCAGCTCAAATTCTAGCCGCCCCTTATGATTTCTGCTTTTCACAAGTGAGCTTAAAAGTAAACTCCTGCAAATCCTTGGACTGTGGATCCTGTACCGTCTCCGTCATTTCAACCGATTTAAAATAACCTGTTTTCTGCAGGTTCTTGATCAGGTTGGCCACGGCGGTTGAACTGAGCGCCGTACCCTCAATCGCAATGTTAGGACCTTTGTCCTGCATGGTATTGAGCCAGACTGCGTCGGTATTGTTAATGGTATCTCCGATCATGGTCAGCAAATTCACCGGCCCACCGGATTGATTGGCACGCAAATCATCAATCACTTTGACACGCCGTTCATAATTGTCCCTGACCCTTTGCTCCTGATCGTATTTCGCTTTCACGGCTGACAACCGGCGGTTTTCTTGGTCTTCCCTGGCAATTTCATCCTGTAATTTTTTGGCTTTGCTTGATGCTTGCAGATAAAACCATAAAACTGCACCGATGGCCAACACAAGAAATACGAGGATGATCACAATGGGATTCGGTCCCTCTCCCCCACCGCCTCCCATTCCCGTGATATCGGTAACCGTAGTGGTAGCAACCCGCTTTCCACCACGCTTCGGTTTCGGCGCTCCGAGTAAGTTAATCTTGATCATTGTTCGAAACTCCTAAGGGCCAATCCCACAGCTACGGCGAGTTGTCCCGCGTTCTGATCAATCAAATCTGTAGGCACGCCGGAGCCGGGCGCAATTCTTTGAAACGGATTCAACAGCTCCACCGGCAACGAAAACTCCTGCCGCAAAGCTTCCATCAAACCCGGCACTTTGGCCGAACCGCCCGCTAGGTAGATGCGCTCAATGTGCTCGCCCGCTGCCGTGGCCCGGAAGAAATCGAATGTCTTCTGGATTTCGAGCACAATGATTTCCGTGACCTGTTGCAAAATGGGCATCTTGGCGTCTTCGCTAACGGTTCCCACCTTGCGCCCCAGCTTCAGGGACTCGGCATCGTCAAAGCCGAGATCAAGCTCTTTCTGCAGCGAATCTGTGTACTGGTTGCCACCCACGCTGACGTCGCGCGGAAATAACGGAGTAGAGCCCTTCACAATGTTGATATTCATCACGCTCGCGCCCAGATTCAACAACGCAACCGTGGAACTGGGCGAAGGATCATAGTTGTACTCGTAGCAGTTCTGCAGCGCGAAAGCGTCAATATCAACCACCGCTGGAGTTTTTCCGGCCAGCGAAAGGACGTTGGTGTAATTCAGAATCTTGTCTTTCTTCACGGCCACCAGAAGCACATCCATGGGATTGCTGCCCTCATCGGAGAGGATCTGGTAGTCCACATTCACGTCAGCAACGTCGAAGGGGATATGTTGTGCCGCCTCCTGGCTGATGGTTGCCGCTAGGTCGGCATCCTCCATGGCTTGCACCTGGATTCTTTTTACAATCACAGAGTGGCCACTGACGGAGGTCGCAACTGCCTTCGATTTGATGCTGTTCTCATTGAAAATCTTGGTAATGGCGCTGGAAACGCTTCCGCTGTCTACAATCATGGAGTCCACGACAATATCGGAGGCTAACGGCTCCAAGCCGACATGTACGACTTCAACTTCGCCCCGGCTCTTTTTCAACTCCACCGCCTTGATGCTGCTGGAGCCGATGTCCAGGCCGACAATCGATTTTGATCCACCTATTCCGAACATAAATGTCGCCTCAGTGCCCGGCCGCTGCTGTCCTTGCGGCTCTGGGCTTTTTCTTGCCTCTGCCTTCCCCCATGCTGCTCTTCCGCTCCATCCACGAATCCAAAATCGTCTTTTTGAACTTCCACCGGTTCCCCAGCTTGAAAGCGGGAATCTTCTCTTCGTAGACGTACTTGTATAGCGTGTCCGGACTCACGCCCAGGTATTGCGACGCCTGGCGAATGTTCATGACTTCACGCGAATCGGCCATATTTACCTTTAGCCCTTTCCCTCAAAAGATCTAGCACGCCATACTAGGCGGAGATGTAAAAGACGCCTTATGGCCGGGGCCGAATTACTGAGGAACCCTTCCTCTGCTTTCTGTTGTTCTCGGGGGAAAACTTACAGTGATGCGTGTTATATCAGTCTTACGGGTGGCCCTGTCAAGCGGAAACTCCGTGTTTCTTCGGGTTTTCTGGATAGTTTCACCGGTTTATAGGGCTATTACTTTGGTAACCCAAACTACATTTTGTGTTTTACTACTAAGTACACTACTACCCTTTGTGGTGTTAATGCACACGGTTCATAATTTCGCTTGATTCTTTCTAAAAGAGGTTACTAAAGGGTAAGTGGGGCCATGGGGGAGCAGTAAGCTTCTTTATACCTAAGTGGCACAAGTCCCAGTGCTGACTGAAAGAAAGAACTGCGGAGTCTTAGATGACGAGTGAGCTTTTGGCGCGCGTTGCCCGCGAGCGAACTAAAAGCAAGGGCCCAGCAGCCTGGTTTTGGCTGCGGAGCCCTTAGAAAATGACTTCTGAATCCGCGAAAATCTGTGAAATCCGCGGTTGGCAGTTGTTTTTTGCAGCTCAATGACCCGATGACTTAATGAATATCAAACTGCTCCTGATGCAGCGTCGGATCCGGCTTCACGATCACGGTCTTCCCTGTCAGCTCTTCCATGTCCTGCAGCCAGCGGGCGTTGTTGGCCTTGAGAGCTTTGCCGACTTCCGGATTCACGCGCACGAAGACATCTTTGCCGTCCAGATGGCGTGTCATCTTGCGCATCTCCACATAAATCTCGTTGCACACTGTGGTCACTGATTTAATCAGGCCGGTCCCGGTGCAATATGTGCAAGGCTGGCCCAGGGTGCGCTCCAGCGACTGCTTGACCCGCTTGCGGGTAATCGCTACCAGACCGAAGTCGTTGAATTGAAGGACCTTGGAGGGAGCGCGGTCACTCTTGAGCGCCTCTTCCAGTGCCTGCATGACTTTTTGCCGATTGCGGCGTTCATCCATGTCAATGAAGTCAATGACGATGATGCCGCCCAAGTCGCGCAACCGTATCTGCCGGACAATTTCTCTGATGGCGTCCACGTTGGTCTTGACGATCGTGTCTTCCAGCTTCTGCGTCTTGCCGACGAATTTGCCGGTATTGACGTCAATCGCCACCAGCGCCTCCGTCTGGTTGATGACGATGTAGCCGCCGGATTTAAGCCATACCTTGGACTTGAGTGCCTTATTGATCTCCTCCTGGATATTGAACTGCTCAAACAGAGGAGTCTCTTTTGTGTACAGCTTCACCCGCTTGACTAATTGCTGTTGAAAGCGGCTTACGAAACGCACGATGCGCTCGTATTCCTGTTCGCTGTCAACCCAGATGTGGGAGAAGCCTTCTGACAATTGGTCGCGCAAGATGCGCTCCACCAGGTTCAGATCGTGGTAAATCAGCGCTGGAGATTTGCTGGAATCGGCCCGGCCTTTGATCTCATTCCACAAATTCAGCAGGAAGCGGATATCAGCGCGCAAATCTTCTTCGCTGGCGTGGGCCGCCGCCGTGCGGACGATAAAGCCGCCCTGATGTCCATTCACTGCCTGGCGCTCGCTGAGAATGATGCGCTTAAGGCGATGGCGCTCTTCCTCGGATGCAATCTTGCGGGAAACGCCGTTATGGTTCACCGTGGGCATATAAACCAGGAACCGGCCCGGCAACGCAATGTGACTGGTGATGCGCGCACCCTTCTTGCCAATAGGTTCTTTGGCAATCTGCACCAGTATTTCTTGTCCTTCTTTCAGCAAATCGGAAATCTGCGGTAGAGGAGCGCGATGAAAGCGCTTGCCGCCGTGCCCCCCACCACGCACCCGGCGTCCACCGCGGCGACGGCGATTGTTGCGATCGAACGCAACCTTAGGCTGGTATCCAGAAGGGCCGCGGGTTTCAGCCCGGGCTTGTGTTCCATCTCCGGATTCCGTCTCTTCGTACTCTTCACTTTCCCCTTCGCCTTCGCTGCCTGAGGCCTGTATTTCGGCCTCCTCGACACCCGCTACCGTCTCCTGCTCATCCTCTTCTTCTTCCTCTTCTGTTGTCTCAGCCGTCGCAGTTGGCTCTGCGGATTGATGATCGGGAGCAGAATCGTGCGGCTTGGCTGCCTCTACCCTGTCAAGCATCTCCTCTTCGAAGTCTTCGTATTCTTCATCCTCGAAGACATGCAACATCGAGGGCTGATCTATCTCTTCTTCTTCAATCTCTTCCTCTTCTACCAGCCCGGGCATTGCGCCAAAGCGGCGTTCGGAACTGCGAGCTTCTGGATGATGCGCTTCAGTGCTATTTGCAAGCTTGGCGGAATGAGATTTTTGCTCAGCCAAGGCTCTTTCGGCAGCGATTTCCCGCCGGTGTTTTTCCAAAACGGCGGCGACGTCAATCTCTTCCGTGTCGCGGCGGCTCAACTCTTCGTAGTCCCCGTCTGGTTCGCTGGTTTGAGTTTCTTCCTGCACGACGGCAGAAGGCCGCACACTTTCGTTCACCGCAGCTTCGCTCGTGGCTTCCGCTCTCAGTATCGGTATCGGGATCTCAGCCGTTTCGTGGTCGTGTGCTTTGAATTCCTCTGTCTTGTAATCTGACCCCGCGGGACCTCTCCGCGACTCTTCCGGTGCAACTTCTGCTGATACAGGTTCTGCCGGAATATGTCCCGCTGCAGGATGCACGGTTTGCGTTTCCGGCCGGTTGCGATACTTGGAGATACTTTCGCCCGGCAGAATAATCGGCTGATAACCTGCCGCCGCGCCGTACGTTTTTTCTTCCGGCTGTGCCTTCGGTGGGCGGGCAGCATTGCGGGAATCGTTGCGGGAATCGAATTTCGACTCGGGGAAACCGCGTCCGCGGCGTCCACGGCGGCGTCGGCCAAAGCGGCGGCGGTCGTTGGAATCGCGCTCAGCTCCGGCTGGCGCTTCGCCCGATGTTTCCCGGCCCAGTGTTTCACGGAACGACGAATCGCGGGATGACGAATCGCGGGATGAAGCGTCGTGATGCCTGCCCGCATTCAAGTCTGGTGTTTCGCTCTCTTCATCTCCGCCGTCGCTGGCAGCGTCATGGGCAATCGGATTTGCTGGCGGTGTTGCATGCTGCTGCACCGAGTGATGGTCAGCTTCGCCGCCTGAAAATGTTTCGATTTCCCGGCCTTCTGCCTCGCCCGCGGGCTCGGTAACTGTTGGCGCAGGGCGCTCGTAACGCCGGCGGCTGCGGCCTCCATCTTCGGCGATGGCCTCGAAATCTTCCTCGCCTTCTTCATCCTGGGGTTCAAAAAAATCCGTGACGTAGAGAAATGCGTCGCGTTCCAGGCCGATTTCGACAAATGCGGATTGCATTCCCGGAAGCACCCGGGTCACGCGGCCTTTATAGACTGATCCTGCGAGGGTGTATTCGTTTTCGCGTTCGAAATAGATTTCAGTTAACTGGTCTTCCTCAACGACAGCGACTTTGGTTTCATGAGGGGTAGAAGAAACAAATAATTCTTTGGACATGTACTCTCCGGCCTGCCTCTTCGCGAGAAGCAGGAGTTACCGGTGATGACGATTGGAATGAAAGCCTGGAAGAGACTGGGCGAGAGTGTATCTTTTCACCCGCTGGCTTGCTCGAAGCCGGTCGGGCGGATGTATGCAGAGAGCTAATATACGCTTGTAAAATCTTTGCACCTATCGTGCGCCATACGAGAGTTGTGACCACTCCGTCTTCATTTTCGAGTTTCTTGCACAATAGCTTTGAAATCTGAAACTCAAAACGATTAAGACGGGGCCGTTACCAACTTCGGAGCGCTAAAATCGCTCAATCCTTGCAAACTCTCCGGTCCGTTTCCATCGGTTCACCGGATTTGCCCGCTTAACGTGGGGCTTCACGCTTAATTTTGGTTTTGCCGGCTTTTTATTCTGCCGGTCTACGGCTTCACAAGCTGCGAAAATGTCTGCTCTACAAAGCGTCTTTTCTGCAACTTTTCGAGCCGTTTCTGGAAAATTACCAGGACCAATTACCCGGCAACTTCCATTCTAATTGACGAAACGGCGCATGCGAATATTCATAACGATTCCCAGCGCCAAGAACGTAAACAACAAAGACGACCCGCCATAACTCATTAATGGCAAAGGAATTCCGGTAACCGGCATTAAGCCGACCACCATGCCGACGTTGACCAGAATGTGGAAGGTCAGAACCGCTACTACACCTAGAATCACAATTGCGCCAGCCCGGTCAGGAGCGGTCTGCGCATTATGGATCAAACGCATCAGCACTATAAAGTATAGCAGGAGCAGACCCACAGCGCCCACAAATCCGTGCTCCTCCGAGAAGGCCGCAAAAATAAAATCTGTTTGGGGAATAGGAAGAAAGGAATTCTGGGTCTGCGATCCTTTGCCGAAACCCTTGCCCATGATTCCGCCTGCGCCCACGGCAATCACAGACTGCTCCCCTTGATAGCCCTTTCCCTGCGAGTCCGCCGCCGGATTAAGAAAGCTGGTCAGACGCGCCTTCTGGTAGGGCTTCAGGTGCTTGTACGCAGGGACTGCCAACGCAGCGCCAACGACAAGAATAACGGCAGCATGTTTAAGTTGAAGTCCTCCCAGAAACAACCCCATTACAAGAATTGGTATGTAGGTCAGTGCGGTTCCCAGATCGGGCTGCACCAGTACCATCAGCAAGGGAATGCCGCCCAGCAATCCCGCCTTAACCACGTCGGATAAACTTGCGTCACGCCCGCGCATCTCGCTGAAATATTTCGCCATGGCCAGGATCAGGATCAGCTTCACCCACTCTGAAGGCTGAAAGTGAATTCCTCCCGGCAAACGAATCCAGCGGCGAGCGCCTAAATACTTCTGCCCGAACAGCAAAACGGCTGTAAGAGAAATAATCGCCACAATGTACATCCAATGCACGCTGTCCAGCAAAACTTCGTAATTGATCAGGCTGACCAGCAGCATGAATGCCAGACCACCCACGATCCAGTAAATCTGCTTGATGTGCATATGCACGTCGGCGAACTTGCTTGCCATGGTCGCGCTGTAAATCTGCATCACTCCCAACACGCAGATCAGCAGCACAAACATAAGCAGCACCCAGTCAAAATCGCGTGGGGAGACGAACCTCTTCATTCTTTGCCGCTCCCAGGGAATGCCGTTGCAAACAATGGGACAGGACACAGCCCGTGTGGCACAGCCGTCCCCGGCTGTGTTGTAGCGCCGGCGTCTCGCCGGCTGTCATGTGGGCATCCTGCCCACATATTTGTGAGATGGATTGAGGAAGCCGGCAGCATAAACCGCGCTGCGTGCAGCCGCTCTCCGCTGAGGCTATCTGGGTCCGGCGTGCTCCAGATTCCCGTCATCTCGACCGGCTTGCCCGATTCGACGACCTGCATCGGATGTTTTCTCTGCTTATCAACGTAGGCTTTGATGACTTGGGATGCCAATCCTGCGGCCAGTGCACCGTGTTGGCCTTGCTCAACCAGGACAGCTACCACGATCTCCGAATTGCGACGCGGTGTTAGCCCCACAAACCAGCCATTGTCGTTGTATTCGCTGCCGCTGAGTTTTTTGCTGTTTTTGCGGCCCTCATTGCTTACCACCTGCGCGCTGCCGGTCTTGCCGGCAAAATCAACGCCTTCCAGACGCGCCGAACCAGCCGTACCCAGCGGAGAAACTACCGCCGCCATCGCGTTGGTAATGGTTTCAACATTCTTGGGATCAATTGGTATATCAACTTCCTCCGGATACTGCGCCATGGCCTGCTTGTATTCATCGGGAAGCTGGTCTGGAAAGGCCACATGCGGCCGGTGCAGCACACCTCCCATGACAATTCCCCCAAAGGCCCGCGCCAATTGAATAGGCGTGGTCGCCACGGCCCCTTGCCCGATACTCACCGAGATGGTCTCACCCGCATACCACTTCTGCTTGAAGTTCTTGATCTTCCATTCTTCTGAGGGCATTACGCCGCTGACTTCATCCGGTAGGTCAACATGCGTCTTCTGGCCCAGACCGAGGGCCATCGCATACTTGGCGATGCGGGCAATTCCCAGCTTTTCACCCAACGTATAGAAAAATGAATCGCAAGATTGATAAATGCCCTTGGTGATATCTACGTCGCCGTGGCTGCCGTGTTTTTCCGAAATCCAACACTTGAAGAAACGCCCGTAAAATGTTTTACCGCCGCCACAATTGACGTGCAAAGTCTGGGCAATCCCTTCCTGCAAGCCCGCCGTTGACATGATGATTTTGAAGACCGAGCCCGGAGGCAATTGCGCCTGAATCGCTTTGTTGAGCAGAGGCTTGGCTGGATCGGTAATGAGCCGGTTCCACTCCGCGCGCGAGATGCGGACCGAGAAGGCGTTAGGATCAAACGTAGGCCGGCTGGCCATCGCCAGAATCTCGCCGTTGCGTGGATTCAGCGCCACAATAGCGCCGTTGTGCCCTTCCAAAGCCTCCTCGGCGGCAATCTGCATGTCCAAATCAATCGTCAGCTTAAGCGGCTTGCCAGGCGTCGGCGGAATTTGACTCAGTGGCTCCAGTGATTGCAGCTCTTTGCCGTGGCTGTTGACGACGGTGCGGCGCGAGCCATCCTGCCCCATGAGTATGTCGTTGTATTGCTGCTCAACTCCAGACCTCCCCACCACATCGCCGGCTTCGTACAACTCATAGGCGGGATCGTTGTTGAGCATATCTTTGCTCACCTCGCCCACATAGCCAATCAGGTGGGCGGCAAACCCATTGCGCGGATACAGCCGCCGATTGGCCATGATGACATCCAGCTCCGGCAGCTCGTTGCGGTGCGATTCAATAAAGGCCAGCTCGTCCGGGGTAAGGTCGTCTTTCAGGGTCATGGGCCGGAACTTGGGTTCAGCAGCAAAGCGCCGCATCTTATCTTGAATGTCCTTGACCTGCATATTCAGCCCGGTGGCGATGGCCGGCAGGTCTTGTTTGAGGTCGCGGGGCTGGTCGCGCAGCAGCAGTGCGGAAAACGATGGGTAGTTGTCCACCAACAGCCGACCCTCGCGGTCATAGATCTTGCCCCGGGGCGCCAGGATAGGGACCGTCCGCACCCGGTTGCGCTCCGCCAGCGCATCATATTCTTCGCTGCGCGCGATTTGCAGTTGCCAGAGCCGGGCGCCCAACACCAAAAATATAGCCAGTATCGTGTATTGGATTGCGGTCATCCGACCGCTGGAGATTTTCTCGTCACGCGATTGCATACTGCTTCTGTCGTCTTAAGAAGTCTGCTTTTGACTGACAACTCGCTTTTGCTTGGAGCTTTGGAGCTGAGAGCTTGGAGCTGCTTTTGTTGTAGCGCGATTCTAGTCCAATTGCAAATTGAGCCGTTTTGCGGGTAGTGGTTCAGTTTGACGTAGCGCCAGCGTCTCGCTGGCTGTCGTGTGGGCATCTTGCCCACCTCCCGTGGGTGGGATATCTCAAACTGTACCACTGCCGTTTTGTGGGCGTGAGCGGGTGAGCCCGAAGCCCGCGCCGAGCCGGCGCGGGGGCGCAGAAACGGAATGGGGTGGTTTTTGATGAGCGCTTATCGGTGCGAATCAAAAGCGAAGGAGTAGCTGCCCAGCCTCAGCCATCCGAAAACCCTCTGCGTACCTTTGCGTCCTCTGCGGTAAATCCTGATCCGCGTGATCCGTGAAATCCGTGGTAGGAATTCTACTTTGTGTTAGCTTTTTTGGATTTCTTAATCAAAGCCCCCGCACAGAAAAATGATATCAAAGTGGTATCAAAAGAATCGTAAAAGCCGAGGAACATGCTGTAATCAGCTTGTGAGGTAGCTAGGGCGAGCAGATTGAAGACCCAGCGCCGGTTCACAGTAGGAGGAAAACTGATGCAGCACTATAGTTCTCAAGCATTTACCGACATTGCCAAACCGGCCGGCGGAGCCACGATTGCCGTCAAGATCGCCGGAACCAACAACAACGCGACAATCTACTCAGATGACGGCGTGACGGTTAAAAGCAACCCGTTCTCAACCAATAATCTCGGCCAATTTGATTTCTACGTAGCCTCGGGAAAGTATGACATCACCATTTCAGGGACACAGATTACGACGTACACCCTGCCGAACCAGGTGCTGTTTGATCCGTTTGAACAGAGCGCTGGGGACTCTCCTCTGTCTGGAGTAGTACCTCTCAATATTGCAGATCAAGGTGGTTTTTGGCCTCCATTTATCCTGACCCCGCAGAATGCAGCTACTGGTGGAACTATTCCTGCAAACAATAATGTAGGCGTTTGTCAATTTGTTCTTCCTTTCAGCGTTCAGGTGGGAAAGATCACAGTCAAAATTACCACTTCTGTGGCAAACGCTGTTGCCGATGTCGGGATTTACAGTATCGCCGGTAATAGGCTACTTAATACAGGTGGTTTTTCTGCAGCAGTTCAAGTCGTCCTTACTACTTCCATTGTTCCAATCATCCTACAGCCAGGGTTCTATTACTATGCCTGGACCCTCTCCAACTTCAATGCGCAACTCTTGGCCACTGCAGTGCCTGCCTCCGGAATTGGCGAGATCATGAACAATCAAACCACTAAAAAATATGGCATTGCGGCAAATGCAGCTTCAGCTGGTGTTCTTCCACAAACTCTCGGTACGATAAGCGCAAGCCTGTTGGTTACTCCTGTAGCAGCTTTATTTGAGAGGTGATTTCCAGTCCTTGCCGGAACTGCGAACCCGATGCAATTGGCAGGCATCGTCTATCCGTCTTCTGTACAAGTTACATCAAGATAGGCCACATAGTCTCAGGCTGAACCCAGGAACAAGCCGCACAGTAGAGGAGATAATGACCAAATAATCATAAGTTCCGAATCGAGAACCGATCTAGTGCGATGAATTTATCGGTAAGAACGCTGCCGTACCGGTAGCTAGGGCAGCGCTTCCATTACCTGGTCCCCCGTTGTTGTCGCTCAGGGTGACGGTCACAGTGTACAGGCTCTTCTTTGCATAATTGTGCGCGCCCATCACATTAAACTTGTTTGTACTACCAACCCGAACTACGACTCCGGGAGAGGTACTGGCATCACCCCAATTGATGGTGGCAGACAGATTCGCCCCGGTCTCACTTGCATCGCTGTCGGTGAAGGTGGCCAAAACCACCGGTACGTTGGAACGGAACATACGAATCCTGTGCCCGGCACCGGTGATGGGCGCGTCAGTGGTCACCCGGATTGAGGCTGAGGTCGCGTTAATCGAATTTACTGCGTCGTTGCCCGTGATGGTGAATGTGCTGCCGGTTCCGCTGGTGGCCGTGAACGCAAACGTATGAATACCGTTATCGGAACTCGCTCCCGAGGTGAACGTATAGGGGTTGGGCATGGGCAGGGTGACAGCAGGCGTACCGGTAATGCTCAACTGCACCGAGCCAGTATAAGTGGTCGCGATGTTGTTGAAGTTATCGAATGCCGTAAGAGTTCCGGAGAACGCGGTGTTGAGCGTGGCCGTAAGCGGGACACTCCAGGTGAAGCTCTTGGCAGCACCGGCAGTCACCATCACCGGTGCGCTCCCGGTGATCAAGGTGCTCACGTCGGTTGCGGATAAGGTCTGGCTGCCCGCTTTATTCAGGGTAAAGCCATTGACAAATGTATGGACCCCATTATCGCCGGGAATAAATGTGTAGTCGGGCGGCACCGAGGATGAGCCGGTGGCTGTGAAGTGGACCGTGCCGGTGTAAGGCGCGACGGTGTTATTGGAGGTATCCTGGGCGGTCACGGTCACGCTGAAGGGGGTCCCCGCGGTCGCATTCGCAGGAGCGCTCACGAAAAGATGGGTGGGTATCGAGATCTTGCCCCACCACGTAGCCCAGTTCCCAGAATCGGGGCCGGAGCCGCTGTTGAAGTCGGCAAATTCCTGGATCGTCCACAGGTCGGTGTCGTTGGCGCCATCCACAACCGTGCCAGTGTCAAAGCCCCAGAAATTGGTGGTCGTTCCATAGAACTTTGAGTACGGACCGCGGCCGGCGATCAACTGCCGTTCCCCTTCAACCGGGACAAGGTCGCTGTGCCCTGAGAAAGAATACGCGGCGCTGGCATAGCCGGTCGCCGAAAACGTAGAGTATCCGATGAGCACGTCGTCAAACTTGTTGACCGCAATGCTCGGATACGCGCGGAATTCATTTCCCGTCGGGTCGTCAATAAAATCATAAAAGCCATTACTGACATTTGTTGGATCGAATCCATACCACAGCACCGAGCTATGGGTTGGCGCTGAAGCTGGAAGAAAGGTTGTCTGCGCGCCCCACAGTGCGCCATTCCGGTAGGTCAGACTCTGCATCCTGTCGTCGTCCGTATCGATCTTGGTTGTGATGCTTGCCTGGGGTGCAAACCCTCCATTGGTGATCCCGCCGGTAAATGCCCATGGATTACCAAAGGCAACGAAAGATACTTGAAAGTTCACGTTGGGGACGGAAACGCTTCCCGTAATCGAGCCCATCCTCAGATATCCAAACCCGTTGGAATTCTCATTCCACTTCTCCAGCAGGTAGAGCGGCGTTGACGGGTTGTTATCAAAAGTCACCGCCGGGACATAGGTGCCGGCCCCACTGATATCGGTAAACTTGTTGACCGTACCCAAGACATTGGAATACAACTGCGCTTTGTTGAAGACGTAAACATTCTCCTGAAAAACGCACCCGCCGCATCCGCTGCTTAACGGATACATGTTCATGCTCACCGCGATCCAATTGGCATTGAAGCCGAGCGAAGCAAAATTCGCCCAGTATCCCGGATCAGAGTTCACCTTAAAAAGGTTCCACGTGCTCGTGGGGTTTGAGCTTGTTGAAACTCCGATCAACAGCGCCGAAGAGCTGGTATTCCCGTTGGCCTCAGCGGTTATGATGAAGCGACTATTGTAGGGATCGTAGGCGACCCGGGCGTTGACCGCGCCCGTAACGCCACCCACAGGTGCCCAAAAATTGTCCATAAGCACCGTCTGCAACAGGCCGCCAGTCCGGTTCTGCACTACAAATGTGCCGTTCACAGTAACCACCAGATAATTCGGACTAACCGCGCCTTGTGCGCTTGGTGGAATCCGAAGATGATTGTCCGAAACAGCGGCAAAGCTCTGCGACGGCGCAGGGGAAATCGGAGCCGAAAACGGTAGAAGCGAGGAAGATTGCGTCGATGAAACTTCAGGCAGGGTCCGCCTTCCGCTCCGCAGTTGAATGGTGGCCGCTTCTGCTGGCACCGGCAGGGCCGGATGCCTCATCTGCGGGACGGCAACGATCTGCGGGCGGCTCACTGCAGGGTGCAGTTTTTCCTGCTGTGCCAACTCTCCGACGTTCACAACCGCGTGGGCGCTAAATGTCATCGTCGTGCCCGTGCTTGTCTGCGCCTGAGCTACGGCAATACAACTGCCCAGCAAGAAAATTATCGTCAACAAATATGTTTTGTTGATTTTCTCTCTGCACCACGAGTTCTTTGGCGCACCTTGGCGGGCGTGCAATGACGTCAAGCATTGGCACATGGCAGACCTCCTCGAGCGTGATTCAGGCTTTGGGGGATTTCCGACCTTGTTGGGGCGGGAAATATAGGGGGTGAAATCGAAGCTTAGCCCAAATTTCTCACTGGAGCAAGGATTAAATAAGTATGCACTTACATTGCGATTGGGCTAACGCTTGAGTCCGTGGCACCGAGAATTGAGAAACCGAAGGACGGCTTTTTCTGGCAACGGCGGGCCGAGGACCCGTAGCTGGCAACTATTTCCTGACAACTGCGAGCTGAGGGTTGCTGCTACCCTCTTTGCTTAAATTTATCCAGAACCCAAAACACCACAATCGCCAGCAGGCCGTTGGCCAGCGCTGCTCCAATGCTGTGCAGCCAGTTTGCCGGAGCGTTTTGTTCCACCATTCCGTGCTGCACCAGAAGGTACGCGATGCGGTGAATGATGTAGAAGCCCACGGTGATCAAAAAACGCGAGCCCGGATTCTCGACGTCAATCTTGGTCGCCAGCGAAGAGGCTCCGTACCCGACGAAAGTTTTGGCAATGCCAAACAATCCCAGGTAATTGTGGGTCAGCGCGTCTTGCGCCAGGCCGATCAGGCATCCCGTAATGGAACCGGCTATCGGATTGCGCCGCGCCACGCCAAAAAAAATCGTGACCAGCAGCGGCAGGTCGAAGACGTCGAAGAAGTGCAGCCTTCCGTGAAATGCCACCGGCAGATAGGACTGCAGCAGCAGCGCAACTAAGGGAATGAAAAATGTGGCGGCAAGATTAAAGCGGTAAACTTCAATCTCTTCCCGCGACGTGTAGATTACGGCTGCGCTCATTGCGGTTTGGCGACCTCAGGCGGTGTGGGTGTGGAAGATGGGGTGGCTACGGGAGTCGGCGTGGCCGTTGGCTGATTTTGCGGAGTGCTCTTCACCGGTGGTCGTATGGGTTTGATCTTGACCGGAGCCGGATTCTGCTTCTGATTTGCAGGCGCGCCGTTCGGGACGCCGCCTTGCCCATCCGCAGGATTTTCCTGTTTCTGCGTGACCCCAGGCAGCCGTTGCGCCAGGATGTCCGCCGCCTTGACCGGATTCTCGGAATCCGCCTGCGCGAATTGCGGCTGCGTTACCACCAGCACCTCTTCCAGCCGGTTCAAATCCACAGTCGGCTTGAGATGAATGCTCAGAAACAAATTGTTTCCGGGTGAAATCTGTGCGACCGTGCCGATTGGCAGCCCCTTGGGATAAATACGGTCCCCGCCGCTGGTGAGCACGCGCTCTCCTGGCTCAATCTTTTCATCAACCATGATGTGGTCGAGGAGAAGCTCGCCCGTTGCGGTTCCCTTCACCACTCCATGCAGGCGCGACTTCTCCAGCAGCGCTCCCACTCCGCTGCTGAGGTCATTCATCACCAGCACCTGCGCGGTAGAAGAAAACACCTCTTGCACTTTGCCCACAACCCCATCTGGAGTAATGACCGCCATGTCAGGTCTCAGGCCGTCGCCGGATCCACGGTCAATATAAAGAATGCGCGATTGCTCCGTGCCGCTCGAGCCGATCACTTGGGCGGCAACTGTTTGGGTGATGAAATGCTGTTTGAAATCCAGCAGTGCCTGCAGCCGGCGCGCCTGGTTTGCCTCTTCGGCTATGCGGGCTTCTTCGAGCAGCAGTTTTTCATTCTGCTCGCGCAGCTCGCGATTTTCCCGCCGCAGCCCGCCAACATTTACGTAGTCATGCCAGCTCTGCGCCAGCCAGCTTCCGGTTGCGACGAACACGCGCTCCAGGGGCGTGATCGTGGCGGAAACCCAAAGGCGAATCATGCGGACGGAGCCCGCCTCCGGGTGCCTGGGATCAACCGGACGTTTGACTTGCACCGCCAAGCCAAAAACCTGCAGCAATAAAACCATGCCCAGGATCATGGGATTGCGATAGCGGCTGAAAAAGCTTTCCATGTGTGACTTTTAAACGGAGTAGACCAGAATGGCAAGCGCACCACTCCCCGGAAGTGCGCTTGGCGAAAAACCACCCTTTGAGTTATTAGCCCAGTCGTTTGCGGTCCAAAACTATTCGATTGAGATTTTTCTCAAAAGCTTGAAGTCGCTCAGCATCTTCCCTGTGCCCAGCACCACGCTGGCCAGGGGATCATCGGCAATCGAGACGGGCAGGCCGGTCTCTTCCCGGATGCGCTTATCCAGGTTCTTGAGCAGCGCTCCGCCGCCGGTGAGCACGATGCCGCGGTCGCTGATATCAGCGGAAAGCTCGGGCGGGGTGCGCTCCAGGGCTACGCGGATGGCGTTCATAATGGTGCCAACGCACTCGCTCAGGGCTTCGCGGATCTCGCTATCATCCACGGTAATGGTCTTGGGGACGCCTTCAATGAGGTTGCGGCCCTTGATCTCCATGGTCAGGGGCTTATCGAGCGGATAAGCGGAGCCAATCTCAATCTTGATCTGCTCGGCGGTGCGCTCGCCGATGAGCAGGTTATATTTCCGCTTAAGGTAATTCATGATGGCCTCATCCATCTGGTTGCCGGCCATGCGGACGGAGCGGGAATAGACGATACCACTAAGGGAAATCACTGCGATATCGGTGGTGCCGCCGCCGATATCCACCACCATGTTGCCGCTGGGCTCGGTGATAGGAAGCCCGGCGCCGATAGCAGCCACCATGGCCTGTTCAACGAGATGGACCTCGCTGGCCTTGGCGCGATAGGCAGAATCCATGACAGCGCGCTTTTCCACCTGGGTAATTTCAGAGGGCACGCCAATCACGATGCGGGGATGCACCAGCATCTTCCTGTTATGGGCCTTCTGGATGAAGTAGTTCAACATCTTCTCGGTGACCTTGAAGTCAGCGATGACGCCGTCTTTCATGGGCTTAATGGCGACGATGTTGCCGGGCGTGCGGCCCAGCATCTCCTTGGCTTCTTTGCCGACGGCCTCAACCTCACCGGTCAATTTATTGATGGCGACGATGGAGGGTTCGTTGACAACGATGCCCTTGCCCTTGGCATAGACCAATGTGTTGGCCGTTCCCAAATCAATGGCCAGGTCACTGGAGAACATACTAAAAAGGGAACGAAAGTTATTAACCTTCGAATTCTGCGAGTGAAATCCGTTTGATGACATACTGATAGCTTCTTTATACTCCAAATTCTACTGCTTAAAACATCAATCTGAGGGGGTTGCAGCACTTCAGTGCTGTGTCCTAAGCTAAAAACCTCACGGGCAGCGCTCACCGGCATCTATGGGCTTCGCATCCAAAACCAGGCTGCTGCGCCCAAGCCTTCGGCAGAGTGGAAGTGTCATTTTTCGACGACTTACGGCACAGCTAAAGCTGTGCCCTTCCGAAAGACTCACCCATCTATCTACTTATAGTTCAATCCACTCATCATTGGCGAAACAGGCAATCTTATTGAATCACAACTTTTTTGGTTTGGGTGGCCACGCCGCCTTTTTCGTTCTGGGCGGTGATGGTAATTACGTTTTCCCCGGAGGGCAGCGGCGGAGTGAAGTAGGTAAAGCTGCCGTCTGGGGCAATCACCGGCACCTGCTCCCCGTTGACCATGACCCGAGCGCCCTGCTGGGTGTTCCCTTTAATCTCGATGACGTGTTGGTGCTGGATGAGCTGGCTTACTTCCAGGGCCAGGGATATACCTTCAGTCCCTTTGGCCACGATGCTGAACACGCTGGCATCGCTGGGAATGGACTCATGGCCATTTTCATCTACCGACAACACCTGCCAGTAGTATTTGCCCTCTTCCAGGCCGGTGACCTTCCAATTTGTGTTCTCAATCTTGGTTTCTTTCTCGACGGAAGAAAAATAGGGGTTGCGGGAGACGCGCACATGATAGGTCGTGATGCCCTCTACCGGGGTCCAGCTTAAATCCGCGGACTTTACGCCCTGCGAGACGAAAATGGGCATCATGTTGGCCGGAGCCAGCAGCACTGGCGGGGCCACCTCTTTTTTCTTGGCGAAGGTCTGTTTTTCCGAGTCAACTGTTACCTTCTCGAAAGGGGCCACCTTTTCGGTGACATCTCCCATCTTGAAGGTGCCTACGCCCTTGGTCACCAGCACCTCAGGGGTATTGCCGTGTTTGGAGGCCTGCAAGGCGCTATCACGGCCCAGCACAGTGGAGGTCTGATCAATCTTTACCTGTTGGGTGGAAGGAATCTCGCCGGTATTGAGCGCGATATTGCCGGTATTCACGCGTACCGCCACTTCATTTTGCTGGGCGGCGTTGGTCGTGCTCTCTTCAATGGTGACCAGCGAATCCTGCTGGATGAGGTAGGTGCTGCCGTCGGCAAAGGCCAGCTTGGCAATGCCTGCGGCATCGGTCTTTACAACGTCACCCTGCTCCAGGGGCAGGCCATAATCCGCTTTGACCCAGACACCGGGGTTGCTCACCCTTCTCACGCTGACCGTGCCGTCAATGTTGGTGAAGTGGGCCTGAGTGGAAGGACCGGCCTGGGTGTTATCGCCCGTGCCGGTTCGGCCCAGCAAGTTGTTGATTTTCTCTTCTGCCTTATTAATGACCGAGTTGCTAAAGGTGGGAAACATAAAGAAGGTGAAAATCGCGCCCGCCGCAACTACCCCGAGCAAGGCCAACAGGACACTGCGATAGGTCACAGTTGTCCAGTCAACATGAATTCCGCCTTTTTTAATGTCGGCCACAGGCTTAGAGATTCGCGGGAATTGCAAGCAGAGTAACACAACAAATCGCGGGCGAAAAGTGAGTATTTCGGTGAAATGTAAAGAATATGGCTTGCTTTTCTTCGTGTCCTTTCTTTCTGTTCCTTTGTGCCCTTTGTGGTTAATCTTTATCCTTGGAGCTTGGAGCTGTTCTAGATCCCAACCCGCTTCTTAATCTGCGTTGATCTGCGTATATCCGCGGCGAAAAGCCTTTGCCTTCCTTTGCCTTTCTTTGCCTTTCTTTGCTTTCCTTCGTGTCCTTATCTTTGGTTCCTTCGTGTCCTTTGTGGTTAAATCTTTTCCTTGCAACTGCTTTCAAAATTGATCGTTCGTTCCCTCTTCTTCGCCCTAGTGATGGCGGCGCTGATTTTTGTTCCTGCCGGCTCGCTGAAGTTCTGGCAAGGATGGGTATTCATGGCAATCTTTTTTGGCCTCACGATCGCGAGCACAATCTATTTTTACCGGCATGATCCTGGGTTAATCGAGCGCCGCATGCAGACCCAGGAAAAAGAGCCCGCCCAGAAGCTGATCATGGGCGTAGTCAAGCTGGTCTTTCTGGTCTCCATGCTGCTTCCCGGATTGGATTACCGCTTCGGCTGGTCACACCGCGCCGCGCTCTTAAGGGCTTTCGGGTTGACCCCGGAATTCCAGCTTTGGCTGACCATCGTTTCCCAGGCGATGGTGCTCGCCGGATATCTCGCGATCCTGTGGGTCATGAAAACCAATAGCTTCGCCTCCAGCATCGTTGAGGTGAGCGCCGATCAGAAGGTGATTTCCAGCGGACCGTACGCGATTGTCCGTCATCCCATGTATCTGGGCGGCGTAGTGCTGTTGTTGTTTACCCCGCTCGCCCTGGGATCGTACTGGGCGCTGCCGGGATTTCTGCTGATCATCCTGCTGATCGTCTTTCGCCTGCTCAACGAAGAAAAAGTCCTGCGCAACCAGTTGCCCGGATACGCGGAATATTGCCGGCACACCCGCTATCGGTTGATTCCGGGGATCTGGTAGGCGACAAGTAAGAGATTTGAGAGAGCTTCAATGGCAACCAAAAACAGCCACAAGCTACTGACACTCTGATCGTGGTGATGACTTGGTGACAAGTTTCGAATGTTTTCAGTCATGTGTTGTCCATTCTTGCTACACTTGGCTTTCTGCATACTGTGACAATTTCTGAATATGTTACTGAGCTAAGCAAGAATCTTGCCCGTGGTGATGCGACCGAACACACGCACCGTCCCACGCTGAAAGCTCTATTGGAGTCACTGGAACCGCAGATCACCGCCACGAACGAACCCAAACGCATTGTGTGTGGTGCGCCAGATTTCATTATCACCCGCAAAGCAATCCCACTCGGTCACGTCGAAACCAAGGACATTGGTGCAAACCTGGATGAATTGGAGCGCGGCCGGGGTGTTCACGGTAGCCAGTTCAAGCGCTACATAGACGCCCTGCCGAACTGGATTTTGACGGACTATTTGGAGTTCCGTTGGTACGTTGCCGGCGAGCACAGGCTGACCGCACGGCTTGGTACGCCAGAACCCAAGAAAAAGATTGCCCTGCTTCCAACCGGCGAGGATGAAGTTACGCATCTGCTGAAAGCGTTCGTTGCGCAGCCTGCACTGACAGTCGAATCTGCCAAAGACCTTGCCGACAGAATGGCAGGAATGACGCGGGTAGTGCGCGACTTGATTGCTGCCACCTTTCAACACGGAAGTACCAAGGACCAAAAACAGCTTCAGACTTGGATCACTGCGTTTAAAGAAGTACTCATCCCGGATTTGGATGAGACTCAGTTTGCAGACATGTTCGCGCAGACGCTAGCCTACGGTTTGTTTGCTGCGCGGGTTCACAGCTTAGACTCTGGCACACCATTCTCACGTGAAATGGCCGCTTTCAATCTTCCCAGAACCAATCCGTTTCTGCGCAAGCTCTTTGCCGAAATTGCAGGTGTGGACATGCCGGACACGTTTGGATGGGCGGTAGACGACCTCGTTGTCTTGCTTAATCATGCCGACTGGGGGAAGGTGCTCAAAGATTTTGGAAGAGGTAAAGCGAAGCATGATCCCGTAGTTCACTTTTATGAGACCTTTCTGAACGCCTACGATCCAAAGATGCGAGAAGTTCGGGGCGTCTATTACACGCCTGAGCCAGTAGTCAGTTACATTGTGCGCTCTATAGATCATCTTCTCCAAACGCATTTTGACAAACCCAAGGGACTTGCGGACGAAAAAACATTGATACTGGATCCAGCAGTCGGTACCGCCACATTCCTGTTCTTTGTAATTCAACAAATTTATGCCCGGTTTGCTAAGCAGAAAGGCGCGTGGGATGGATATGTGTCTGACCATCTGCTTAAACGTATTTTTGGGTTTGAACTTCTAATGGCTCCCTATGCCGTGGCCCATCTTAAGCTCGGCATGGAATTGCAAGAGACCGGGTACAAATTTGGGTCAGAGCAGCGTCTTGGTATTTACCTGACTAACACTCTTGAGGAAGCTGCGCGCAAGAGTCAGCAGTTGTTTGCTGAATGGATTTCTGAAGAGGCAAATGCTGCTGCAGAAATCAAGCGGACGCGACCCATTCTGGTTGTATTAGGCAATCCGCCATATTCCGGTCATTCCGCTAATAGGAGCTTCATTGAGCGAGAAGTTCAGCCCGGAGAAAGCTATTCCGTGGTGCGTGGGGGCCCAGCACGCAGTCAGAGGTATGTTGTCACGAAGACGGTGAAAAAGCGAACACACGTACGTGAGAAGACTTTCATTGGAAACCTGCTGAATGACTACTATTACGTGGATGACATGCCTCTTGGAGAGCGGAATCCCAAGTGGCTGCAAGACGACTACGTGAAGTTCATCCGTTTTGCACAGTGGCGGATCGAGCAGACCGGGCACGGGATTTTGGGATTTGTGACAAACCACAGCTATTTGGATAACCCGACTTTCCGCGGCATGCGGCAAAGCTTGATGCAGAGCTTCAATGAAATACATGTGTATGACCTACACGGTAACGCAAAAAAAACTGAAGTTTCACCCGACGGTAGTAAAGACGAGAACGTCTTCGACATTCAGCAGGGCGTAGCAATTATCCTGGCTGTCAAAGAGACAAACCGGAAGAGTGTTGCGCAAATCCATCACGCTAATCTGTGGGGATTGAGGGAACATAAATACAGTGTTCTTTCTGAAAACGACATCAGTAATACCAAGTGGGTCCGCTTAAGTCCATCTCAACCAAATTACTTCTTCTTTCCTCAAACTACGGACCTCCAAGCTGAATATGAGGGCGGGTGGAAATTGACGGATGCCATGTCATTAAACGTTACGGGATTCCAAACGCACCGTGACCCGTTCGCGATCGCTTTCGAGAAAGAAACAATTGTGGAACGGGTCACGCGTCTACGTGACAAAAAAGAGTCTGATGATGAACTAAGGCAGGCTTTTCAACTGGAAGATAGCGGAGCATGGAAGCTCGCAAATGCACGTGCGTCCTTGAGGGCAAATAAGGAATGGCAGTCGGCTTTCCTTCGGTGTTGCTATCGTCCGTTTGACTGGCGATGGTGTCACTTTGATTACGCTACTATGGACAGACCAAGAAAAGAGTTGATCGACAATATGATGGGGCGCAAAAATTTGGCGCTGAACGTATGTAGACAGACTAAGGCCCCCAGATGGCAACACGCCGTCGTAAGTGATGCGCCGGCCCCTGCTGTGTTCGTGGAAGTAAAAGATGGATCTAACGTGTTTCCGTTATATCTTTATCCTGACTCACAGCAAGACAGTTTTTTTAGTGAACCGCGCCCAAACTTTTCTGAGAAGTTTATTGCAGACCTTAAAACCAAGCTGAATCTGGAATGGAAAGGTGATAAAACCGGTGACCTACACAATACAGTAGGGCCGGAGGATGTGTTTTCCTACGTCTATGCTGTGTTCAATGCACCTGGTTATCGCGCGAGATACGCGGAGTTCCTGAAGCGAGATTTTCCACGTCTGCCGCTCACTTCGGATGTGCGGTTATTCGGTGCCCTAGCCGCAAAGGGATGGGAACTCATTAGGGTTCACTTGATGCAATCCAGTCGCTTAGATGCTTTTATCACTGAGTTTCCGGTAAAGGGTGACAATGTAGTTGAGAAAGCAGCCTACACGCCGGAGAACCAACGAGTATGGATTAATGCGCTCCAATATTTCGGGGGCGTTCCGCAGACGCTTTGGGAATCACATGTGGGCGGCTATCAGGTCTGTGAAAAATGGTTGAAGGACCGGAAAGGTCGGAAACTCAGTTATGACGATGTGCAGCACTGGCAGCGTATCGTCGTTGCGATGCAGGAAACTATGCGGCTTGCTAACGAGATTAACGCATTAATTCCAGGTTGGCCGCTGCCGTAAATGTCATCGCTTCTCTGCTTAAGCGCCTAACGACCATCTGAAGACGGCTCTCAAAACATATACCAAACGAGGATCATGCCCTTGCAGCCATTCGCAGCGGCTTCTTTTCGAAACTGCTTATTGTAATTGCTTTGATATGACTGTCAATTTCACGTCGGCGTGAATCCAATTGGTCGTAAATACGCTTTTGCTGCTCCCAGGCAATTTCATGCCATTCTCGTTCTTTCAGTTGACGGTCGCGCAGCGTTGTAACGTGTTCACCGACCTCTCGAAAACGAGTCACAAACTTATCGCTGATGATGTAGTCAAAGAGTTCCTGAGCCTTTTCATCGCGCGCCTGACCGCTCAGACGCAGACTGGCAACTGTCAAAATGCCTTCGCGCATGATGGTGGCCAAAGACACTGTTTGTCTAAGGTCGACAACCGGAATACCCTTTAAAATGCAAAGCCCTTTTTTCTTGCTTGGAAATGCTTGTGAGACGACTATAACGTTAGGAGTGTCATACTGACTCTGATACTTTTTTGCCTGTTCTATGAACTTGTTGCTCCAAGTCGAAACATTTTTGCTTTCATAGATAATTCGGCCAACAACCTTTGAATCCTCAGTTACCTCTTGAACGATGTCGGCCCCTTTCTTTCCTCGTCCGATCCGTTCAATCCGATCCTTCTGAAAGGCTTTCCGCAGTTCGACCAGGAGATCCAATTCGCCTTCATCACCAAGTTGTTCTCCGGTTTTCTTTTCGAGCTTTCGCGACATCGCATCGAGTTGTTGTTGAAATTTTTGGCGATCCATTTCAAAATGTGTGCGGTCTTTTTGACGCGCATTTTCGATCTTTTCTATGTCGACCTGAGCTTCCTTTCGCGCCTGCTTCACGGCTTGCTGAGCCTGTTTTTCTGTTTGCTTTTGGAACCACTCCCGATCACGGTTTCGCAGCCGCTCAGCCCAGTTGCACGCTTTTCCGCGGCGAGGAGCTGGGTCTTTACCCCGTGTTCCGCTTCCCTTTTGAGCTGCTGCCGTTGTCGTTCCAGACGTTTGTTGAATTGACCCTCGAGAGTGCGGCGCTCCTCAGAAATCGCGGGAGCGGCTAGTTTACGCAAGCGCTCGTGAATGGCATGTTCATCGAGACCGGTCGGAAGAGATTGCCCGCAGACAGGACAAAGACGAGCCATATTTATCTCCTGGGGTTTTGCAATTGGCACCCATTCTGCTCTCAAAGCGGTGGCTCCGCAATCAAAAACTTTGATATTGATCGGTTTTAGACACTCCGCTACGCTGCGCGCCTGCCTTCGGCAGAAGGTTTGAAAACAGCTTTAAAATTAACCGGCGGAGCGGTATCTTAAGTTCTGCCTTAGTTCTTGTCTTTACCAATAGGTTTCGCTCCCGTGAGCCGTCTGCCTGCTCAATGCTTGTAAGCACCGCAGATTTCCCTCTCCCCCACCGGCACGGGCCGGCAAAGGCAAAGCAACGATTATCCCGAACTCTTGCGGAGTCTCATCCAAGCCAGCAGTCCGAAAGACAGGCTGAGTCCGGCGCCCAATATCAGCGCGGTTATCCGAAGCCAGTGAGGACTCTTGGCCAGCGCCGGCAGGTGATTGAGCAGCACGAGAGCGGCCGCGGCGGGCAATAGTACGGTTGAGATGAAATAGACTGTCCGGGCAAGATGCGATTTATAGACGCCAATCCAGGCGACCTCCCAGCCTTCGTCCGACGCCTTCAGTTTCGGAGTCAGCTCATACAGATGGAGAAAGAAATATATCTGGATGCCCAGAATCAACACGAAGCCCCACTGAGAAACGCCCTCGGCTGGAAACTTGATGCCGATGGCTTCAAAGGAATCTCCGGCACGGCTCTCTTCCGCCTCGAGGATTTTATCTACGGTTTCAAAATTCAGCTGCTCGTAGTTCTTCGTAACAGAGCTCAGGTTGGGGAAGACATCGTTGTATGGCTCCCGCCGCCAGCCGGAGTCGGCGGGAATAAAGTGTGCATAGACGTCGGCGAATACAGACTTCGACCCTGTAATGGGAACGGCAACACCATCGCCAAGGGAGTATGTCGTCGCGAAGGGCATCAGCAATCCGGGTTCACTGACATAGGAACCCTTGGGGTACTCATAGCGAGCGTCCGCTTCGATTTGCCGGATCGAGAGCTTGAGATGCAGCGGGGTTGATATGGTTGGCTTTTTGCCAGAGACAAAACGCGCCGTCAACGGCTGGCCCTGGTGAAAGGCGCGTGGCGTGTCGTCGAGCGTCAGCGGCACCTCGAATCGCGGGCGTTTGGCAAGCGAATCCCAAAACTCGTGAAACCCGTTCAAAAACAGCGGCTGTTCCTGCAACAGCAACGGATAGCGGTAAGGGATTGGACTGCGCAGGCTATCGTCAGAGGCGTTCATCATCCAGTTAGGGCCGTCGTACACAAGCTGCATGACGACGCTCTTGCCGTTGGGCAGATCGATCTCAACCTCGCTGTGCCCCGCATCAGCCGGCAGTTGCGCAACGGGAAGCTGCATGCCGGCAAAGCTGATTGCGGCTTCTTTCTTGATCCAGTCACGGTCCCACTTTTCAGCCACGGCGCGAATGCCTTTCAACTCTTCGCGCGCATTCGAAACTGTGCTCTTGCGGTCAGAAGTTATCAGCACTACCAGGGCAATGCACACCACCACCAGCGTGAAGTG
>Ga0207130_1048_pt1 | contig 39775 bp, 41 predicted proteins | sample Alteio_BWMinHeat_16_FD_153545 | JGI IMG/M metagenome (GOLD analysis project Ga0207130, IMG submission 153545) | Enriched cells from forest soil in Barre Woods Harvard Forest LTER site, Petersham, Massachusetts, United States -... | ecosystem: Environmental > Terrestrial > Soil > Temperate forest >... | reverse complement strand
TCGGCGGACAAAGACAAAGTATTGCGAGAGGCCTTCCGGGTACTCAAGCCGGGCGGGCGATTTGCAGTGTCAGATGTTGTCACTCGGGGTGAAATCAGTTCCGCAATTCGGCAGAGCGTACTCCTGTGGGTCGGCTGTGTTGCCGGAGAAGAAGCGGAGTCAACCGAAGGTGGCAAGGTCAACTCGTAACAAGGAGAACTGTCGCACGACAGAAGGGCACGCAATGAATCGCAAGGGGCAAGGCGCGAAAGGTGATAGCGGATTCTCACCCGGTCCCATACTCGCGGAGGAAGTGCACACTGGCCGGTTATGGGCAGCGCTACTTTTTGTTCCAGTTGTTGCCGAGTTGGCGGTCCTTGACGGGATTCCGAATGCGGCGGCGCGAATCGCAATGGGTGTGGTTGCGCTGCTCTTGCTGGGAGCGGCGGCGTTGGCTTGGAGCGGCTTCCACTACCTCTTCACCAAGGCAGGAGTGGAGATACGCACTCTGGGTTTTCGTCTGCGCTCCATTCCCACTGAGCACATCAAGGACTACGCGGTCGACCATTGGACCCCATTTGGCGGGTACGGAATCCGCGGCATCGGCGACAAGCGAGCGTACGTCTGGGGCAACAAAGGTGTCCGCATCCACACCACGGACGGAGAGGTTTTTCTCGGCCACAATAAGCCCGAGCTCATTGTTCACGATTTGGACCTCATAAAGCAGTTTTCACATTAGAGCGGTCAAACGGAATTGTGATTAGGAGGCGATATGTTCGGGATAGCAATCGAGATTTGGGTCATCGTAGGACTCATCGTATTGGCCACGATGCTGCTGATGAGTGCGTTTGCCAGGTTGTACCGCAAAGCCGGGCCACACGAGGCGTTGATCGTGTACGGCGTCGGCGGAACCCGCGTGGTGAAAGGCCATGGCACTATTGTTCTCCCCATGGTCCAGGTTTGCCGCGGTCTATCTCTGGAGTTGATGTCGTTTGATGTCGCTCCGCAACAAGATCTCTACACCAAGCAGGGCGTGGCGGTCACGGTCGAGGCCGTGGCGCAGATCAAAGTGAAATCGGACATGGAATCAATCCTGACCGCATCGGAGCAATTCCTCACCAAGACGGATCAGGAGCGGGAGGGCTTGATCCGGCTGGTGATGGAAGGGCACCTGCGCGGCATCATCGGCCAGCTCACGGTTGAAGAAATCGTGAAACAGCCGGAGATGGTAGCCGACCGCATGCGTTCCACTTGCGCGGACGACATGAACAAGATGGGTCTCGAGGTCATCTCGTTCACCATCAAGGAAGTTCGCGACAAGAACGAGTACATCACCAACATGGGCAAGCCCGACGTGGCGCGCATTAAGCGCGACGCCGACGTGGCCACAGCCGAAGCCGATCGCGACACCGCCATCAAGCGGGCGCTGGCGCAAAGGGAATCAGCTGTGGCAAGAGCGCAAGCCGATCAGGAACGAGTGCTAGCGGAAACCCTTTCGCTGGCCAAACAGGCCGAAGCGCAGCGCGATTTGGAGGTCAAGAAAGCGCAATACGTCGAAGTCACCAAGCGGCAGCAGGCGCAGGCCGATAAAGCCTACGACATCCAGACCAACATCATGCAGCAGCAGGTCATCGCAGAGCAGGTGAAGGTGCAGCAAGTAGAGAAAGAACAGCAAGTCAAGGTGCAGGAAGCCGAGATCAATCGTCGTGAGAAGGAACTGATCGCGACCGTTCTGAAGCAAGCCGAGATCGAGCGTCAACGGATCGAGACACTGGCAGCGGCTGAGAAGCAGCGGCTGATCGCCGAAGCTGAGGGTCACGCGTCTTCAATTCGCGCCCAAGGAGAGGCCGAAGCGGAAATCATTTTCAAAAAGGGTGAAGCGGAAGCCAAGGCCATGAACGTCAAGGCGGAAGCTTACCAGGAATACAACCAGGCGGCGGTGATCGACAAGCTGTTTACCAATATGCCGGAGTTGGTCAGGGCGTTGGCCAGTCCTTTGGCCAATGTGGACAAGATCACCATCGTTTCAACCGGGAACGGCGATGCGGCGGGGATGAACAAGATCACCGGCGACATCACCAAAATGGCGGCACAGGTGCCGGCCCTATTCGAGACGTTGTCTGGCATGAACATCAGCGAACTGCTTGGTAAGGTGCGTCAGATCGGCGACAAAACGCCCAAGCCTGATGTCCTGGCGCCCGGCGACGGGGCAGGGAGGTAGTTGCACCGGGGATCTTCGAGGTAAATGAAGATGAAGAAACCTTCGACGCAGATCGCTCTGGGCATCGCTTTCGGCGCTGGCATCGGCGCTGCAATGGGTGTCTTTGCGGGCCACATGGCTGTCTGGCTAGCCGTGGGAATCGCCATCGGAGTTGCGATCGGAATCAATTTACCGGGCACCAGATGCGCCGAGTGCGATGCAGTTCATAAAACACACGAAGCTGAAAGCTGAGAGCTGACGGCTGATAGCTAAAAAGGAGCCCTATCATGGCATTACTGGAGCGAGTCTCGACATTGGTCCGGGCCAATCTCAACGACCTGATCGACAAGGCTGAGCACCCGGAGAAAATGATCAAGCAGGTAATCCTGGACATGCAGAACCAGCTTCTTCAGGTGAAGACGCAGGTCGCCATTGCCATCGCCGACCAACACCTGCTGGAGAAGAAGCAGAAAGAAAACGAAGACAAAGTCGCAGAATGGATGCGTAAAGCCGAATTGGCGGTGGACAAAAAACACGATGACCTGGCACGCGCTTCTTTACAGCGCGTGGAAAGCTATCGTGACTTGAGCGAAGGCTTTGCCCAGCAGGTCACCGACCAGAAGGCGCAGGTGGAGAATCTGAAGACCGCCTTGCGACAATTGGAACAGAAGCTGGCGGAGGCCGAAGCCAAGTCGGATTTGCTGATCGCGCAGCATCGCCGGGCCCGGGCTGCTGGCAAAGCCAGCGAGGCCAAGATGGCGATGGGCGACGGCTCGAAAGCTGCCGCCTTTGATCGCATGAAGCGAAAAGTGGCGCATGCGGAGGCCACTAGTCAAGCCAAGTCAGAAATCGCCTCGGACAACATGGAAGAACGCCTGGCTGCGCTCGAGAAAGAAGACCGCATCGAGCAGTTGCTGGCGGAGCTAAAGACGAAGCGGGGAGCGTAAACCATCCCGTCTATCCTGAGCAGGCGTTTTTGCACAGCGAGGGATTTGGTTGAGCCGCGCAAGGTGTCACGTTCTTCGCAACCGAATCCTCGCGCTTTTGGCTTCGCTTACCTGTCAAAGTGCACCAGGACCGCAAACCATGTGCGTTGACCCCTGTCTCTGCGTGATTTACTTTGAGAGAGGGCTTTATGGAACATTGCTGTATCCTGCTTCGGGGTTTGGGGCTCCTCGAGTAAATGGAAAAGAGACGACTTTACATTTACGCGCTGTTCCTGCTGGTGTTCGCGGTGCTCGTATATTTCCAGTTTCGCACCTGGCGAAACTTTGACTGGCCGACATTCTGGAGCCAACACGTTAACCCGATCCATCTCATTCATGCCATCGGCTATATCTATATCGGGTATGCGATCCGAGCCATTCGCTGGAAAATCTTTCTACGTCCGGTGCGGCCTCGCGCCTCTGTGCTCAAACTGGTTGCACCCACCGTCATCGGGTTCACCGGCCTGGCGCTATTGGGACGTCCGGGCGAGTTGATTCGTCCCTACCTCATCGCTCGGCGCGAAGGCTTGAGTTTCTCCTCGCAGCTTGGGGTTTGGGCAGTAGAGCGCATCTTCGATATCGGCGCCTTCACGGTTCTCTTGGTACTCGCTGTACTTTTCGCCAAGGCGCCTAAGAGGCTTGCCTACTACGGTGGCTTCCGGGAGGTTGGCCTCGCCTTCACGGTTCTGGTGATTGGTCTGGTCACGGTTGCGATTATCATCAGGCGAAACGGGCTGGCTCTGGCCGATTGGATAGAGAGGCGCTTCTCACACTTAAGCGCTAACCTTGGACACCGGATTGCGCTTCGGATCCGCGAATTTCATGGCGGACTCGATACGATTCATAGCCCGTGGTGTCTCGTGCAGTTGATTGTGGTGTCGGTAGTCATGTGGTGCATGATCGCGTTGTCCTACAAGGAAGTCACGATTGCATACGGTGAAAAGTTGAGAATTCCGCAGACTCAACTACTCTTGTTAATGGGATCCAGCATGGTAGGTTCCTTGATTCAGTTGCCCGGTATCGGGGGCGGCTCTCAGCTGGCGACGATCACAGCGCTCCAGCGCTGGTTTGATGTCCCCAAGGAACTGGCTGCGAGTTGCGGCATCATGCTTTGGCTGGTCACATTCGTGTCGGTTGTGCCGTTGGGGCTTTTGCTGGCGCACTTGGAGCGGCTTTCCTTCCGCAAGCTTTCTAAAGAAAGTCAGATTGCGGAGGAGTCGACCGCCGCGACATAGACTGGATTGTCCGTTCTCAGGCTGTGGTCTCCTCCATCCGACTGTATACGAAGATCTGGACCTTAGGACCGATACGTGACCCCCGCCGACCACGTCCTGACGGCTGCTACAATGCAATCGGTCCTCAAGCACAATGAAGTGTCCTTTTTGCGGATTCGCAAATGACAAAGTCGTGGATTCGCGCGAGAGCAAGGAAGCCGATTCCATACGCCGCCGCCGCGAGTGTCTGAAGTGTGAGAAGCGCTTTACCACCTATGAGCGCATCGATGAAATCCCCTACATGGTGGTGAAGAAAGACGGTCGCCGGGAAAAATTCGATCGTCAGAAGGTGCTCAACGGCCTGTTGCGGGCCTGCGAGAAGCGTCCCGTACCAATCAGCAAGCTGGAACAAATTGTGAATGAGGCGGAAGGCTTCGTGATTGAGTCGCCGGAGCGGGAGCGCAAGACCAGTGAACTCGGAGAGCTGATCATGAACCGCCTCCGGCGCCACGACAAAGTTGCATACGTACGCTTCGCGTCGGTTTACCTGGATTTTAAAGACGTAAAAGAATTTATGACGGAATTGAAAGACTTGCTCAAGACTAAGGAAACGCCAGAGGTTCGAACCAAGAGCGCGGCCAAGGACTAGACTGCCGAAGATCGGCTCGCTTGAATTGCTCTGGCGGGTTGTCGTGGAAGGTTGAGTGAAAGGCACCGTGGAAAGGCACGGCGGGAAGAGTACTGTGGGAGGGGACGGCTTCAGCCGCGCCGCAAGATCCGCAAATCAGATCTGGGTTTAGCCCCTGCGGGGGAGGTTCGGCCGAGCGCGTCAACGAAGAAAATAGCATGGCCTACAAGATAACGCTCATTCCCGGCGATGGCATTGGCCCCGAAGTCACCCGGGCAGCCGTGCGTATTCTGGAAGCTACCGGTATCAAGTTTGAATGGGAGAGTTTTCAGGCAGGCGCCGAGGCCTTTGAGAAGTATCACGAATATATTCCGAAAGAGCTGACGGCATCCATCGAGCGCACGCGGGTCGGACTGAAAGGACCGGTTACCACACCCATTGGTGGCGGTTTTCCCAGTATCAACGTGGCGCTGCGCAAGCAATTTGAGCTTTACGCCAACTTCCGGCCCATCCGTAACCTGCCTCACATTCCTACACGCTATCCCGACGTCGACCTGATTATTGTGCGCGAAAACACTGAGAGCCTTTACTCCGGAATCGAACACGAAGTCGTGCCTGGCGTGGTCGAGAGCATCAAGATCATTACCGAGAAAGCCTCCACTCGCATTGCGCGCTTCGCCTTCGAGTACGCCCGCAAGAATAAGCGCAAAAAAATCCACGCTATTCACAAGGCGAACATCATGAAGCTGTCGGACGGACTTTTTCTGCGCTGTTGCCGCGCCGTTGCCAAGGAGTTTCCGGAGATCACTTATGGCGAACACATTGTCGACAACACCTGCATGCAGTTGGTGATGAATCCCTACCAATACGATACTTTGGTGATGGAGAATCTCTACGGCGACATCATCTCCGATCTCTGCGCCGCATTCGTCGGCGGCCTTGGACTGGTGCCGAGCGCCAACCTGGGTGAAAGTTGCGCCATCTTCGAAGCCGTCCACGGCTCAGCTCCTGACATCGCAGGGAAAGACATCGCGAACCCAACCGCGGTAATCCGTTGTTCTCTGCTTATGCTGCGACATCTTGGCGAGCCTGATGCCGCGAACAGAATCCGTCACGCTCTGGAAAAGGTCTACCGCACGCGGGAGAAACTGACGCGTGATGTCGGCGGCAAAGCCGGCACCTCGGAGTTCGCCGATTCCGTCATCGAGGTTATGGAATCATCTGCCACGGTCGAGACGACGGCCGAGATTTCCCGCGCGTGAAGCGAGCATTCGCGGCCGTTCTCAGATTCCATGCCGCACTTCGCGTTGACGACCCTGACAATTTTCAGTAACATCGTTTGTTCTTCAAGGAACTCTGGGGGATGGCGAACCCAACACGGCGAGTAGGTGTAGTCCTCTTCCAGCTCGGCGGCCCCGACATGCTGGAAGCGATTGAGCCCTTTCTTTTTAATCTTTTCTGCGATCCTGACATCATTGATTTCCCCTTCGCCCGCATCGGTCGCAAGCCCCTGGCCAAGTTAATCTCCAGCACTCGAGCGCGGAAGGTCCAGCACCACTACGCGGCGATTGGCGGTGGCTCGCCCATCCGGCGTTTCACTGAGCAACAAGCTCGCGCCTTGCAATTACGGCTGAGAGAAACCGGTTTGGATGCCCGTTGTTTCGTGGCCATGCGTTACTGGCATCCCTTTACCGCTGAGGCGATAAAGCAACTGCGGGTAGCAGAATGCGACGAGATCGTCCTGCTTCCGCTGTACCCGCAATATTCCCAAACCACTACCGGCAGCAGTTTGAATGAGTGGCGACGGCAGTTTCGCGACGACATTCCGATCCATTGCGTTGAGGCGTTCTATCGTCACGATCTTTATTTGGAAGCCCTGGTAGAGAAAATAGATGAAACGCTGTGCCGCTTCCCGAACCCGGCGCGTCCGGAGCTGGTTTTCAGCGCTCATAGTGTGCCCCTCGCAGTGATTGCGAAGGGCGATCCCTATCAGCGTCAGATTGTAGAAACGGTTGAGCTCGTGATGCAGCGCGGAGGATGGTCGAACCGCTATCGGCTCTGCTACCAGAGTAAGGTCGGTGCCAGTAAGTGGCTGCAACCTTCTCTGCATCGCATGTTGCGCGACTTGGCGGTGGAGCAAATGCGAGAAGTCTGCGTAGTGCCAATCTCGTTCGTTTCTGATCATCTGGAGACTCTGGGCGAGATCGATCATGAGGCACGCGCGGAGGCTTCCGCGCTCGGGATCGAACGATTTGAGATGACTTCAGGCCTGAATGATTCGCCGACTTTTATCGCGGCGCTGGCCGACCTGGTCGCTGCGGCGTTAGGCATCGATTTGACGCAAGCGCGTGAAACCGGTTGCTTGGTGGCCGCGGACTAAGCGAAGGTGTGGACGAGAATCAGCTTTAGCTCTTGCGAAGAATTAAGGACTAGACACGGATGGCAGAAGAATCCAAGGGCGTGCTGGGGCATCTTCCGCCCTTACCGCGCCCGGCGCTCAACAACTCGGTCATCGGGATGGAGCAAGCCTACCGGCAGCGGAAAGGTTTGCCGCTCCTAAGTGACGCCGACATTGAGGCGCTGAAGGCCGGTCAGCCGATGCCGTGGGAAGAAGGCGGAGCAGGAGCATCTTCAGTGCCCGCTCCGGCGCCGACAGCCCCTGTCGCGACTGCACCACCGAGCGCCGCCACCCCACCTCCGGCAACAGCAAGTGCCTCCTCAACTACTCTTAGCCCCGACGTCGCCAAGTGGGTCGGCGAAGGAAAGAAGTGGAGCAAGTCCGCCATCGCCGCGGAACAGGCTCGCCGTGGGCGCAAAGGCCTGCCGGTCTTAACCGATGCCGAAGTGACTGCTTTGCTGGGTGAGCCCGCCGCGGCCGCTCCCCCCGCAACTGCTACCCCTGCCGCGAGGGCGCCTGCCGCTGCGCCACGGCCACAGGCTGCAGCCGTATCTACCGGTTCTTCCGTCGCCCGGAGCGGTGAATCGACGAGTTACGTTGGCACTCCGGCGGTCGGAACGTCGAGAGCGGCTGCAGCGGGAGGCGTCGCATCAGTTGGACCCGAGAACAGTGACGTCAACCAGTCGCGGCGGCGATTTGCATGGGCTGCAGTGGCTGCATTTCTGACCGCATGGTTCCTCGCTTTCTTTCGCTTTTTTCTGCCGCGCACTTTGTTCGAGCCGGCGACCAGCTTCAAGATTGGCTATCCAGCGGACTACGGTCTGGGCGTGGACACCAAATGGCAGCAGAAATATCGCATCTGGGTGGACCGCACGCCCGATCGCATCTTCGTGATTTACGCTCGTTGCACCCACCTGGGATGCACCCCGGACTGGAAGCCCAGCGAAAACAAATTCAAATGTCCGTGCCACGGCAGCGGATACGACAGCGAGGGCGTCAACTTCGAAGGTCCCGCGCCGCGTCCGATGGATCGGGCCCGCCTACAAATAGCTCCGGACGGCCAGATTCAGGTGGATGTCTCGCGGCTCTACCAGTGGCCCAAGGGACAGCCGAGCCAGTTTAATGACGATGGGGCGTATCTACCGGCTTAAGCAGATTGTGTAGGGAGACCATGGCTGAAGAAAATCAGAACGGCAAGAATGGCAACCGGGTCGGCCTGCTGGAGCGGGTAAAGGCCGGCGTCAAGGAAGACGTCCAGTCACTCAGGAGCGATCTTCCGGTCAAAGCCAAGGAGCAGATTGAAGGCCTAAAAGATCCGACGAAGACTCAGGTCTTTACTTCCATCTTCCGTCACAAGCACGATGACACTCCACGGAACCGTGCCCTAGGAGTGCTTTCGAACGTCTTCTTGCACCTGCATCCGGCCAAGATCAATCGTGACGCCGTCCGATACAGCTATACCTGGGGTATGGGTGGAATCACGTTCTATCTATTCATCGTGCTCACATTTACCGGCGTGCTGCTGATGTTCTATTACCACCCCAGCAAGGTGCAGGCGTTTCGCGACGTGCTCTATCTCGAGCACGACGTTCCTTTCGGCAAACTCCTGCGAAACATGCATCGCTGGGCGGCTCACTTGATGGTAATCGCGGTTTGGCTGCACATGTTCCGGGTGTTTCTGACCGGGTCCTACAAGAAACCCCGCGAGTTTAACTGGAATGTCGGCGTGATTCTGCTGGTGCTCACTCTGCTGCTTTCGTTCACCGGCTACCTGCTTCCCGACGATCAACTGGGATTCTGGGCAGTCACGGTAGGCACGAACATGGCGCGCGCCACGCCGCTGCTAGGGCATGAAGGCCCGTTCGGAAAAATGCTGGGTATGACCCCGTACAACGACGTTCGCTTTGGCCTGCTCGGCGGCTCAATAGTGGATGCTAATGCGCTGTTGCGCTCCTATATCTGGCATTGCATCGGCATCCCGATTGTGGCGTCGATTTTCATGATCGTTCACTTCTGGCGAGTGAGGAAAGATGGCGGCATCTCTGGACCGGCCCCGGTGATGCTGGCTTCGGAAGTGAAAGAACCGAAGAAGTAAGGTGACCAGGTGGAGACTTTATGGATTGGCGACAACTTTGGGAAATCGTTTCCGCTCCCGACAACGTACCCATCGTCGGTCTGATTCCGCTGCTGATCTTCTATATCTATCTGGCATGGAGACAGGCCAAGGCGAACGATGAGCTGATCGCCGAACTGGAAACCAATTCTGCGATGGCGAAAACACACCATCGCAAGAGCTGGCCCTTCCGGCCGGGCTGGCAGAAAGAAATACACGTCTGGCCGTTTCTTCTGCGCATCGAGTTTCTTGCCGCCATGATTGTCAGCATCATCCTGATGGTCTGGTCCATCACGCTGAGCGCGCCGCTCGAGGAACCATCGAATCCCAACCTCACCATGAATCCGGCCAAGGCGCCCTGGTACTTTCTCGGGCTGCAGGAAATGCTGGTGTACTTCGATCCCTGGATCGCGGGTGTGGTCATGCCCACGCTAATCATCATCGGCCTGATGGCGATTCCTTATATTGATACCAATCCGCTGGGTAGCGGTTATTACACCTGGAAGCAACGTAAGTTTTCCATCGGAACGTTTTTGTTCGGATTCATCATTCTCTGGGTTGCGATGATCATTATTGGGACGTTCATCCGCGGGCCTGGCTGGCAATGGTTTTGGCCGGGACAAACCTGGGACCACAATCGCCTGATTTATGAGGTGAACCGCGACTTGCCCGATCTCTTCGGGATTACTTCCAATCTGGCCAAAGGGATCTTTGGCGCGATTGTGGTTGGAGGTTATTACGTGCTCGGCGGCTTCGTCGTGCATGCGCTGTTCCGGCGCTACAACCCGAAAGACTATAAGCGCATGAGCCTGTTGCAGTATTCCATCATGATGTTCTTCCTGCTCACCATGGTGGGACTGCCTGCGAAGATGCTTTTGCGGCTGTTGTGGCATATCAAGTACGTGTGGATAACGCCCTGGTTCAACGTTTAGGTTTGCACTTGTCATGCTGAGCGTCGCTGGAACTTCGCGGAGGAAAAATCCAGCGAAGTCGAAGCATCCCTAGGGCCAGACGTCAGTGCGGGATCTAGGGATTCTTCGCTTCGCTCAGAATGACAGAAGTCTAGTGGGAGGATCTGGTGCCCGAGCAACCCGTCCCCGAGCAAGACCCGATTGTAAGCAAGTCCTACGCGCTGCACTACGTGGTCGCTATGGTCCTGCTGATGATCACGCTATTCTGGGCGCTATGGGACGAGTCTTTCGGACAACGTCCGTGGAAAGCCTTCCAGCAGCAGTGGAAGGAGCGCTACACCGCATTTCTCAAAACCGCCAAGTCCACGTCGGCGCAGTCTGAACAGCAAGTCGAGAAAAATTCCGACTATCAGCAACTCCAGCAGACTTACGAGCAAGCCTACCAAGGGGCAAAGCCGCGACGCGACGAACTTCAGAAGCAAATCACCGACTTGAACTCAAAGATTCTGGCGGTCCAAGGTGTCTTCACAGATAAGCGTGCCTATGCGAATGCTCTGACCTACGAACTGGAGACCGATACCAGCGCCTCGGGCAAGGAAAGCAAGAGGAAGGAATTAGCAGACTACAAGCAGAAAGTTTGGACGGTTGAGTATCCCGACGGTCATAGAGAGAAATACAACTTCGCCCAACTAGAGGAAAAGTACAACGCACTTAAAGATGAACGCACCAAGATAAGTGCCGAGTTGGGCGATGTTCTCAAGCCGGTCACTGACGCTAACACCAAGATGTCCACCTACATCTCGGACCATATGGTGGACCTCACCCCTACCCAGATTGATGGTCTGCGGAAGAAGACCGAAGAATGGGATCCGACGATTGTCCAAATCAACGTCGCAGACGCCAACATCGTGGACCGTTGCGAATCGTGCCACATGGGAATCCGTGAGCCCATCAAGATCACCCCCGCGGTGATGATGGCGAAGGGCGAGAAGAAGCCGGATGAGTACGCCCAGGCTTTCGTGAGCCATACCGAGCCTGAGCTTTTCCAGATCCACGATGTCGAAAAGTTTGGCTGTTCGCCTTGTCATCAGGGCAACGGACGTGCTACCACCAGCGTCGAGAAGGCCCACGGAAATTATGAGCACTGGCTGTGGCCCCTTTTCCCAAAACAAAACGTGGAAGCCGGCTGCCAGACCTGCCATGCCGCCGATATGGTATTAGCCAGCGGTGGCACAGAATGGAAGGTCATTGACGATGGCAAAGACCTTTTCCGCCAGAAAGGCTGCATGGGCTGCCATCGCTACGAGGGTTATGACAAAGAACCAGAGGACCTGAATTCCGTCAGCCAGCAGATCAAGCAGCTGGAGCAGCAGAAAATCGAGAACTCCAAAATTGGCGCTGACCTGATGAAGCAGGCTGACGCCGCCCCAAGCAACGAGGAAGCCAATCGGCTGAATGACCAAGCGGTGGCTCTGAGAGTTGTAAGCAGCAAAATTGACGGCCGCATTCAGCAACTCGATTTCCAGTCCCACAGCTTGATGCAGGACATGAAAAAGGTCGGGCCCAATCTGAAGGACATCCGACTCAAGCTGAGTAAGAATTGGATTCCCGTCTGGCTGAAGAAGCCGACCGACTTTCGTCCTACCACCAAAATGCCGAACTTCCGGCTGAACGATCGTCAGATCCAGGCAATTTCTGCGTACTTGTGGCAGTCGGCATTTACGGATCAACTACCCAAGCAGAAGCCGGGCAACGCCGAGCACGGCAAGGATCTCTTTGAGAGCCGTGGCTGTCTTGCATGTCATTCGATCGGCGAAGGCGAACAGACACAAGGCGGGACGTTTGCCGCGAATCTGACTCGCGTGGGAGAAAAGGCCAACTACGACTATCTGGTCCGCTGGATTCACAACGCTCGCGAACGCACCCGTCCATACTGCCCGTACGAAAAGAAAGACATTGGCCCGGAGGATTACGCCAAGAAAGGCTTGCCTTACCAGTTCGATCTGCAACACAGCCAGTGTCCGAACGATGGCCACGAACTGCAGGTGCAGAACATGACGGTAATGCCGAGCCTGCGTTTGTCTCCCGAAGACGCGCAGGACATCGCCAGTTACTTGATGACGCAGAAGAAGCAGGAGCCGTCGTCGTACGCCGACGCTTCCTTCATGGATGATCCCAAGCTGAAGGATGAAGGAAAGAGATGGGTTCGTCACTTCGGCTGCGCTGGCTGCCACGAGATTTCCGGCTTCGAGGATGAAGGCCGCATCGGCACCGAATTGACTTACGAAGGAAGCAAACCGATCGAACGTCTCGATTTCGCTCTGTTCACCGAAGTCGCGCAGCGCGGCGGAAAGAATGCCGAGCCCATCGCGAATCCGGAGGATTTGCAGCGGCTGCCCGATGGTCCCGCGAAAACCGAATGGTACGACCACAAGGGATTCTTCGAGCACAAGCTGGCTGAGCCCGAAATCTACGACAAGGGCAAAGTCAAGTCGGAGACGGAAGCACTTCGCATGCCGAATCTGCACCTCAGTTCGGACCAGATTCGTGCGCTGACCACTTTCCTGCTAGGCAGTCAGGAAACCTCTCTGCCCAGCACCTATCAATACAAGCCAGGGGATTCGCGTCGCGACATCCAAGAGGGCTGGTGGATAGTCAAGAAGTACAACTGCATGGGATGCCACCAGTTCATTCCTGGGCAGCGCACCACGCTAATGGGAATGAAGCGCTATCAGGATGTGCAGGAGCAACTGCCTCCCAAGCTGTTGACTGAAGGAGCGCGCGTCGATCCCGAATGGCTGCGCCGTTTCTTGTCCAACCCGTCGCTGTCCACTACGGACACGAATCGCAATGGGGTGCGACCCTACTTGCAAGTGCGCATGCCTACGTTTTCATTCTCCGACAACGAACTGCGCAAGCTGGTGCGTTTCTTCCAGGCGCTCTCGCAACAGCCCATGCCTTATATTCCAGAGCAGGTTCCGACGCTCACGTCAAAAGAAACGGACATGGCGAGAAGCTTGTTCTCCAGCACGGCCGCGCCTTGCCTGAAGTGCCACGCCACGGGTGATCCTCAGCACGACAAGATCGCCACCGCTCCTAACTTCCTGCTGGCCAAGGAACGCTTGAAACCGGATTGGGTGGAACGCTGGATTGTTGATCCACAGGCGATCAGCCCAGGAACATCTATGCCTTCCGGACTGTTCAAGAAGGAGAATAGTCAGTGGGTTTTTGCCGGCCCCACCCCGCCTTCGTTCCAAGGGTACGACAAGGACCACACCAAGTTGCTGGTGGATTACATCTTCCAGTTGACGCCAGAAGAACAGAGGCGAGTGGCGGCGTCCACCGGACGTACCAGCCCCTCCGCTCAGTCCGCAGACCGGCGTAAACAAGCCGCCAACGCTACCCAGTCCAACTCAACGGCAGCGGGTGGTGGTTTGCGGTAAAATAATCGGCTTGAAAAATGCTCAAATTAGAAAGGCGACATCATGAATAGAAAGACTTGCGTCGCGATGTTAACGCTTTCTCTGCTCGGCCTTCTGCTGCTAGCAGGTTGCAGCAAGAAGGAGAACACGAACCAGGAGCAGGCGACTTCACCGACCTCGCAGGCTCCGCCCGCTCCTACCTCCACTCCAATCGATCCGGCCACGGCTGCGAAGGTCAGCGGCACGGTAACCTTCGCCGGTGCCGCTCCGAAACCAGGGAAGATTGATATGAGCCAGGATGCAGCATGCAAGGGCAACAATACCGTGGAGACCGTTGTGGTCGACGGCGGCAAACTCGCCAATGTTTTCGTTTACGTGAAGGACGGTTTGGGCAGCCGCACCTTTGACGTGCCCAAGGATGCGGTCGTTCTTGACCAAAGCGGCTGCCAATATCATCCGCACGTACTGGGCGTGATGGCGGGGCAGAACATCGAGATCAAGAACGACGATCCCACTACGCACAACATCCATCCCACACCAGCGACCAATCGCGAGTGGAATGAATCCCAGCCTCCCAAAGCGGCTCCATTGGAAAAGACCTTCGCTCGCGAAGAGGTCATGCTGCCCGTCAAGTGTAATCAGCACCCCTGGATGAAGATGTACATCAACGTGGTGAAGAGCCCGTTCTATGCCGTCACCGATAAAGATGGCAAGTACGAGATCAAAGGTCTGCCGCCCGGCGACTATACCTTGGCTTTCGTCCAGGAAAAACTTGGGGAACAGGATCAAAAGGTCACTCTGGCGGCTAAGGACAACAAGACGGTAGACCAGGGTTTCAAGCAGTAGGGTTTGTGCGGGAAAAAGCGGCGGGGACGGAGCATCGGTCCCCTGCCCGAGCACGTCGGATGAGCCGCCCCCCGCTTGTTCCAGCGAGCACGTTTGCCTAGCACTACCGAACCAAGGAGCCAGTTCTGAAAACGGTTCCGTCACCATACAATCGCGCTCTTCATGGCTTCGCTGTGTTCACAGCGTGCACGACTTTCCTTCTCATCATTGCCGGCGCACTGGTCACAAGCAACGACGCTGGTCTGTCTGTGCCAGACTGGCCAACTTCCTTCGGCTCGCTCTACAAGATTCCGCACTTGGTGGGAGGCGTAAAGTTCGAGCATACCCATCGCATCATTGCGCAGTTTGTCGGATTTCTGACCATTATTCTCGCGGTTTGGACTTGGCGAAGCGACCGCCGCCGCTGGGTGCGATACCTCGGGATCGCGGCTTTGGGCACGGTAATTGCACAAGGCATTCTGGGCGGTCTAACCGTTCTGTTCTATCTGCCGCCAGCCATCTCTTCGGCCCACGCCGCTTTGGCGCAAACGTTCTTTTGCATTGCCGTCGCCATCGCTGTGTTCACTGGTCGCAAGTGGGCGGAGGCAAACCCAGCGCCGGAGTCAGACTCGGTCCGACCTCATCTCATGACGTTGACCTCGCTCTCGATCTTTGTGCTCTATGTCCAACTGGTCGCGGGCGCTATGTTCCGTCATCATGGGATGAGTTGGTGGCCGCATGTTTTGAACGCACCCATCGTGGCCATCATCCTCACTTGGACAGCTATTCGTGCGCTTTCCCCGCATGCCAGAATCGAAGCTGTTCGCCGTCCAGCCATCATCATGTTGTCATTGCTAATCGCCCAACTTTGCCTCGGATTTGTAGCTTTCATGACCCGCGTCGCCTGGGGTCACGACGCAGTCCAACCAGAGTTGCCGATGGTAATTTCGACGGTTGCTCACGTAGCAGTGGGAGCACTGCTCTTGGCCACGACCGTTGTTCTCGCAATCCAAGTGTGGTGGCGGCACATTCCGGCAGCTCTCGCACAACCACTTTTCAGCGAAGATGGAAAGTCGGTAGCCGCATGAGCACCGCACGCAGTCGCCTGTCCTATTAGTCCTCATGATGCTCAACCCGATCTCGTCGTAGAATAGCCTGTGGCCTCGAAAACCCCCGCATATGCTGTAGCTGCACCCGAGCTGGAGATCCCCGTCGTTACTTCTTCGGTAATTTCTGTGCACGATCTAGTGCATCGCTATGAGGGTCGGGTGGCTTTGAGTGGCGTGTCTTTCGAAGTCCAGCACGCCGAGTTGTTCGGATTGCTCGGGCCCAATGGCAGCGGCAAAACAACTTTGTTTCGGATTCTTTCGACTCTGATGGTTCCTTTTGGCGGGCGCGCCGTGATCATGGGCTACGATGCCGCCAGAGAACCCGACCAACTGCGCCGGCAAATCGGAGTCGTCTTTCAAGCCCAGAGCATCGATGTGAAATTGACCGCCGAAGAAAACCTCTGGCACCAGGGCCATCTCTATGGATTGCACGGCGCTGTCCTGAGATTGCGCATCGCCAGTATGTTGGCTCGAGTGGGCCTGTCGGACCGCGCCCACGAAAAAGCAGAAACCCTCTCTGGCGGTATGCAACGCCGCTTGGAACTGGCCAAGGGCCTGCTGCATCATCCTTCGGTTTTGCTTCTCGATGAGCCTACGACTGGGCTCGATCCGGGCGCTCGCCGCGACCTCTGGCAATACTTGCAGATTCTGAGAGATGAAGAGAGTGTCACGGTTATCGTTACTACGCATCTGATGGAGGAGGCCGAACACTGCGATCGCCTCGCAATCCTGAACGAAGGAAAGCTGGTAGCGCTGGGGACGCCGTCAGATCTAAGACATGAAATCGGTGGCGACGTGATTTTGCTGGATGCGCCCGATCCGGACGCGCTAGCCGAGCGCATTCGTAGACGTTTCAACGTGGATGCACAGGTGTTCGGCGGGCAGGTGCGCTTGGAACGGGAGAATGGCCATCGTTTTATCACCGATGTGGTGGAGGCTTTTCCCGGCGAGATCAACGCGATCTCGGTCAGCAAGCCAACGCTGGAGGATGTTTTCATCCGGCGCACTGGGCACAAATTCTGGACTGACCGCGAAAAGGAACAGGGATGATACGTAGGCTTCCCAAGACTGCCGCATCGGCGCAAGCGCAGAAAACGAGGTGAAGTGGCTACCCAAAGTGCAACCCTGACCGCGCAAAACTCACGAGTATCGAATGGAGTCGCCCTCGCGGCCTTTACGCTCTGGTGGCGGGAAGTGGTCCGGTTCTATCGGCAACCCGCGCGCGTGGTGGGCGTCATCGCGTCCCCGGTACTGTTTTGGGTGGTGATCGGATCCGGCTTCGGTAGCTCATTCCGCTCCAGCGCCTACGGAGGGCAACAGAACTTTCTGCACTACTTCTATCCCGGCGCATTGATCATGATCGTCTTATTCACGTCGATTTTTACGATGATGTCCGTAATCGAAGACCGCAAAGAGGGATTTCTTCTATCCGTGCTCGTCGCTCCTGTATCGCGATCTGCGATTGTGCTGGGCAAGGTGTTAGGAGGGACAACTCTGTCTACGATTCAGGGCTTGATCTTTCTGGCCTTTGCTCCACTGGTGGGCGCGCACATACGCATGGGGGATCTACCGCTGGTGGCGTTGACTGTTTTTCTCGTGTCGTTTGCGCTTACGGCCCTCGGGTTCGCAATCGCCTGGCCAATGGATTCTAGCCAGTCGTTTCATGCTGTCATCAATCTCTTTCTGATCCCTCTGTGGCTTCTCTCAGGCGCCCTCTTCCCCCTGTCTGGAGCTTCAGGTTGGATCCGGGCCCTGATGTGGATCAATCCTCTGACTTACGGAGTCGAAGCTCTCCGCGACCTGCTATATCCGGCCAACCCAGCCGTGTTTCCGCTAACATCGTCGTTCGCCACGTTGATTCTCTTCGCCGCTTTCATGTTCGGACTCGCTTTTTTGATGGTAAACCGTCGCACCACGAGGCCAGCAGCATGATGCAAGTTCCAGCACAATACGCGATCTTCCCTCAGATTAACGCCACGCTGAATGGTACAACTGCCGTACTTTTGCTCATCGGACGAAATTTCATAAGACACGGAAGAATGGCCGCTCACCGCGTCGTGATGATTGCGGCATTCGTTTTATCCATGCTATTCCTCACTTCCTACTTGTATTATCACTACCACGTAGGGTCAGTGCGTTTTCAAGGGCAAGGCTGGTCGCGTCCCCTCTACTTCAGCATCCTGATTTCCCACACTACCCTCGCCGTGGTCATCGTGCCCTTGGTCATCATCACCCTGAGCCGCGCTTTGCGTGAGCGCTTTGACCGTCATCGCGCCATCGCCCGCTGGACGTTTCCGCTATGGATGTACGTTTCTGTGACCGGAGTGATCGTTTACATCATGCTCTATCACTTATTTGCGCCTTGAACTGTCTCGGTATTTCCTCGTGTACCTTCGTGTCCTCTGTGGTTCAAAAAGAAGAGCACCACCAAGGACACGAAGCCACACGAGCGGATTGATGGACTGAGTCCCAGCTTGATGTCTATCGTGAGACTGAAAATCGACGTATCAGGAACCGTCGGCGACGAAGCTTGGCGTGAACTCCGCCAATTTGATCAGATCCAAAGCGCCGACTTCGGTCCGCAGTTTGGTAGCGGCGGCCGTTGCAATCATGCACTCAACGCCCCGCATGGCAAGGGCGAATGGATCGGGGCTGAAATCCGGCTGCAGACGCCACTTCTAGCTCAGTATGCTGTCTCGCACTACTTAGAGCAGGACCGTGTGTTGGACGCGGACGTGGTCGAGCAGTGAACGTTGTCTCGAAGCCATCAACCACCCAAGAATTGTCCTGAGCGAAGCCCGTCATTCGCTTGTCAATGACGGGCGAGTCGAAGGACCTGCTTTCTCCGGTTGAGAACGATGACGCTTTGGTCTGTTATAGTTTTCTTGCGATGGTGGTTCAACCCACTTCTTCAGAGACCGCAACGGGCGACACAGAGCCACTAAAGGCCAAGCGCCACGGCATGTCCGCGCGCAACCGGCTGCTCTTTTTTCTGACAGCCTGGTTGATCGTGCTGATGCCGTTCCTGTTTTGGTGGAACACCTGGTTTGGCCGCCAGCTTTCCGCCAAGCAGCTCACCGAGTATCTGCAGGACCAGAAGAAACCGCGGCACATCCAGCATGCGTTGGTACAGATTGGCGAACGCATGGCGCGTCATGATAACGGCACAGCTCGCTGGTATCCCGAAGTTGCGCGCCTGGCCTCGTATCCGGTCGAGGAGGTCCGCAATACTGACGCCTGGGTCATGGGGCAAGACACATCCGGCGCCGGTTTCCACGAAGCCCTCTTGAAGATGCTGAATGATCCTTCGCTTATGGTGCGAGGCAATGCCGCGCTCTCACTGGTGCGCTTCGGTGACGCTAGGGGAAGGCCGCAAGTCGTCGCCCTGCTGCAACCGGCCAAAGTAGTCGCGCCAACTTCCGGCAAGATCAGGGACACCAGCACCGCCGGTACGGCAATCCATCAAAACGGAGTGGTGGCCAAAATCCAGAACAACGGACAGACAAAGGAAATACGATCGCCCATCAGCGGCCGTTTACGAGGGCTCTCGGTAAAGACCGGACAGAACGTGGCCGCCGGTGACGAGATCGCCACTTTGGATCCCGGTACCGATCAGGTCTGGGAAGCGCTGCGCGCGCTGTACCTCATGGGCCAACCCGAAGACATTCCTGCCATCCAACCCTATGAGCGGGAGTTGCCCGACATTCCTGCGCACGTGCGCCAGCAGGCAGTGCTCACAGAGAAGGCCATCCGTGAGCGGACGAAGTGACCCAGAGAGCAGTGATTAGTGGCTTGGGATTAGGGAGATCGGATCGGTCCGCTACTTGGGATTCTGGCAAGGCTGGCCACTGGCGGCTAGTCACTAGCCGCTAGCTGCTAAAACGGCATCACTCCAACTTCTTTTTCCACTTCAACCGTGTCCACCATTGCGATGGCATCCCACGGACAGCCATCCAAGAACGCGCCGTCCGGACCCTTGCTGGTGCATTTCTTGCAACCTATGCAGAGGATCGGATCGACTTGAATCCTCCCAAAAGGCGGATGGTCCTCGTCCGGAACCCAAAACATGCAGTCCTCGACCGGACAATACTCGACACACGCCGGCGAGCCGGCGCATCCGGTGCAGCACTCGGTGATGACGGCGAGTTCTTTGGGCTTCTTTTTGCGAGGAGTGGTAAGGCCTTTGGATCGAGGTTCGTGCTTGAGCTCGTCAGGCACACTGCCGACGGCTCCCGTGGCGGGTTCGACAGGCATCCAGTCAATTATATCGCATGTAACACCGGACGTCGGACCTCAGACGTCGGATCGCCGACCTAGGGTCTCGGGTTCCCAGATTTCGGTCCCGGGACCTGAGGACCTAACACCCGCGACCTGACACCTAGTGTTCATGGATCACATCAGCTCTTACCGGACTTTCTGATATATTGAGCATCCAGCCCCAATCATCCCGGTTCCCGGCGGTTTTCAGGCTCCGTAATCCAAATTCAGAGGGGCGGAAGGAGCATCATTTATGGCAGGTAAAAGTCTTAATAGAGTCACCCTCATTGGCAATCTCGGCAAAGATCCAGAAGTCAAGTACACCCCCAGCGGCACCCCAGTGGCTAAGCTCACCTTGGCTACCAACGAGCGCTTCAAAGATAAAGCCGGAGAATGGCAGGACCGCACCGAGTGGCACAACGTAGTTCTGTGGCAGCGGCTTGCGGAAATTGCCGGCGAGTATCTCAAGAAGGGCGGAAAGGTCTACATCGAAGGTCGCTTGCAAACGCGCTCGTGGGACGACAAGACCTCCGGGCAGAAGAAATACATGACGGAAGTCGTGGCCAGTGATTTGATTCTGCTGGGTGGGCGTGGCGAAGGTGCCGGTGGCGACTTCTCCGGCGGTTCGCGCGCTGCAGCAGCCGGAAACAATTTTGACCAACGCGCGCCAGAACCGGAGCCAGCGGCGGCTTCGACGCCCATCAGCGACGAAGACATTCCGTTCTAGGGGCGGCCAGTACCTGAGCACACGGCTGATTTCTAACAATTCAGGGGGACGATAGCCGTAATCCGGGTCGATAAATACACATTGCGTCAGCATCCCACGTTTAACACTTGATGGTTCTTGACCAGATGGCGTAACCCTTTGCGAAATCGCGGTGATATCGTGCCCCTGCCTCGGCACAATATGTGCGCGAAACCGGCGAAAGCGATTCTTTGAGGTGAGCAGGGGAGCCAGTCCGCCAGTGCCTCCGATCGATATTGAGACGCGGACAATCCGCAAACTGCGGACTCGGATTATCCCGTTCGTATTCGTTCTCTTCGTGATTGCCGTGCTTGACCGAAACAACATCGGGTTCGCGGCTTTGACGATGAACAAGGAACTGGCTATCACTAGCCAGCAGTATGGATTCGTGGCAGGGATTTTCTTTTTCGGGTATTTCATTTTCGAGATACCGAGCAACTTGCTGCTGCACAAGATGGGAGCACGGGTCTGGATTGCCCGCATACTGATCAGTTGGGGAATTGTGGCGATTTTGACAGGTTTTGTGCAGGCAGCGTTTCACTTGTATGTTCTGCGATTTCTACTTGGGGTGGCTGAGGCCGGATATTTTCCCGGAATTGTGCTCTATTTGACGTACTGGTTTCGCCAGCGAGAATTAGCTCATACTGTTGCCTTATTCTTGACCGCGAATGCTGTAGCTAACATCGTCGGCGCTCCGCTGTCGGGCGTGATTCTGGATCACGTCCGCTGGTTTGGAGTTAGCAGTTGGAGATGGTTGCTTATTCTGGAGGGCATTCCAGCTATTCTGGGCGGTATTGTCACCTACTTCTTGCTGCCCGGCCGATCTGCAGAAGCCAAATTTCTCACAGCTGAGGAAAAAAACTGGATCGCAACCGAACTCGCGCATGAAGAACAAGAAAAACTGGCGAGACGCCGGCTCACTGCGGTTCAGGCGCTGGCGCACAGGCGGGTCTGGCATCTGAGCGCTGTCTATTTCACCGCATTGGTCGGCCATTACGCGATGACTTTCTGGATGCCTCAGTTAATCAAATCTATTTCCAGCACCTATTCGAATACCACGGTTGGAATCCTGGTGATGATTCCGTATCTTGTGGCACTGGCAGCCATGATCGTTGTCTCCCAAAGTTCAGATCGTACCCTCGAACGACGATTCCACGCTGCAATTCCCATAACCATCGGAGCTATCTCACTGCTACTTTTGAGTACAACCGCGACTGGCTCTATTTTCTCTTCGGTCGCGCTCTGGTCGCTTATAGCATCGGGTATCTACAGTCTATGGGGCCCTTTCTGGGCGCTGCCCAATGAGTTCTTGACGGGATTCTCCGCGGCCGCCGGGATCGCTTTGATCAACTGCATCGGGAACCTCGGAGGGTTTGTCGGGCCTTATGCGATAGGAGTGATCATCAAGAAGACCGGAAGCTTTCACGGAGGTCTTGTCTTTGCAGGGATTTCGTTGTTCATATCGGCAATGCTGCTACTCGCGTTGCCAAAAAGAACGGAACAGTATGCGGCGGGCGGGGCCGCGATGAAGCAGCCCAGTCCACCCGTGATGCCAGCCGCTGATACAGACTAAGAATCGGCCTCTTATTTGCTGGTACTCTCAAAACGACATAGAAAGCTCGCAGATACAGACCTGCAAGTAGATCTGGAGACTCAGCGCCTGCAAACCGTTACAATGCCGGTGGAGTCTCCCATGTCCGAGCTAGCCGACAAAACCTGTGTTCCCTGCAAGGGCGACGTGCCGCCGATCAAGGGCTATCACCTGCAACGCCTGTCGCAGATCGTTCCGCAATGGAAGGTGATCAAAGAGCACCATCTTGTCCGCGAATTCACATTTCCTGACTTCAAGCAGGCGCTGGATTTTGTGAATCAGGCGGGAGAGGTTGCGGAAGAGCAGGGGCACCATCCCGATATCCTGCTAGCATGGGGCAAAGCCGAAATCACTTTGTGGACGCACAAGATTGATGGCCTCTCCGAGAGCGACTTCATTATGGCGGCCAAAATCGACCGGTTGTATCCCAGTTGACCCTTTGCTTCAGGGGCTGAAGTCCCGCCGGTTTTTCAGGATCTTGTGGCACGACTGAGGTCGTGCCCTTCCCGCTGATTTATTCTGCCGTTTCCGCAGCCGCAACCAGCGAGGTTGGCCTCCACCATCGCATCGCCCAGGCCCACAAACCGGCGGGTGCAAGCATGATTAGTCCGGTTGTGATCGCCACTACGCGCGCCGAGACGCCGTGATCGATGAAGAACCCCGTGATGTAGGCCCCGAGCGCGAGGGTCAGCATACAGAGTCCAAGTTCGGCGGAAAACACCCGTCCACGAAATTTATCCTCAGTGTTGAGTTGCAGCAGGGTGGTTGAAAATACCCATACCGTCGATCCCCCGGAGTGCGCCACTACAATCCAGAAGCATGCCACCCAAAGTGAACCCGCGGCGCCCAGGCTGCCATAGCCCAAGGCCAACGCGAGGAAGCCAAAAAGGATCCCCAGCCGCAATCGGCTCTGACTATGACCGGCCCAGCGTGCCGAAAAGAGCGGGCCCACGATCGCTCCGACTCCGCGCGCGCCCAGCAACAGGCTCATGCCCAACACGGCGCTTCGCTCGGGCTCGAGGCCCGGCCAGCGCAGAGGAAACACTCTTTCGCCCATTACAGTAAATAAAACCCAACTCACACCCATGGTGGCTAAGCCTGTCTTCACCAGAACTGTCGCAAACAGGCGAGGGGCGCTCCTCACATAGCGGATACCATCCGCCATGGCCGAGAAATCCGACAGGTCGCGAGCGCGAAACTTCCCAGATACCGTGGCATGCGGCTCCTCGAAGTGCATGCGGCTGATGAAAAATGCCGATGCCAGAAATGAAAAGGCATTGAGCACGAACGATGCATTGCGTCCTAGGAGGGCGAGCGCGATCCCACCCAGCGTCGCTCCCGCCACTAGATTGAGCGACCACGTTGTCGAGGAGAGCGTGTTGGCCACGATCAGATCCTGGTCGGTGGTGACGTTAGGGATCACCGCGGTTCGCGCCGGCTCAAAAAAAGCCCACATCACGCTTTCGACCACGAGCAGCGGGTAGACCAGCCACAGCGTGGAACGCGAACGGACCAGTAGCATTGCGAGGACGATCACTGCCCGGACCAAATCAGCGGTGATCATGACCCGCTTGCGACGGATGCGGTCATTCACCACACCGGCAATTGGTCCGAACAGTGTTTGCGGCAAAACTTGCAACACCAGCGCCAGCGCCACTGAGCGGGCTTGGCCGGTGAACTGCAACAGCAGGTTATAAATCGCAAGGGTATAAAACCAGTCGCCGATCTCGCTGACAATCTGCGCCATCCATAAACGCCGGAAATTCCGGTTGTGACGCAACAGTCGTAGGTAGGCAGACAACGAGATCGTACTGGAGCGCTCTGGTTCCATGGGAAACGTATGGGCTGAATTCCTAATCTAACTGGTCATGATCTTGGGCTGCAAAGCGAACAGCATGGTTCATTCGATGCGTGAGCTCACTGATCGATCTTCGCGTGGTCGGTGTGATGAGCCAGATTCGCCGACGGCCGATTCTTCAGCCTGAACCAGTGATATCCGATGGTCAATTGAATGCCGTTGGCGGAGGGGTTCCTTTGGGCGGTCCAGGCATTGGAAAGATGCCACGCATGTAAGGCTACATCGATCGAGCGTTGCGGACGGGTGAAGACCTGCCAGCCGAATCCGATCTTGGGAACGATATTGAAGTGCGAAGTCTGTCCCGGCGGAATATTGGAGGTGGTCAGCACTACACCACCTGCCAGTTCCAGATATGGACTGGTCTGGCCTCGGTCCTTGAAATTCCAGCGGCCCACGATCGGGTCAAATTCGGCTCCGTAAGCGGTCTGTAGGTTTGTGACGATGAACAACGGGATCACATCAAAGTTCCACTGCAAAGTTCCGCGAAGCCATCCGGGCCCATGCGGAGCGGTCAGAATGCGCCCAAACCGTGCGCCGGCCATAAAGATCTCGGTGTTAAAGGACGTGGTTCCGTCGTGCTGGGCGACGACGCCTCCCGCCCAGATTTCGTTATCGGCTGTCCCTTTCAGTAGTGTCGGTGACCCTTGCCCCGCCGAGATGCAAGTCAAGAGTGCCGTTAGGATCATCGCACTGGTTACCACATGTAGGGGTGTTCTGGTCATAGGTCAGCGAGCGCGCTCGAGCATAAGGAGTTTGACGAAGAAAGTAGGGGGAAATTGCCGAAAAAAACATATGAGCGCGACCGGAAGCAGATAGCAGGAATACGGCCGGCACACGGACGAGCATAAACTGGAGAGCCGGGATGCTCTTCCGACAGCGCTCAACCGCGCGGCAGATTTTGCTAAGAGCCGCGCGAGCCTGATTCCCAATCGGGAAAATTCAAACTGTCCCGTTTAAGAATCTTCAATGCGCAGATCGCTCCCTCGATGACCTGACGCTCGGTTTCTCCGTCTTGACTCTCACTCAATTGCTGGAGACGTTTGAAGATCGCTGTTTCAGCCTCCGCTACGTGCTGAGCCAGTTTCTTGGGATCCAATTCGAGCAGCGCAGCTTGGTAGGGGCGCTGCCATTCGGGATAACGCAGTGCAGTTGAACTGCGGTGTGATGAACTGTGGCGCAAGCGGGAGTCTGATGAGGCCATCGTGAAACCTCCCACGAACTCAGAACATTATAACGTAAATGGTTTAACGTATCTGTCAGGAAGAAACTGTAGCCCCACTGGGCTAATACGGGTCTTACAGGCAGAGGCAAAGTTCCGGTGGGCAGCTGCGCACCCACCCGACTTACTCATCCTGAGTCAGGAATCGAGGCGTCTGTGCTCGAGCACGGTACGAATGGAGGACTCATCGTTTCCCGAAATTCCGTTCTGCGGCGGCAGACGCAAGCACGCCGACAAATGAAACAGAACTCACTTGCGATCAGCCAGTGGTGCCCACTACGAGATTCCGGATTGAACTCCTACAGTATTCAATGTATGGGGAATTCCGGCACAGAACCGTCATAGTGCCCGCGGCGTGCGCAATTTGCTGCGACCCATGTGCAGGCAACTGCACTGGTCGATTGAGGGCAGCCACTTCAACGACGGAACTGTCCGTAAACATTGCATCTACGGTAATTAAACAATGTCCGATGCACAGGGAATTGGCGTCTGTCGTGCTGTGAAATATGGAAACGATGAAGGGGGTCTCATGCGTGCACTTTCTTTCGGAAAGCTCGTTCTAGCCACCATCGCCCTCGCCGGGCTGTTCTTGCTTTCGCCGCCGGTAGCCGCAGCAAACTCGATAACTGTCGATCTAATGAATGGCAGTCTGACCGGCATCTCCCAGGGTACTGTGGTTGGTACCGTGAAGTTCAACCAGACCGGGGCCAACGCAGTGCAGGTGACCATCACCATGAACTCCGGCTATGGAATCTTCGTCGGGGGGAATGGCGGCGACATCGCCTTTAACAGTAGCACGGCGCTGACGGGCGGCGACATTTCGGGGCTAAGCTTTGGCTCGTTCAGGACCAAAGTTGGCAATTTCGCGGACCTTGGACCGTTTACCGATGACATCAAAGGGCCATCCTTCGGCAAGAGCATCAATGGTGTGAGCACGTTGACCTTCACCGTCACTGCGACTAACTTGAAGATCAGTAACCTCGCCGGCGCATTTGCCATCCACGCATGTGTCTTTTCAGGCGGCGGCTGTGGAAACAACACTGGATTCGTTGGCAACAAGGTTCCGTCCAGCGTTGTTCCTGAACCCGGGACGATTACCCTGCTAGGAACTGGGCTGGCTGGTTTGGCTGGCTTAGTACGACGTCGCCTTCGTGGCTAAGTCTATTCGCCTATTCCCCTATTCCCCCGGGCCTAATTGCCCGGGGTTTTTCTTGTATGCCGGGACACACGATGGACCGAGAGAGGTTGTCCCCACCGTCAGCAGCCCACGCGAAATACAGTATGTACTGTATCGAACCTAAGCCACATCCCTGCTAGATTTCATTTTTCTTTGTGGGTTCGCGCCGCCTAAATGATCGGATCCAAGCCTTGTGCGCCAAGGCAATCGCTACACCAGAGGGTGAAGATCTGGATGTAATCTTGACTGAGCTCAAAGCAGCTCTGCGCGAGCATACTGAGCGGCTTAGGAACCTGGCCGCTGCTAAAGCCCGATCCCCACAGCGTCGAAACGCCCAGTAATTCAGAGTCACTGCGTCGATGACTACCCGTAATCTCAGAGTCCTCAAGTGGCTTGGCACGGTTCCCGCCGTTGGAGTCTGCACTCTTTGCAATCGGGAATTCAAGGTTCCAATGAGCGCCCTGAAGAGGGTTGCCGACGCGCAAGAGAGTCTTAGAAAGCAATTTACTGAGCATAAGTGCAAGGCCGAGCCAACCACTCCAACGCAAGCTGAATCGTAGTCGCTATTCGCGCCGCTTCGTGAGGGGATCATAATGATTCATAGGCCGCGGCGCGAAACTCTGATCGAGCGTATATTCCGCGAGGTGAATGGCCGCAAGATGAGCGCAGCCCTGAAGCGCATCTTGCTGCACAAACCAGGGACGAAACGCAAGGCGAGGTAGATGCAGATTTGACAAAACCTAAGGAAGGGAATTGCTGTCGCTCTATACCCACCGGCTTTCCGTGAGTTCCCCTCACATCGGCCTACATGCGCTCCTGATGCCAATCTGGCGTAATAGCCGTTCAAATGTAACTCAGGAAATCATTCTCCCGTTTGCCGCTTTCCCCGTGCCCTGAGCCCGAGGTGTGCTGGCTTATTTATAATCCCACCATGCTGGATGACAATGATTTTCGCAAACACGCTGACAGCGCCTTAGGATCGCTGAAGCAAAGCTTGATTACAGCTGAGGAGTCGGCTGACATCGAGGTAGAGGATCAAGCTGGCGCGCTACACGTTTCTTTTGATGACGGCAGCAGGTTCGTGATCTCGCCCAATGCGCCTGTCCGGCAAATCTGGATTTCTGCGCTGTCCACCAGTTTCAAGTTGGACTGGTCAGACGCCAATCAGGATTTCGTCTTGCAGAAAACCGGGGAAGGACTAAAACCGCTGGTAGCGCGCTTGATCAATCAGCAATTAGGGGAAGAGGCGGTCACTATGTGAAACGAATCGCGGGGGAGAGGCTCCTTATCCAACCGCTGGTAAAAATGCGGTGCCTTCGGGATGACGCTACGTGGCACTAAGATCTGTGCTTATTACGGATTCCTCCGTCCGAAAGACGTCATCCCGAAACTCGGCGTTCTTCGCCGAGTGAGGATCTCGCGCGGATCTTCCGATAACTACCTTCGGAACTGGATCTGGCTAAGGTTTTAAGGTCGTCGAGATTCCCTCCGCCGCACAACTCAGAGCCGATACCCTAGGTGGGTCTATGCCGCGAGTTTCTGCCTCAAATCCGCGGCGATCTGCTTACCGTGGAAGCGTCCATTCTCAATGAAAATCTCATTCGTCCTCGATCCCGCAACGATTACTCCTGCCACATAAATTCCAGGCACGTTGCTCTCAAGTGTCAGAGGATCACATACCGGACGGCACTGCTCAGAGGAAAGCTCAATACCCATGGAGCGCAGAAAGTCGTAATCAGGGTGATAGCCCGTCATGGCAAAAACAAAATCGTTTTTCAAGGGGACTGGGCCATCAGGGGTATCGAGATTCACAAAGTCGACCTCGATCTCTTGCACCGTGCTGCCGAAGTAAGCGGTAATCTCGCCATTTTTGATGCGGTTCTCGATGTCCGGCAGGATCCAATACTTGACGTGGTTATGCAATCTCAGCCCACGATGAACCAGGGTTACACGCGCGCCGTGCCGCCACAGGTCGAGAGAGGCTATGGCGGCGGAATTCTTGCCTCCAATTACCAGCACATCGGTGTCGAAGAAAGGATGCGGTTCCCGATAGTAGTGAAAGACTTTGGAAAGATCTTCTCCCGGGATGCCGAGCGGGTTACACAGATCGTAGTATCCGGTCGAAACAATCAATTTGCGTGCTTCGTAGTCATAAATTCGGCCCACGCTGTCGGTCGTCGTGATTTGAAATTTTCCGTCACGCCCAGCAACTGTCTTGACTGACTGGTACTGGCGGATGTCGAGATGATAGTGCTCCGCTACTTTGCGGTAGTATTCGAGCGCTTCCTCGCGCGTCGGCTTCTGATGAGCGGTGCTGAAGGGAATATCGCCGATTTCCAGCAGCTCCGGCGTGGTGAAGAACGACATGTTGGCGGGATAATGGTAGATGGAATTCACGACGCATCCCTTGTCAATAGCCATCGTCTTAAAGCCTGCGCGCTGGGCTTCAATGGCGCAGGCAAGCCCGGTCGGGCCAGCGCCAATGACAAGGACATCGGCTCGCGTATCAGATTCATCCTTAAGCTGGGCGCGAGGAAGCGTGTCGGGAATCTGTTGGGTCAGGCCGGAAATCTGCTTGGTCACCAAACTCGTCTCTACTAGGGGGAACGTCGAGGCGCTCGTGAAGTTAAAGATTCTAGCACGCGGGCTGGGCTTCTCAGCCTTGCCGAGGTCGTCTGCTCTATGAAATCATGTTTCTCGCCGCACGGAGATTCCAGCTAATTCTCCTTGGAGGTATTCTCTTGTCTGCAACCAGTCCGGGCGCTAGTCCTTCCCCCCAATTATTCTTTGAGACCATTACGGCTTACCAACGGACGGAAGCTCTCAAGGCCGCTATTCAGCTCGATCTCTTTAGCGCTATCGGCAAGGACCAACTGACGGCTCGAGAGATCGCCCAGCGCTGCCAGAGCTCCGAACGCGGAACGCGCATCCTCTGCGACTACCTCGCCATCCACGGATTTTTGAACAAGCAGAACAACCATTACAGTCTGACCCGCGATTCCGCCGTTTTTCTGGACCAGCATTCGCCCGCCTACATCGGAGGTGCAATCCGGTTTCTTCTTTCCCCTTCCGCCACTGAGGGATTCAAAGAACTGGCCGCAGCTGTGCGCAAAGGTGGCACCGTCAACGAGCAAAACAGCCTTACGCCGGAACACCCTATGTGGGTAGATTTCGCGCGCAGCATGGTGCCGCTGATGGCCATGCCCGCTGAGTTGTTAGCCGGCGTCCTCAAAGCAGATGAAGGCCAGAAATGGAAGGTGCTCAGTTTAGCAGGCGGGCACGGAATGTATGAAATCACGATTGCCCGTCACAATAAGAATGCGGAAGTCTGGACGGTGGACTGGCCCAACGTCCTCGAGGTGGCACGCGAGAATGCGGCAGCGGCCGGCGTGGCCAGCCGTTACCACACCATTCCGGGTAGTGCGTTCGATATTGAATATGGCGACGGCTACGACCTGGTGCTCGTCACCAATTTCCTACACCACTTCGATCTGCCCACTTGCACGAATTTGCTGCGCAAGGTGAGCGCGGCACTCAAACCCGGAGGCCGCACGGCGATCCTCGAGTTTGTGCCCAATGAAGACCGGATCTCGCCGCCCATGGCTGCAGGGTTCAGCCTGACCATGCTGGCCGGAACTCCTGCTGGCGACGCTTATACGTTCTCCGAATACCAGGAACTGCTGGCGAACACGGGCTTCCGCTCAAGCGAGCTTCATCCTCTGCCACCGACATTCTTCAGTGTGGTAATAGGGAAGAAGTAAAGTCACGGCGGCGGTATCGTGCTCGAAACACTGCGGTTCCTATCGCGGCGTTGCCGGTTATCTGCGCGTTATAATGCCGGGTTGGTCTCTGATCCCGCGTACTCATCGGGAATACGACATGGCGGCGCCCGCGGAACCAAAAACTCGCACCCGCATTGAATTCGACAGCATGGGCCAAATCCAGGTCCCGGCCAATGTCTATTGGGGCGCACAGACGCAGCGGTCGTTACTGCATTTTGATATCGGCCGCGACGTTATGCCGCCGGAGTTGATCCGCGCCTTTGGGATTCTCAAGAAGGCCTGCGCGCTGGTGAACCAGGATCTCGGCAAGCTTCCGGCAGACAAGGCGAAGCTGATCGTGCGAGCCGCCGACGAGGTAATCACTGGTAAACTCAACGACCAGTTTCCCCTGCGCATCTGGCAGACCGGCAGTGGCACCCAGACCAACATGAACCTCAACGAGGTCATCTCCAACCGCGCCATTGAGATGGCGGGCGGAGAGATGGGATCGAAGAAGCCGATCCATCCTAATGACGATGTGAACATGTCGCAATCGTCCAACGACACGTTCCCGACCGCGATGCACATCGCAGCGGCGGAGCGGGTGAAGAACGCACTGATTCCTTCAATTAAGACCGTCCACGACGCCATTGCAGCCAAGGCCCGGCAATTCGAGGACGTGGTGAAAATCGGCCGCACCCACCTGCAGGATGCCGTACCCTTGACCGTCGGACAGGAATTTGGGGGCTGGGCGTCGCTGCTAGAGCGTGACATCAACCGCCTGGAGCTGACTCTTGACGGTCTCTATGACCTGGCTATTGGCGGGACTGCGGTGGGTACTGGGCTGAACGCGCATCCCGAATTCGCAGAGCGAGCCGCCCAAAAGATCGCCCAGCTCACCAGCCTTCCTTTCCGCTCCCATCCCAACAAGTTCGCCGCACTTTCAGCACACGACGAGATCGTCTTTGCCCAGGGGGCGCTGGAAACCCTGGCAGCTTCGCTGATGAAGATTTCCAACGACATTCGCTGGCTGGCTTCCGGCCCGCGGTCCGGGCTCGGCGAACTGTCGATCCCCGAAAACGAACCAGGCTCGTCGATCATGCCGGGGAAAGTAAATCCGACGCAGTGCGAAGCCATGACCATGGTCTGCGTGCAGGTCCACGGCGCCACCGCCGCAGTCGGATTCGCTGGGTCGCAGGGGAACTTTCAACTGAATGTTTACAAGCCCGTGATCATTTACAACTTCCTACATTCGGTCACCTTGATCACCGACGCCTGCCACGGGTATGTCGAGTACATGATCAAGGGCATCGAAGTTGATCGCGAGAAAGTCGATTGGTATGTGAAGAATTCGCTGATGTTGGTCACGGCGCTGACTCCGAAGATCGGATACGACAAGGCTGCCAAGATTGCCCACACCGCCCACGTGGAGCACACCAGCCTGCGCGAAGCCGCATTGAAACTCGGCCATCTCACCGCCGAGGAGTTCGATCAGTTGATGAAGCCAGAAAAGATGACAAGACCGTAAGAACCATCCGCCCCCCACAATGCCGTCATCCCGAAGCCCCCGCGTTTTCACCAGCGGGGCGAGGGATCTGGTGTGGACCGCCCATCGGCTTCGCGCTGTGTTCAGCCATCACAGACTGGGGCGCCTTTGAGCGTAAAAAGCGAAGTCGAAAGTAGTAGACCATCCGCGCGAGATCCCCTGCGACTTCGCTCAGGGCAGGCTCTCCCTCGGCTGAGGAACGCCGCGGTTCGGGATGACGCCATTTTGGGGACGAAAGCTAATCTGCTTTTGCGGTGCTTAACTCGGCCACCGCTGCCGCGTTTTTGGCATGTGTGGGCGGCTTCGGCGTGGTTGTAATCGTTATTACGCTTACCAGCACAAGAAGCGTACCTAAAAGTGTGCGCGCACCAACCACTTCTCCTCCGATCAGATAGCCGAGAGCAACCGCGACCACTGGGTTCACGTAAGCGTAGGTACCGACTTTGGTGGGCGATTCGTAGTGCAGCAACCAAATGTAAGCGGTGAAGCCCACGATGGAACCGGCAGTAATGAGATAGACCAGCGCGAACCACGCGTTCCAGGAAACCGCCTGGAAATGGAATCCAACCAACTCACGAGTAAACGCGGCGAGCACCAACAACAGAACTCCGCCGGTCAGCATCTGGGCAGCAGCACTCATCGGTTTGGAAGCGGGGAGGGGAAGTTTTCGGCTAAGGATGGTAGCTAGCGACCAGGTAAATGCCGCCACTACCAAAGCCAGAGCCCCCGCACGGTTGACAGGAACTTCTCCTAACGACATAGAGTGACTCATCAGTACGGCCACGCCGCAAATGCCGACTACAAGCGCCAAGCCAAGACGAAGCGTGAGCTGTTGTGTGCGCAGAAAAATAATTTCCAGGAGGGTGATGAAGACAGGAATCGTTGCCAGAACGACCGCAGCAATCCCAGATGGCACACGTTGCTCGGCCCAGAACACGCAACCGTAGTCGACTAGAAAGATCAATGTCCCCATCAGGCTGGCGCCGGCCCACTCGCGGTAAGTGGGGGATGGCGTGCCTCTCAGCCGCATCCAGCCGTATAACACCAGCCCGGCCACGACAAAACGAAAAGCCGCCAGCAGGAATGGCGGTACCTCATGAACGCCGACTCGAATGGCGAGAAAGGTCGATCCCCAGACAAAATAAATAACGGCGAACGCGAGCAGGATTTTCCAGGAGGGTGGGCGGGCTTCGGTTTCTATCAGGCGCCCCTTCAGATCGACCTTGGCTACTACTTCGCTCGTAAACGCCATATGCTTATAGATGGTCCCTCATGGTTGCCGGAATCACATTCTGGCATGAAACCTTCTTATGCACCGCATAAGTTTGCCTCATGTGCGTGTGCTTGTCAGCGTTCTTGCGCCGCAGGTTGCCAAAGCCGGGACTTGCCAAAGCTCAGTCCGCTCAGTCTTGCCACCATCTCCGGGTCCACGCGTTTGCTTCCGACCAGCACATGAAAGTTCTCTCCCATGCCTGCTGGAGTAACTAGATGCTTAAGCTGCAGTGTCACTTTGGCTTTTTCCTGAGGCAGCCGGCATTCTTCGAACGCGTCCGCAAACTGATTTTTCTCCCCGATTCCCATAAGAAACTGCGACTGCGTCAGCAGCGGTTGGGTTTGCATGCCGTTGTGTTCACCTGCAGCCGCCAGCGCGGTAAAATTCACGTGAGCAGTAATGTCCTGCTCTCCGGCCGCTTCGTACGGATTCGTGCTTACGGCATGTTGACGGACGGCGGTAACCGTACCGCGATGGCGTCCGGCCAGTTGCTCTTCGCGGGTATATCCATAGTCAATTACGACAATAAATCCGCAACTCACGGCCGCCGTGATTCTCGACATGTAATTTTGGGCAACTAGCGGAACTTCGACTCGCTCCGCGGCTTCCGGCTGCACACCATAGCGGTCGAGGAATTCCAGCTCTTCGACCGAAGCGGGAGCCCAGGTTTCAACGAAACGGCCGCCTTGAAGGGAGATCCGCAGCTCGCCCTGCGAGCTGAGAACCTCGACCGGGAGCGCGTCGAAGAATTCGTTGGCGAAGACGATCACGGGAACTTCAGGGGCTAAAGCGATATTTACACTTTGCGGCACCCTCTGAGTTCGCTCGGCGCAGGCCTCTGAAGTCGCGCCCTTCTCTTTTTCTCTCAAGTTCGAGTTGGAAGTGGGAGTGTCGCCGTGGAGGAGCACGGCTTCAGTCGTGCCATAAGACGCCTTGCGCGATGGCGGCTTTAGCCGCTGAATGAGTGAGGCATTGCCCGCAGCCAAATGTTTCCTCAGAGTCGCTTCCATCCGGTGGCGCAGAGTCGGCGAGTTCTCCTCAAGCGAATAGTGCAGAGCATGAAAGAACTCAGGGAACTTCTTTTGCGACCAATCCAGCACATCTTGCGCAAACAAGCCGCGGCCAGGACCCAGCTCCAGAACTTCAATCTGCTTGGGCGAGCCCAGCATCCGCCACATTTCATCAAACTGCCGCGCCAGTAACCGTCCGAAGACCGCGTGTACATCGCTCGACGTATAGAAGTCGCCCGCTTTACCAAACTGCTCAGCGTGCCGTGAGTAATAACCAAGCTCAGGGTCGTAGAGACACATTTCCATGTAGCGAGAGAATGGGATGGCTCCACGTTCGCGGATCTCGTGCTCAATTGTCTGCCGCAGAGTCACAGGCCCGTCCGCCGACGTTCCGCCCGATCTTGAGGCGTACGGATGAACATTTCGACCAGGTAGTCATGCAGGCAATCGTAAAGCTGACGCTGAAAGCTCCATTCAAACTGCGGGTGGTCCAGGTCGCGTTCGTGCAAGTCAAAATAATAGGTGTGCACGGGAACGGGTGGACTCTTGAACTGGATGATGACCTCCACGCCCTCTCCCTTCCTGCGCGCGGAGAAGTCCAGGAGCGGGTGCTCGTAGAGGCGCAGTTGGGTGAGCACGCGTTCCAGGCGGGGATTGGCTGCCTCAGGCACACCCCGATTCTAGCGGACAGATCGGCAAAATTTCGAACGAGAGCTGAAAAACAAACACACAGATCTAGGCCGAGACGATCGATCAACTATTCTCGTCGCTGCTAACCGTGCGCAGCGGCCAGCGTCTAAACGCTCGTTCTCCGGGTTCAGGGATTTTTGTCCACATTGCTCGGCAATAAACACAACCTAGAAGGGGAGGCTTGCACCATGTACAGACATTTCGCGCGTATTCTGCTGGTTCTCGAGAGTCTGCTCCTGCTGACTGTTCAGAGCGGCGCACAGTCCTTTATCTTGGATCTCCCGCGCCCCAGCCAGCACGCCGTGCTGACTCAGCGTCTCGGAATCACCGATGTCACCATCAACTACCATCGCCCCTTGGTCAATGGACGAAAGCTCTGGGGAAACCTGGTCCCGTACGGGCAGGTTTGGCGCGCCGGCGCCAACGAAAACACCACGATTTCGTTCGCCGATGCCGTGACTATCGAGGGCCAAGCTCTACCCAAAGGAACCTATGGGCTACACATGATCCCCGGAGAGAATGAATGGACGGTCATTTTCTCCAAGAACGCGACCTCCTGGGGCAGCTTCACCTATAACCAAGCTGAAGACGCATTGCGGGTGACGGTAAAGGCCCAGCCGGCGGATTTTCACGAAGCTCTGACCTATGACTTTGACGACGTGAAGCCGGACTCCGCGATTGCCACGCTGCGCTGGGAGAAAGTTGCGGTTCCCTTTAAGGTCGCGGTCAACGTTAACCAAATCGTCGAAGCCAGTTTGCACAACCAGCTCCGCACTTTGGCCCAGTACACATGGTGGGGATGGGATGATGCTGCAAACTATCTCCTCGCCAGCAAGGTCGATTTAGATGAGGCGCTAAAATACTCCGACAAGTCCATCGAGACGGAAGAGCGCTATGACAACCTGATGACCAAATCGCAAGTCTTGGAGGCCCTGGGTAAGAAGGACGACGCAACTTCTGCGAGAGATAAGGCACTCGCGAAAGCAAACCCTCTGCAAACTCACTTTTATGGACGCCAGCTTCAGGCCCAGGGGAAGCAGAAGGAGGCCTTCGAGATCTTCCGTGCCAACGCCAAAAAGAATCCGAATGAGTGGTTTGTTCACTCCGGACTGGCGCGAATCTCTTGTGCAGAGGGCAACTTCGACAACGCGGCGAAAGAGATGCGGATCGCGCTCGCTAGTGCTCCAGACAACCAAAAATCATATGTTGAGGGTCTGGTGAAACGCCTGGAAGCCAAACAGGACATCAACAAATAGTTGGAAATGCGGCTGAGTGCCGGTGTTTAAGAGTTTGCTTTAGCCACCGGCACTCTATCTATTGGCACTGATTGCCTCGGCCCGGCATATTCAGAACGCTTCATTGCTGATCATCGCGTCAATGCGGCTGGTGATAAAGCGGGAGACTCCTTGATTATTACCACTTCCTTGCCCATGTGCCTGCCTACATCGACGGCGGTTGCGACCGTGTCGTCATCGGTCTCGAGCGCACGGACGACTTCCAGCAGGTTCATCTTGTGCGCGGTATTGAAAAAATGCATGCCCACGCACTTCTTAGCACGATAGGTTACGCTCGAGATTTCGGTGATGCTCAATGAGGAAGTATTGGAGACCAGGATTGTACCGGGGCGGCAAATTTTATCGAGCAAGGTGAAGATCTCGATCTTGGATTCCATCTCTTCCGGCACTGCCTCGATCACCAAATCCGCTTCGCGGGCCGCTTCTTCCACTCCGCCAGCATATTCCAAACGCGCAAAGGCAGCCTCGGCCTCGCCGGTGGAGACTTTACCTGATTCGACGGCCTTCTCCAGATGGCTGCGGATCTCGCTCTCCGCCTTGCGCAGAGCGTTTGGAAGCAAGTCTTCCAGGATAGTGCGGTAGCCTCCTAGCGCCGCCACGTGCGCGATGCCCCGGCCCATAGTGCCGGCACCGATCACCGCGATGGTCGAGACTTGCGCCACTACTGTCCTCCTTTTTCTAGATGCGCCAGAACGCCGTCAAGATTGGCACGGGCGGCCCGCAAACTCTCTGACAAGCGCTTGCGCTCATCCGGCTCCATGGCGGAAATGTGGGCGCTGATGCGGCGCAGCGTGGTGGTGATGTCATCAACGTAGTTGATCAGACGAATGAGTTCTCCAGTAGCTGCCATAAATAATTCCTGCTCCTGTTGCCTGTTGCCGGATGCTGCCGCCGGTCTTCGCACGCCACCTTCCAGGTTTAGGTCGCGCGCTGTAGGCGAACCAAACCATTCTCAATGGTGCAGAGGATTTAGTAAAGGCGGAGTGAGACTCGGAGGGCCACAGCCCCCAATTGGGCAGCCCAATTCAGCCGTAAGAGCTGGATAAGCGATTCTCATTCGTAATCCAGGCTATCGATCTTATTTGTTGGCCTTCTGGGCGGTGGCCGAATCTAATCAATCGATGACTGACAAGCCTCTAAAACGCTATCTCTTCGCCAGTGACTTCGACCAGACCCTGACCTTCAATGACTCCGGATACGTCCTGAGCGAGTTGGTCGGCATTCCGACCGCGGAGTTTGAGCGGAAATCGAAAGGAATGGCTGAACTCAACCTAGTGCAGCAAGGCGCTGAACTGGCTTATCTGCTGCTGCATGATCCCGAGTTTCGTGCCCGCGTTCGTCGCGAACACCTCTACGAGGTGGGCAAGAGAATTCGCCTGAAAGACAACATCGAGCTTCTCCACGAGCTTCTCGAGAAGGGAATCGACGGTTACCACTTTGACTTCTATGTACTTTCGGCGGCACCAGTCGAAGTCATTCGCTCGGCTCTCGAAGGCATCGTTCCCAAAGATCATATCTACGGGACGGAATTCCGCTACACCTCTTCTGGCGAGATCGATACCATCGCTCGTTCCACAGCCGGCTATGGGAAGGTGGCCCGGCTCGATCAATTGCAATCCGAGCTGAAGGTCGGGCCGGCCCAGATCATATACACCGGCGATGGCAGCTCAGACGTTCACGTGATGTTGCATGTCAACGTGCGTGATGGTTTCACGATTGCTGTCTCTGAAGCCAAACACGTTTCGCAGGTCGCCAAGCGCACGGTCCTGAGTACTGACGCGCTCGCTGTGCTGGCGCCTATCCTGGAAGATATCGTCGGCTGGGAACGGCTGCGAATTCGCGAGTACTTTGAGTCTTACGGAATGCTGATTCAGGAATGGGACCGGGTTCGCACCGATTGGTTAACTTTGCGGCGAGAGGGAGAGCAGTGGTCGGTTGCGGGAGCAAGCTGAGAATTGTTGCTGCTTTGCTCTTGTGGCAGCGATAATATGTTTATGCTCCGTGACAAGAGTCTGATTCCGCTCTCGCATCAGCATCAGCGTGCGTTAGCGTTGTGTGTGCGCCTGGATCGTGCCATTCAGGCCGGGGAAGTTGATCTGGAAGCGTGGCAAGCGGAAATCCAGCAGATTTTTGAGCAGGAAATCGCGGTCCATTTTGCGGCTGAGGAAAGCGATTTGTTTCCCGCAGCAGCCCGGTTTCCTGAGTTGCAGCCTCTGGTCGCGGAGCTTCTCACTGGACACGCCGTGCTCCGTGATTTCTTCTCCCGGGCTTCGGCTCGTACTCTGCACAGGGCGGGCTTGCAAGCTCTGGTGGAGAAATTGGCATCCCATATCCGCAAAGAAGAACGCCAACTTTTTGAGGAGTTGCAGAAGCTCATGACTCCCGAAGAAATGACAAACCTGGGCGTCGCGCTGCAACAGGGTTTAGCGAATGCCTCGAAGGCTTGCCTGGTGCCGACTCAGGCCACCAGGTTGCGTCCCAAGCGATAGCGGGACCGAGCACCCCTCGTCGCGACTGCCTGCTTTGAATCCGGATTCCTCTCAGCTTCATCTAGCAAACATGAATTCATCAAGAACCTTCCCTTTGGCAGACTATTCGGAACCGGTCCAGCAGACATCCGCCACCCGTGTACCCGATGACTCGCCCCTGCTCGATGCTTACTCCAATGCGGTGGTCGGCGCTGCGGATAAGATCAGTCCTTCGGTGGTCAAGATCGAGGTCACGCAGGCAGGCCGGACCCGATCGGGGGAGCCTCGAGAGCGGCAGGGCGGCGGCTCCGGCTTCATTTTCACGCCGGATGGATTGATTCTTACCAATAGTCACGTCGTCCACGACGCCAGCAGAATTGAAGCTTCGCTCTCCGATGGCCGACGGTTTCCGGCTCAAATGATCGGTGATGACGCGGCTACTGATCTTGCCGTCATCCGTATTGATCCTAGTAGCGATGCGCCGAATCTTTTTGCCGCTCCCCTCGGCGACTCGCAGAAACTCCGCGTCGGCCAGTTGGCTATTGCTATCGGCAATCCTTACGGCTTCCAATACACGGTGACGGCAGGTGTGGTGAGCGCGCTGGGACGCTCTCTACGTTCCTACTCCGGCCGGCTGATCGAGGACGTCATCCAGACCGACGCGTCGCTGAATCCTGGTAATTCTGGCGGACCTCTGGTGAATTCCGCTGGGCAGGTGGTGGGCGTGAACACTGCCATGATTCCGATGGCGCAGGGCTTATGTTTTGCGATCGGAATCAACACTGCGAAGTTCGTTGCCGGGCGTCTGCTGCGCGACGGACGCATCCGACGTAGCTACATTGGCGTCGAAGCCCAGACCGTGCCCCTGCACCGCCGCCTGGTTCGCTTTTACGATCTTCGTAGCGAAAACGGAGTAGTCGTGATGTCTGTCTCCCATGGCAGCCCGGCGCGAAAGGCTGGCCTGCGGGAGGGCGATGTGATCGTCGCGCTTGATAGCAAGCCGGTAGCTGGCGTAGACGACCTGCATCGGCTGCTGACGGATGCGCGAGTCGGAGTGAGCAGTTCGCTGACGGTGTTGCGCTGGACAGAAAAGCTGGAAT
>Ga0207130_1053_pt1 | contig 40294 bp, 35 predicted proteins | sample Alteio_BWMinHeat_16_FD_153545 | JGI IMG/M metagenome (GOLD analysis project Ga0207130, IMG submission 153545) | Enriched cells from forest soil in Barre Woods Harvard Forest LTER site, Petersham, Massachusetts, United States -... | ecosystem: Environmental > Terrestrial > Soil > Temperate forest >... | reverse complement strand
TTGGTTTCAGAATCCTTCGCGATCGGAATTGGAATTGTTTTTGCAGCTGGAGTTGCCGTTGCGGCCTGCACGATGATCGGGGCGGGCGATTGAGCGCGCAGGGAATTAGGAACGACTGCCAAGGTCAACGTGAATACAAGAAGAGTAAATGCTTGCGCGCGCATCATTTTTCCCGGCTTGTGAAGATTCGCGCAACGCGAATGGCTTCGGCTATTTCCGCGAGCTTGGCGTCGATTTTGGCCTGGTTGTCGGCGACTTGCCCTTGCTGCGCTTGCACCTCTTTGACCAGCGCGAGCAATGCCTGCTCCTCTCTCACATCCGGCGCTTGTCCTCGGGTCGCGGACACTGCGATCAGCGTGATAGAAAATATGGCAGCAACGAAATTTCGTTTCATTAAGGCTCTGAGCTCATCTAGTAAAGTTAAAGTAGCAAGTCATGTTCCGCGTCTTGCCGTTGATGTTCTAAAGAGATCTTCACATTGGGGGACGGCGCGCAAATTGCTTGCCTCACGGCCTCGAACTCAGTAAGCTAACCGCACATGGCCGGCCAAGGAATGCACCAGTCGCAGAATCTTTCTCTGCAGCAGGTCCTTGCCCCGCAGCTTCAACAAAGCTTGCTTATCCTCCAAGCTCCTCTGCTGGAACTTCGTAATCTTGTTCAGCAAGAAATGGAGACCAATCCGGTCCTGGAAGAGCTGGCGACCGAGCCGGACGAAAAGGAGGAGGCTAAGCCGACTTCGACTGACGAGGACTTTAAGGCTGAGTTCGACCAATTGGCCAAGCTCGATGATGAGTGGCGCGATTACATGGCGCAATCGAGTAGCTATAGCGGCCGCTCGCAGGAAGCCGAAGACAAACGGCAATTCTTTTTCGATTCAATCGCCACGCAGGAAACCCTGCAACAGCACCTCATGGGGCAGCTTAACCAGACAGTGCTTAACGCCAACGACCGAAAAACGGCTGAGCTGATTATTGGGAACATCGATGACAATGGATTTCTGCAGACGACGCCGGAAGAGATGGCGCTCAACACCGGCATTCCGCAGGACGATTTCGAGACGATGCTCACGCTCATTCAGAGTTTTTATCCGCCGGGCGTGGGAGCGCGCGATCTTCGCGAATGCTTGCTGATTCAGCTCAAGCGCGAAGGCAAACAGAGCAACCTGGAATACAAGATCATCTCCGACCACATGCAAGATCTGGGCAAACGGCGTTTCCCGGAAATTGCGCGCCGGATGGGCATTAGCGTCGAACAGGTTCAGAAATGCGCCAACAATATCGCCCAACTCGATCCGCGGCCCGGCGCGATTTTCGCCCAAGCCCCACAAAATTATGTACTTCCGGACGTGACTGTTGAAAAAGTGAACGGCGATTATCAGATCATTCTAAACGGCGAACAAATTCCCCACCTGCGCATTAGCAACACTTACAAGGACATCATGTCGCAGGATAGTAACGGTAGTGAAGTGAAGGATTATATCCGGGACAAGATTCGGAGTGGTAAATTCCTCATAAAATCCATCCATCAACGCCAGCAAACGATCTCAAACATTGCCCATCAGATTGTTTCCCGGCAGCGCGAGTTTTTCGATCATGGCTCGTCGCACCTAAAACCGATGACGATGGTGCAAATTGCCGACGCTGTCGGTGTTCATGAAACGACTGTGAGTCGCGCCATCTCCGGCAAATACATGTCGACGCCTCAGGGCGTGTTCGAGATGAAGTACTTTTTCACGCCCGGTTATCAAACCGCGACCGGCGAGTCCATGAGCAACACCAGCGTGAAAGAAGCCATCCTCGACCTGGTAAAAAACGAAGATGGCAATGCGCCGTTGAGCGATAAGGAGATTGTCGAGATCCTTAGTCAGCGTGGTATCCCCATCGCACGTCGCACCGTCGCCAAGTACCGCACCGAGCTGAATATTCTCCCGAGCAACATGCGGCGAAAGTACTGACGCGAAGCGTCAGTAGTGATTCGTTACATCGTTAAACCAGTGTAGCGGCGGCCGTGCTGGCTACCAAACTTCGGTTGTGGAATGCCTGCTCTGATGGGTGCGCGGCCCCGAAAGACATCGTGCCGGGGATCATGTTGCACCTCTGACTGTTGCCGAGGATGGTGCTTTTCTGCATTCGGTGTTGGACGTTGGGCGTTGAGCGTTGGACGTTTTTTTCAAAATCGATGTTTCATCTCTGTTCATTCATGGATACATAAAGACATCCATGAATCCGTCCCTCCGCGCCGCTGTTATCTCCGAATGGCGCGGCTTGCCTGAGAAGAAAGCTCGACCAGATCATTGGGAAGCACCGGCGGAATTGCTTCCGAAGTTGATGCAAAGGCTCGGCCTCAAGGAGAGACTGCATGAAACCGAAGTGATCGATGCCTGGTCTAAAATCGTCGGCGACTTCATCGCCGCACACTCATCGCCCGTCGCGTTGCGGGAAGGAATTCTCTACGTCCGCGTTCTCCAACCGGCGTTGCATTACGAGCTCGAACAAGTTTCCAAGATCAACATTTTGCGGAAATTGAAAAAGCGCTTCGGACCAAAAACCATTCGCGAGATCCGCTTTCGACTTGGCTGAGGCACGGTCTAAGGTTTCTTCGCGTCCGGCGCGAGCGAAGCAACAACCTTCTCGAAGCGCGGGTCGCCCCGTAACGGATCCCAAAAGGGGTGCAGGCGCAAGAAGCCATAGTTTAAATCGCCGGGAGCCCGCGCCACGATAGCTAGTTGCTCAAGCGCGAGGTCTTTCTCACCTGTCCAGGCGTAAATGACGGCCAAGAGTTCGGCCAAGAGCGCGCCGGTGATGGAATCCTGAGTCACAGGAAGCAACTCCACAGCGCGTCGACCTTCGCGGATGGCCTCTTCTTTTTTCCCAAGCGCCGCGTCAATCGTGCCGAGCACAGACAACTGCTGGGCATAGGCTGGTTGTTCACGAACGACCTGCTCGACTTCGGAACGAGCGCGTGTAAATGCAGCCCGTGCCCCGACGTTGTCGCCAAGCGCGCGAGAAATTACGCCTTTGCACCAGGCTGGGGCAAAAGCAACGCTCCCATTGAGGTAACCCTCTGCCGGCAGCACGGCTATCGCACGTTCGGCCGCGGCCTTGTCGCGCTCACAGAAGGCAAGCAAAATCCATCGATCAGAAATAGCGGCTGCCGCGTTCGGGTCTTCGGCGACAATTGTTTGAATGACCGAATGCAGTGGCCGCGGGTCGGCGCGCCATTCCAGATCCACTACGGCTCGTTGCACACGAGTGTTAGCGTCTTTCGGTGCAATGGTGAGCACGCGATCCAGGACGACAGCCATGTCGGTGAAACGGCGCAAAAATTCATAGTTAAAAGAGATTTGCTGAAGAATGAAAACGTTTCGCGGGTCAAACTCCAGGGCGCTCTCCAATTGCCGGATCGATTGCTCCCAGCGGCCTTGCCGTCGATCAATGAAACCGGCCAGAACCAGGACGAGAGGTTCGTTCGGTAGCGCACGGCGGGCAATGGCGAGTTCCTGGAGGGCGCGATCGTACTGGCGATATCCCCAGTATAGGTGTTGGGCGAGTGCGAGGTGCGCCTCACCGGAGTTGGGGCGAAGGCGCAGCGTAGTTTGAACGGCCGCGTCGGCGAGGGCGAGGCGCGCTGGCGTGTGATCGAGTCCCAGGAAGTAGATAAGGTCGTGCGCGCGGGCAAGCTGGTAATACGCACGGAGGAACGCCCTGTCGCGCGCAACAGCGCTTTCAAGCAAGCGCGTTGCCTCATCCAGATCTTCTTTTCCGCGCGCGTTGAAGCCAATTGCGTCAACGAGACTTTTAGCGCGTAGGTAAAGATCGTAAGCGGTGAGGTCAGCTGTGGGTCGCTCCTCAATGGCGGTTTTCTCTAGCGGCGAGAGTTTAGCCTTCAGTTGCGCCACGATTTTCTCCGCTATCTCGCTTTGGATATGAAAAACGTCGGCCAATTCGCGGTCGTAGTGCTCCGCCCATAGGTGAGTGTCCGTTCTGGCATCGATCAGCTGGGCACTCACCCGTACCCGATCGCCCGCGCGCTGGACGGTACCTTCTACCACGTGCGCCACACCGAGCGACTTGGCGATCTCACGCAAGTTCCGCTCTGCGCCGGTTTTGTACTGCATTACGGACGTTCGGCTAATCACTTTAAGGTCGGCGACTTTGGCCAGATCGGTCAGAATTTCGTCCTGAACGCCATCCGTGAAGTAGGCGTTCTCTTTTTCCTCACTCAAATTCTCGAACGGGAGAACGGCAATGCTCTTCTCGGAAATTGCCGCAGCTATCTGCGAAAAGCCACGTGTTACCGTCGGCGATGCGCGGCGAAAGAAGATCAAAAAGCTAATGACTAGAGCGACGGCCGACAAAAGCAAAGCAGCGATGAGCGCAAACTTCGGCCAGCGCAGCGCGTTAATCGGCCGGATCGATGCGTCAGCCTTCTGCCACCTTCTTCCTCGCTTAAGTTTCTCCGGGACGGCCGGATTACCAAGACCATCTTTATAGAGATTAAAAACGTGAAGCCTGAGTCCATGTTTCACTTCGCACTCGCCAAGATCATGCAAATAAGGCTGCCAGTGACGATAATGGGTTAAGTCATCTGCAACATGCCTGGATAAGAGAATATGCCCGGCATCACCGCAATCCATGATGCGCTGCGCGACGTTGATTCCTGCTCCAGCGACATTCGACCTGTCGTTGACGTCGGTGGTGTGATGGACCGGGCCACTGTGAACTCCCATGCGCACCCGGATATGCGGGTGCTCTTGCAGAGAACGGCTGATTTCCAATGCGCATTGCGCCGGCTCTTCCGGGCTGCGGAAAAAAATCAGCGCCATACCGTCTCCGGTCGGCAGCCGGACGAGTCGACCAGTTGTTTCCGCCGTTCGGAAACATTCCGTGCCTCGCACGATTTGGTTGAGTTGTTGCAGAAATTCGATCTGCTCGTTGACCAGCAGTTTCGAATAACCTACAACGTCGATTAGCAAAAGATGCGCGATCTCAAGTTGGAGATCTGGCCCAGCCCCACTCTGTTGCGCGCTCAAGCACCTCCTTGCAAACGCCGGATCATCTCAATTCCCTTAGTCTTGGTCGAGCAAACTTGCAATGTGCGGAGGAGGCGCGTAGACGATGCCTCCGCGCAGTGGAAGTATAGGGTAATCGGGATTTGGCGCGGCTTGCGACGCCACAATCCCGGCTCCATCCGCTCGACACCCGATCGGCGCGAGTTTCATACGACGGCTTCTTGCCGCCGAAGCCTGAATCGCTCGCTCAGCCCCGCAAAAGTGCCTGGGCCAAACGCCGCTACATTCAGAACAATCATTATCACCGAAAAAAGATAAAGCCCCATTGTTAGTCCAATTGCCAGATGCATTCCCAAAACGCATAGCAGCCAGATAAAGCGCGTTCTTTTCCACCAAATGAAAAATGGATAGCCCGTTTCGATCAGACAGACAGCAATTCCGAGAAAAGGCAAAACGGCTTCCCAGGAAATAAGCAGTTGAAGGGGGATAAGATTGAACGGCGGCCGTGTCAGTGCGCGCCACATACTCTCACCGGTCCACCACCCCGCCCCAAGGCACTTCGTTATACCTCCGAAAAAGTAGATGAGAGACATATGGATTTGCAAGACACGCCGTTGAAAACCAAGGAGGCGAGGGTCCGGCGTTCGCGGTTTCCAAAGTTTCCAGTCCAAAGCGTAATGATCGGGAAGAGGAGCCACCATTAGGTAGAAGAGTCCAATGGTGGTGAAGTTGTCCATGCCATATGCGACGAAGTCTCCGCTCTTCACGACGCACAGATGAAGAAACCAGACGATTATTGCGAAGGTGCGGCAGCAAAAACCTAGGAGGAGACAGCAGGCTGCACCCAATAAACAGATCCAGCTTACAAACAGCACCGTTCCTTCGGTTAAACCGAAATAACTTCCCCACGCAACAAGCCATCCCAGTCTGGGAACGAGAGGGTTCTGCAGAGTAAGAATGGCCTCCGTCAAGTCGCGGCTTATGAAACCATTACTCTCTCCCGCGAACAGGTCATTCCAGTCGTTCCGTAAGGAGAGGCAGAATAGCGCGACGTGAAATCCCAGTCCTATGCGCAAAAGCGCAACCCACCGATCGGAGTCGGCTGAAAATAGGAATGCGGCTAGCCTTTTCCGGATTACTGCAACTCGATTAGAGCGGATGCGAATTGGTCGGCTGCGATGGGAAAACGAAATCGTAGGCATACAAAAAATTGTAAGATTCCTTTTTGCCCTGCTTCACGTCCACTACGCTTGGCACGTCCACATAACCGAAAACCGTCCGAATCATGGTCGCGTCGGGATGCTCGCGCCAGGTGGAATAGGCGAGCATCTTTAACATTACTTCTCGCAGTGGATCGTACTGGGTGCGTCCGATCTGATCTAGCAAACTGGAAAGGCGCAGGCCGGCCGCCACCCCATTGACACGTGGAAGGTCGTATTCGACGCGGCCGTCATCATAGTGCAATTCGAAGACCAGTTTGTAGCTGCTCGGAACACCTGGGGCAAAAAAACCATAGCCTCCTTCGATGCCGGTACTATGTACATAAGCAGTTATCCCTTCTCGCACTGGATTGGATACAGCCAAGGTCTGACCCAGGATCGCAGCCGTTACTGGTTTAGCTTTATCCCACCACTTGTCGAGGGACGGGGGGAGAGAGGTATAGCCACTGGCCAGAATCCAAAGCGTTTGCTGGCAGGAAACAGTGAGGACAAGAAAAAGATGCAGTAGCAGAACGCAGGCTGCTGCATGCAAACGGCTCAAAGTGCTCTTCGCTCGCGAGATGGCCTCAGCTATTTTTTGCTGTACTTTTCCAGGATCGGCTTAAGACGTTCTATCAATTCCTTGGCGGCCTTTTCGTCAGGGGCGCAGGGGCTTTGCTGAGGGTTAGTGGGGGAGCCGGGAGTCTGTTGAGGATTGGTGGTGGCACTGGGGGTATGCTGAGGGTTAGTGGTGGCACTGGGGCTGCGCACAGGATTAACGGTTGAATCAGGGGTCCGCACAGGATTAACGGTTGAACCGCTGGGGGTTCGCACAGGATTAACGGTTGAACCGGGGCTTCGCTGAGGGTTCGTGGCGGCAATAACTTGAAGCGTCCGATTGGAGTTACCCGTCGCCGCTTCCGCTTCCGCAACTACTGTCCGATCGAGACAAACGTCGCTCAGCTGGCCTTGGCTCTTTTTCTTTTGACCCTTCTTATAAATGTCGATCCTGTAAAGAGACTTGTCGTACTTTTTTAGCACCTCGTTAAGCGCCTTTGCGTCGGTTTGGGAGATCTTCGTTCCCGGGTGAAGGATAATACCTTTTTCCTCAATCGTTACCTTGCCACCTTTCTCTTCCGCAAATGCCGGAACTGCCGCGGCGAGTGCGGTACTGCCCGCGAGCACAAAGAACCGAACTGTTCCAGATGGGCTTCTCATAATGACTCCTTTTGAACTCAATGCGCGTCAGTGTTCAAGCACAAAATTTCCCACGCTTCGCCGCGCTCATTCCCAGAAAGCAGTAATTGTAAGGGCCAGCCCGTGGTTGAGTACCATGTCTTACGAAGGTTGAAACGGCGCGTCGGACTAACAAACCATCGCGACCTTTGCGTGCGTTGATTACCCCCCGAGTAACTTTCCCCTTTTCGGGTTTTGTGCTTGTCAATCGGGCTGTTCTTAGTCAAACCGGTGCTCATCATGAAAACCCTATCGCGAAAATTCAAACTAGTGGCATTGGTGGCGATCGGGGTGGCGGCGGTGTTCGCTCTCCGTGTCTTTGCCCAAGCGCCTGAGGCGGCCGAGCCCCCTGCATCAAAGGCAACCTTCGTGTTAAAAATAAAGAAGCCAACTGAGGTGAAGAACCCAGCTGAGTTCGAGAACGTGTTGAAAAAGCTCAAAACGCAGCTTTACGACATCGATATGGTTGACGAGCACGGCCACCATAAATCCATCGTTCCAGGCTCTAACACGAAAGCAGAGATTAAAACCGACAAAGTCACTGCGTCCGAAGTCGCGAAGGATATCTCGACTGGCGAGCTTATCTTCATCCAGGTTCGCACTACTCGTCAGGTTGCGTCGATGTCCGTCTCGGACATACAGGCGGTCGTGAATGAGCTCCAATAACCGCATCGTCTAGAACCGTTTCATCCGCCGAAGAGAGGAGACCGTGCGCCAAAAGCCGGTTTATCTGGCGTGTTTCCTCCTGCACTTTCTCCTCATCACTATAGTTTCTTCCCGCGAAACGCTTTGGTTGATCGCGCGAGGACTGACCATTTTTCCGCTGTCGTTCAAAAGCTACGCGCCAACAGCTGGAACGCAGATGGCGACGTTGAATGCGCCGCGACGAGCTCTTGCCACGTATTTGCACATCGCCGGAATTGAAAGGGGATATGGCTACTTCGCCCCGAATGTGCCGGCCGGCTACAAACTGATTTTTGAGCTGCATTATGCCGACGGGAGAGTGGAGTACCGCCTTCCACGTGTTCACAGCGCCGCGGCTGGTTTACGCCTCAGCGGTCTGTTAGACGAAATTGGACGCACTCGTTACGATCCGTTGCGCGAATACTTGATAAAAATGTTGGCTCGCCCCGTTTGGCGCGAACACCCGGGCGCGACTACGATTAGCGCTGTTTTTGGATCGATTAATTTACCCAGCGTCAATGAATTCGAGCACGGTAAAAGAGAGTCGTATCAGTTCTTGTACGCCTACGATTTCAGCGTTCGCGACGAACCAGCCGAATCTCAAAATCGTTGAAGAAAATGCGAGCGTGGAAAGAGAGACTCGGAGCTTTCTTCTTTCCGGCAGAGTCCGACACGTGGCTCGCTACCCTAAGAATCGGACTTGGTCTTCAAATAATCCTTTACGCTTTATCGCTGCGAAATGATTGGCACTATTTGCTTGCCGGAGATGGCGAGGCTTTGGCTAGTCGGGATCTGTCAGAAAAGATCCTGTCTCTTGAGAGTTCCCTGGTTCCGACGCTTGGCTGGCTAGTCGCGCTGGGAACTCGCTTTGGTCTGCTGGAAGGCACGATTCTCACGATTACGTGGACCTGTTTACTGTTTGCCGGCCTCGGTTTGATCATCGGGCTGTTCTCCCGCTTTTCCGCAATCGTGGCCTGGTTCATTCACCTTTGTGCGACCAAAAGCGGAGGAGTCCTTTCATACGGGATGGACAACTTCATGACGATCGGCCTGTTCTACCTAATGTTGTCGCCCTTGCCCGATCAGTACTCGCTCGATCAACGATGGCGAAAATTGCGGCCGAAAGATCGTCAACTACTCGGATTTTTTCAACGAGTCTTACAGCTCCATTTGAGTGTCATCTATTTTTTCGGAGGTCTCACGAAGTGTCTGGGCAGCGGCTGGTGGGATGGCTCAAATATCTGGCGCGCTCTGATCCGACCACCGTCCAACATTGTTGCACCCGAGCTTCTCTTGCACTGGAAGGCGCTGCTCCCAATCGCAGGAATTTCGATTTGCCTATTGGAAACCGGGTATCCCTTTTTCATTTGGCATAAGCGCACCCGAAAAATCTGGTTGGCGTGCGTTTGCGCGATGCACGTCGCGATTGGCATTACCATGGGAATGTACCTATTCGCGCTGATCATGATCGTTTTGAATGTGGCGGCTTTCGGTTCCACTCTTGTTCAATGGGACGGTGAAAGCGTTAGCCTTCGGAAACACGAAGCAGTCGGATAATCTCTGAAATTCATTACATGCAAGGCCAAGCCTTTAGGTCGGACTGCTGACCTAAAAACGGGCACGGTTTCCGCTTCTGTTGGCAGATGCGTGGTATTTGCTCTCGACCGCGGGGAGGCTAACTGAGATAATCGACCCCGAAAGGGGGCTTGCACGCGCGCCACAGATGTCCGCTGACGTAAAGCCTGATCTCGAGCTCGAGATCGCGCATCTCCTATTAATCGACGTCGTCGGTTACTCGAAACTGCTGGTCAATGAGCAGATTGAGTTGCTCCAGGAACTCAATCAAATCGTGCGGAGCACCGAGTGTTTTCGGACCGCGGAAACAAAGGGCAGGCTGATTCGAGTGCCGACGGGCGACGGAATGGCACTTCTTTTTTTCCGCAGTCCGGAAGAGCCGGTGCGATGCGCGTTGGAAATCAGCCAAATCTTGAAAAATCATCCGCATATCCAGCTCCGGATGGGGATTCATAGCGGACCGATCAATCAAATCACCGATGTCAATGATAGGATCAACGTCGCTGGAGCAGGCATCAACGTGGCGCAGCGTGTCGTGGACTGCGGTGATGCGGGGCACATTCTCTTATCCAAGCATGTGGCAGACGACTTAGCCCAATACCGGCACTGGCAACCTTACTTGCAGGATCTAGGCGAGTGCGAAGTGAAGCATGGCCTGAGGCTTCATGTCGTTAATCTTTACAAAGAGAATCTTGGTAATCCGGCAATTCCCGAGAAACTTAAGCGAGGAAGAAGATGGAAACAGGCCGGCTCAGGGATCCATCCAATGAATGCCCCCCGTTGGCCGAAAGCTGTGCTAATAGTGGCCTTGCTCTTGTCCGCAATCGCTTTAGCTGTCAGTTTTGCGATCTTTTTTCATCGAGTCTCGCCGATGACCTCACGCAGCCCTTTCGAAACTGCTCCTCCTGTTCCCGAAAAGAGCATTGCTGTCTTGCCCTTCGACAATCTCAGTGACGACAAGCAGAACGCTTACTTCGCCGATGGCGTCCAAGATGAAATTCTTAATGACCTGGCCAAGGTGGCCGACCTTAAAGTCATCAGTCGCACCTCGGTCATGCAGTATAAGAACAGCGTGCAGCGTAACCTCCGCGAAATCGCAAAAGTGCTGGGCGTCGCGCATATTTTAGAGGGAACAGTGCAGCGGGCCGACGGTCGGATCCGCGTGAGCGCTCAATTGATTGATGCCAGGACAGATATGCACCTTTGGGGCGAACGTTATGATCGCAACCTCGCGGACGTGTTCGCGATTGAGAACGAGTTGGCTGAACAAATCGTCTCTCAACTGAAATCTCATCTTTCGCCGAAGGAGAAAGCCGCCATTGAGGAAAGACCGACGAAGGACCTCGCAGCCTACGACCTTTACGCGCGGGCCAAGACGCTCATCGAGACTTCTCTGTTCAGCACGCCGCAAAACGAGAGCCTGTTCGAGGCCGTTCGCCTGCTGAGTCAGGCACTTCAACGTGATCCAGCCTTTGCCCTTGCCCATTACCAGCTTGCGTACGCTCACGACCTGCTCTACTTCCTTGGTGCCGATCACACTCCTGCGCGGTTGGCCATGGCCGACGCGGCCATCCAATCGCTCGTTCGCCTACGCCCAAATTCAGGCGAAGCGCATCTCGCTGTCGCCAAGCATTTGTACTGGGGTTATCTCGATTACGACCGCGCTCGGGAGAAGCTTGACCTGGCACAAAAAAGTTTGCCTAACGACCCGCTGCCGTTTCTGCTGGCCGGCTATATCGATCGACGCCAAAGCCGCTGGTCCGAATCGACCAAGAATTTCGAGCGCGCCATTGAGCTCGACCCGCAAAACCCTGTTATTCTCCAACAAATCTCTAGGAGCTATCAATGTCTGCGCCGTTATGCTGATGCCGAGACGGCCCTGGACCGCGCCGTCGCGCTTGTTCCCAAAGACACAGCGTTGCGAGCTTCACGTGCGGAGATCGAGCTCCTATGGCATGCTGACCCCCGTCCGCTCGCCTCGACAATCCGGGCAATTATAGGCGAAGATTCGCGCGAAGCCGGAACCATAGCCGAGTTTTGGCTTGAAGTATCGCTGTGCGAGCGTGATTTCGATGGCGCGCTTCGCGCGCTAGCTGCGCTGCCGGGGGTCGCTGGGTGTCAGGTAGAAACTATTCCGTTTCCGCGGTCGTGGTGTGAAGGCGTCGTTGCGCAGATGCGGGGCGATGCAGTGGCGGCGCGGACTGCATTTACGAGCGCGCATAACGAAATGGCGAAACTGGTGCGCGAGCAACCCTCCTACCCAGAAGCGCTGTGCGCGCTTGCCATGACGGACGCGGCCCTCGGCCACAAGGAGGACGCGATTCGTGAAGGCCGCCGCGCCGTCGAGTTATTGCCGGTGACGAAAGAGTCGATCGCCGGTTCGCTCTTGGTCCAATACTTGGCGCTGATCTATGCGTGGACGGGCGAGAAAGATCTTGCCCTTGAACAGTTGGCTATCGCGGCACGAACCCCCGGTTTTTTGAGCTACGGTCAACTTCGCTTACACCCGTACTTTGACTCCCTACGTGGGGATGCCCGCTTCGACAAAATTGTTGCATCGCTGGCGCCGAAATAGGCGAGCGAGAAGCGCTGAAGTATTTCCCGACGGACCGCCGCGACATTGTGGCGGCAGGGCTATTGCGCTTTTCCGCCGCGAAAATGTGCGTCATTTGTTGCGAAATCTGCGCTTCGTGTAAGTGCTACAGACGTGGATAGGACCCCCGCCGAAGATGATCAGATCCACATCGAGCAGCTCGAAATCTTTGCCCGGGTAGGCGTGACGGAAAGCGAACGGGCCAGTCCCCAACGGCTAACATTAACCATTTCGGTCTGGCCGAATAAAAGTTCTGAAAATTTAGAGGACGATATAACCCAGACGGCCAACTATTCAGCCGTTTGTGCCGCTGCGCGTGATTTTGTTCGTGAGCAATCAGTTAAGTTGATCGAAACAATGGCGGACCGCCTTGCCTCGCACCTGTTACAGAGTTTTCCGATTCGAAAGGTTCAAGTCGAGATACGTAAGTTCGTTTTGCCCCATGCAAAGCACGTCTCTGTCATAGTAACGCGACGCGCTTTCCTTAGCTGATGCGATGAGGAAAGGAAGATTTAGCCATCCGGCCTCGGAATTGGCGCAGCGGTTCAGCGAGTCAGTTTCATTCGATTGGCGGCTTTTTCCGCACGATATCGCCGGTTCTATTGCCCATGCCGCCGCCCTGGCCGAGGCAGGCATTCTCTCCAGTGAAGAACGCGAGAATATCGAGGTTGGGCTGCGCGACATCCAACAAGAAATCGAATCGGGCAAGTTCAAATGGGATCAATCGCTCGAAGACGTGCACATAAATATCGAAGCAGCGTTAACGAAACGGATTGGACCGGCCGGCGCGAAGTTGCATGCGGCGCGCAGCCGCAATGATCAAGTCGCGCTTGATCTCCGGCTCTACGTCAAAACCGAGATTGCAAACATTGTGACGCGCCTGCGCGCCCTTCAAAGCGCGATGCTAAGTCTGGCCGAGCGAAACGCCGGTATCATCATGCCTGGATACACGCACCTCCAGCGGGCTCAACCGATTTTTTTCGCGCACTACTTGCTCGCGCAAATCGAGACATTCGAGCGGGACACGGACCGTCTTCGCGCTAGCCTCGAGCGAACGGACGTCTTGCCGCTTGGCTCTGGCGCACTGGCGGGATCGACCATCCTGCTGAACCGAAAACTAATCGCGCGACAACTAGGCTTCTCCAGGGTCAGTCAGAACAGTCTCGATGCCGTGAGTGATCGGGATTTCGTCTGCGAATTCCTTTTTTGTCTCGCCATGGTCGGGATGCATCTCTCGCGCTTGAGTGAAGACATGATCATTTGGAGCACAACCGAATTCGGATTTGTGGAGTTCAGTGACGCATTTTCCACTGGGTCCAGCTTGATGCCGCAAAAGAAAAATCCGGACATGGCTGAGCTCACTCGAGGCAAGACCGGCCGATTATATGGGAATCTTTTGTCGATTTTGACCACGCTCAAAGCGCTCCCGTCGTCCTACAACCGCGATTTGCAGGAAGACAAAGCGGCACTCTTCGATGCGGTCGATACGGTTGTGAAATCGCTGGAAGTTTGGTCTGCCATGCTATCCGAATTGAAAATCAATCGTGAGCGAATGGAAACAGCCGCGAGCGATCCAGGACTGCTGGCGACTGATCTGGCGGAGTACCTCGTAAAAAAGGGTCTGCCTTTCCGGGAAGCCCATGAGGTTGTCGGAAAACTCGTCGCCCAAGCATCGAAATTGAACATCGCGCTCGACAATATCTCGCCTTTCAAAATGCAAGAGTTGTCGCCGCTATTTGGCGAGGATGTAACAACGATTTTCAACGCCCGGCGCTCGCTCGAAAAGCGCAACGCCATCGGCGCGCCTTCGCCAGAAAATGTAAGGTCTCAGATCGAGCGCTGGTGCAAGCTGCTGCGCAAATAGGTAGCGCGATTGACGCAATCGGTTCCAGGTTGCCGCAAAATGCCTAGAGACGCTTTGTTTGCGCGTCCTTTGTCATGTCGAGCAAGACTTTCGGTCGAAATGACAGAAGGACAGAGTGACGTGTGAGCGTTGAGGGCGCCGCGCGTCAGCGCCATCAACTGTAGCGGCGCTCTGTGAGCGTCGCATTATTCCTCTGGTTGTAAAAGGCCGTGGAGAGAGCGATTTTGGGACGCGACAGAGCGCGTCCCTTTCGTACAAAAGCGCGAGGGATTTCCCTTCGCGATGTGCCACTTGGTCTACAAGCCTCCGTTAGCTTTAACAATTCGCTTTCCGGATTTCGCTCACTAATCTTCCCGCGTGCGATCGAGCAATCTGGTGCGAGATGGAAACGGGTGGGAAACGAAAGCGAGCAACACGCATTTCGCGAATGAACATCTTGAAGTTGCGACCGAGGTCGTGCAAACGCCGAGCCGTCCTAGACCAAAGGCATGGACAGTGGTGCATCGCAAGGCGGCTGTCGTGATTGCGCCAATGAGCCGCGATGGAAAATTTCTCCTCGTGCGAGAAGAGCGGATCCCGATTCGGGCCGCGATCTGGGAGATGCCGGCCGGACAGATCGATGACACGGTGGAAGCGAATGAAAACGCAGTTGAAGCCGCGGCGCTTCGCGAGTTACGCGAGGAGACTGGCAACGAGCTGGCGGCCGACGGCGAACTTATTCCACTTGGCTACTATTTCTCGTCACCTGGATTCACGGACGAGCATGGCTACTTTTTCCTGGCGAGGCCGGTCGAGCCGTGCGCCAATGCTCCGGCGCGGGATGAGGCTGAGTCGATTCTAGATTGCCGTGCATTCACGGTGGAAGAACTGCGGCGAATGATCGCGCAGAACGAAATACGCGATGCCAATACCCTGAGCATTTGTGCGAAGCTCGCCGCGCGCGGTTTTCTCCAACTCGAAGGGCGCGGTTAATTTTTTTTCCATGGCATTGCAGGACATTTTCAGATTCCGCGAGCAGCCCGAGAGCGACACTTCCAAACCTTTTTTGGAACACCTGGAAGACCTGCGGTGGACGATCGTCAAAATAGCGATCACGCTCGTGGTCGCGATGGTTATCTGCTTCGGTTTCCGCTCCACAATTGTGCACGTTATGCAAGGACCGCTGCATGTGGTCGACCCACAAGTTGGAGCACTCAGGGCCCTCGGGATCACCGATTCAATCACGGTTTCGTTTTACCTGGCGTTTTATGCCGGAATTGTGCTCTCTTTTCCGCTGCTGCTCTATTTTTTGGCGGAATTTGTTTTGCCAGCGCTCACCACAGTGGAAAAGCGCTTCTTGCTTCCTGCTATTTTTGCCAGCTTTGGCTTATTTCTGCTGGGCGTGTTTGTTTGCTATTTTTGGCTGCTGCCGAAAACAATTCTTTTTTTCTTTCGCGACACGCAATCGCTTGGATGGACGCCAGCATGGACGGTGCAGCAATATTATTCATTCGTTACCAGGTTCACCATGGGCTTCGGCCTGGCATTTGAACTGCCCGTTGCGGTTTTGGCCTTGGTCAAATTTGGATTGGTTACTTATAAATTCATGGCGCGAACCCGTCCCTATGCCGTCGTGCTCATCTTCATTCTGGCCTCTATTATCACGCCGACGCCCGATATTTTGACCTTGATTGCCATGGGGATGCCGATGTGTCTCCTTTACGAAAGCTGCATCTGGATTGCCTGGGCTATGGAGCGTCGCAAATCGAGGTCAGTGGCCAGCTGATTGCGTGGAGACTTCGGGCTATCAATTTCTCTTTAGCGCGTTCGCTTTCGTTCTCGGCGCCGTCGTCGGTTCGTTTTTGAACGTGTGCATTTACCGCCTGCCTCTGGAGCTTTCGGTCAATAAACCGCGCCGCTCGTTTTGTCCTGCCTGTAAAAAACCGATTCCGTGGCATCAAAATCTGCCGTTGATCAGTTGGCTTGTGCTGCGTGGACGCTGCGCCAACTGCGGAAGCAGAATCGCTTTTCGGTATTTCGGCGTCGAATTGATCACCGCTCTTCTTTTTCTCGCGGTTTGGCGGATCTTTCCATGGCAGATAGCCCTCGCATATTGGGTTTTTGTTTCGCTTGTTATCGTTGCGACTTTCATCGACTTCGAACATTTTATTATTCCAGACCAGGTAACAATCGGGGGAACGATTTCCGGATTGATTGCGAGCTGCGCTGTTCCCGAGCTAATGAACACTGACTCGCGCATAGCGGCAGTTATCCGTTCCGCGCTCGGGGCCGCCCTTGGGTATCTAGCGCTCTTGCTTGTTTTGGAAGCGGGTAAAGTCGCTTTTGGCAAAAAAAGAATCCGTTTTGACGGACCGACACCCTTCACCTGGATAAGGCACGGTGAGGATGCCGATTTTGTGGTCGGCGACGAACGCAGCTTGTGGAGCGACCACTTCGCCCGAGAAACAGATCGACTTCTGCTCTACTGCGATGAAGCCAAAATCGACCAGCGCCTTTATCGGGACGCGACCTTGGAATTTCATTACAATCGGGTCCGAGTCACTGCCGAAGAGATATCGCTTGATCAGGTAAATGAAATCTCCGGAGTGGTGCGCGAACTACAAATTCCACGCGAAGCGATGGGTCGAGGCGACCTAAAATTTCTTGCCGCAATCGGTGCGTTTTTGGGATGGCGTGCCGTGCTTTTCAGTATTTTCGCTGGTTCGCTTCTTGGTTCGCTTGTCGGATTGCTCACGCTTGTTGTCGGCAAGCGAGTTTGGTCCGCGAAGCTACCTTTCGGACCTTACCTCGCCTTTGGCGCTCTGAGCTGGATGTTCTTCGGTGAAGCTTTTGTGCGCTGGTACATCGCCGTGCTCAATCCGTAGCACAGGTAACAGGAGCTAATCGCCTTCCCCAATTGCTGACCGGCAGCAGTGCCGCGCTATAACTTCGCGACCAGTTGTAAACGTCGCTCATGCGATCGGGCTATGAAAATGCTGTTACCGGATGTATTAGAAGCACCTTAGATTTTGCACGCCTCGGCTGAGGTTGCCGGCGATGCATCGCCCTCGGGCAGACGCGCGCCCGAGCGCAAAATGAGTCTCAGATTAGTGAGTTCGGCCCGCCACCAGCGAAAGACTCCTTTTTGCATCAATTTTCGCACACGGGAGTCAGGAGCGAATCCATCATAAAGCTCCCGCCATCCAGAGTTGTGTTTGCCGTAGTAACCGGTGTGCCAGCGTCGCTTTCCTAAAGCGGCGAGCCTGCGGTTGTAAAAGGTCACGGTGGCCGCGACCAAGCGACCGATCGGGCCCTGAAAAGGTAACTCGAGAAAAGCGCCTTCCGGATTTTTGTAGGCGGGAATAACCAATCCTAGATAGTACAGCCCCACGTCAAGTAGCAGTGCGGCCGACATCAGCTCGGCGTCTCCCATATAATAATATTTGTCCTTATATAAGGACTCGAACCAGTATCGGTACATGAGCGGATACCGTTCGTTATAATAACGGAGTTGAGCGGTCGCATCTTTTCCGTCAAGGCTCTGCGCCAGAAAATCGGCAACGAAGTACGATGTGTACGAGCATAGATCGAGACCAGAACTGTACAACGGATCCATGAACCCAGCGGCATCGCCCACGATTGCCCAGCCATCGTCGCAAACCTTTTCGCTATAATAGGGTAGCCCGGAATAAGCGTGTACGTCTCCCTCGATAATGCGCGCTACACCAAAAATCTCCCGGCCGATTGGATTGCTCAAAATATGAGCATGGAGTCGTTCACCTAGGCTTCGGCCCTCCGGTAGCTTAAAGATGCGATCGTCGTAGACAATGCCGGCGCTAACATCGCCACCACGCAGCGGAATGATCCAGACCCACCAGCCGCGTCCCATCAAATGGTTTGTCGACCCCGAGCGAGGCGCCCGACAGGCGTTGGCATACCCGGGAAAACGCTCACGCCAGTCGTAGCTATCCCAGTCTTTCACTCCGGTGAACCGCGCCCAGACCGAATTGATCGGATGCTCAGCATTCTGGCGAAAATGCCCCAGCTTGCGAGCGAGCATCGTGGCACGCCCAGTCGCATCGACTACCCAGCGAGCTCGAATACTGCGCTCTTCGCCATCGACAATTGCGTTCACGATCTGCCCGTTTGGACCGTCCAGTTCGCACTTTGTCACTTTGGCCGGACGCCACAATTCCGAGCCGGCTTTGACCGCGGACTCAAGCAAATGCGAATCCAAGGTCGAACGATCCACTTGAAACGTTTGTAGCCTCGACTGGTAACGGGTTCCGATTTCGACGCAATCGTCAAAGCGCTGATTGGTCGTGTTAGAAAACCAAAGTCTAAGCCCTTGTTTCTGTAGATGTTGGTGAGCGAGATAATTTGAGAGACCCAAAATCCGAGTCATATAACAACTGCTGATCTCCGTGGTCGATTCGCCCACTTTTCGATCAAACGCAGTTGTCTTTTCAATGATCAGCACGCGAGTGTCCGGCCGTTTACGCTTAAGCATCAGCGCGGTAGCGGCGCCGGAGAAGGCGCCACCCATAATCACGACATCGTAATCAAAAACCATCGCAACGGAGAAAATGGACTTTACAGCCGGTAAACGCAATCAGTTCCAAATGCCATGGGTCCATTTGCGGAGAAGAAAGGTGAAGCGTGATTTCCAATTTTTCTGAGTGCAAGCACAGCCACCCGATGCGAATCGACATGCATGTTCACATGGTGGGCAATGGTAAGACTGGTTCCGGCGGGTGGTTGCGCTTGAGCGGGTGGCACCGCTGGCTCGCCGGTTTCATGGTCCGGCAACTTGGCATGCCAGGCAGCGCACTGGAAGGGGATCTGGAGACGGTATATGCCGAGCACCTGCTGCGGCTTGTTCGTGAGTCATCGCTCGATCGGGTTGTCCTTCTCGCGCACGAACGGGTGCATGACCCCGACGGTACTCCGCGCGAAGATCTCGGCTCGATGTTCATCCCCAATGACGTGGTGCTCGGCTTGGCCAAGCAGCACCGCGAATTTCTCGCCGGTGTTTCGATTCATCCCGCCCGAAATGATGCTTTGGACGAGCTGGATCGATGCGTTGCCGGCGGGGCGGTGTTAATGAAATGCTTGCCCAATTGCCAGAACATCGATTTCACCGACTGCCGCTATCGTCGCTTTTGGGAGCGCATGGCCGAGGTTCACCTGCCCCTTCTGGCTCACACCGGTGGGGAACACACCGTCCCGATAATCAATGCCGCATTGGCCGATCCGAAGTTGCTGCGATTTCCATTGCAGTGCGGCGTGATTGTCATCGCGGCCCACTGTGGAACGAGCAGCGGAGTCTTCGACCGGGATTACTTCAACGATTGGGCCAAGATGTTGCGCGAATTTCCCAACCTATATGGTGACATCAGCGCAATGGTTTCGCTTAATCGCTGCGGCCATTTGCTCGATTGCCTGCGCGATGAGATTGCGCCGCGAATCGTTCACGGAAGCGATTTCCCGGTTCCAGTGCTTGGCCACCGTCTGCGGTTGCAAGGGTCACTCGACCGGCAAACCTTTCGGCGCATTCAAAAGATTCGGAATCCGCTTGAACGCGATTGGCAGTTCAAAGAAGCGCTTGGTTTTGCAGATCAGGTTCTGAAACGCGCCACGGATCTTCTACGCATGAAGAGGGTGCCATCAATGGGTGCTTAGCGTAGCGACAGTGCGCTCCCCAGAACAGTGTACGGTCACGTGCCAGAAGTTGTTCGGTCTGTTACATTCCTGTTATGGGAATGACGATTTTCCGAAACGCGCGCTGCATTTTTCCCGATGGAATCCGTGAAGGATTGGAGGTGGTCGTTCGCGAAGGAGAAATTTCTGAGCTGCGGCTGCAAAGTGATCGCAGCGGGAAGCAGGTCATCGATCTTGCCGGCAATTTTCTCGCGCCTGGGTTTGTCGATGTTCATATCCATGGCGCAGTCGGTCGCGACACGATGGACGCTTCAACCGATGCGTTTCGCGCGATCTGCGATTACCACGCGAGCGGCGGCACAACTTCGCTGCTTTTAACCACAGCAACAGCGCCGATCAGCGCGATCGTCAACGTAGTTAAGAAAGTTCGCGCTTCCAGTTCATCGATTAAGCAAATCGCCGGTGTGCATGTGGAAGGACCTTTCATTTCAAAGGCGAAACCTGGCGCACAACGACTGAGTCTCATGCGAAAGCCGACGGCAAAGGCTTGTCGGCCGTTGCTTGAGCAAGGCGACATGATCAAACGAATTACGCTCGCTCCGGAATTGCCAGGGGCCATCGAGCTCATTGATGAACTCTGCAAACACAATATCGGTCCGAGCGGCGGTCACAGCGACGCGTGGGAAGAAGACGCTAGAAGGGCGTTTGAGCACGGCATGCGCAGCGTAACGCACACGTTCAATTGCATGTCGACGTCGCGCCGCCGTGGGATCGACCGCGTCGCCGGATTGCTTGAGTTTGCTCTAAGCGAATGCGACATCATCTGCGAACTAATTGCCGATGGTCACCACGTTTCGCCAACACTCATGAAAATGTTGTACCAGGCAAAGGGCGCGCGGGGGATTTGCCTCGTGACCGACGCGACCGCCGGCGCGGGCCTGCTCGACGGCTCGAAGTTTTCGCTCTACGGGAAAAAATGTATCGTGAAAGATGGCGTTTGTTTCTTGACCGATCGCTCCGCGCTGGCGGGGAGCGCCGCGCGCATGATTGATCTCGTCCGCACCATGGTAAGGAAAGTGAATGTCCCGCTGCACGAAGCAATCGCCATGGCTACCGACACGCCGGCGCACGCTATTGGTCTTAACATGAAGGGGCAATTCAAAATCGGCGCTGACGCCGATCTTGTTGTTCTATCTCCAGAGCTGGAAGTAATGGAAACCTTCGTTGCGGGCGAGAGGATCTTCTCGCACACACAAGGAGCGGCTTAGATCGATAATAAAAATTCTGCGATCTCCAACGACGCACGTGGCCGGCTTAAACGACTGATATTGCTTTTCCATTCGAGCCATTGTTTGGCGCCATGAGCAAACGCCTGCTGAACTTGAGTGGCGGTTTCAGCCGGTGAATGAGCAATGGCTCCCGAATTTGTTTCGACAATTAGCCGGGCATTTCCTTCTTCCTGACCGGAGACGACGTGATTAATGATCATCGGGCAGCTGGCCGCGATTGCTTCCTGAACAGTCGCCCCGCCGGCCTTGCCAATCAGAAGATTATTCTCGCAAAGAAGGCGCGGAAGTTGGTCGGTCCAACCCAGAAGCTCGATCTTTCGACTGCCGGCCGCGGCCTCAATGGCACGCCGCAGTTTCTCGTCACGGCCGACGGTGACGGTCAGATCAAGATTCAGATCAATAAGACGTCGCACCAGCTCGGGTGCGCGCGAGGTGCCCGCGGTGATCACGTAGAGGACGCGTGGACAAGATTCGCTTGAGGGGGCCGGCCGATTTTGTACCAAATCGGCAAATTTCGGACTCACTGGGAACCCGAATGCTTTGATCAATTCCGGCGCAATTCCTCCGGCCTGCACGACTGCGGCGCTTTGCGGATTCGGAACTAGAAAATAGTCAGCAATGCAGCGATACCAAATCGCGTTTACAGTGATGGAGTCGGTGACCACGACAACGCTTTTGGTCACGTTTTGAGCGGCGCGAGGGCGCGCCGGCTCCAACTGCTGCAACAGGTAAGGGTAGGCGGGGAATACCGAAACGACCACATCCGGCTGAAACCGCGCGAGCAAAGCGGTGAAATTTCTTTTGAGCCGATGAAAGCCGGCAAAATCTTTCTCGAAACTCGTCTTTCGGTCGAGCCAGCGATACACAGTTCCCCAGGCGCGGGGGGCGCGATTGATCAGCGCGAGATATGCTTTGCGGACGAACTCGTTGAACCAGCCGTAAGTCTCCGCGAACAAGTCGTGTATCTCGACGGCAGCCGCAGGCGCGATCCGGGCCAGCGCGTCTCGAATTCCGCGGGCAGCGCTGTTATGACCCTCTCCATAACTTACGGTGAGGATCAAAATTTTTTTCACAACTCGTTAGGCAGGTCTAGTTCGAAAGGCGCCGGGAAGTTTAATGGATATTTCAGCATGGCAAAGTAAACTCTCGATGGCATGAACGTGCTCCGCTTCGCTTGGAGAGTCGCGCGGCGTCTCGTTTGGGAGACGGCCAACGACAACACCACCGGTCTTGCTGCGCAGATGGCCTATCTTCTTCTCGTCGCGCTCGCGCCCGGATTGCTCTTTCTTTGGCATTTGCTCGGACTTTTCGGCACCGATCCGGCAAAGCTGCATAAAATCTTTCTGGTGCTGAAAAGCTTCATGCCGCCGGATCAGAAGGTGCAGGATATTCTCGATACGGCCGTGGCCAGCGTGGTCATAACAGGTCCCAGCGGAATGCTCGCCAATGCCGGGATCGTGCTTGGGATTTATTTTGGCACGATCTTTATCGCGACGATCTCCCGCGCGCTCAGTCACACCCATGGGGTCCAGGAGGATCGTAATTGGTGGTCGAAATATATTGTCTCGTTCTTTCTTCTTTTTTGGTTCGGCATAATTATTTTGCTTTGCTTTAACGTGATGGTGTTCGGCGAAACGCTCGCCGGAATCGCCGAGGTCAATTTCCAACTCACCGTTCCGCTGCAGGAGTGGGTCTCGCTGCTAAATTTACCGTTTACCGCGCTTGCTCTCGTGATCCTCGCGCTCATCCTTTATCTTCTAACTCCGGAGAACTATCTCACGGTCAAACAAGCTTTGCCGGGCGCGATCCTCTTTTCCGCCGGCTGGATCGCGGTGACGAAACTATTTCAGTTTTACGTGGCGCGATATGATCGTTATAACCCAACCTACCTCGCTCTGGCATCGATCATTGTCCTGTTAACCTGGATGTATTTGACCTGTTTATTTCTTCTTCTCGGAGGGAAATTGAATGCGATTCTTCGGCGCGAATGGGATCGCAAAGTCAGTTCGACCGCACCCACACCAGCCCCCCAGGCGGCTTGAACCCGAGGTCACCTCTGATACGCTCCGCGGCAGTAGTGCGTTTTCGCATCTGGTTTGCAACTGTTGTCGCGCTCGGCGCGCTCCTCGCCACGCTCGTGCGCGCGCAGGTCAGTGACGAAGAGAAGCGTAAACGTGAGCAATTCTCGAAAACGCGGCAGGAGGCCCGCAGCGAGTCGTCACCAACAGACGCGGAATCCCCCAGTCCAAAACCGAAAGCCAAGCACAAAAAGACGCAAAAGAGTCCCTCTCCAACACCAACTGCCAAAGCCAAAGCTAAGAAACACAAGCCGTCGGTGGAAGAAGAAGAGACACCGACACCGAAACCGAAACCAAAACCAAGCGAAACACCCGAAGTCACTTCAACAAAATCAACAAAGTCGCCGAGCCCGAGTCCCAAGCCGAAGTTAAAGAAGAAATCAGTCGTAAAAAAAGGCGCGACGCCGGCCAAGAAAAAGGCCGGCGCGAAAGCAAAGGCTTCTCCCAAACGAGAAGACGAATCAGAATCCGAAAAACCGGTAAGAGCTGCAAAGGCGCCGTCGCCCAAACCATCCGAAACTCCGAGTCCACCTGCGCCCGCTGGATTGCCGCGCGCAATTGCGGTTCCAACCCCGACCGCGCCGCCCGCACCGACATCCGCAATTGTTTCTGACACCGGTACCGAAGAACCGGGGCAGCTCACCATCGAAAAAACCGGTTACGATCGGCCGCGCAGTTTTTGGTCTCGACTTTTCGGCGGCGGCGGTCGCGGAAGCAGTAGCGGAGCTGGCTACCGCTATCTGACCCGCTCTGTGCGCGCGGAAATCGATCGCGCACCGGCCGATCGCCGCAATCCCCGCTGGCAAATGATCGTGGTGCACAATAGTGGGACGCGTCAGGGCAACGCGCGCGTCTTCGATTACTACCACCGCCACGTTCGTCACATGCAGAATGGTCTTGCCTACCATTTCGTCATTGGCAACGGAACATCGACCAGCAATGGGCAGATCGAAGTGGGCGATCGCTGGAGGCGTCAGATCAACGGCGGCCATGTGCACAGCGACAATCTGAACAACATCGCTCTGGGTATTTGTCTGGTCGGCGACTTTAATCGCGATCAACCCACACGCGCCCAGCTTGAATGTTGTGAGGAGTTAATTCGTTATTTGCGACAGCGCTGCGGCAAAATTGGCAGCCGTTACATGATCGTGCGTCCGCACCGCGATGTGAATCCACCCCGCTGGGCCACGGACTGCCCAGGAGACGCCTTTCCTTATTCCTGGTTTCGGCGATTCCAAGAGTGACGGGTTAAAAAAGTTACAACGTAAAACCCAACGCCATTCAGGCTTTAGCGTTTCAGCTCGTTTAACTTTTTAACCATTCAAATTGAACGCGAAGCGTTAGCTTCGATGCGCCACGATGAGATTACTCTCCTTGTAATTCCAGCGATAGCCGAACCCGATGCCGAGCGGTGGAGGATTGCTCTGCTCGAATAATTCCCGCAATTTTGGCTGATAATATTGTTTGAAGAGCTCGATTGGACCGAGATAAGTGCCGAAGAAGCGCAGATTCCATTTGTCGCGATTGAAAAAAGCGAGCGGAATTCCGGAATCATCCTGCGCAATCGTATTGCTGTAATCGAGAATGAAATTGCGGACTTTCTCGAAACCTGGTTCGAACATGAGATAGGACGATGATTTTAAAAAGCTGACCCCGACCCCAAACCGCTTGCAGAAATTTATAAAGGATGGGTTAGAGCTAATCCCCCCGTCGGAAATGTCGGTCGTGAAATAAAACATCGTCTGTGATTTCCCCGACGGGTTGTCGGTGTAATTAATTCGCACGCCGGGTGTGCCGCCTCGTCCCGGCGCACTTTCCTGAAATGTGCCGCTTTTATTTAACGAAATGAAGGTCACATCGCTAATGGTTTTGTCGGCACGCGCGAGAAAGACATACAAAATCGGCAGCGTGCCGTTGAGTTGCTGCTGCTGTAAATCGACTTTCATGTCTTTGGTGATGAAATAGCTGGTTGTGAGCGATGAATTCATCGCATTTTCCAAATTGAGGAGCGCGCTGGATAGGTTCGCGACGCGCAGCGGATCAGGCGGCGGCCCCATCGATTCTTTGCCACAGAGAACGTAAATGGACGCATTCGGGAAAAACTGATCGACATAAAGAAAGTCGGGCCCGCTAAACATGTAGTAGGCCACCGGCACCGGCTCGGTCGATTCCGGGCAATACGCATTCTGCCAGGCATGAAGCTTGGAAAGTTGCCGGCTGTTGAGTTTGGCGAACGCTTTCTCGAAAAACGCGGAGTGCTCCTGCCAGGCTGGATCCTGTGTGAGTGGCGCGAGTGGTGAACTTTTCGGGACCGCCATTCCGGCCAGGAAACGGGCCGTGTCATTGGGCGGCGGCGCAGCCGGTCCTTGCGCGTTTAAGCTCAGGGCCGTTGCCAGGATCAATAACGCAGTCTCGCCGTTCAACTTCCAAGAGGTCAATCTCATGCGGAGTGCCGGATTTTTTTCCCGGCGGAGAAGTAGAGCAAGAATCCAACCAACATTGTAGCCAAGCCGGACAATGACTCAGTCGGACGAGAGCGCAAAAGATAGATCATCATCCAAATCGTGATCGCGGCAAAGACAAGCGGCGGCAACGGGTAAGCCCAGACGCGATAGGGGCGAACTAAGTCCGGCTGCGTCCGGCGTAAAACGATGACGCCAACAACAGTCAGCAGCGAGCAGAGGAGCAGGCTGAAACCGATGTAAACGACTACCAGCTCGAAGCTTCCCGTCAGCAAGAGCAAGTTCACGATTAGCAATTGCAGCAATATCGAATATATCGGAACGCCATGGCGGTTTTTGCGGCCAAGCAACCGCAATAACCAATGATCTTCGCCCATGGACATGGTCACGCGCGGTCCGATCCAGGTCATGGAGCTAATGGCGGAGATAAGTCCGATACAAATAATGGCCCCAACAATCCGACCCCCTTCCTCGCCAAAGATGTGTTTCCCGGCAATCAAGCCGACTTCGATCTGGCCGCTCATTTCCTGCGCCGGCGTGGTCGCAAGAAAAACGGCGTTGAGAGCGGTATAAATCACAAGGACGACAAGCGTGCCGCACAAAAGCGCGCGCGGCACATTTTTTTCCGGCCGCTCAATTTCGCCAGTGATGTAGACGGCGGCATTCCAGCCCGAGTACGAATACATGACAAAGACAAGGGCGACGGCGAAAGCAGAGCTGAAGATTGCCATGGCATCGCCCGGTTGCGGCAAAAATGTGATCGGTTGTTTTTGATCGACCAGCATGCCGGCGATAATAAGGGCCACGATTAAAAGCACTTTCAATAGAGTGGAAAGGTTTTGAAAGGCGCCGCCGAATTTCAACCCTCTCATGTGAACGAGTGCCGTGACCCCGACAAGGGTGAAGGAGAGTGCGGTCGGCGAGCCGAATGCGAAAACTCCCTGGAAATATTTGCCGAAAGCCATGGCCGCCAGTGCGATGGGCGCGGCAAAACCGACGGTGGCAGAAATGAATCCGGCCATGAAGCCCAGGGCGGGATGATAAATCGCGGAAAGGAAATGGTATTCGCCGCCCGAGCGCGGCAACGCCGCGCTCAGTTCACCGTATGACAGCGCGCCGCAAAGCGCGACGATTCCGCCCACGATCCATAACATGAGCAAGGCAAAGCCCGAATGAATCTCAGGCAATTGAAAACCCAAGCTTGTAAAAACACCGGTGCCGATGATGTTCGCGATGACGATCCCAGAGGCGGTGAGGAAGCCGATCGTGCGGTCTGGTAGTGGGGTTTTCAATGACTGGATTACTCAGGAGTTGCTCGTACGATAGCCAACCGATTTGAAACTGCGCGCGTTTATTCGCCGCATCTGCTTTTTCATCAGTCGAAGCCGAATTATTTCTGATCTGTTAGGCTTGTCAGAAGTTTGAGATGGCGCGAGTTTGGACTGCGATGAAACTCTCTATGGAGCCAGCGACCCAACTCGCGGTCTTTCTCAGCAATCGCCCCGGTGCCCTCGCGCGCGTTTCCGACGCGTTGGCCAAGGCCGAAATCAACATCCACGCTCTCGCCACTTCCGATACCATCGATCATTCGGTGGTGCGCATGGTCGTGAGCGACCCAACCAAAGCGCTCATGCTATTCGGCGAATCCGGTGTGCTCGCTCTCGAAAACGATGTCATTATGATCGAAGGTGATAATGCACCTGGAATGCTTGCGGAAATCGCCGAGCGGCTCGCGACAGCCGAGGTGAACATCGAATACGCCTATCTCGCAGCAAGCCCGAAAGCGGACCGCGGTCTTATCATATTACGCCTGAGCGATGTGGCGAAAGCGCAGCGCGCTTTAGCTGGGTTATAAGAGGGGCCGGGGAGCACGGGTTGCCAGGCCGTTGGTCTCGGCAGTCCGCCGAGACCGCGCCTTGCTCGGTCGCCGTGGCAGCCGATCCCAGAAGACTGCAAACACGCTCAGCCGACCCGCACTCGTCAATAGACGAACGGTATCAAGCGTTTGGTGTGGTGCATGTAGGCGCGGTACTCGTCCCCGAATGCCTCGAGCAGGACCTGTTCTTCCACTCGAATGCGCCACATGAAGGCGGCGAGTATCGGCAGCGTTACTGACAATGTTGATAACCAATTGCCCAGACAGAGTCCGAACCCGACGAATGCCAATAGCGCACCGGTGTACGATGGATGTCGGATGAAAAGATATGGCCCGGAATCAATTAGTTTGTGTTGATTGGCGATCGCGACGTCGACAGTAAAAAGGCGGCCGAGATATAAAATTGACCACCAGCGAAGAACGATTCCGCCAAAAAACAAGACTACGCCGAACAGGTAGTAGGCACGCGGGTGGGGCAGCCGCCCGTTTGGGCAGAGCGCCTGAATTGAAACACCTAAGAAAATGCTGATGAGGATGACGGCCCAGAGCAGCAAGAGCGAACGGCGATCGCGCGAAACCGCGCTTGATCCGGAGCGGCGCGTTACGGCGAGAAAGATCTCCGACAAACAGTAGACCGATCCGAGAATCGATGGGTGAGGCAGCGGCATGATCGATCTGAGCCTATAGGTAGGAGCGATTGACCTCAATCGCCCTTGCTCGACAGCGCCATCTCAATGAGCGCGCACGCGGAGGGATGCGCGCTCTGTCACGTCCCATTTTTTTGGACTCGCCACGGCAAGTCCCTCCATTCACGGTCGAATCTCGACGATAGTTCTGTCAGGTGTCACGCGCCAAAGTTCTTCGATTTCTTCATCGGTTAGCGCAATGCAACCGGCCGTCCAATCAGTCCGACGGTGGAAGGCACCGATCCATCCATGTCCATTTGGAAGGCCGTGAATCATGATGTCGTAGCCGGCAGAAACTCCGTGTTCGGCTGCGCGAGCGTTGTCTTGGTCAGAGGGATACGAGATGTGCAGCGCGAGATGAAAGCTGCTTTGCGGATTGCGACTATCAATCTGGTAAATCCCTTCTGGCGTTTTCATATCGCCTTCTTCCTGTTTCGCACCAATGGGATTACGGCCGAGTGCGACACAATAACTTTTGAGTTTTTGTCCTCCGCGGAAGATCGATAATTTCCGCCAGGATTTCTCCACGACGATCCGATCGATGGTTGTGGTTTGCGGCAACGGGTTCAAATTCCCGTGGGCGTAGAAAAAAATGCCCAAGGCTCCCGCGGCAAGGGGCGGTAGTAGAATTTTCAGAATTCCAAGCATGCTGATTATATGCTTGTAATGCGATTCTTTCACTGAACCGAGATTATCGTGCATGGGGGACTCAACCCGCTTAATCGCCTCTCTTTCGGCGTGGCTGCGCTCAAGCCAGGGAAATTCGGTGAACCGCTTCTACCTTAACCATTGCCAACAAGCGTTGCATACTGGATAGAACCGGCTCGCCATATGACTCCGGTTAAAATTTGGCTCGGCTATCCGTATCCGCTGGGCGCGACCTGGCTGGGCAACGGTGTCAACTTCGCGCTTTTTTCGGAAGCAGGCACTTCAGTCGATCTTTGTTTGTTCGATAACATCGACGCGCGCCAGGAAAATATTCGCATTCCAATGACCGAGCGTACCGATCAGGTTTGGCACGTATTTTTGCCCGATGTGCGCCCCGGCCAGCTCTATGGTTTTCGCGTTTCCGGGCCGTATGAACCAGAGCGCGGCCTGCGCTTCAACAGTGCGAAGCTTCTAATCGATCCGTACGCCAAGGCGATTGCCGGCGAGGTGGATTGGTCCGACGAAATGTTTGGATATGTGGTTGGTGACAAATTGGAAGACTTAGTCTGCGATTTTCGCGATGACGCGTGGGGCATGCCGAAATCAGTTGTGATCGATAACGCATTCGATTGGCATGATGACAGGAAACTCGGCATCCCATTGCACAGCTCTGTGATCTACGAGGTGCATGTCAAAGGTTTCACGAAGCTATGCCCGAATGTGCCCGATGAATTGCGTGGTACCTATGCCGGTCTCGGCAGTGCCGGGGCGATCGATTATTTGAAGAATCTGGGTGTGACCGCAGTCGAGTTATTGCCCGTGCACGCACATATTGATGACAAGGTTCTGATCGATCGCGGCCTAACGAATTACTGGGGGTACAGCACCATTGGCTTTTTCGCGCCGCACGTGCAGTACTCCAGCAGTGGGGCGCTGGGCGGGCAGGTAACGGAGTTCAAAGCGATGGTGCGCAACCTCCATGCCGCGGGGATTGAGGTCATCCTTGATGTTGTTTATAATCACACCGCGGAAGGAAATCATCTTGGACCAACGCTCTGTTTCCGGGGCGTTGACAATCAGGCCTACTACTGGCTGCAGCCCGATAATGCGCGCTTCTACATGGATTACACCGGCACAGGCAATACGTTCAACTTGTTGCATCCGCGCACGCTCCAGCTTGTCATGGACAGCCTGCGTTATTGGGTGCTCGAGATGCACGTGGACGGATTCCGCTTCGACCTTGCTTCCACGCTCGCACGCGACGCCACCGGCGTGAACAAGCTTCATGCTTTCTTCGAGATCATTCATCAGGACCCGGTATTGTCGCAGGTGAAGCTAATCGCGGAACCCTGGGACGTGGGCGCGGGCGGTTATCAGGTAGGAAATTTTCCGGTGCTTTGGGCGGAATGGAACGGGAAATATCGCGACACGGTCCGCAGTTTTTGGAAAGGGGACGAAGGGCGCATCGGCGAAATGGCATATCGATTGACGGGGAGCCCCGATCTTTATGAGCACAGCGGCCGCCGGCCATACGCCAGCGTCAACTTCGTTACCGCGCATGACGGTTTCACACTGAACGATCTTGTCAGCTATAACGAGAAACATAACGAAGCCAACGGTGAGAAGAACGCCGACGGCGAAAACAACAACCAATCGTGGAATTGCGGCGTGGAGGGCCCGACCGATGATCCGGAGATCAATGAACTGCGGGAGCGCCAGCGGCGGAATTTCCTGGCCACGCTCTTGCTCTCGCAAGGTGTGCCCATGCTAACGGGTGGTGACGAATGGGGTCGGACCCAAAATGGCAACAACAACGCGTATTGTCAGGACAACGAGATCAGTTGGTTCAATTGGGAGCGCGATGAAAAACAGAATCGATTGCTCGAATTCACGAAGAAGTTAATTCAGCTTCGAAAGGATCATCCCGTGTTTCGACGTCCGAAATTCTTTCAAGGCAGGCGGATTCGCGGATCAGAAACCAGGGATGTCATGTGGTTTAATCCGGGTGGCAATGAGATGAGCGAGGAAGAATGGACGTCTCCTTTTGTGCGCTGTGTCGGGATGCTTTTGAGCGGTGATACCATAGATGTGCTCAATTTTGAGGGGGAGCCGATCCGCGATGAAACGTTCCTCTTTCTCATCAATGCGCATTATAAGCCGATTCCTTTTCTTATACCTGGGCAGGAACATCTGGAGTGGGAACTTATTCTCGACACCGCGGATCCCGACGGTTTTTTAAGGCAGCCTAAGAAATTTGCGTCGGGCGAAGATATCAATGTTGAGGGTCGCGCCACCTGCTTGCTCCGACTGATCAGCGGTGCCCAAGCTCAAGCTCGCGAGGAATCGTGGAAAAAACGCCGCGTCGAGTTCCCAGCGCTTAGCGCAGAAGAAGAACGAACCCGCGCGAAAAGAAAGGCGGGTAATTGACCGGTTCGACCCATTCAATTCGCTCAGGAATCGGCTTATTAGTCGGATTTGAGACGCCGGCACCAGGGCGTTCGGTGAACCGCCCCGCCCTGATCAAAAAATTCAAAGCAGCGCAGTCTTGTCCCGTCGAACGAATTGGTTATAGGAATATGGTGCGCACCTTTTCATGCGCCATGCAATCTTAGTCACTGATTCGCCATGACACCGAGTTCTCTTATTATTGTCACTGACCGCGGCAGCTTAAAAGCATATCGGGTGGACGAAACTCCCACGCGGGGGCCGAGTTTGAAACTCGTCCAGGCATTCAATATGACCGACGCGCATGGAAGACTTCTCGATAAGGTGACCGATCAAGCGGGACGTTTTCCGGTTAGTGATGGGGCCGGCATGCACCACGCAGCTTCGATGGCCGAGCGCACGCAGCTTGATACGGAAACCGACCGCCGCATCTACAGGCAGTTGGCCGACCAGATTTCGAAGCTTGTGAAGAGCGACGGCATCGAAGGCTGGTCCTTTGCTGCGCCGGCGGAGATGCACGCTGCGGTTGTCGATCTTCTACCGGCAGACGTGCGCCAGCGGATCGTCGAGCACGTGAAATCGGATCTGGTAAAGATCGACCCGGCGAAACTGCCGACGCATTTCCGTTCACTTCAGCCGATCTGATTCTTTCAATACGGTATCCTTGATTCTGGATGCTGAATGGCAGTATTACGTATCCAGTATCTAGCATCAGAGCTAGGATGTTTCGTTGGCTCAACAGCACAGCCTGAAGTAGTGTCCAATTAGCTATGCAACTGCCCGTTAAGATCACCTATCGTGGCCTTGAGAAGTCAGATAAAATCGACGATCTCGTTCTCGAATACGCCGCTCGCCTGGAAAGATTCTGCGATCACATCAACCGTTGTGATATCGCGATCGAGCAACCGAATCACGCACATCAAAAAGGCAATCAGTTCCGCGTTCGCATTGACGTGACGGTTTCACGCGGGCACGAGCTTGTGGCGGATGAAAAGCAGAAGGACAACGGTGCACATGAGCCGCTGACCAAGGTCATCCACGACGCCTTCAAGACGATGGAGCGTCAGTTGCGGCATGTCGTCGAAAAACAAAGGCGGGAAGTAAAAACGCACGCGAAGTCCCGTTCCCCGAAATAGCTGAGATTGACCACGGTTGAGGTAGAGGCGATTGGCCTCAATCGCGATCATGTTCATTAACGCCGGCCTTCAGGCCAGTGACCATCGCCGGAGGTGGACACCAGCCGTTTCAACGGCTTACCATCGGCAGCGATGTCCGTGCATTCGTACTCTCGCTGCTGGGTTCATCTAATCTGGGGACCCTTGAACCGCGAAAAGATGCTGGACAAAAAAGCTGCGGCTCGCGTGTCCCGCTACCTCAGTGAATACGCTGAAACGAAAAGCGTTTACATGAAGATCAACCACGTAAACGCCGATCACGTTCATGCGCTTGTCGATCTTCCAACTGGCTTCTCTATCGAGGAACTGATGCAGCTCTTGAAGGGAAGCTCTTCCCACTGGGTCAACGCAAACAATCTCCTGGCGGGGAAATTTGCGTGGGGAAGAGGTTACGGCGCCTTCTCTGTATCGGAATCAAATGTACATTAGGTCGCCGCATATATTGCTGGACAAGAGCAACATCATCGGATGCTCACGTTCGCCGATGAGTTCCGGGAGTTCATCGAACGACATGAGTTGCGGTGGAAAGACGAGAAAAGCCGTTGAAACGGCTTTCTCGCGAGCGGTCAGCGTGCACCGGCCTGAAAGGCGGTGTTAATGAGAAAACGACGGATGCGCCCTACCTACGCGGGCGCTCCACCCAAGGCGCCCGGGAGCGGCGGTGCGACATCAGGAGCAATAACTTGTTTCGGCGGTTTTTCCGGCGGCATCTTTTGCCCGGCGGGTGGCGCTGCGCCCGGTGGCGGCGTCAAGAGCCTGCCATGCTCGATTATTTCTCTAATCTGCGAACCGTCGAGGGTCTCGAATTCAAGCAGCGCCTTGGCGATGACATCGAGCTTGTCGCGATGCGCCATCAACGTGTCCTTGGCGGCCTGATATGCGTCATCCAGAAGCCTCCGCACCTCGCGATCGATTTCTTCCGCGGTAGCTTCGCTGTAATCGCGAGCGCGCGAAATGTCACGGCCAAGAAAAACGTAATCTTCGTGCTCGCCGTATTCGACCATCCCCATCTTTTCGCTCATGCCCCATTCGCAGACCATGCGGCGCGCGATGGCCGTGGCCGTCTTGATATCGCCCCTGGCCCCATTCGTCACATCCCCAAAAACAATTTCCTCAGCGACGCGACCGCCCATTCCCACTGTCAGTCCGGCGATAAGTTCGTTCTTGCGGTGCGTGTATTTGTCTTCCTCCGGTAACCACATGGTCGAACCAAGGGACGGCCCGCGCGGAATGATCGTGACCTTGTGGAGCGGTTCCGTGTGGGGCAAAAGTTCCAGCAACAATGCGTGGCCGGCTTCGTGATAGGCGGTATTTGTTTTTTCCTTTTCGCTAAGGGCGAGACTGCGGCGCTCTTTGCCCCAGCGAACTTTGTCGCGCGCTTCTTCCAACTCAGCCAGCGTGATCCCCTTAAGGCCGCGCCGCGCTGCCAGCAAGGCCGCCTCATTAATGACGTTGGCAAGCTCGGCGCCGGAATAGCCTGGCGTGCCTCGTGCGACCACGGCCAGATCAACACCTTCGGCCAGTTTGACCTTCTTGGAGTGCACACGCAAAATTTCTTCGCGGCCCTTGACGTCGGGTAGATTGACCGTGATTTGCCGATCAAAACGCCCGGGACGCAGCAGTGCCGGATCGAGAACGTCAGGCCGATTTGTTGCCGCAATGATGATAACGCCTTCCTGCGTGTCGAAGCCATCCATCTCGACGAGTAAGGCATTGAGGGTTTGCTCACGCTCATCGTGTCCACCCCCAACTCCATGACCGCGATGGCGGCCAACCGCGTCAATTTCGTCAATAAAAATGATGCAAGGCGCGGATTTCTTGCCCTGCTCGAACATATCGCGCACGCGTGACGCGCCGACACCGACAAACATTTCCACAAAATCCGACCCGCTGATGGAAAAGAAGGGCACGTCCGCTTCTCCGGCGATGGCACGGGCCAGCAGTGTTTTCCCGGTGCCGGGAGGACCAACGAGAAGCACACCCTTGGGAATTCTGCCGCCGAGCTTTTGAAACTTTTTCGGATCACGCAGAAACTCTACCAGCTCCTGCACCTCATCCTTGGCTTCTTCGACACCGGCGACATCCCGGAAGGTGATCTTGTTCTTGTCGCGGGCCAGCATGCGAGCCTTCGATTTGCCGAAATTGAGCGCGCCTTTGCCGGCCATGCGGATTTGTTGGCGAAAGAGGAAATATAAAACGAGGAGGAAGAGCGCAATTGGGGCAAAGCCGACAATCGTTTGCGCGACAACGTTCGACTCGGTCTTGATAGCCGGCTGAATACCGGCGGCGGCGAGTTTATCCTGGAGGTTGCTAGTGAAATTCAGGTAAATCGTCGTTTTGAACGGCACCTGTTGAGACTGCGACGGGCCTGCGCCCTGCCGAATATAATAGCCACGCAATGTCTGGGTGGGCCGGCCTTCCTCGACCACGAGGGTCAAGGCAGAATTCTTGTCATTGACGATCTGCTTGTTATCGAGCAGCTCGAGGAAGCGATTGTAGGGAACGTCTTCCACATTCTGATAAGCGCCGCCCCGGAAGAGAACGGCCAGTGCTATCAGGGCGAAGGCGATGGCAATAAGAATAACGCCGCGCCAGTTGAAACTAGGCTCGTTTCCCCGTGGTTTGTTTTCGCGCTGAGAATTGCGATCGGATTGAGACATGGAACTAAAAACGCTTTATGAGCACAGGCAGGCTAACATGAAGATTTTTTCAATGCAAAGAGCAGGAGGCGCGCCCAGGGGGGGGACTGGTGACTAGTGATACGTGAACAGTAAAAAGATCGACATCGTGAGTCCCTAAAACGTTGAATGAAAAGGAAGACTGAAAAGGAAGACGGGTATCTTGTCTGCCAAACGGACGGCTCGTCCGGTAGCGAGCCTATGCCGGCTTGCGGACATTCCGTCCGCCGGATCGAACGGCTGGAAGCACGGTTGGCCGCACAGACTGAAGGCCTTGCAGTCTGTGTTCCAATAAAGGGTGTCACGGTGCAAGGGATTCGAAGTTCCTCGCGCATTGCGCCCTGTCCTGATTGCAGTAAAATTTTAACCCAAAGATCGAGATGACGGAATTGGTTACATCGGTTGCGGACAAGATTGATCGCGCGGTGCAGAAGGTTACCCCCTTCGCCTATCGGATACAGCGCAGAGGACGGCGCTGGGTCCGCCGCGCTTTGCGCAAACCGCGCAGTGTGTCTGAGGGGCCCAATCTGCTGCCGCTGCTCATTCAGGTGCTGGCCAGTTTCTCAAAAGCCGATGGTGTTCTGCTGGAAGAGGAGATCGATTCCAGCCTTGGTTTTTTGCGCTACGACTACCCCGAGGCGGTATATTCGGAGCTGCGTCAACTTTTCCGCCAAGCTCTCTACGAACAACAGGATCTCTCGGCCATGGCGCAAAAGCTCAGCGCTCAATTGAGCACGGAGCGCAAGATCATGCTCGGTGTTCAGCTTTACGATTTGATTTCGCAGGCAGGTCTGAAGCAGGAGCAGGTCGTAGCGTTTTATTCATTCATGTCGCAGTTGGGCATGGCGGCGCAGGCCATCGACATCGTGTATCAATTGAACGCTTCGGAAGATTCGGATCCTTCCATCTATCAGCGAGGTGCCTCGCCGCTGGAATCCCTTTCCTTCGGAACAAACGGCAAGGGCGACGTCACGCTCAAGAGCCTCAAGAGTAACGACCGCTTGCTCGCCTTTCGCTATCACGATTTGATCCTGTTAAAGAACTACAGCAGCCAAAACGTCTCCGTGCGCGGCCGGCCGCTGGTGCGTGGCGGATTTTGCCGGATCTATCCAGGGCAGCGCATTCTCGTCGGCGACCAGGTCCTGACTTATCAAGACCTCGCCACCTATTTCAATGCGAAGAAAAATGTCTCGCTTCCGCAGATCTTCGTGCGCGTAAACAAGGATGTAGACGAGGTAGGGCTGGAGCGTTCACGCACGAGGGAAAGCTCACTCGAGATTACATTTGGACTGAAAGTGGGAGTGAAGGCGCTGCGTGATGTCGATGCCGTTCTCAACGGAGTGAAATTGAAGTCCGGCACTCAGGTTGAGGCGACGCTGGAAGACAAGATCATTTTCCATAACGACAGCGAAATGGATTTGATCGATCTGCGCCGACGGGCGCGTGCTCTGGGTGGTCGTTTCCAATTAAAGGCGTCGAAGTCGGAGTATCTGGTCGCGAATAATCCAAGCCTGCTCGAGGCCGATGACATTTTGCTGTCGCCCGGGACGAGCGGAGATGTGTTGCTAAAAATCTTTTGCGATTACGACAAACGCGTCGGCCAGCTGGAAGTGATCGAAGCGGACCGGCCCATCATGGTCGGGGACACACCGGTGCGTACGACTGCACCGTTGAAGGATGGCGACACCATTCGCATCGATATCGGGCAGTTCCTGCGTTGTAATTTTTCCGAGCGAATTATCGAGGAAGAGCGCAACATTATCCGGAGCCTTGAAGTCAGCGAGGTGACGCATCGTTTCAGCAACAATGAAGTTGGCCTCGAAGGAATTTCGTTTGCCGTAACCCGGGGCGAATTGGTTTGCGTCATGGGCGCGAGCGGTTCAGGCAAAAGCACACTACTGAAAGTTCTGGCTGGCCAGCTTCAGCCCAGCAGCGGTCAGGTTTTTCTCAACGGTCAATCGTTGTATCCGCACCTTGACGAGCTTAAGCGCTACGTCAGCTACATTCCCCAGGAAGACGCCTTTGATGAGCATCTGACGATCGGGGAGAACCTTCAGTTCGCGGCGGCGATTCGTTCCCCGCATCTTTCCCGGCGCGATCGCATGCGCCGTCTTGAAGGCAAACTGATTGAGCTTGGATTGGGGGAGCGTCGTGACGCCGTTGTGGGCAGTGCGGTAAAAAAGACGCTGAGCGGCGGCGAACGCAAGCGTCTCAATATTGGCCTCGATATGATTGGCATGTCGGACGTTTATCTTTTCGACGAGCCAACCTCGGGCCTCTCCTCAAAGGATTCCGAGCACGTGATCGAAATCATCCGCAGCATGGCGCACAACAAGATCATTATCGTCACGATTCATCAGCCGAGCTCGAAACTGTTTCAAATGTTTCATAAGGCCCTGCTGCTGGACAAAGGCGGACGGCTCGTTTTCTTCGGCACACCTTCCGACATGCTTCGCTACTTTGCCGAGGCGGAGCATCAGCATCAATTCGGCGCCGAGCTTGGCGCCTGTCCATCATGTGGCACAACGCGTCCCGAGTTTATTTTTGACGTGCTGGAGACGCCGCTGCGCGACTTGAGCGGCGACATCATTTACGAAGAAAACAATCGCGGGCAGTTAGTGGCGGCGCGACGCTATTCCCCGGAATTCTGGCGGGACAAATACGAAGCGTTCCGGCTGATTCAGGATGTAAAACAAGTCTCTTTGCGCAGGGAACCGGTCGCATCTCTCCCGGCTGCTCCGACGCAAAGGAAACGCGCTCCCATCCGGTGGCATGATGAATGGACGCAGTTTCGCACGCTTTTGCGACGATCGTTCATCAGCAAGCTGCGCAATCGCGCCAATGTCATCATCACCCTCGGCGTGGCGCCAGTCCTGGCCCTGCTCATTGGGACAATCCTGCGTTACTCAGATAGCGGGAAGTATGATTTTGCCTCGGCTTACCATATTCCGACCTATCTATTTCTCAGTCTGATCGTGGCCATGTTCCTTGGCCTAACGAACAGTGCCGACGACATTATCCGCGATCGCGTAGTTTTACAGCGTGAACGCAATCTCAACGTGCGTCTGCCCTACTATGTCATTTCAAAAACATTGACTCTGGGCGTCTTCGCACTTGTCCAATGCGTCCTGTTTGTTTTGATTGGGAATTACGTTCTGCAGATTCGTGGAATGTTTTGGGTTGATCTCGCAATCGTGTTCATGACCGCCATGGGTGGCGTTTCTCTCGGTCTGGTTGTTTCGTCGCTCGTAGCTGACCCGAAAACAGCGGCCAATATCGTTCCACTTGTTCTCATTCCGCAGATCATCATGGGAGGCGCGCTCATTAAGTATGAGGACATGAACCGCAACCTTGCCTTGGTTTACGCCCTCACTCATTGGTTCAAAGAGCACCCGACTAAAGACCACCTCAAAAAAATGGAGAGCAAGCTGCAGGTGCCTTTTGTCTGTCAGTTCATTGCCATGCGTTGGTCCTATGAGGAGTTGGTCGTCGCTCAGGCTAAGCTTAATCCGTTAACGCGGCGCCAGGACCGGGCCAACGACGAGATCCAACGCCTAGCGCCGCGCGCACACGATCCCGCTTCAAGTAAGCGATTGGATGATTTAAAAGAAGCGCTCGCTGTTCTTTCCGGTTTGGAGGGAAAATCCGCCGGCGAGGTCGACAATTATCTTAAGTTGATCGACCCGGTGCTGGACGGCAAAAAGCGCTTCGACCGCTCGCTTTTCAAAGGAACGGCCGGCCCGGTTACGGCGGAACAATTGTATGTGAATCAGAAGGTTTCGGATCTCATTTCAAACGCGGAAATGGAACAGAGCGATTACCGGCGGGGCTCGCGGCCCAATGTATTTTTCGGTGCGCAAAAGAGTTATTTCGGAATGAAAGCGAATGTGTTCGCGTGGAACACGATGGTGTTGATTGGGTCGACGTTGGGTTTACTTGGCCTGTTGCACTGGATCCTGCGTCGGCAATTGGAAGTGCGAAGAAGCTGAGAGGAATTGGCAACCGATGCGGTTGCCCCACCACAGCATCAAGCGGAGAGAGAACAGCGTATGCCTAAAAAAAATAAAACAACACGATTGATCGTCGCCGCCAGCGAACACGATCCAGACATGCTTTATGCGACGAAGTTTTGGGCGCCCGACCCGTTTATTTTTCTCGAGCAAAACGGTAAACGCACGCTCGTGCTGAGTGATTTGGAAATCGATCGGGCGCGCAAACAAGCCAAGGCCGACGAGTTCGTTTCCTTCAGCAAGCTCGAGGGCGAGGTGCAGGGGAAATCGAAAAAACCGCCACAATATGAAAAAGTTCTCGCGCATTTCCTGCGAAAGAGAGGCGTGCGGTCGACAGTCGTGCCCGCAAATTTTCCATTGGGTTACGCACAGGAGCTCGCGGCAAACAGAATTCGACTGCGAACGACAAACGGACTTTTTTGGCCGCAACGCGAAGCCAAATCTGACAAAGAACTCAACTTGATGGAGCGGGCGATTCGAATTACTGAGGCAGGGCTAAGGCGGGCCATGGAAGTGCTTAAAGCGTCCAAACCTGGACCGAGAAAGCCGCCGCCGTAAGGGTAAAACATTCCTGTCTTAAGTGGGTCTAAAGTTTAGACTTCTTTGCCGGCCACTTCGTTCATTTCCAGGTGCAAGTAGCGGAAGAGGGCGTTCGGGAAACCAATTCTGGGGAGCGCAGGCTGCTAGCCTGCAGGCAACCATTTGGAACTACGGCGTGGTTCTGTGCGGGATCAAATCAGAGAGGCGTCTCGGCAAGCTGCCGAGACGTGCAGGCTAGCAGCCTGCGCTCCCCAGAAGAGTTGTCACCCCGGAGTGCTTTTTACCCGCCGAGAACCAAGAACGCACGCAGTCAGATCTCTAGTTTCTTCGGAAATCGCGACAGAATCTTGCAGCCCTTCTTGGTCACTACTACGACATCTTCCTGACGCACTCCGCCCAGTCCCGGGTAATACAAGCCCGGCTCAACCGTTAGCGTTTGCCGATCTTTTAACCTGACCTTCTGCAAACGCGGGTATTCGTGAATCTCAAGCCCGAGTCCGTGCCCGGTCCCGTGAAAAAATCCGACCCGGCGACCTTTGCGCACTTCTGTGGGATAACCCCGCTTGGCAAAAAAATCCTGGATGGCTTTGTGAATCTCCGCGCCA
>Ga0207130_1052_pt1 | contig 40741 bp, 34 predicted proteins | sample Alteio_BWMinHeat_16_FD_153545 | JGI IMG/M metagenome (GOLD analysis project Ga0207130, IMG submission 153545) | Enriched cells from forest soil in Barre Woods Harvard Forest LTER site, Petersham, Massachusetts, United States -... | ecosystem: Environmental > Terrestrial > Soil > Temperate forest >... | reverse complement strand
CTCCTTCACAATGCCAGGACTGAAGGGAAAGTTGAAAGTAGAAATTAGAAAGTAGAAATTGGGGAGATTTCGGATCCGTTCGACTGCGCTCAGGACAAGTTTTCGGAATGCGGAATGCGGAATGCGGAATGCGGAATGCGGAATGGGAAGCTCGGAAGCCGGGAACTGGGAGCTAGGAGCGACAAAGCAAACGCCCAACGTCCGAAAGCGTTCGCGAGCAGGCGCTCAACGCCCAACGTCTCTCCGAGCCGTAGGCTCTACGGAGCCGGAGGCCAACGTCCAACGTCCAATGCGGAGAGGAGGAGAAAGCTCGGAGGCGGGGGTTGGGGAGCGCGGAGAAAGGCTGAAAAGTGGAAATGCGGAAAAGGAAGAAGCGGCGGAGCCGCTGGTTATTGGTTATTTGTTATTCGCCTCGCCGCGGCCAATCCGTCCTGCGGCGGATCGGTTAATGGTGATTAGGAGCGGCGAAAAGGAGGGCGAAATGCCGGGTGGGAAGAGCGGCAACGTCCGTATTTTCTCGCAGTTCGTTTGCGTTGTCAGTTAGTGTGGCCGCATGTTTCGCGAGATGGCGCCCAACGAAGGACCGATGGAATCCGCGGTATGCTGATGCCAAGCGTTTTGATCATTGAGGATGATGAGGATGGCCGCCGGGCCGTAGCCAAGTTGTTCGCGCGAGCGGATTGGAAAGTTTTTGAGGCCGCAGATGGCGATTCCGGAGTTGCACTCGCTCTCCGGAACCGGCCGGAAGTTATTTTATGCGACTTGCTCATGCCGAAGTCGAATGGTTTTCAAGTTTGTCGTACCATCCGGCAACAGCTCCAGCCGACCAAGATCATCGTGGTGTCGGGACGGGATTATGCGGTAGATCGCGCGAGCGCGCTGGAAGCCGGCGCGGACGAGTTTTTGCTGAAGCCGATTACATGGGAAGTCCTGCGGGAGTCAATCGATCGACTTCTAACACCGATTCCGGAGCGACCACGCGCGACGGCTTCCCCTGAGGAACTCGGTTCGGTGCCGCCGCGGATAAAGTTATGGGGCGTGCGCGGATCGCTGCCGGTCCCGGGGCCGGCGACGAGCCGGTATGGGGGCAATACCAGCTGTGTAGAAGTGCGGGCCGACGGCGAAATTATCGTGCTCGACGCGGGCACCGGGATTCGTGGTCTCGGTATTGCGCTGGAAAAGGAACTGGGACCGGGAACGGTCAAGCTGACTCTTCTCATTACACACACGCACTGGGATCACATCCAGGGTCTGCCGTTCTTTGCCCCCGCCTACAACAGCAAGAATCTGATCCGGATCCTGGGTTATGAAGGAGCGCGTTCTGGTCTGGGCACGATCCTGGCCGGCCAGATGGAGACGCCCTTTTTCCCGGTGAGCTTGCATGAATTGCAAAGTCATCTTGCGATCGAAGAACTTAAGGACATGGAGTTTCACATCGGCAAGGTGAAAGTGGAAGCCAAGTTTGCAAATCATCCGGGCATCTGCGCCGCCTATCGGCTCTTTACCAGCGCCGGATCGATCGCATACATGCCAGACAACGAACCCTACGAGCCTCTCAAAATGCAACTGGCGGCCCAGGATGGAATCGATGGGAACGAAGCGCGAGATTTTGCCGGCGCGGAGCGGGCCAAGATGGTGGAGTTCTTGCGGGATTGCGAAGTGGCGATCCTGGACTCGCAATATACCGACGAGGAATACAAGGGACACGTCGGGTGGGGGCATAGTCCGCTCAGCAGCACTGTCCTGCTTGCGCTAGATGCGAATGTGAAAAGGGTTCTGCTTTTTCATCACGATCCCAGCCATGACGATGACATGATCGATCGAATGGTGGAGCAGGCGCGGGAGCTAGTTAGGAAAAGCGGAAAGGCAATGGTGATTGAAGGGGCACGGGAAGGCGCTGAGATCCTAATGGAGTTACCGGCGCAGCGGCAGGTTTCGCGGATATAATCCTGCGAAATTCGGATGTCGGATTGCGATCGCCGCGTCCGCCAGTGGACTGACTCGCCGTGGCGAGGCGACTTCGTCCATCGGCGAAGATTGCGGAATGCGGATTGGGAGATGGAAGATGGAAGATGGGCGCTGAAGCGCCAGAGGTCCCGCCTTCGCCGAGGCTACGGCGTAGCAGGCAGACATCAGAAGTCAGAGCTGTAACGAATCTTCCTGTATTCGCGGATTCCTGATTAGCTGAGCTGATGAACGGACCCCACGACTCGCCTCCGCCGAACTTACGACCGCGTGAAGCAGAGATAGCTTCCGCGGTTCCGGCTGACCTGGATGCACTGCCGCGGCTGCGCGGGTTCCGATTGCGCGGGATGGAGATGACGCGACTGGAAACGTTCATCGACGCGACGTTCGCCTTCGCGATCTCGATGCTGGTGATCGCGGCGCAGCAGATCCCGGACAACATTCAGGCGCTGCTGGCGGCGTTCAAAAATGTGCCGACTTTTGTCTGTAGCATCGCAGTGCTGGGGATCTATTGGCGGGGCCATTGGTTGTGGAGCCGGCGTTACGGCCTCGAAGATGGCGTCTCGATTCTGATCAGCTGGATGATGATTGTTACGATGCTGATCTTTGTCTACCCGCTGAAGGCAATTTTCGGAGCGATGTGGAACCTTCTGAGCAATGGCCAGGTGGGCCAGCCGTTCTCATTGCACACGACCGAAGCGCAGGCGAGAACTATCTTTGCGATTTACGCGCTCGGGTTAATTGCCATTTCTGCCGAAGTCCTCCTCCTGAATCTTCGTGCCTGGCAATTGCGTGAGCCCTTGCGATTGAATGCGCGGGAACGATTGATGACGCGCGGTGAGCTGACGGGTTGGAGCATCCCGGTCAGCGTGGGGATCGTGTCGCTGGTGTTTTCCTTTACTTTACCGATAGAAAAAATCGCGTGGTGCGGTTGGGTTTATTTTTTTATGGCGATCCTGGTGCGGGTGCATGGGTTCTTGCACAGCCGCCGTCTCGAAGCGGCAAGCAAAAGTGAAGTTGAGGGAAAACTGAAAGGCTGAAGGGGACAGAGGTCAGAAGTGCGGATTTCGGATTGCGGAATAGAAAAAAAAGCGGATCCACCTTCGCGCGAGGCTACGCGCGACAGTGCGGATTGCAGGAAGCGGAGACGTTAAATCGTTACTCGCGAAAGAAGCGACGCCACGCCGGCAACGCTTCGCGTAGACGATGCGGGCAGGGCCCCACTCTCAACCAAAGGCCCGCTCGCAAGCCGTTCAATCAACTGTCAACTTGCTCCGAAGTCAGAGGTCGGCCGCAGCCGACCGATTGAATAGATCGCGCACGTACAACGACCAAACACATTGATATGAAAAAATTCACGAGCTTATTGATAGGCTGCTCGCTGGCGCTGGCTGGAGCCGCGTTGGCGCAACAGCCAGAAGAGCAGCAGACACCAAAGAACAAGCAGGGCGCGGGAAAAACGCACGCGGCCGAAGCAAAGCCCGGCGCGAACGCGGCGAAGCCTGAGGCCACGGCCGCGAAGCAGCGCGGAGCGATGAAGGAGCGCGGCGCGACGAACGAGCGGGGCGCAGGAAAGGGCCGGAAGGGCCAGCAGGAACCTGCAACCGCCACCGGCACGGGAACGGATGTTTCCGGTCAACCGGCCGCCAGTGCGACGCCCGGCGGGAAGCATCAGGCGGAGCAGCGCAGGAAAGGCAGGAACGCGCCTGCGGAAAACGCGAAGACATCGCCGAATGCTACTACGGCAACGGCGGCATCGGAAAGTGCAGCTCCGTCAGTTTCGCCAGCCGGCCAGCAAAACGCGCGAGCTAATGCGGGGGCCGCGGCGAAGAAGCCTGATCCGCAGCAGGTGCAGCAAATCAAAACGCAGCACGCGAACTTCCGTGCGCAGCCAAAGCCGCAGCAGGTTCCGGCGGTTACCTTCAACCAGAATTATCGGATTCAAGGAAGCGATCGGTGGCAGGGTCCGCAATACGAAGTATTCCGCTCGTATCATCCGGAACGGCACGATCAGGGCTGGTATCGGTCGCGTTACAACCGCGTGGAGTTGATCGGTGGCGGTTACTATTACTGGAATAACGGCTACTGGTATCCGGCATGGGGTTACAATCCTTCGAACGAGTATTATGCCTACGATGGCCCGATCTATGTGGGTCATCGTGCTGAGCCACCGGACCGCGTGATCGCGGACGTGCAAGCTGAGCTGCAGCAGATGGGCTACTACAAGGGTGAGGTGGATGGGTTGCTCGGGCCGTTGACCCGGGAGGCGCTCACCGGCTATCAGGCTGATAACGGGCTCACCACGACGGCGGCGATCGACGAGCCGACGCTCGATTCCCTCGGGATGGGATGACTTTGAAAAGCTGAAAAGCTGAAAAACTGAAAAACTGAAAAACTGAAAAACTGAAAAGCTGAGATATTACGAGAAGCCGCCGGGGCGCAGAGATGCCTCGGCGGCTTTTCCGTTTTAGGCACGAGGGGTCGAGGCGGCGGCGGAGCCGTCCAGCGGTCAGAGGGAAGAATTGCGGATTGCCCGCCGCTGCGGGTAAACTTCTTGCGGATTGCGGAGCTGAGCCGGCAGCAAGGGAGAATGGGAGATGTCAGACGACAGCCGACAAGCATTGAGGTGCAACTTCTGTATCGAGAAATGGGTTCTTCATGTTAAAAGAGATGACATGACGAAATTTGTTTTGTTGCTCGTTGGTTCAGTGGTTGCGTTTTCTCTTAGCGGCTGCGTCGATAACACTTTCGACACGGGAAATGCTACCCCCGCCCCGTACATCGCTCCGCAGTCTACAGAGTCGCATATGCCTGGTGCGCAAGGTCCAAATACTTCGATCCCTGGGATGGGGAGGTGAGACAGCAGAATTGCGGATTTCGGATTGCGGAATGGGGAGCTGAGCCGGGAGCGCGGAGCTAGAACTAGGAGCGGGCAGAATTGCGGAATGCGGATTGCGGAATTGTCGCTCACTCAAGCATTGTTTCAGAAAAAAGGCATGCGCGGCGCCGTTAAGAACCGATTTTTAAAGGAATGAAAACATTTCTCTCGATTGTCTTCGCTGGTTTGATTTCCACCGCGGCTGCGCAAGTTGACACGGCGGAAAACGTTGTGCATTCGACCGTGCGGGGAACAAAACAGGCTGCCAAGACCGTTGCTCACGGCGCGAAGAAGGCCCTTGATACCGTGGAAGATGCCGTCACTCCGGATAGCGACGCACGCAGAGTGGACGTGACGTTGACCGACGATCGAATCGATATGCCAACGCAGCTGAAGCCTGGAAAGACTGCGTTCGTCGTTAAAAATACGGACAAGACGACGGAAAACTTCGAAGTCGAGGGGCGAAGTGTTGACCGGAAGTTCGTGGCCGCCCTAAAACCGGGTGAAACCAAGGTCCTGCACGTAATTCTCAAACGGGGCACTTACACCGCCTCTTCGCTAGGAAAAGATGGAAATAAGGGGACCGCGAAGGTGGATCTTCGGGTGCGGTGAGCCTCGTAAAAGACTAACGTCTCACGCGGCGAGCACGGAGCTAGGAGCGAGAAGCACACGCCCAACGCTCAACGTCCAACGCCCAATGGAAGAAAGGCGGAGGGCAGAGGGCGGCTAAGCGAAGTAGAATTGGGGAGATTTCGGATTTCGGATTTCGGAATGCGGAATGCGGAATGCGGAACACGGAGCTGGGCCTCGGGCTCGGAGAGCCCCTACGGCTTCGGGGAGAGGTGGGGCGACGAAGCAAATATTCGTTAATTGGGCTATTACAAAAGTGAGGCAGATACAGAGAGGATGTGAAGGCAGAACACCGAGACACACTCGTCGCGCTGGATGATATTTTACGATCGGAGAAAGTGCGCGCTCTGATTCAACCGATTGTGGAGCGCGTGCGCGCCGAGCTTTCTCGCGAGACTGCCGCCGTCATCCAGCCTTCGCGCAAGGCTATGACGCGATTAATGGCGTGGGAGCCGATCCCGCTAACGATTTACGTCAGTGCGCTTCCGGCCGCGATCAAATCGAGCTGGGTGTTTGTTTTGCGCGCCGGCGCCAATACGGGCCCGGAACGCCATCCCAATAGTCATCAGCGGATGATGTCGTTCCAAGGCTCGGGCGATATGCAGGTCGGAGGTTCGCCACGCTTCTGGCTCGGAGAGCGCTACAGTTCGGAGAGGCGAATCCGTCCTCTGGCGGATCAGCAGTCGGAGGGCAGAGGCAGCAGCGAGGCAGGCGCAGCCGGCGCGGCACCCACCACAGGAAAGTGGAAATCCAATGTGTTGGTAAGCGATCCGAATGCGCCGCTGGGAAAAAGATGGATCTCGATCCCGCAAAATGTCTGGCATCAACCGGTCGTCTCGAAAGAAGCAGATTGGGTGGTGGTATCTTTTCATACCGTGCCGGCCGAGGAACTCATCGAAGAACGACCGGAAGGCAGCGGGTCGAAACAGATGCGGTATCTGCGCAGCTGAAGTCAGAAGTCTGAAGTCAGAAGTCAGAAGTCAGAAGTCAGAGGACACTCTAGAAGCTGGGAAACTGAAAACTGAAACGTGACAAGCTGAAAGCAAACGTCGAACGCCGAACACCGAACCCATTCGGCAAGCTCAGGGCAGGCTAACGTCGAAGTCAGAAGCCCAATGGAAGAAAAGCGCGGAGGTCAGAGAACAGCTAGGCGAAGTAGAAAGTCAGAGGTCAGAAATGCGGATTTCGGATTTCGGATTGCGGAATGGGGAGCTGAGCTAGGAGCGAGCAGAATTGCGGAATGCGGATTTCGGAATGCGGTCGCCACAACGACTTCGTCCTTCGGTGGATCAGAGGAACAGGGAAAACGCTCAACGTCTCTCCGAGCCGTAGGCTCTACGGAGCCGGAAGCCAACGTCCCAACGCCCAATTCAGAAGGAGACGGGGATTCAGAAGTCCCAGGATCGGGACGTTACTGTCCCGCAAGCGGACGTTTTGCCAATTAGTTCAAAGTCAACGATGGATCTAATTGACTAATCGCCAGCAAGTTACGTGAGGTGAGCAATCGGCTGGCACGGCCTTTGCAATAGTCACGTTCGTCCATGGGATATTCGAATCCAAATGATTCCGCTCGCGCATCTCATCATTTGAATTTGATGGCCTGGTTGTTGAAACCGAATTGCGGCCTGATGAAGTTTGCGCCACCCGAAAATGATTCAAGATTTTAGATTCGCTGTCCGGCAGTTGTTTAAGGCACCGGGATTCACAATTGCAGCGGCAACCGTGCTCGCGCTGGGCATCGGTGCGAACACGGCTGTGTTCAGCCTGGTGAACACGCTTTTCTTCGCTCCGCCAGCTTACGCAAAGCCGCACGAAGTGGTGCAGCTCTTTTCCCAGGACAAGAAAGATCCAAAGAAATTTCGCGGGTTTTCTTATCCAACTTATCTCGACATCCGCGCGCAAAACACAGTTTTCAGCGACGCAATGAGTTTCAATCTCGCGTTGATCGGTCTGGGCCAGAAAGACGATACGCGCCGCGCGTTCGCCGCCATCGTCAGCTCGAACTATTTCTCCGTGCTCGGAGTCCCGCTGGCGCGAGGCCGCGCCTTTCTACCGGAAGAGGAAACGCCCGGGCGCAACGCGCCGGTCGCGATCGTCAGTTACAGTTACTGGCAGAAGCATGATCTCGATCCAGGTGTGCTCGGCTCGCAGCTACTCATCAACGGCCGGCCGTTCACGATCGTCGGAATCACGCCGAAGGGTTTCGTCGGCACGATGCAAGTTCTTTCGCCGGAGGTTTGGTTGCCGATGAGTGTTTACGATCAGGTAGCGAACGATTTTGAGTCGGAGAACAAAACCGCGATTAACGATCGCAAAGGAACGCAGTTGCGCATCATGGGCCGGCTTAAATCCGAGATGACTGCGGCCGCGGCCAAGCCTGCGCTCGAAGGGCTGGCGGCCAATTTGGAAAAAGCGTACCCAGTCGAGCAAAAGGACCAGACGTTCATGACGGCACCGGTGTCGCGTAATTCGGTAAGCAACAACCCGTTTGCCGACAGCGGGCTGAAATCGATCGCGCCATTGCTGCTCGGGATGGCGGTGGTCGTGCTACTGGTGGCATGCCTTAACCTAGCAAACATGCTGCTCGCGCGCGGCACAGCGCGGCGGAAGGAAATCGCGATCCGTCTCGCCCTCGGCGGCAGCCGTTGGCGCATCGTGCGCCAGCTCCTCACCGAAGGTTTTGTGCTCGCGCTGCTCGGAGGCATCGGCGGACTCATTCTCGGACTGTGGTCGTCCGATCTGCTGGTTGGCTCAATGCGCAAGCTGATGCCACTCGACATCGTTTGGTCGAGCGGAGCGAACCCCGCAATTTTGGCGGCGACATTCGGATTTTGCCTGCTCGGCACGCTCATGTTTGCGCTCGGGCCGGCATTGAAAATTTCGGGCACCGCGTTGGTGACCGATCTGAAGCAACATGCCGGAGAAGATGTGGTGCGCCGTCGCTGGAAATTTTTACCGCGCAACCCGCTCGTCGTCGTACAAATCGCGTTCTCGCTGGCGCTGCTTACCGCTGCGGCTTTGTTCATTCGCGGCGCAGGCAAAGCCGCGTCTGTGGATACCGGGCTAAAACCGGGCGCAAGCTACCTTCTCGAAGTCGATGCGAGCCTGGCCGGTTATGAACCAAAACGCGCGCAGGAACTTTATCAGAACTTAAGCGAGAGACTGGCGGCGCTGCCAGGCGTAGAGCACACGAGCATTTCTGCAACGGTTCCGTTCGGGATGATTGAGTTAGACAGAAACGTCCAACGCGCCGGTGCCCGTCCCGGTCCAGACGCCAAGCCGGCGACCGCCGCCGAGGGCCTTGCCTTCAAGGCGGCGTGGAACAGCGTGGGCGCGGATTATTTTTCAGCGGTTGGATTGCCGGTGCTCCGTGGTCGCGCGTTCACCGAAGCGGAAGCAACGCGACTTGGTCCAAAGATGGCCATCATCGATGAGGCTCTGGCCAAGAAACTTTGGCCGGACGGTGACGCGCTTGGACAACGCATTCAATATGCGGGCGAAAATGCGCCGCTGGCCAGGCACGGCGGAGGCCCCCACACTGGAATGAGCGCCGATTCAAGTGAAAAGGAAAAGCTGGAAGAGGCGATCGAAATAGTCGGCATCGTACCGGCAACCCGCCACCAGCTTTTTGAAAAGGAGGAGCCGAGCGGCGCGATCTACTTGCCGTTCGCGCGTGGATTCCAAAGCGATGTTTCCTTTTTTGTTCGGTTCCGCTCGCTCGCTTCCGGAAACGAAGCCATCACAGCCGATTTGCTACGGCGCACGGTGCGCGATGTCGATCCCTCAATCCCGATCATTTCGTTGCGAACATTTGCCCAGTATCTTGATTCGAACCTGGACCTCTGGATTGTTCGCGCCGGCGCGGCGTTGTTCTCCATCTTTGGGGGACTTGCGCTTGGTCTGGCCGTAGTTGGTCTTTACGGAGTCAAAGCTTATTCGGTGGCGCGGCGAACACGTGAGATCGGGATCCGCATGGCGCTTGGCGCGAAGCCGGGCGCAATCTTGCGATTGATCATGGGCGAAGGCTCAATCATGCTTCTTAGCGGCATCGCGCTTGGCCTTCTTCTCGCTGGCGCGACTGGAAAAATACTCAGTGGAATCTTGTACGAGGTTGGCGCATTCGACCCGGTTGCCTTTACCGTTGCCCCCCTATTGCTCGCCGCCGCTGCACTTGTGGCAACTTGGTTACCGGCGCGGCGCGCCGCGGCGTTGAATCCGGTCGAAGCTCTCCATTACGAATGAAGTTCAAGGCCAAATGCCAAATGTCGGAGGGCAGATGTCAGATGTTCGCCACGCTTCCGGCTCGGGGAGCGCTACAGCTCGGAGAGGCGAATCCATCCTTCGGCGGATCAGAGGTCAGCTAAACGAAGTAGAAAGTAGAAAGTAGGAAGTAGAAAGTAGAAAGGGCGGAGAACAGCGACAGAGAAAACGCTCAACCCCAACCTCTCAACCTTAACTCTATATGTTTGAATCATTCGTTCAGGATGTTCGCGTCGGTCTTCGTGTTTTGTTTAAGGATAAGTCGTTTTGTTTTCTTGCCGTGCTTGTGCTCGGGCTTGGCATCTGCGGGGTGACCACGCAGTTCACCGTAGTCAATGCAATTGTCTTGCGCGGATTCTCGTTCCCACATCCCGAGCAGTTGATGAGCGTCGGGCTCATCGATCCGCAGGCGACGCCGCAAAATAACAATTTCGGGGTCGGCAATATCCCGTCGGCGCAGGATTATGAGGATCTGCGCGCGGCCCAGCAATCGTTCAGCCAGATGGCTGCGTATCTCAGCGGATCAACGGTCAACGTTAGCTACAAAAACAACCCGCAGCGTTACACGGGCGGTTATGTGACGGAAGACTTTTTCAAGATTGTGGGCGTGGCGCCGATTCTCGGCCGCGATTTTACGGCGGCTGACGACAAACCTGGCGCAGAGAAAGTGGCAATCCTCGGTCATGAAATCTGGCAGCGCGATTTTGGCGGCGATTCCAGGATCGTGGGGCAAAGTCTCAGGATTAACGGTCGCGCCGCCACGATTATCGGGGTGATGTCGCCGAATTTTAAGTTTCCGGTCGCTGAGCAGCTTTGGGTTTCCTACCATAATGAGTATCCATTGAAGCCGCGCGGCACCCTGCAAGGTTTGGGGGCGTCAAACCCCGCTCCCGCGGTGATGGGCCGGCTCAAGCCCGGCGTCAGCATCGACCAGGCGAACGCGGAGTTTGTGGGACTGGCGAAACGCATCGCGAGGGAAAACCCGAAAACGAACGCGCAGCTCGTCTCCGCGAGTGTGCAACCTTTAATGAACGCCCTTACCGGCCCGCAACTGCGCCAGACGGTGTACGCGATGCTCGGAGCGGTCATCGTCGTTTTGCTGATTGCGTGTGTAAATGTAATGAACATGCAGTTTGGCCGAATGGCGCTGCGTGGGAAAGAACTTGCCATCCGCGGCGCACTCGGCGCGAGCCGCTGGCGACTCATGCGGCAAATGCTGACAGAAAGTTTGCTGGTGGCGGTCCTTGGCACGGTCGCGGGCCTGTTGATGGCGGGTTGGGCGCTGGGTCTGCTCATTCGCGCCACCAGCGCGCTGCCGTTTCCTTTGCCGTACTGGGTGGTTTTCAGGATAGACGCGCCGGTTCTCGCGTTTACCATCGGCGCCACTTTGCTGGCCACGCTGGCTTCCGGCCTAGTTCCAGCATGGGTGAGCGCCCGGGGTAACGCCGCGGATATGATGAAAGAAGGCGGTCGCGGCAATACCAATCGCATGGTCAACGTAATCACCAGTGTTCTAGTGATCGGCCAAATTGCGCTGACCGCTGCACTGTTGATCGCGGCGACGCTGCAAATCAAATCGATTCGCAATCAGATCACGCTCGATTACGGCTACGATGAGAACGGGGTTTACAGCGCGCGGATGGCCTTAATGGAGGGCGATTACCCTAACGAGGAAGCGCGCCGTCAGTTTTTTGTCAAAGCGGTGCGAACGCTTCGCGCGAACCCGGCCTTTGCCGGCGCGGCGATGAGCGATCGGTTCCGCATGACCTTCGCTCCCCTTGGTCAATACGAACTGGACGGTCAAAATTACGTAACCGACCGGGACCGTCCGCAAGGCAACTTTGAGGCTGTGTCCGATGGTTACTTCACGACCCTTGGTTTAAAAATTTTAGAGGGCCGCGACTTCACCATTGACGACAATGACGCGAGACAGCCGGTCGCGATCGTGAACGCGAGCTTTGCCAGAAAGTATTTTGGTCATGAGAGTCCCCTCGGGCGCCGGATCAGGATTTTCAATCCGGGAGAGGCGCTACCTTGGCGTACGATCGTGGGGGTGGTTCCTGACACCCTCATGCAAGGTCCATTCAACCAGCAGAACGACAGCAGCGGTTTCTATGTTCCACTACTCGGTGCGACGCCTGCGGCGCAGTTTTGCACCATTATCGTGCGGCCGCACGCGGGACAGCGGGCCGAGACGCTCGGCGCGGCGTTGAGTCGCGCCGTAGCGGAGCTTGATACCAACCTGCCGGTCTATTTTCCCGGCACCCCGGCGCGGTTGCATGACGAAATCCTCGGACAACCTCGTATCATGGCGAGCTTGTTCACTACCTTCGGCATCGTCGCGTTTTTGCTCTCAGCAGTAGGTCTTTATGGAGTGATGAGCTTCTCGGTGAACCAGCGGACCCAGGAATTTGGAATTCGCATGGCCCTGGGTGCGGACGCGAAAAGGATTTTCCGCATGGTTATGCAGCAGGGCGCATGGCAACTGATCATTGGCCTTGTGCTTGGAACGGGGGCCGCTGCGCTTCTGCTTGGGGTCGTTGCTGCGTCCGTCTTGCAAAACATTTTATTCAAGGTGAACGCGCTCGATCCATTCATCTATTTCGCTGTGGCCGGACTACTGACAGCAGTTGCGGCGGTGTCGTGCTTTGTGCCGGCACGTCGCGCCACTCGGGTCAATCCGATGGAAGCGCTCAGAGCGGAATAGCCGCTTCGCAGGGGAAAGTTGATGGTTGGTTAGTTAATAGTTGAGAGGGCGGATTGCAGAATGCAGAGGTGAGGCAGGGAACCAGGAGCGAGGAAGCAAACGCTCAACTCCGAAAGCGTTCGCGAGCAGGCGCCCAACGCTCAACGCTCAACGCTCAACGTCCAATAGAAGAGGCGCAGAAGTTAGAGCCGTTCTAACATTGTGCCGCGGCAACTTGAGTTGCCGCAGTTACATGCTGATTCATTTTCGCTTTCTTTCGTGCGCGGCTCGTCCATTTCGAGCGCGTAATCATAAAAAAGTTCTTCGCCCGGCCGCAAATGACGGAGCGCGTAGATGAAAATTCGCTCGTCCTTCTCCTCGATGGCCTCGCAGTTTGGTTGACACGAATGATTGATCCAGCGCGCGTCACTGCCGCCAATCGTCGGGTCGATCACATGTATCCCATCAGCCAAGCCGAAAAGGAATGTGTGCGTGTCATCGACTTTATCCGGGACATCATTCCATAAAATCCGTTTTCCCGTGTACTCGATGATGCGCGTGCCTTTGCGGATGGATTTTGTCGCGAACACTCCCACACCGTGCACGCGAGATTGCCGAACCTCAATTGCTTGCCTCTGGCGCGTCGCGCGGCTCAAAGCTCGGGTCCTTGATCTTGGATGATCGATCCTGGATTTTTCTAAGCAACCAATCTTCATTCGGCCGGCGTAATCCTTTTTGTTATGACGACAAACTTACAGATCAAGGGCAATTGGAACGAATTGAAGGGAAAATTGAAACAGAAATACGGTCAATTGACCGATGACGATTTTTCTTTCGGGGAGGGGAAAGTAGATGAGCTTCTCGGGCGCTTGCAACAGAAGCTCGGTAAATCAAAAGAAGATCTTCGCGCGGAGATCGAGAAACTGTAGGGAAATTAGAAATTAGAAAGTCTAAAGTAGAAGACGGGGAGCGGAGCAGGGAGCAGGGCATAGGGAGCGCGGAGCTAGGAGCGGGCAGAATTGCGGAATCGGAAGCGAAGAATCGCGCCGCGACCTGAAGATACGCGATGGGGCTTTGCCTCGCATAAAGGTTAGGCTGCGCGTCTTGGAGTGCCTTCCAATAGTGGGGGCATGAAAAAATGGATATTCGCAGGGATGGCATTAACGGTTTCCACTTTGGTGGGCCCAGTTTACGGGGGAAGCGATTACGGCAGCGATAAAAACACTAAGAACGTCGTGTCCGCGGAGACGACACCCTCTCTATATAATTGGACCGGCTTCTATGTCGGGGCGCAGGGCGGCTATAGCTATGGCAGTTTCGATCCAGACCTCACACTGGGCGGCGACTGGAGCACCTTGCCGGCGGACCGCACGGCGATTGAGACCGCCCACGGAACACGATCATTGACCGCGAACGGTGGCAACGCGGGCGGCTTGCTCGGATACAATTATCAGATGAATCACTGGGTGTTCGGCCTGGAAGCAGACGGATCTTATATGTGGCTGCGCAATTTTCGCGACAGCGGCATTTTCACGGTGCCAACCACGGCCGACACTTTCAGCGTGCGCACGTCGTTCAAGACTCATTATCTCGCGACTGTAGGTCCGCGGGTCGGTTATGCTTTCGGACGATTTCTTCCTTATGTGACCGGCGGGCTCGCCTTGGGCGACCTCGATTTTACTCAACAGATCGATCAACATAATGCGGCCTTCCAAGAAGGTGGCAGCCATAGCCGCACCAACGCCGGCTGGATGGTGGGTGGAGGTTTACAATACGGAATCACTGATCATTGGAGTGTGCGGGCTCAATATCAATATGTCGATTTGGGGGAGGAGGACTTCAACACCCGAGGCACGGGACCAAACCAAAGCTTTACCGGCACGAGCAAAGCCTCGTTAATGGAGCACAACGCGACGATCGCGTTGATGTTTAAGTTTTAACTGAGCAAGGGAGCGCGCCGAAGGTGCCAGAGGGCAGAGGGCAGAAGTAGAAAGTAGAATTTAGAAAGTAGAAAACGGGGAGCGGAGCAGGGAGCGCGGAGCTAGGAGCGACAAAGCAAACGGTCAACGCCTCTCCGAACCCTAGGCTCTACGTAGCCGGAGGCCACCGTGTAACGCTCAACATCCAATTGGAAAAAAGACGCAGCCGCAAAACAGGCCGGCGGTAGACCGCTTGGATGCCTCGACGTGTTGGTGCGCTGTCTGTAAAGTTCGATTATGAGCATTCCTTCGAACTTCGTCAGCCTTCACACGGGTCCGCGGAAGCGACAACGAGGCGGACTATTATGAAGCAGTCTTTCGTTTTGTTTCTAACGACTTTGATGGGGGTGAGCTCAGTCTGCGCTAATCTGGGCGATAGCGACGACAGGATTGACGATGCATATGGCAAACTGGTCGAGCGACATTTACGCGATGATGGAACCGTCAGCATGGTTTATCACAAGGACCGATATCTTTATTTCGTGATTTTCGATGGGCGCCGGAGTGTTTTAGAAAGGTATTCTCGCACCGATCGTGCCGATCTTTCTCCAAAAGAAATCTCTAAATTCCTAAAGGCGAATGCCGGCGGCGCCACGTGGACGCGCCACGACACTTCGAAAGGAGCTAGATTCGAGCGCAGCGATCATAAAGCCGAGGCAACGTACCTCAACATGGATGGACGTCCGACGCTTACGGTTCGGGCACTGACGGGACAGGGATCAGATACCAGAGGGCAGAAGTCAGACATCAGAGGTCAGAGGAGAGAAGTCGGAAGTCGGATTGCGGAATGGAGATCTAAGAGGGCAGAGGACAGGGGGAGAGTTTTGGAGAAGAGTTATCAGTTAATTGTTATTGAGGAGAAATCTGGCAACTGAAAACAGGTAGAACGCAGCTAAAAGCTGAAATTGGCGAGGCGAAATTAGAAAGTCGAAAACGAAGTGAGTTATCGCTTATCGTTTAATTGTTAATTGATATCGGTTATCAGTTAATGGTTAATCGTTATCAGGAAGCGGACCCGGAGAGCAGAGAGATGGAATCTGGGAGCGAAAAAAATTAGAAAGTAGAAAAGGGAAAGAGGAGACGGCATTATAGCAGAGATGAAAAGGAAACGGCCCCGTGCAATCGCTGAGTTCCGAAACCTGCGCGTTTTGCCGAGCGGATATCAAGTGGCGGTGACGCGACGGAAGAGGGAGTACGGCAAACATTTCGCCGGTCATACGAAGAAGAGTCTTGCTGCCGCGATGCGCTATCGCGACCAATTGCTGCGCCTGTTGCCTAACAAAAGGAAGAATTTGATTCCGCGAAGATTGCTTATCGTGCTCGGGTTAAAGAAACCAATCGTAGGCGTGTCGCGGCATCCGAACCGATGTTTGTTTCAGGTGTCACATTACGCCCGCGACGGGCGACCGCGGACGCGATCCTTTCGTTGGTCTGATCGCGGCGGCGAGATCGACGCCTACGCCGCGGCGGTGAAATTCCGGAAGAGTTTACTGCGGCGACTGCGAAGGTAAAACGCAGGCCGGATGTCGCGCTCTCCCGTCTTGCCGCCACGACCAACGCGACATTTAGCACGGCTGACGTTCACGGCGTTCCTCTTCACTTTCATCGCGTCGCGCACGCTCGTGATTTTGATCATGACGCGGCGCATCCCCGATCTGTTTCTGCACACGCGCGGAACGCACGTTCATCATCTGAACTACGGGATTTTTCTGCTCTCGACGGTGGCGGGGCTGCTGCTCTTCGCCAAGCTCAACGACACGCAACGCGATGTCTGCGCGGTCGTTTACGGCGTGGCCATGGCGCTCAGCTTCGACGAATTCGGGATGTGGCTGCATCTCGGCGGGAGTTATTGGCAACGGGCAAGCTTCGATGCGGTGATCGTAATATTGAGCGTGTTCGGAATCTTAGCGTTCCTGCCTCGCTGGGAACGAGTGCGATCGCGTCATTTTGTTATTGGTGGCGCGTTGCTTGCCGCAGTCGTGTCGTTTTATGTGCTGCTGTTCCAGTCGCTCAAGCATGCGAGCGACAAGCTCATGCCGCGCCTGATCGACATCGAGCAAAAAGGACCGGGATAGGAGCTAGGAGCGGGGAGCTGGAAGCTGGAAGCTGGGAGCTGGGAGCTGGGAGCTGGGAGCTGGGAGATCGGAGGGAAGCAAACGTTCAACGCCCAACGCTCAACGAAGAAAAGGGCAGAGACTCGCCACGGCGGGTTCGTCCTTTTAGCGAACGAGTGACAGGTTACCGTGTGGTCCCCGGCGCAGAAGCGTCTTCCTGAATTCTTGGGCCTTGGTTTGTCGTGACGCCCAATTTTGTGTCGGTTGTGCAGTCGCTTAGCAAAACGGCAGCACACAAGAGGCCGATTAGTTTGAGCCGATGGTTCAAGAAAGGAGAATACAGAGATCAGAGGCCAGCGGCCAGCGGTTCGCCACGGCGAATCTGTCCTTCGGCGGATCAGAGGTCCCGCCTTCGCCGAGGCTACGGCGCGGCAGGCAGTGGCCAGAGGTCAGCAGTCAGAAGGAAACCGGGGCCGCGGCGCAGATTTCGCGAGCAATTCGCCGGGCTTCCTCTTCGAGACGGCCGATGGTGAACTCGGCGCACATCTGACGCTCGCAGAGATATTGCTGAACAAACGGCTCCAGGCCACCACTTCGTTCACATTGAGCGATGTGCACGAATTGGTGCAGGAGTAACTCGCGGTCGCCCCAGCAATCGGCGCGAATGATAATCCCATGGCCGATGGCCACGCCGCGAGAAGTGCCGGTGATGATATGGGTGCGGCGCGCGGCTTCTGCCAGCGCCTCATTGTCAGGCAGTGGAATTCGGTCGACTACCAGCACTCTCACAAGGGAACAATCCCGAACGCCGACTCGACTCGCATCGTCGGTGTGCTGTGGCCCTAACGATGCGCCGCGTGTGAGGATGAGTTGCTCTTGTGCTTTCGCCCACTGAAAAGCGAGCGGCAAAAGGTGTTCGAATGTTTTCTGATCAATCACGTGGCGCGATGGCGAATTTGAAGTGAGCGAGAAAAGAGCATAAGGCATGCGAGTTCCGTTGGGAGCAGGGAGCTAGAAGACAGACGTCAGATGTCAGATGTCAGATGTCAGAGGTTCGCCACGCTTCCGGCTCGGAGAGCGCTGCAGCTCGGAGAGGCGAATCCGTCCCTCGGCAGATCAGAGGTCAGAGTGCAGGCTTTAGCTTAGGCCATAGCGCAGCATAAGTTGCTGGCGAACCTCCATCGCCATTTCGGGGTTCAAACGAGCGAGCAACTTTTCGCGGTGTTCACGGTCCATCGCGGCCAATTCAGTCAGATATTTGTCCCGCGTTTTCTTCTTTTCGTACCGGCTCCAACCAATTCCGGCGGCGAGGGCAGCGCTAACTGTCCAAACTACAATGGAGGTCCATGTGATCATCACTTACGCGCTGGAAAAAAATTAGAAAAGAGAAAGGCTAAAGGCAAGGAGCGGGAGTCAGAGGTCAGAGGTTCGCCACGGCGAATCCGTCCTTCGGCGGATCAGAAGTCAGAAGTCAGAAGTGAGCGAAGTACAAATGTCGAGTCAGCGCGCAGAAGTTAACTCGGGGCTCTTAGAACGTAGCGTTCCACGGCGTTGGCGAAGCCTTCGTCTTCGGACGACGTAGTGACATACGTGGCAGCGGCTTTCACTTCGTCACTGGCTTGTCCCATGGCAATGCTGATCCCGCTCTTGGCAAACATGGAAGTGTCGTTGGGCATGTCGCCGATCGTGGCGATCTGCTCGGCGGGAATTTCAAGCATCCGGGCCAACGCGAGAACGACGCCGCCTTTGTTGGCCTCGGGATGGGTGACGTCTAAATAATAAGGTTGGGAGCGTGCCGCCGAGACGCTGGAATGCGGCTCGCGTTGCGGATTCGATTGTTGGCTCCCAACCGTGCCTGAAAACTGTTTCTGCACCGCGCTTTCGCATTTGGCCACTGCCTCCAGATCGTCGCTTATGCCAACGACTTTCGCGACGTTGTCCATTATGCCGCTGAAATCGGGCACGACAATCGGCGCGAATTTTACCGTCCACTCCTCGCGATCAACGTGCGGTGCGTGTGGTTGTCGTATAAACCAGTCGATACCCCGATAGATCCAAACGTCCAGCCGATGACTGGTGATCGTATCGATAACAGATTGTACGATATCGGCGGGCAGAACATGCTGTTCAATGATGGACAAGTCAGGGCGGATAAACATCCCGCCGTTAAATGCTGCGATCGGGGTGGTAAGCTCCAGAGGCTCGATCAGCATTTGCATGCCGCGCGGTGGCCTCCCGCTCGTGATGGCGAATTTGATTCCGGCGCTGCCCAAGGCACGGATCATCTGCCTCGCTCGTTCCGTCAGGACTTTTTGCCTGGTTACGAGCGTGCCATCCACATCGGCAAGGACTAACTTTAGGTGCAAGTACGAAATCTAAAGTAAGGGTAGAAGATGGAAGATGGAAGATGGAAGATAGAAGCAGGGAGCAGGGAGCAGGGGGCACGGAGCTAGGAGCGCGGAGATGGGAGGGCAGAGGGCAGAAGTCAGCGGACACAGGGCAGAGGACAGAAGACGGAAAGACAGAGATCAGAGGTCGGAGAACAAAGTGAATGGTAAATCGGTGATGACTGAACGAAGCAGACAGAGGGTGAAGAGACGATGAATAGCGAGAGTTGCGCACACATCAGCGCGATCAAAACTCTGAAGCGCGCTAAGCGCCTTCAGTGTGAAGAATGCGTGAAGATCGGATCGTCGTGGGTTCATTTACGCACCTGCCAAACATGCGGCGTAACGCTGTGCTGCGATTCGTCGCCGAATCGGCACGCCAGTAAACATGCCCGCGCCGCCGAACATCCGGTGATCGCTTCGGCTCAGCCGGGAGAACGTTGGCTCTATTGTTTTCCAGACGATTTTTTCGCGGAGTACTAGGCTAAAGAAACGAGAGCGAAAGGAAGCCGGAAGCAAAGCTGGGCCTCGCCCGGCGACGCGGGGGAGGCCCAGTTGAGGATCGATGACCGTTACTCTCCCTTCGCCGCGGCTCTGTCTCCCTCTTTGATCGCGTCTTGTTCGCTCACATATTTGCCCTTTTTGGTTGTGCCGTAAAAACGAGAGCCTTCTTTGTGATAAATGTGTGACTCGGTGTTGACCCAGACGAGACCGTGTCCGCCACCTGCTGCCGGTGTGGCGGTAGGCGCGGCGCCAGGCGTGGCCGCGGCTTTGGCTTTCGCGGAGGTGGTTGATGTGGTCGTGGCAGGCGCGACGGAAGGCGCCGGACTAGCTGAACTTTTCGGCTTAAAGAAGTCAGCGAGTGTCTTTTTCGCCGGTGAGGCGGACGTGGTCGGCGAAGCGGCAGCCGTCGCTTTTGCTTTGCGACCGTGTTTCTCGGCGGGCGAAGGTGATGCCGCAGTCGTGGCAGCCGGTGAGGGCGAGGTCGCAGCTTCGCTCTCGGGCCTCGAGAACGTCTTTGTTTTGCGGGTGCGTTTCTCGGCGGGCGAAGGCGATTCCGTGGTGGCAGCAGCGGGCGAGGCAGTGCTACTAGCATCAGCTTTTTTGTGAGTGCGATGTTTTCCCGGTGAGGGCGAGGCCGCGGGCGATTCACTGGGCGAAGGCGATTGAGCGTTCACCATGCAGGTGCCTGCAAGGCTAGTAACTAATAAGAGGGCTAGGAGTTTGGTATGCATGAACTGAACCCTAACGAAGAGGGCGAGGGGTTGAAAAGCAGAAATCGAGGGAGCAAGGAGCAAGGAGCTGGGAGCAAGGAGTTGGGAGATGGAAGATGAGAGCAGGGAGGTCAGAAGTCGGAGGAGCGACGAAGCGAACGCCTAACGCCCAACGTCCAATTAAAGAGATCAGAGAGGAGCCGCCGTCTACGTTGAAAGTACGGCGCGCCAGGGGGTAAGAGGTCAGAAGACAGCGATCAGAAAGTCAGGAGCGCAGCGCTCAACGTCTCTCCGCGCCGTAGGCTCTACAGAGCCGGAGGCCAACGTTCAACGCCCAACGCTCAATGAAGGGGTTGGAGAGCAGGAAGCCTGGGGCGAAGAAAGGAGGGGATGGTGATCAGTGAACGGTAAGAGAAAGCCTAAAGTAAAAAGTAGGCTAATTCCCTTGCGGAGTGGGCTGCGTTTTCGCGACAATTAACGGCGTGCAGGCGACGGTTGAGAAGGACAAACTCTACGAGGCGCAGACGGAAATTCGGCATCTAAAGAACACGATCCAGGCGCTACGCGATGAGTTGGAAGCGATGCGTGTTGGCAAGGATGAGGCGGTGCAGGCGGTTATCGCCGCCGGAGCCGTCGAAGCGCGCCAGTTGCAGGCGACCATTGCAGCGTTGCGGACCGAGCTGGAGCAAATGGTTTTTAAGCACGCCGATAATCTCGAGCGTCAAAAGCACCTCGCCAGCGATGAATTGCGATTGTTGCGGGAGACGATTGCAGCTTTGCGGGAAAAATTAGAGAACAGAGAACAGCCTCCGGCCCAGAGTGGTCTAAGCCCCGGGGGGAAATCAGAGGACGGAAATCAGGAGGGGAAGGCTTAACGTCCAACGCTCACAGTCCAATTGAGAAGTGACGAGGGGCGAGTCGGCAGCCCTAGATGGTTATGAAAGTTAAAGGCAACAGTTCGGGGAAAGCGAAAGGTTCGCGCGAACGAAAGCGGCAGCTGAGTCCCAGCACTTTGAAGCGAAGAGCTGGGCTACGACAGAATACGGCGACGCGCGAAAGTTCGGCAGAACTGCAATCACAGCTGCGGCGAAGCCAATTGCTGCTGAATTTGGGGCGACGTGTCGGATCGATCGAGAACATGGATGAGCTGCTCGCCACCCTCGTGGGGATCGTCGCGGCTGAGATCGATGCCGAGCGTGGCACACTTTTCCTCAACGATCCGGCAACAAACGAGCTTTATTCGCGCGTTGCGCAAGGCATGCTCAATCGCGAGATCCGGTTGCTCAACAACGAAGGCATCGCCGGCGCGGTTTTCCAGACCGGCCGCGGTGAGATCGTGCCCGACGTTTACGCCGATCCGCGTTTTAATCGTGAGATCGATCGGCAAACTAATTTTACGACCAAGTCGATGATTTGCGCGCCGGTCAAGACGACGAGAGGCGAGGTGATCGGCGTAGTGCAAACGCTCAACAGACGCACGGGTCAGTTCACGCTGGAAGATCTCGACCTGCTGGAAGCGATGGCGTCCCAGGCGTCGATGGCATTGCAGAACTCGCAATTCATCGAGCGCATGAAGAAGACGCGCCAGCAAGAAATGGAGTTTCTCAATTTGGTGGCAGATATCACCAGTTCGCTCGATCTCTCCATGCTCCTCCGCCGCGTGATGAGCGAGGCGACCCGCATGTTGAAGGCTGACCGTTCGACTCTCTTTTTGCACAATGAAAAAACGAAGGAGTTATGGTCTGAGGTGGGCGAAGGACTGAACGCAGTGGAGATTCGCTTGCCCGATCACGTGGGCATTGCTGGAGCAGTTTTCCAATCGCGGAAGACAATCAACATCCCGTACGCCTACGCCGATCTGCGCTTTAACCCGTCGTTCGACAAAAAAACCGGTTATTTCACGCGCTCGATTCTTTGCGTGCCGGTGATCAACAAAAACGGCCGGTGCATCGGCGTCACCCAATCGCTGAACAAAGCCGGCGGTCCGTTCACGACTGAGGACGAGGCCCGGCTCAAGGCCTTCACCGCCCAGGTCTCGATCGCGCTCGAGAATGCCAATCTGTTCGACGACGTGCAGAACATGAAGAATTACAATCAGTCTGTCCTCGAGAGCATGTCGAGCGGTGTGATTACTCTTGATGAGGATGGGCGTGTCCACACGTGCAACGCGGCGGGTTACCTCATCCTGCGAATGCGCGAAGCGGACTTGCTTAACCACGTCGTGAGCGACGTTTTCACCGGACCGAATCAGTGGGTGACCGACCGCGTGGCCAAGGTCGCCGAGACGAACGCAAACGAGGTGTTGATGGATGCTGAGGTGGTCTTTGGTGACGATAGACTCAACGTCAACGTCAACATCCAGCCATTGATCAACCTGAAGGGGAAGCGATTGGGGACGATGTTGATGATTGAGGACATCAGCAGTGAGAAGCGGATGAAGTCGACTATGTCGCGATACATGGATCCGGGTCTGGCGGACAGGTTGCTCGCCGCTGGCGGCGAGATCCTCGGGGGCCAGAGCGTCGAGGCCACCGTGTTGTTCTCTGATATCCGTGCCTTCACGACCCTGACGGAGGCGCTTGGCGCGCAGGGAACAGTAGCGCTGCTCAATGAGTATTTCTCGATCATGGTCAATTGCATCTCCCAAGAAGGCGGTATGCTCGACAAGTTTATCGGTGACGCGATCATGGCGGAGTTCGGCATTCCCATTCCGCACGGTGACGATCCCGACCGCGCCATGCGCGCTGCCATCAGTATGATCACCGAGTTGAACGCGCTTAATCAACAGCGGCAAAAGCGTGGGCAGAAACCAATCCATATCGGCATCGGCCTCAACACCGACGCGATTGTTTCCGGCAACATTGGCTCGCCGAAACGAATGGATTATACGGCGATTGGCGACGGTGTGAACCTGGCGTCGCGCCTCGAGAGCGCCTGCAAGGAGTATTCCGCGCAGATACTGTGCAGCGAGAACACCTACAAAAAACTGAAGGGCTCCTATCGGGCGCGGGAAATCGATCGCGTGATCGTTAAAGGCAAGACCGAGCCGGTCGGCGTGTATGAGATCCTCGATTTTCACACCGACGAAACATTTCCCAACATGCCGGAAGCCATTAATCTTTTCCGTGGCGGCTTAAAATACTATCGAAGTGGCGAGTTCGACCGCGCGATTGCCCAGTTTCGCGAAGTGCTGGCGTTGCATCCAGGGGACAAGCTGAGCGAGACGTATGTCCAGCGCTGCGATTACCTAAAAATAAATCGGATCAATGGCGAATGGGACGGCGTGTGGGTAATGACGGGGAAGTAGGGGACAGAGGTCAGAAGTCAGAGGAGCCGACGAAGCGAACGCTCAACGCCGAAAGCGTTTGCGAGCAGGCGCCCAACGCTCAACTTCCAACTTCCAACTTCCAACTTCCAACTAAGAAAGGCAGACGTCCCGCCTTCGCCGAGGCTTCGACGCGGCAAGCAGAGGTTCGCCACGCTTCCGGCTCGGAGAGCGCTACAGCTCGGAGAGGCGAATCCATCCTTCGGCGGATTAGACAACTGAGATCAGCCGCCGTTCGCGGGATTGCGGTTTGGGTAGGGCGGGACTGGAGGGAGGTCGTAGCGTTTTGTTTTTAGCTCTTCCTGCATTTGTTGGATGGCTCTGTCGAGCTGCTGGTCTTCGCCGTGGAATTCTTTCGCCGGATCATTATCAACTACAATGTCGGGATCGACCCCATGGCTTTCGATGATCCAATCTTTGCCCTCCTTGGAGTAGAGCGCGAACTCTGGTTTGAAGAGCTGCCCGCCATCGGTCAGCGGGAGCGGGTTGCGAATACCGATGACGCCGCCCCAAGTGCGTTTTCCGATCAATTTGCCGAGTCCGAGCATTTTGAATCGGTACGGAAAGATGTCGCCATCAGAGGCCGAGAACTCGTCGATCAGCGTGACCATCGGGCCCATGAAAGACTGCGCGGGATCGGGCTGTGGCATGCCATTGCGCGCAACCTCGATCATAACGAAGGCGCGCCGGAGTCGCTCAATGACCAGCGGCGAAACAAAGCCGCCGCCATTGCCGCGAACGTCGACGATGAGCGCTTTTTTGCGAATCTGCGGGAAGTAAAGCTTCGTGAACTGGTTCAAGCCCGGCTTTCCCATGTCGGGGATGTGCAAGTAGCCAACTTCGCCGCCAGTTTTCTTGCTGACTTCATCAATATTTTTCTGCACCCAGGCCTGATAATAGAGGGGGGCTTCGTCGGCCGTGGGCACGATCGTAATGTCGCGTGAGCCGTCCTCAGACGGTTTCGAATTCACACGCAGAATGACTTGCTTGTCGGCGGTGCCGATGAGTGCGTCGTACAGGTTCGGCAATGCGGAGACAGGCGTGCCATTAATGGCCAACAAGTAATCGCCCGGTTTCACATTCAGGCCGATGGCGGTAAGCGGCGAGCGGGTATGCTTGTCCCAGTTTTCACCGGGCAAAATTCGGTCGATACGATAGGCGCGCGTGGCCGGGTCACGGGAAAATTCGGCGCCGAGCAGACCGAGCTTGATTCGGGGCGTCTCCGGCCGTTCACCGCCGCCGACATAGGCATGCCCATTATTTAATTCACCAATCAATTCGCCGATGAGATAGGTGAGATCGTTACGGTGATTCACGAATGGGAGGAGCGCGGCGTACTTGTCCCGCTGGGCCTTCCAATCGATTCCATTCATGGTGGGTGAATAGAAGAAATCGCGCATCTGGCGCCACGCCTCGAAGTAGATTTGAGTCCACTCGGCTCGTCGATCGAGCTGCATGTCGAGACCTTCGAGTTTGAGTTTATAATCTTTCCCAGTCTTCTCGTCTTTTGTCTCCAGCTTGTCTTTGGGCAGGTCGATGATGGCGTAATCCTTCTTGATTTTGACGAGCATCTTTTTGCCATCATCGGTGATTTGATAGGCATTCACATCGCCGAGCACAGTCTCTTTCCGGTCTTCCAGGCTGTAAGCGCAGAGGTGCGATTTCTTGTCCTTGCCGTCTTCCTCTTCCTCTGACTCGTCCTCGTCCTTATCATCGGCCACAGTGCGGCGAAGGTAGAAAATTCGGTCATCCACCATTCTGATGTCGCGGTAGTTGCCCGGAGTGATTTCGAGGCTAACAATGCGGTCGTGGATGCCATCGGTGTCCACTTTGACGATGACCGGTTTCTTTGGCTTGGCTTCTTTGGCGTCGCTCTTCTTATCGTGAGCAGCATCGGGTTTCTTTTCGTCGGGCTTCTTCTCCTCCGTCTCCTTATCCTTGTCTTTCTTTTTCTCCTTGCCCACTTCGTCACTACGTGGCGCGAGCGGCGATTCCGTTTCTTTGGCGAGCGTGACGACATAGATCCGCTCCATGTCGCGATAGACATTTTCGAAATCTTCTTCGCCGAAAATCGGTGTAAAATCGCGGGCTGAGGCGAGCAGAAGATACTTTCCGTCGTCGCTAAAAACGGCATTACCGGCGCCGTACCAACTGTCGGTTACAGCCACCTGCTGTTTATTTACGGTGGAGAAGAGATAAACTTTCGGAAGACCATTCTCCTCCGGTTGCGCCCATGTGATCCACTGGCTGTCAGGCGACCAATTATACGATTCAATCTCACCGTATTTATCCTGCTCGACCTGTGTCATTACCTTGGAGGCCACATCAACGTAACGCAGTCTTTGCAAACGATCGCTCCAAAGCAGCTTCTTGCTGTCAGGTGACCAGATCGCTTGATAATAATAAGTATCAGCACCGCTGGTTACCTGTTGTGGCGAGCCTTTGCCATCCTGCGCGCGGACATACAGCTCGTTCTCGCCGGTCGCGTCCGAGTTGTAAGCGATCCATTTGCCGTCTGGCGACCAGACGGCATCGCGCTCGTGCGCGTTGGAGGTTTTCGTCAAATTGCGCGCTGTGCCCTCCTTCGCTGGGACGGAAAAAAGATCCCCGCGCGCGACCGCGATGACCCGTTGGCCATCGGGCGCCGAACTCACCGATTCAAGGTGTTTCGATGCGTCTACCAGTGCGGAACGCCCGGAGACGAAGTCTTCTTTAATTTCAATCGGCACCACCGCCGCCTGTCCACTGCCCAGATCGTAGCGCCAAATATAGCCTGCTTGTTCGAAGACAATCGAGTCCTTGCCGATGGCTGGAAACTTGATGTCGAAATCCTTGAAGGTAGTGAGCTGCTTTGCCTCCTTGTTCGTTAGGTCGATCGAGAAAAGATTCATCCGCCCGTCTCGGTCCGAGGTAAAATAGATGTGGTTATCGGGTCCCCACATCGGGCAAATGTCCTGCGCGGGATTGGTTGTTAGGTTCTCTGTCGTGCCGGTCTTAAAATCGTAGATCCAAATATCGTCCGCCATGCCGCCGCGGTAATGCTTCCAGGTACGGAACTCCCGGAAGACGCGGTTGAAGGCCATTTTCGAATCATCGGGCGAGAACGAGACGAATCCTCCGCGCGGCACAGGCAACTGTTGGGGCAGTTCTGCGTCCATGCCCACGGTAAAAAGCTGGCCGATGAAATCGTTGAATGATTTCATGCGGGAGCGGAAAACAACGAGTGGCTTCGTGTTTTCCCAAGTCATGACAATGTTGTTTGGGCCCATCCGGTCCGAGATATCGTCGCGACCCAGCGTCGCCGTAGTCGTTAGGCGCTTGGGAGCCCCGCCTTCGGCTGGCATCACGTAGATTTCGGTGTTGCCGTCGTATTGAGAAGTAAACGCGAGCTGCCTGCCGTCAGCGGAGAAGCGCGGAAATGAGCTGTAGCCGGGGCCACTAGTTAGCCGGCGCGCAATGCCGCCTTCTTTGCCGATCGTGTAAAGTTCACCTGCATAGCAGAAGACAATTTGCTGGCCGTTGGTCGTTGGGAAACGCAGCAGGCGCGTTGTAGCCGGCAAATTCTGAGCAAGCGCGATGCTGACCGGCAGTAGACCGCTTGTTGCTGCAAATAGGAAAAGGAAGAATCGAGAGAAGATACGCATAGTTATCAAGAACGGCACCAAGCTGCGGTTGAATGGAAAGGATGCAACTGAATCAGAGGTCAGAGGTCAGAGGTCAGCAATCTCAGCCGACTTTGCGCCAGATGACGTCTTCGTTGTTCCGGCGATCGATCAGGGCGTCGATTTTGCCGTGATCGTTGCGACGGAAGAGAATTCGGCCTTCGACGCCTTTGCGGAAGAAGAGTTCCGATGTTTCCGGGAACAGTTGTTCCTTCTTATTCAATTGTTCCTTTTTGCCTTTTCGTTCGACGAATAAATTGTTGCCCTCTGCCAAGACTGTTCTGGTCTGGCCGGGCGCAAGTTCGTACGTGCCGATGTAATCGGCGAATTTTTTTGGATCGGCGTTGCCGGTCGCGGGATCCTCGTAATAACGATGCGCCTGACTCGCGATAATTTGCCATTCACCATTGCGCCGGAGCCAGGTGTCGGTGACGTGATAACGCGCGGAAAGATTCTGGCCAAAGATTGTTTCGGTCTCGTTCAGGTCGTAACTCAGGATCGCGGTATCACCGGAGATGCGGCTTTTTGGATTCACTATCTTGATCGTGCCCGAATATCCTTCCGGCAATGGAGTGATGTCGGCGATCAGCGCCGCTTTGTCGAGAGTCCGGCCCTTTTCATCGGAATAAATGGCGTCCTTCGCAAAGTACTTTTCCCAAGGCTCCTTGTTTCCAGGCACGACTGCATCGCAAAGCTCCTGGGTGCGGCGAACCAGTTCGTCTTGTGCGATGGCATCATCGGCGGCGGTAGCGACAATGCCTGCGACGTTGACTGAGAAAAGAATTACGCTGCCGAGTAACGCGGCAGCGAGTGAAAGACAATTCATGTTTTCAAAGTTGATGTCCGGACTTGAGACGCAAGAAGACACGAAAGCTGAAAAGCGGAAAGCTGCCACCGGAGGAAACGAGAGCTCGTCACTTTTTTGAAATCACGACCACGTATGCAGCTTTCGGGATCGCGAACCCATCTCCTTTGGCGTACGGGCGGACTCTATCTTCGATGGCTGATTGAATGGCGTCGATTTTCTCGGGCGTCTGGCGCGCGAGTAATCCGGCGGTACGCACACCGGCGTTGCGTTCGGCGTCGAAAATAAAGCGGGCCGTGGGAACGTTCCATTCGATGGTGTGAAGTTTGAAAACCATCGACGCGCCGTTGAAGCCAGCGCGCTCCAGCGCTTGTCGAAATTCTTCCCGGCCGACATACAAATAATGAGGCGGGCCGGTTGGAAAAGCGACATTCAGATCGGCGTGCGCCTGGATCGCGTCCTCCAGGATTTTCGCGTACGGATTCTCCCCCGGTTGCGCCCAAACCGTGAAGGCGAATTTTCCGCCGGGTTTAAGAACGCGGAACGCCTCACCACACGCGCGCTCCGGGTCGGCTAGATGCAACAGAGCGAAATTGGCCACGACGCGATCGTAGCTGGCATCGGCAAACGGGAGATGTTGGGCGTCGCCTTCGCGGAATTCGATCTGTGGAAGCACTTTCTTCGCAATCGCGACCATCTCTGCCGAAAAATCGAGACCGCTCGGCACGGCGCCGCGCCTGGCGGCAGCGGCAGAGACGTAGCCAGGTCCGCAGCCGACGTCCAGCACGGACATTCCCGCGGAAACTTCCGCCGTGTCGAGGAGGGGCAGAATAAATTGCCGCGTCGAGCTCGACCAAACAGAGTCGTATTTATTCGCGACCCGCTCCCAGCCTTCATGTTCAAATTGGGTGAAGGAGTCCATGGTAAGCGAGCTTACTACGATTCGGGGTCCAGATTGTGGATTTTCGAATTGCGAAAGAAAGAAAACCTCAAACACTCAACATCGAACGTCAGCCAAGCCGTGAGGAGCGTCTTTGCGTAACACAAACGCGGCGACAATACCGACGCAAACGAAACCGATAATCTGGGTAAACATGTAGGCGGCAGTGTATTTCGCCGGAAAGCCGTACCAGTTCCAATAGGAGACGTTCGTCGCGATGGCCGCGAGAATTCCAGCGACGGTGATGAAGCCGACGCGAGCGCCGAAAGTGCCAAGGCGTGTCTGCGACAGGAGGAAGACGGCGAGGATGGCTTCCAGAAGCTCGGTCGCGAATTCGATGCCCAACCATCGACCAATCGTGAGCGCGCGGCCGGGCGGATGGTACATGAGGATGCCGGAAGGATTTATCGCGTAGCTTTCTCCCAAATGTCGCATCGCTTCGCTGCGTTGTTGCCGGGTTGCGTTCGGTCCCAGGCCAAATCCGGGAAAAAGGCAAAGGCCAGGCTTATCGCCAATGCTGTTTTTCATGGCCGCGAGCACGGCTGGTTCATTGGGAATTTCACGGATCCCAGCTTCGCCAAGCGGCAATGCCATATGGGCAATTGATGTCCAAATAAACATTGCGACGCCACCAAGAACACCGGCGAAAAAGTATCGCTTCGTCATAAAATGCCTTCCGGATGGTGATTATGAGCAAAGGCAATTGAGAGGAGAAGGGCGAAATGTGGAAGAGGTCAGACATCAGATCTTCGCCACGGTTCCGGCTCGGAGGCCGCGACAGCTCAGAGAGGCGAAATCCTGCGTGCTCCTTCGCCAGGGCACGACATGACAAGTCGGCGGATCAGAGGTCAGTTGGCACGCGGAGCGCTGAAACAAGCATCAACTTTCGAGCCTTATGTTAGAGATCGGAAACTGAAAATGCGGCTGGAAGTTATCTAGGTAATCAAATACTTTTTGCGCAATTCTCGTTTCATGGATTCCTCGCCCGCTGCCTCGTCGCCCGATCGTTTGACTCCCGATTCTCTTTTCCAAAGCGCATTCGAGTTTGCCGCCATTGGCATGGCGCTGGTCTCCCCGGAGGGCAAGTGGCTTCGCGTCAACCGTTCTATTTGTGAGATAACCGGGTACAGCGAAGCGGAACTACTGAAAAGGACGTTTCAGGACATAACTCATCCAGACGACCTGGATGCGGACCTGGCCAATGTGGAGAAAATGTTGGAAGGCACGATCGATAATTACCAGATGGAGAAGCGTTATTTCCACAAGAATGGCTCGATTGTTTGGGTGTTGTTGAGCGTGTCGCTGGTGCGCAGCAAGTCAGGTGAGCCGCTATTGTTTATCTCGCAAATACAAGACATCACCCGCCAGAAAGCGAGTGAGCAACAGTTGGTGCAAGCAGCGGCCGAGATTAAACGGTTACAAGAAGGCCTCTTAAAAGTGTGCACGTGGACCAAACGGATCCAGGTCGACGGCCAGTGGCTTCCGATGGACGAATTTCTGACCAAACATCTGCACCTAAAACTTACGCCCGGAATGTCAGTGCAAGGCGGCCGGATGTTTGATGGGAGATAGGGTTCGAAGCAAAAGCTGAAAAGCTGAGAGTTCCACAACCGGGTTTTTAAGTGCCAGTTTGGTATCTCAAAAGCTCAAAGAGTGATGTTGCATGAGGTTTACGGGCGTACGTTAGCATCATGTTTAGGTTAAATTGGCCAACTGATTTCCTTGGACACGCGCGACATTAACTTAATCGACCTTAGGCTCCCAATGATCGACTAGTTGTTCGGTGGGAAGAACTAGATTTGATGTATTCAGTTGAAGCTGATAAATCTAAGCGTCTCGTCGTGATCAGCGCTGTCGGCCACGTCACTCGGGAAGAGGTAGAAGCGGCAGCTCTGAGAGTCAGCGAGTTGATAAAAAATTTTGCACCGGGATTCCGGGTCTTGACCGATTTTCGATGGTTGCAGTCGATGGACTCCGCCGCGGCCAGTCATATTGCCGAGATCATGGATGCGGTCGCCGAAAAACGGGCATCTTTGGTGGTCAGGGTGGTGCCGGATCCGCGCAAAGACATTGGTCTCAATATTCTCTCGCAGTTTCATTATGGTCGTGAAATTCGGATCGTCACGTTTGAGACGCTGGCCGATGCGCTGCAGAGCTTCGTGGAAGAAAGTGACGAGTGAACAGTGAATAGCGAATTGTGATAACGACAGCTTACGTTAAAACGTTGAACCGTTGAGTTGACGTTGACTCTCAATGTCCCGATGGGTCGCCGCGAGCGGCAATGCAGGTTTCCAACCGCTTGGCGAAATGCCGTATTCAATGCCCCAACGTTCAAGGACGAATGCAGAGGTCAGACGGTGAATTATGTCTTAAAAAACTGGTATTGTCTTCGCGCTCTGGCACGATGAGCGCTACGAAGATATCTGTGAAGGCTGGCCGTTACTCCGCATTGTTTCTGGCGAGCTGCATTCCGGCGGCGGTTTTCCTTGTCCCAGGAGAGGTGAACGCTGTATCTGATACGTCGCAAAAGGAAGCTCGTGTCACCCGGATAATTCGTGATGTTAAACTCCTCCCATCGAAATCGACGGCGCGACCCGCGGCGGTCAACGACGAGGTGAACGAAGGCACGGGTGTGCGCACCGGAGATGAGTCACGCTCGGAACTTACTTTCGTCGATCTGACGATCACGCGCCTGGGCGCGAACTCAATTTTCAGTTTCAATAAAGCGGGTCGCAATGTCGAATTGGGCGATGGCTCGATGTTGTTGCGCGTGCCGAAGGATTCTGGCGGCGCCCGTATCGGCACGAGTGCCGTGACCGTTGGGATTACGGGTACCACGGTGATCCTGGAATCCACTCGGGCAGGTCGTAACAAATTGATCGTTCTTGAAGGAGGGGCGCGCGTGCGTTTGAATAAGCATTCCGCAGAACCCGTTTATGTTCGCGGCGGACAAATGGAAGACGTGCCGGCCGGAGCGACTACACTTCCCCAGCCGGTTGAAGTCGATCTGGATCAAATCATGAAAAAGCATCCGTTAATCACGGATTTTCCACCGCTGCCGAGTCGGGACTTAATTTACGCGACGCAAGCTCAGCAGAGTCCGCGCGTTTATCAGGGGCAGCCGGCGGGCGGTGGACTGCCGGGGCCGGTTTCCGTTTTTGTGCCAATCCTGGGAAACGTTGTCGGATCAGGCCCTGTCCGATCACACCCGGGACGGTCGCGCACTACCCAACCAACGGGTACGCAGCGAACAACCGACGGCGAAAATACTTCCGAGTCGGCGCCATCCAAAACTAACAAAACCGGCGCAACCGGGGCCCAGGCTAACGCCTACTACGCCAAACCGTCGCCGACTCCATCCCGGCGTAAAGAGCCTCATAAGTAATAACCAGAAGTCGGAGGCGTGGGGAAGTTGAGAAGTCGAGAGGTTGGGGACGAGAAAACTGATCCGCTTTCACTGATTTCCGGCCAGGTTGCGACTTTGGCGTGACGAGATGGCGCGACAGGGACAGCGGGAGCAGGGGAGTGTTACGCCTCAGGTCTTAATGGTTGACCAAATGCAGGGCGGGCAAGCTAAACAATGGAAGAAAACAAAATGTGCCGAGTGACGAATAATGGGTGATGAGTTACACTGGAGTCGGGATGTTTGAGACTATCATCGGATGTCTTAAGTGGGGCGCGGTCGGTTTCGTGGTGGCTTACTTTTTAATGAAGCTTTACGAGGCCAGTCATCGTCATGACGACATTCCCAAGCCCGATTTTAAGATCCGGCAATCGAAGCGCGCGGCCATAGTGCTGTCCGCGTTCGCCGCCATGCTTTCGGCGCTAGTGTGGCTGTTGGTGCAGAAGCTCGACTAATAACCTGAACCGCTGAGCCGTCTTCACAGTTACGGCGCGACAGGAAAGCTCAAAGGCGCAAACGGAAGGGGACCTCGCCAGGTTTGCGGCAGACACTTTCCGACGAACGCAACACTGTTAAATTAGCCAGGGATGCAATGGTGCTGGCTCGTTTCGTTCGCGATCTGTGCTCTTCTCCCCACCTCGGTTTTGGCCGAAGCGGCCGTGGAGGGGCGAGTGGAGCTGCCGAAATCGCACTCCGCGCCGGTCGTGGTCCAACGCTACGAGATTATAACCAAAGGTGGCGTTCTCTCTACCAGTCCGCCCGTGGCAGTCGTTTATCTCGATGGCCCCTTTTCCAAACCGAAATCGCTGCCAACCAAGCAGGTCGCACAAAAAGATTTGGCTTTTCTTCCATCGCTCCTGCCGGTGCAGGCGGGCACAAAAGTAGAATTCCCAAACCTGGACGACACATATCACAGCATTTTTTCGTACTCGCCGGCAAAACGGTTCGATCTTGGACGTTATCGTCCGGAAGAAAAGCCGATCCCGTCAGAGGTTTTTGACCGGCCCGGGCTAGTCACGCTTCGCTGTGACATTCACGAGCACATGCGGGGACTTATCCTCGTTCTCAGCACTCCGTATTTTGTGGTGACGGATGCGGAAGGCCAATTTCGATTGAGCGGTCTTCCGTCGGGTCCGCATACGCTCAAGGCGTGGATCGATAGCAAAACCACACGCGAGCATCCTGTAGAACTGAAGGGCGGCGGCACGTTGCACGTCGATTTCCCTTAATGTCGTCGACTGCGCTAAACCAGCGGGGCGTGGCAAGCTTTCGCACGAAATTGCTCGCAGCGATAATGCTGGTGGTTTCAGCGCTGGCCGCCCTCGGACTTTACTTTACGGAACGCAAAGTCATGGGGGATGCGGAGCGCGATTTGCGCCTGGACTTTCAAGCCGAACTTTCGTCGCTGCACAAAGTCCAGGAACTGCGTCACGCCGCGCTGGCGGAACGGTGCAGCGCGCTCGTTTCGAAACCACGAATCCACGCGGCGCTGGAAGACAACGCGCTCGACTTGTTATACCCGAGCGCGAAAGATGAATTGCGCGATCTGATGGAGGAAGAGGAGCCTGCATCGAAGCAAGCCGCCAGCTCGCTTCATGCAAGATTCTATCGCTTCCTGGATGGCGCCGGCGGCGTTCTCTCACCGCCGCATCCGAAAGATGTCGGAGTGCTGAGCGCGCGGGCGGAAGCGCAACTGGTTTTAACGAAATTACCCGAGACGCAACAAATCGGCTATCTCTCGGAGCAAGCCGATCCTGCAGGCGAGACCGTTGATGAGGTAATGGCCGTACCGATCTTTTCCACCGAGACCGGCAACGTCATCTCCGCGCTTGTCGTCGGATTCAAAGCCTTCGAGCTTGCTGGCAAGCGTGCGGACGCGGAAATGAGAAGCGGCATTTGGGTAAATCGCCGACTGCACTTGCCATCGCTTCCGCCATCAACTCAGGCAGCCCTCAGTAGCGAAATCGCGAATGCTGTTGCGAGGTTCGATCGTCCGCAAAGCAACTTTACTGTCACAGTGAACGGTGCGCTGCATCTTTTGTTTTATAAGCGACTCAATCCGGACTCGCTCTTTTCCCCCGCGTACGAAATTTGCCTTTATCCGCTGGCCAGTTCAATCGCCCGGCAGCATCGGCTGCGCTGGCAAGTTGGTGGTGCGGGCGCATTGCTCCTGCTCGTCGGCTTCGTCGCTAGCCATATTGTGGCAGCCCGCTTCGCCGTGCCAGTTGAGCAGCTGGCGGTGGATTCGGAAAAGAACCGGGCGCAACGAAAGCGCGCAGAAGCCGCGCTCGCCTCAACCAGTGAAGAATTGAAAAGATCGGCTCGATATTCCGCCGATGCCTCACATCAGTTGAAGAGTCCAGTCACGGTTCTTCGCGCTGGCCTCGAAACATTGCTCGCACGCGAAGATTTCACACCCGAGGTCTACGACGAACTTTCTGCCCTTCTTCACCAGACCTACCGATTAACTGGCGTGATCGATGATTTGCTTCTCCTGTCGCGGATGGACGCCGGTCACCTCCAGATCGGGTGCGAGCCGGTGAATCTCAGTCACCTCGTGGAGGAATGGCTCGATGATCTGGGCGCGCTTCCTGATTCGCTCGCTGTGAAAATCGAGAAGGAATTTCCAGCCGAATTATATGTCGCCGGCGAAAAACGATACACTTCCCTTATTGTACAAAATCTGTTGGAAAACGCGCGAAAGTACAACCGACCAGGAGGCCGCATTCGGGTGGTGGCACGCAAAGAAAACAATTGGGTTGTCCTAACCATCGGCAATACGGGGCGGTCGATCGCGCCCAGGGCGCAGGAGCACATTTTTGAGCGCTTCTCGGCCGGAGCGAATGTTTCTGGCCATGGGCTCGGTTTGAATCTGGCGCTCGAACTGGCGCGTTTGCATCAGGGCCACCTGCGGTTATTGCGCTCCGGTGAAGATTGGACGGAATTCGAAGCGCGCTTGCCTGCCGCGCCACCAGGGTCGGATGGCGTTGTAAAATCTGCATGAAGGTACTTCGAGTGCTCAGCCTCTGCGCTGTGGCTTGCACCGCCTACGCGGCTGAGCCCGACGATTTTCTCGATCGACTCGACGACGCGCTGAAGTTGACAGCGTTTAATGATACGCTTCGCGCCCGCCTAAGCGGCACCATCGATTTCGAAGTTTATCACTTCGAACAGCCTGCACCCGGTTTCATCGATTCGACCGGTGATAATCTTGTCAACCCGCGGCTGACAATTTTTGTCGATGCCCAGGTGGGTCCGATGATTTATCTTTTTGTTCAATCGCGATTGGATCGCGGATTTGATCCCAGCGACCGCGGTGCAAACATCCGACTTGACGAATATGCGCTCCGCGTAACGCCGTGGGACGACAGCCGTCTCAACATTCAGATCGGCAAGTTCGCCACCGTCATCGGCAATTGGGTGCCCCGGCATTTGTCGTGGGAGAATCCTTTCGTGACCGCACCGCTGGTCTACGAAAACGTTACCCCCGTGAGCGACAAAAGCGCTCCCACTTCGCCGCGGGATTTCCTAACTGGATTTCATAGCGAAAAGTATGAATTCAATTCCGTGATCTGGGGGCCCAATTATGCAAGCGGATTCGCGGTCTCGGGCCGACTTGGTCAGTTTGATTATGCCGCGGAAATGAAAAATTCCTCGCTTTCCTCGCGTCCCGCATCATGGAATGTCACCGCGGATGGTTTCAGTCATCCAAGCTTTAATGGGCGGCTCGGATTCCGGCCGAATGAAGCATGGAATTTTGGTTTATCCGCAGGCGATGGGGCCTATTTTCGACCTGAAGCTGCACCCACCTTGCCGCGCGGGCGCGGAATTGGCGATTATCGAGAGCTCGTTCTCGGACAGGATGCCAGCTTCGCCTGGCATCATCTGCAATTGTGGGCGGAATTTTACGAAGCGCGTTTCGAAGTTCCGCGCGTGGGCGATGCGGACACATTCGCTTACTATTTTGAGGCAAAATACAAATTCACACCTCAGTTTTTCGGGGCGCTACGCTGGAACCAAGAATTGTTTAACAGCGTGAATAACGGCGCGCGTGGTCACACCCAGTGGAGTCCGGATCTCGGGCGGATCGACCTGGCGGCAGGATATCGCTTCACTCCGCATATTCAGCTGAAGTTGCAATATAGCTTTCAGCAGGAAACGACCGGCCCGCGCGATGACAATCACACCGTTGCCGCGCAATTCACCGTGCGCTTCTAAATTCTGATGTTCCGGCAGTATTATGCGTATTCTTGTGGTCGACGATGACGTTCGGTTGGCGCGCCAAATTGCTTCGGCGCTGACTGAGGCCGCTCATGATCCGCTTGTAATTCACGACGGCGAAGCAGCCTTGGACGAAGCAGCGGGAGCGTCTTTCGATTTGATCGTGCTCGATCTCGGCCTGCCGCACATGGACGGTTTCGAAGTATTGCGCCGGCTCCGTTCGCGACACGTCAGCAGCCGTGTTCTGATCCTGACCGCCCGCGGGCAGGTCAATGATCGTGTCACTGGATTGCAGCTCGGCGCAGACGATTATTTGGCGAAACCATTTGCCATGCAGGAATTGGTCGCACGCGTGCGCGCTCTCGGTCGGCGTTATCCGGAAGAACCGACGCTTACCTTACAAGTCGGCGATCTAATGCTTGAGCTGGCGAGTCACGAGGTATTTCGCGGCCAGCGACAGATCGATTTGTCCACGCGTGAGCTGACGTTGCTCAAGGTTCTTATGCGTGAACCGGGCCGCGTTTTCACGCGGACGGAATTGTGCGAGCGGGTCTGGGAGCACCCACACGAATACGACACGAAGCTGGTCGAGGTGTTCATCGGACGGTTGCGAAAAAAAATCGATGTGCCGCCCCTAATCCAGACCGTGCGCCACGTTGGCTACACGATTCGTGAACCAACATGAACAGGGTGCGCCGTGAATTCGTGGTCGGAGCCAACGGTCAGACCGTAGAAACTCGGGCTTTTTCACGCGGTCCGAACGGTCCGCAAAAGTAACAACGGCGTTACCTTTCCAGTGCGGCGCGCGGTGGATCGGGCTGCGATCCTATGGGCATGAAACTGTCGAGCTCGACCGACAATGGCATTGTTGGCCGCTTCGACATCAACCCCAAAACAATAACAAACATAAACTCAACCATGACGACAATCTTATGAAATCAAACAACGACACCATCATAAACCGTACGCAACCGCGCAGCCTTCCACGAAGATCGTTTCTTCGTAGCATTGGACTAGGCGCCGCCCTTTTGGGGCCCGGCGCTGCCTTCATCGCTACATCGAGAAAAGCCCGTGCCGATGAGGGTGAGATCAAGTCCGGAGACGCGGACATCCTGCGATTCCTCGCCGCCGCCGAGATTATTGAAACAGATCTTTGGCAGCAATACACCGAACTTGGCGGAGTCGACGCCCCGTCTTCCAGCTACGTAGGTGCCCTTGAAATCCTCGATGGAGACCAGCCACAGTATATCTCCGATAATACGGACGATGAGCAGAGCCACGTTAATTTCCTCAATGCATACCTCCACTCTAAGGGCGAAAAAGGCGTTAATTTGGATGCATTTCGCACCTTGCCGGGCAGCACGGCGACGGGCTCCAGCGGAAAGCCCCGCCTGACAAATCTCACCCAGCTCACAGTGGATACCAGTTGGTGGACCCGTTACCGCAGCACGACCAATCCCGATCTCGGTGCAACCTTCCCGAACGCAGTTCCGAGTCTGGCTACGGGTCTCCACACCGCGATTCCTCGAAACAACAGCGACCTGGGTAGTAACGACCCAAATAATCCGAGCGATCACATCAAGGCGATAGCCTTCACGGCCGGATTTCACTTTGCTTTTATCGAGCAGGGCGGCACCAGCCTGTATGCGAGGATGGCGCAAAAAGCCACCAGCCTGGAAGTCCTTCAGATCATACTCAGCATCGGCGGGTCGGAGGTCATGCACTTCCAGACCTGGCAGGACAAAGCAGGCAATGCCACTCCATTGACCAATCATGACCCTATCAATAATTCAACGGTCGCATTTGTGGACCTGCACACAGGCCAGCCGGAGAATTTGCAGGCCAACTTGATCATGCCCGAGCCGTGCGACTTCATCAGCAAAAGCCTTCCGGCCTGTTCAATCATTCGGCCAACCGGTGCGGCACACGTAAGCGCAATGGGTGCTGTAGATGCCTTCATGAAAGATGGCTTGTTCAGGGGCCAATCGCAGGCGTTCTTCAAGCTGCTGAACTCTCTGGCGCACGCGGCCGACGCAGCGCAGCGGGAAAGCAACGGCGACTGAGCGACAAGCTGAATCGCGAATCGTGAATCGTGGGAATCGGGGAATCCAACCTAGGACCCGGCACTTGAAACAAAGTGCTGGGTCTCTACGGAAGCCTCCACAGTAAGCTGACGCCTTTAAAGCTTAAGCCTTAAAATCTAAAACTTTTTGATTTAGACAAAAAGGCGGATCGGCGGCGTCTGTCAATTGGATGAGCGCCTCAACGTCGCCACCGGAGCGGATCACGGAGATCCTCCGGGAAATCATCGCTTTGTCCGGAAATAGGAGATCAGAGGATCCGCCTTCGCCTAACTGCGGTGGGGCCGCAAGCAGAGAGCAGCAATCAAAAGCCAGAAGAGCTGATAGCGACGAAGCGAAACCTGAATCCGAAGCGGTAATTCGCGCATCTTACCGATGACGCAGCGATGCGTGGTGATCCCAAAACCGGGACATCAAATTCCCGTAAGCGAACAAGTATGTCCCATAGCTGACGATTTATCATTTCTACAAATAGCTAATGTTCTGGCACTTATGTATTGAAGCTGTGCCTTGCTTTGCCTGGCATATCACTTGCAATGCCCACAGTCTAGAGGTGAAAAATTCTGGTCTGTGGTCTCAAGCCCCTCGAAATTTTCGCGGTCGCGCAACGTTCGCCCAGCAGCTCAACCCTAAATTCACACCGCTATGTTTGAATCCTTCATTCAAGATGTTCGGGTCGGTCTCCGTATTCTGATCAAAGAGAAATCGTTTTGTTTTCTCGCCGTGCTTGTGCTCGCGCTCGGGATTTGTGGCGCGACGACACAGTTTACGATCGTCAATGCATTCGTCCTCCGCGGGTTCTCATTTCCGCATCCAGAGCAGTTGATGAGTGTCGGCTTGATCGATCCAAAGGCTACACCCCAAAACAATAACTTTGGCGCGGGCAACATTCCCTCGGCCCAGGATTACGAGGATCTCCGGGCGGCCCAACGATCTTTTTCTATTATGGCCGCCTACCTCAATGGCTCCACCATCAATGTGACTTATCGAAATAATCCACAACGTTACACTGGCGGGTATGTGACAGAGGATTTTTTCAGGATCGTCGGCGTATCGCCCATCCTTGGCCGGGACTTCACGGTCGACGACAACAAGCCAGGCGCGGAAAAGGTAACGGTTCTTGGTTATGAAATCTGGCAGCGCGATTTTGGAGCCGATCCGAAGATTGTGGGCCAGGCGGTGAGGATCAACGGACGTGCTGCCACCGTAATCGGAGTAATGCCGAAAAATTTTAAGTTCCCGATCTCCGAACAGCTGTGGGTTCCCTACTATAACGAATTTCCGCTAAAACCACGCGGGGATCTTGAAGGCGACCGGGTTGGGCCAGCGATTATGGGTCGTCTAAAGCCAGGTGTCAGTCTGGATCAGGTGAACGCCGAATTTGCCGGTTTAGCCAAGCGCATGGCAGCGGATAATCCGAAAAACCAATGGCCACGACACCGACGATCGTGCGCCACGGCAGCGGCTGAGCCGGATTGAAGAGCCTAATCCGGCGACCAAGTGGGCTCTCCTGACCAAAGTATTTTCGAGCGAAGCTCGCGTTTACGATCGCCACCGGCTGTTGGTCATCGGTATCGTTTATCGTGAAATCGCGACCCTCAAGAATTTTCAAACCAAGAGTGGTGAAATAGTTATCGGACACAGCTTCGGAATTGCCTTGCGGGCGATCGCGATCCGTCACGTAGGTTTGTCCATCCACTTCGTACTGGCCGAAGTTAGCGAAGGTCATGCGAAAACGATCGGACATCGCCGCACCTTCAAAAGCCGGGTCGGCCCTAAGCGCGCGGACCACGCGGATAAAAAACTGCCGCCGGGCCTCCGGTGTCGGATAATCGCCTTCGAACAAACCCATCCGCGCGCTGTAGACGCCGCTTTCGTCATAGCCATAATCGAGTGTGACCTGATTTCTGATTGATTTGATCTGCATGGTCGTTGCAATTAAAAGTGCGGCCGTTAAGGCAATCTGGCTGACCACAAGAACCCGTGTAATCACATTAACCAGTCGACTGCTGTTGCCGCGACCGCCTTCTTTCATCATCTCGGCTGCGTTACCCCTGGCACTGACTATTGCCGGAATGAGTCCGGAAGCGACTGTGGCCAGTAACGTAATCAGGACCGTGAATACAAAAACCGGAGCGTCAATCGTAAATGAGACCCAGTATGGCAGCGGAAACGGCAGTGCGTTTGTCGCGCGAATGAGAAAATCGAGCGCCCAGCGCGCCATGACCACACCGGCAACCACTCCTGAACA
>Ga0207130_1021_pt2 | contig 40887 bp, 40 predicted proteins | sample Alteio_BWMinHeat_16_FD_153545 | JGI IMG/M metagenome (GOLD analysis project Ga0207130, IMG submission 153545) | Enriched cells from forest soil in Barre Woods Harvard Forest LTER site, Petersham, Massachusetts, United States -... | ecosystem: Environmental > Terrestrial > Soil > Temperate forest >... | reverse complement strand
AGATTCTAGTCTGGGCAGAGCGGGCGACAAGCATCCTCTCGCGCCACCCTAAACCGAGTCCTAGTGAACTCCAAATTGCAAGCGCCAGCCATTCGTACCTGCTGAAGTGACCTGGGATTCCTGGAAAAACCTTCATTAGTATCATCAGCAGAGCAACCAGGACTCCGATGGCCGCCACGAAACGCCTGCCGGGTGCCGGGCCCATCCGGTAGTAGGCGGCGCACGCCGCCAGCCAGCCAGCGGCGGAAGCGACCGAGCCGACCTCCGTAATGGGCACGAGGATGGCGTCGCCCAGAAACATGCACGCTGCCGTGGCGAGTCCGACGCAAGTCACCGCGACCGATGGAGTCTGATTTCGCGGATGCACGGTACCCACGCGGGCGTCCACCAGGCGCCGACGGCCCATGGCGAACAGCAGCCGGCTGGCCGCGAGCAGATTTCCATTGAATACCTTGAACAGAGAAAGCAGCGCCGCGGCCAGAATCACGCTCACAATCCAACGTGAGCCGACGGCGCGCTCAAATGCGACCGCAGTCATGAATTTCTGGTTGGTGAGTTCTTTCCACGGAGCGGCGTAACTAGTTGCGGCGATCACGATCGTGTAGAAAAGGATTCCCACGATGATCGCCATCCAGATTGCCGTGAGGAATCCGCCAGTGCGGAACTCGGGACTAGCTTCCTCAGCCGCCTTGGCGACCGACTCGTAGCCGGTCATGAAATAGGGCACGATTTGCAGGACCAGCAGCACGGAAACAAATCCACTGTGAGTGAATAGAGGCGGGAAATTTCGGGGCGAGCCTTTGCTGACTCCGAAGGTGACAAATACAACGAACAGCGCCAGCGTGCCAAAGGCCGTCCAATTCTGGAAGGTGGCGCTGAGCCGGACGCCGCGATAATTCAGAACGGTGAGAAGCGCGGTCAATCCGATCCCAATGATTACGTGGGGCAAATAGATTGGACGGCCTGCAATCCGGTAGAGCTCCATCGAGTCGAGCGGAGGAAAAATGTAGCCCGCGATTCTTCCCACGGCCACTGCTTCCCAAGGGCAGACGATGAAATACGAGAGAATCATCATCCATCCTGTCGCGAAGCTGACTGACCTGGGAAAGACTTTCGCGGTGTAGGCGACTTCGCCCCCAGCGTCCGGCATGGCCATCACCAACTGGCCGTAGACGTAACCGATGGGGAGCAGCAGAGCGCCACCGATGGCGAAGCCGAGGATTGCGCCCAGAACTCCTCCCCGCAGCAGCCAGTCGTCCATGACGACCAGCCATCCGACGCCCACCATGGTTCCCCAGCCCAGGGTGAAGTAGTCGACCACGCGGAGTTTGCGAGCGAGATTGGTCACGCGCGCTTAAGCGTCATCATTTTGTTCTCGAGCATTTTCAGTTAGAACAAGCAAAGCAATTCAAACAACAGGTTCGCCGCCAAAAGAGAAGTGATCTCTCCGTTGTCATAAGGAGGCGAAACTTCTACCAAGTCGCACCCCACCAGCTTCAGACCCTTCAGACAGCGCACCAGTTCGAGAATCTGTGCACTGGACAGGCCGCCCACTTGCGGCGTACCCGTGCCCGGTGCGAACGCAGGATCAACAACATCAATATCGAGAGTGAGGTACACCGGCCGACTGCGAAGTTTCTTCAAGTGCCGTTTGACCAACTCGACTCCGCCCTGATGAAATTCCTCTGAAGTCACGATCTGAATGTGATGCTTGTGAGCGAACTCGAAGTCGCCATCCGAGTACACCTGGCCACGCAGGCCGACCTGCAACGCGTGGCCTTCTTCGATCAGTCCTTCCTCGACCGCATATTTCACGGGCGTGCCGTGGGAGTGTGGGCTGCCGAAATAGCCGCTCCAAGTGTCGCCGTGCGCGTCCAACTGGACGAACGCGACAGGACCGAACTGCTTATGGATGGCGCGCAAAATAGGCAGCAGAATGGAGTGATCACCGCCTACGCACAGCGGGCGCGCACCGGCTCGGAGCACCTCACCCAGTTGTTCCGCAATGCGACGGTAAGTGTCTTCTATAGAGAGTGGGTTGATGGAGAGATCGCCAAAATCAGCGATCCGCCACTGCTCGAACGGATTGACCTTTAGCACCGGATTCCACGGCCGGATCATGGCCGACTGAACGCGAATGTTGCGGGGTCCGAAGCGGGGGCCAGGGCGGTATGTAGTGCCCCCGTCGAACGGAACTCCGATGAGGGCAATGTCTAGTTCCTCCGCTCTTGGAATATGCGGAAGCCGCATGAACGTGGGCACACCCGAGAAGCGTGGATACACCAGAGCGTCCACCGGCCGAGGATGCGGTTTTGCACTCTTCTTGGGTTTCATGAGGTGGCGCGAATTATAAAGCATCGCAACCGGCGCGCGATTCGCTGAATCCCCACCGGCCGAAATGAACCCTTCGGTATGCTATGGTTTACCGTTCTACTATCACGAGAAGAGGCAGCTCTATGCCCCGATACGAATATCGTCCTCTAAACCCAATCCCGGCGGCAGAGAAAACATTCCTGGGGTGGATTGAGCAACTCGACCAGTCCTTCGCAGGCCGTGACATTGACAAGCGCAGCGACGTAGTCCGCGAAACTCTGCACCAACTTTATCTCGGACGCCCTTATGCCACCCCCGCTCCGGCGGCTTCGCTCGCCGAACAGGCGCTGGTCCATTCCTTTGATCCGCGCAATGCCACCCTCGAACCGGAGTACTACGGCGATGTCGACGCCGCGAAATATGCCGAGCGCAAACCGCTGATCTGGTTCTGGATGATGTATGACCGCTCTCCCGTCGGCCTGAATCACTGGCTGGGATTCCGGGTGCGCGGCATGCTTGCCCGCCACGTATTCAAACACTGTGGCAAGAATGTGAAGATCTTTCACGGTGTCGAGGTCTCATTCGGCTACAACCTGACGGTCGAGGACAATTGCACCATCCACAAATACGTTCTGCTGGACGATCGTGGCGAGCTCATCATTCACGCCGGCAGTTCCATCTCCGACTACGCCAACGTCTACTCACACGCCCATGACCTCAACGACGGCATGATCGTCAGTAACCACAAGACGGAAATCGGCCCCAAGGCGCGGGTCACGTATCACGCGACCGTGTTAAGCGGAGTGAAAGTCGGTGAGCATGGGATGGTAGGCTCGATGGGCGTCGCGTCGAAAGATGTGCCGCCCTTCACTATTGTTGCCGGAATTCCTGCCAAGCCGATCAAGGTGAAATCAATTGCACCCGAGGAAGCGAAGAAAGTGTTGGAAAAGTCGTGAAGGTGCAAGCTCTAAGCACGGGCACGAACCCGCGTAGTTGAACAGGCGGAATGCACTCACTGATGTTAGTATCGAAGCCAAACTTGAAGTGACAACCCGGCATGACCCTGCAACATGTTGACATCCTGTTCCAGTTGATCGTGTTTCTTTTTGCGATCAGCATCCATGAGTCGGCGCACGCGTGGATGGCGAATCGATGCGGTGATCCGACGGCCCGCATGCTGGGACGAATTTCGCTCAACCCGATCCGCCACATTGATCCCGTGGGTACGGTTTTGCTGCCGCTAATCGCTCTGGTTACTCATTTTCCGATGCTGGGATGGGCCAAGCCCACGCCCGTGGACCCGCGCAATTTCAAGAACCTGGTGTGGGATGACATTCTCACGACGTTGGCTGGACCGGCGAGTAATTTCATTGTCGCGACAAGCGCCGCTATCGTACTTGCGGCCATCGCCTTGATCGCACCCGGCGGACGACCAGCCGTGGGAAGCGTTCTCAACGGTCTGATCTTCAGCGATTCTCTCTTGGTGCCGGTCAGCTTGTTTCTATATGAATTGATGGCAATCAACATCGTCCTCGGAGTGTTCAACCTTATTCCGGTTCCCCCGTTAGATGGGAGCCACGTGCTGCGTCATTTTCTTTCCGAGAACTTGCGGCGTGCGTATGACACGCTGGGCATTTTCGGACTAATTGCACTGGTATATCTCGGTGGTGGTCTTCTGCGAGCGCTGATCCTGCCTGTGCTAGACCTCTACCGTTCCATTCTGCTGAAAGTCTGATGCCCTCCACCTCTAACCGTCGCAAGCGCGTGCTCAGCGGCACCCGGCCCACGGGCAAACTGCACCTTGGGAATTACGTCGGCGCTGTGAGCAATTGGGTGAAGATGCAGGACGAATATGAATGCTTTTTCTTCATCGCCGATTGGCACGCCCTGACCACGGACTACGCCGATACTTCCCAAGTGAAGCAGAATTCATTCGAAGTATTGGTGGATTTGCTGGCCGCAGGTCTCGATCCCGAGCATGACCGCTGCACGATTTTTCTGCAGTCGCACGTCCCGCAGCACGCCGAATTGCATCTGCTTTTCTCCATGATCACTCCGTTGGGCTGGCTGGAGCGCGTGCCAACGTACAAGGAACAGCGGGAAAACATCACAGAAAAGGACTTGAATACCTACGGATTCCTCGGTTATCCAGTACTGCAGGCAGCGGACATCCTGATTTACAAGGGAGATTTCGTCCCCGTAGGCGAGGATCAAGTGCCGCATGTGGAGTTGACCCGCGAAATCGCGCGCCGGTTCAACATGTTTTATCGCCGGAAGGGCCTGCCCGTCTTTCCTGAACCGCAACCACTGTTGACTCCCGCGGCCAAGCTCCCCGGCACCGACGGCCGCAAAATGTCGAAATCCTACGGCAACACCATCCTGCTCACCGATCCCGAGCCCTTGGTGCGGCAGAAACTGAAGACCATGGTGACGGACCCGGCGCGCGTCCGCCGTAGCGATCCCGGCAATCCTGATGTTTGTCCGGTGGGCGACTTGCACAAGATTTTCAGCGACCAAGCCACCATGGCGAAAGTAAATGTGGGCTGCCGCACCGCCGGCATTGGATGCATCGAGTGCAAGGGCTGGGCGGCGGATGCGCTGGTTAGCATTCTTAATCCCATGCAGGAGCGGCGAAAGAAATATGAGGAGAATCCACGGCTCGCCTGGGATATTCTGGAGGCAGGCACGGCCCAAGCACGGGAGGTCGCAAGCGCCACTATGGCAGAAGTACGGGATGCCATGAGCATGTCGCTCGATTACGCGGCTTCCGGGAACACGGAGAGCGCGAAGTAGTTACGGACACGGTCACGATGGCTCAGAATCTAAAATTTATACCCGACGAGAGCGCATCTCCTGCGGCGGATGGGCCGGAGCTCGCCGCCGTCCCTCGGATGCAGCCCACGCAGAAGAAAAAAGAAGAGAGCGACTTCCCTTTCGCAGTCGCGGTGCGTGATGTGTACGAGGGGCCGCTGGATCTGCTGCTCGACCTGATCCGCAAGCAGGATATTGACATCTACGATATCCCCATCGCCAGGATCACGGCCCAGTACCTGGCGTACGTCGAGAAACTGCGCGAACTGGATGTGAACGTGGCCGCAGACTTCATTTACATGGCCGCTGTTCTGATTCACATTAAGTCGAAGCTGTTGTTGCCGCGTGATCCCGATGCGCCCGCTGACACCGAGGATGATCCGCGCTCGGAACTGGTAAATCGTTTGCTGGAGCATGAGAAGTTCAAGTCCGCGGCCCAGATGCTGATGCAGAAACAGCAAATTGAAGACGCGGTCTGGTCGAACCCCGCAATCAAAGAGTTCATGGATGCCGAAGGTACCGACCCGGAGATCGCGGCCGATGTAATTGATCTGGTGAGAACCTTTCAGCAAATCATCGAGCGAGCACGCTCCCGACCGATGATCCAGGTGGACGAGGAGACGGTCACGGTTGGGCAGATGATCGACTACTTGCGGCGGCGGCTGGCGTTCGAAGACCGAGCTATCAGCCTGAAGCAGTTGTTGCGCAACGTCAATTCACGACCGGCGCTCGTGTGCATGTTTTTGGCCCTCCTCGAATTGGTCCGCTTGCAGGCAATTCAATTGCGGCAAGATCGTCTGTTTGGCGATATCCTGCTGCGCCGGCACACCGAGTTCGAAAGCATCATGACCGAGCAGGCCACGGTGCAGGGTGATTGGCGATAAAGAGCAGGCGCTGGTCGTTGTTCATTAGGCAGAAGGCAGTTACTCATGAGTCTTAAAGCTAAACTTGAAGCCATTATCTACGCCGCAGAAGCGCCGATTACCTTAGACCACATTGCGCAACTGGTAAAGGAGTCGGTGATAGCCGAGGGTGCAACCGATGATGCGGAGGTCAGGTCCCGAGTCCGCGCGACGCTGGAAGCATTAGCAGCCGACTACAGCGCATCCGACCACGGAGTAGAGGTCCGTCAGGTCGCTGGCGGATACCGGATATCCACCAAACCTGAGCATCACGATCTGGTGCGCGCATTCGCCAAGAGCCTGAAGCCGCCGATCCGACTGTCCCTGCCCGCCTTGGAAACGCTCGCCGTAATCGCCTACAAGCAACCTGTCACCGTGCCTGAGATCAGTGAGATTCGCGGCGTGGATTCGAGCGGAGTGATTGGCACGCTGCTTGATCGCAAGTTGATCACCACCAGTGGTCGCAAGGCGGTCATTGGTCGCCCCATTCTCTATAAAACCACCAAGGAATTCCTGCTGCGCTTCGGACTGAAAGACGTAGGTGAACTGCCCAGCATGGAAGAATTTGAAAAGCTGGTGGCGGAGTCGTTTCAGGCAGATCTGTTGCCGGTCGGAGAATCGGCCGATGGCGAGACACAGCAGAAAAGTCCGCGTCCCACTTCGCATGAAGTTTCGTCTGAACAGGTTCGGGAACTGGCGCCCAGCGGCGAAAGCGACCCGGCTGCCTGAGCCAGCGCAGATTCCGGTTTCATCAATCATGCCCGCCGAACGCCTTCAGAAAATCATCGCCGCCGCTGGGATTGCGTCACGCCGCAAGGCCGAGCAATTGATTACTGGCGGGCTGGTCTTGGTCAATGGACACGCAGTCACGGAATTGGGTAGCAAGGCTGATCCCGAACGCGATCACATTCGCGTGAATGGAAAACTGCTGCACGGGCCTGAGCGACATGTTTATCTGCTGATGAACAAGCCGAAGGGATACGTGACCACGCTGCGCGATCCTGAGGGCCGTCCGACCGTCATGGACTTGCTCCACGGTGTGGGAGCTCGCGTTTATCCGGTTGGACGTCTGGATTATGCCAGCGAGGGTCTGTTGTTGCTGACCAACGATGGAGAGTTTGCCAATTTCCTGATGAAGGCCGCTTCCCATGTGCCAAAGACCTACATGGTGAAAGTCGCTGGAACACCTGATGAAAAGGGGTTAGCGCGGTTGCGCGAGGGACTTTTTATTGCGGCGGACCGCGGCCGACGAGTCAAAACCGCCCCCGCAAAGGTTAAGCCCATCCGCGAATCAGACAATCCCTGGTACGAGGTTACGTTGCTCGAAGGACGAAATCGTCAGATTCGGCGCATGTTCGAAGCGATTGGGCACCACGTGGAGAAGATCAAGCGAGTGCGCTACGGCCCGCTGGAACTGGATGTGCACCCAGGAAAATTCCGGCGACTTACTCCCCACGAAGTTGCCCGGCTGAAATCGGCAGCCAAGTAGTGTCAAATAGCAGCGCCAGGCAACAGGAGAGCCGCGTGAACCTAATCAAAATGGCCTCCAATGAAAATCCTTATGGCCCATCGCCCCGCGCCGTGGCCGCGATGCGTGCAGTACTCGCCGAGTGCAATTTCTATCCAGATAATGACGCCACCGAATTAAAGCACAAACTGGCCAAGTTGCATCAACTGCAGCCCGAGCAGATCGTGGTCGCAGCTGGCTTGACGGCGTTGCTAGAAACCATCGCTCTGACGCTCTTATCGCCTGGGCTCAATGCGGTCACCAGCGAGCGTTCGTTTATCATCTACCCGATTGCCACGAGAGCGGCAGGAGGGCAGTTGATCGAGGTCCCGATGCATGACAACGGCTTCGATCTCGACGCCATTGCGGCTGCGATAGACCGCGATACCCGCATCGTGTTTTTGGCGAATCCCAACAATCCCACCGGCAGTATGGTTCCAGTGCATGACGTGGATCGCTTCCTGCAGAAAATACCTGTACATGTCATGGTAGTGCTGGATGAAGCCTATTACGATTTCGCTCAGTACTTTGCCGGCTTGCGGAGTGTCGATTACTCGAACTCGCTTGATTACGTGCGCCAGAATCGCAATGTCGTGGTGCTGCGAACCTTCTCCAAAGCCCATGGACTGGCTGGGGTAAGAGTGGGGTATGGCCTGGGCTCGGCCGAATTCATATCTTCTCTGGCACACATGCGAACGATATTTTCCATTTCCGTGTTAGCGCAGGCTGCGGCCATGGCGGCGATTGAGGACGAAGCTCATATTCGCAAGTCGCTCGAAAATAATGGGGCGCAAGCGGAAGTTCTGGTTCAGGCAATCTCCGACTTGGGCTATCGCGTGGCACCAACCTGGGCCAACTTTCTCTACTGCGAACTAAGGGAAGATGCTGCCAGCGTCGCCAGACGCATGCAGAGTGAGGGTGTGGCGATTCTGCCCTTGGGGACATGGGGTGCGCCCACGGCAATCCGCGTCACTATTGGCAAGCCGGAGCAGAACGAAATCTTTGTGAATGCGTTTAGGAAGGTGATGGTTCACGCGACCCTCAGATAAGGGCTGGCTTTCGAGCTCGCTCAGGTTCCGCTCATCATCGGCAATCGGGCTGCGCCATAGAGACCAGCATCACTGCCCAGAAGAGCCAGCGTGACAATCGTTGTGGTTGGACCGCCGGGTTCAACTTGCGCTGATGCACCTTGTCCATCGGCTGTGCCTGAGGGAGGAGTCGTTGCCGCATAAACCATCGAGCGTCGTCGCAGTTCCTCAAAGACAACGGGGGAGAACGCCTCCCATGCGCTGGAGACGCCTCCGCCGACAACATACATTGGAAGATTGAGCGCGTTCACCAGGTCTGCGAGGGCCATTCCGAGAGCGTGCCCGACCCGGCGGAAGATTTTCTTGGCCTCCTCGTCTCCCTGAATGGCCAGGTTGTAGACTGCCTTAGCGCTGAATTCGGGATCGGAACTTGCGGCTCGCGACAACCCGGGCGCGGCGCCGCTCGCAATGGATTCCCGTGCCATCCTTACAATAGCGGTGGCGGAAGCGTATCGCTCCAGGCAGCCCCGGTTGCCGCAGGGACACGGCACTCCTTCCGGATCGACGGTAATGTGCCCGAACTCGCCGGCCATGCCTGTCATGCCGTGCCAGATGCGTCTGCCCAACACCAGGCCACCGCCCACGCCGGTACCGAGTGTCAGCATGGCCATGTCATCGGCATCGCGCGCGGCGCCCAGCCAGCTCTCGCCCAAGGCGGCGGCGTTGGCATCGTTCTCAAGAATTACTCGCGTACCCAAGCGATGTTCGATCTCCGCCCGCACCGGCACCCCGGCCCAACCCGGAAGATTCGGCGACTCCCGCAGCATGCCGGTTTTCATATCGATAATCCCCGGCACACCGATTCCAATCCCGTGCAACGACCCGACGCTCTCATGCTTTCCGCTCAAGCCGCGGACGGCCTCACACATTCTGTCGATGACGTGATCCTTGCCCAGGGCTACTCTGGTGCCGAGAGTAATTTTTTCGAGCAGATGTCCGTGTTCATCCACCGCTGCAATGCGCAGGTTGGTTCCGCCAAGATCAACCCCAATGGAGAAGTTCGGCATAAGCAGATTTCTCAGACTAATATCACGAATTTTCGAATGCCAATCGACAATTCTTCAGAGTTGCACCGGTCGCAGTCGCAAACTGCGATGGGATTCAGAAATAGTCGGAGCTTTACTTCTGGCACTTCGGGCAATAATGGCTGCTACGTCCGGCAATGACCACACGCTTGATGGGAGTCTTACACACCAGGCAGGGCTCACCTTCCCGGCCGTAAACCCGGTGTTGCAATTGAAAGGAGCCCTCGTCGCCGTCGGCGTCCACGTAGTCTGAAACAGAGGAACCGCCAAGCGCGATGGCCTCTTTCAACACCTCCTGGACTGCGAGATAGAGCCGCCGCAGTTCCTCGCGGGTAAGTGACGTAGCGCGGCGCCGCGGCCGGACGCCTGCCCGGAAAAGGGATTCGTCGGCGTAGATGTTGCCCACACCGCGTAGCAGTTTCTGATTCAGTAAGGCACTCTTGATTGGAGTTTTGCGGGTTCGGAACAGGCTGACAAAACGCTCCAGTTCCACTTCGAGTGGCTCGGAGCCCTCGGCTTCAAAACCATGGGCGACGCTGAGCCGTCCGAAGCGACGGGGATCGACAAAACGTAATTCGCGACCGGAAGCTAGTCGAAGAATGGCATGAGTGTGCTTCGCCACCTCGGCCTGGGGTTCCGAAATCACGATGCGCCCGGTCATGCCCAAATGAACGATCCATTGCGCCTGATTCAATGTAGGTGTGGGCGCGAGCGTCCCCGCTCGTGCTGGTAGGGATTTCCGCCGCATCTTCCCTTTCGCGGCCAGAGGCGGCCGCGCTACACCGTTTTGCTCCAAATCAAAAACGATATGTTTTCCTACCCGCCGTACTCCGGCAATGCGCCGGAACTCCAGCGTAGCCGCGATTTCTGCCGCCGGGGACTTCAGGGGCTCGGGCTTTGATCCCAGCCAGACAGACTCGATCACGTCGCCGGTTACGCGCTGGGCTAGTCCGCGGGCAATCGTCTCGACTTCAGGCAGCTCAGGCATGGCAAAAACAGTCTACAGCCCCAGGCGCTCACTCGTCAGTCGGCCCTTTGTTGAAGCGACAGGCTTCCTCCACCGTTAGCGATCGGTTGGTTAGTCCAGCAGCTTGATTTAACCCGCAGCCGCCTTTGTTCACGTCGCGGCCTTAGAGTTTTTGGCGCGTCATTGCCCAGGCTCACCCCGTCAAGGTATTATTGCCAGTACACATCTGCTCCGCTCTTATCCCTGTAATTTTGCAACTGCGTGGTTTCTCGCGGGCAACGAGTGTGTGCGACCGCGCCATGCATCCGGCCTAGCTCGAGTGGAGTCGAAGCAACGGCGGCGCGATCCTGCTTCACGGAGAGGGCTTGTGAGGAAAGGTAAGACGGCGGTCATCGTCGGCGCGCAATGGGGCGACGAGGGCAAAGGGAAGATTGTCGACGTTCTCTCGGAGAACTTCTCCATCGTTGCTCGCTATGCGGGCGGCCACAATGCTGGCCATACCGTTATCATCAACGGCACGAAATTCGTTCTGCAGTTGGTGCCGTGCGGCGTGCTGCGCCCGCAGTGCCGAAGCGTAATCGGCAACGGCGTGGTGCTCGATCCGATGGCCTTCCTCAAAGAAGTTGGCGCGCTGCGGCAGGCCGGGGTAAAAGTGGACGGCAGCCTGTTCGTCAGTAACCGCGCCCACGTGATCCTGCCTTACCACCGCATGATCGAACTGGCCTCGGAAAATGCTCCCGGACGAGTAAAGATTGGCACAACTTCGCGGGGCATTGGACCGGCCTACGAAGACAAGATGGGGCGCCGCGGTCTGCGGGTGGCCGACCTCCTCGATCTCAAGCTGCTCAAAACCCACATCGAGAATGCGTGCCGCGAGAAGAATATGATCGCGCACGCGCTATTCAACTCCGAGCCTCTGGACCCGGACAAAATGTATCAAGAGTATGCTGACGCGTCGGCCAAGGTCGCTCCGTTCGTGTGTGATACCGCCGCCTTACTGAACCAGGCCTTGGCGGAAGGGGAGTCCATCGTATTCGAAGGCGCACAGGGTACGATGCTCGACATCGATCACGGCACCTATCCTTTTGTCACTTCTTCGAGCGCCACGTCGGGGGGAGCTGCAACCGGAACGGGCGTTGCGCCCTCGGCGATCGACACCGTGATCGGAGTCACGAAAGCCTACTGCACCCGCGTGGGTGGCGGGCCATTTCCCAGCGAGGCTCTCGATGCCGCTGGCGATTTGCTGCGGGCGCGTGGCAACGAATACGGCGCAGTGACCGGGCGTCCGCGACGTTGCGGTTGGCTTGATTTGCCACTCCTGCGCTACGCTGGCATGATTAATGGCATCTCGTGGTTGGTGGTAACCAAGCTTGATGTGCTGGATGAGCTGGCTGAGATTCCGGTCTGTGTGGGATACAAGATCAACGGCAAGCCGATTGTGGAAATCCCGGCGCACGCCAGCGGCTATGATCGCCTCGAATGTGTGTACCGAACTATGCCTGGCTGGAGGACTTCTACCCAGGGAATCACCCAAATGGAGAAGCTGCCGAAAGCAGCTCGCCAGTATTTGAGCTTCTTGGAGAAAGAGAGTGGCGCTCGGATCGGGATGGTCTCCACCGGCCCAGGACGGGAGCAGACCATATTAGTGGACGATTTTGCCAGACAGTTGAGATCGCTCACCGAGCGGAAAACCAGGGCACAGGTCGAGGCATAGCAAACGGAGCGAGTAAATGGTAGTTCTGGCGGTAACCTGGATGGCGAAAATAGGTCGTGAGGCTGAAGTCGTCAGCATCTTTTCCGCGCTGACGGAGGAATCCCGTAAAGAAGTGGGGTGCATTACCTACCAGGTTCACCGGCACAAGACCGAGCCCCGCCGCTTTTTTATCTACGAGCAATATAAAGACGACGCCGCGCTTGAAGCCCACCGCGCCGCTCCCCACTTCTTAAAATACGCGAGGAAGGAATTGCCCAAAATCGCCGACAGAGTGGAAGGCCACTTGTATGAGCCGTTGGGGTGATTGTGTGGCGCGGGCGCCCTCGCCCGCGAATTTCCTTATCCCTTATCAGCCATGAGTACACCGCCCGAAGCATAGCTTTCTTTAGGCACTTCATGGAAAGCTACGATGATCGATTCACGTCGAGCGCCAGCTTCTTCCACCATAGCGTCCGTAATACGTTTCGCAAGCTTGCGCTTTTGGTCAATCGTACGGCCGGTCAGCATTGTGATCTGAACCATTGGCATAGAGACACCTATCTTTGGTCGTTCATTTCAATTGCTAAGTCGTGAATTGATTCTCTCGGAGGAAATCAAGTTAGCTCGTGTCGTCCAGAAATATGTCGTGACTTCACTTACCCCCTTGACATTCGCCTTCCATTCGCCCAGAATCGCGGCATGGCAATCACCCGACGGCAGCGCAACGTCTACGACTTCATCTCCGAGTTTGTGCAGAAGAACGGATACTCTCCATCCTTCGAGGAGATCGGGGAAGGACTGGGGCTGAGTTCATTGGCCACGGTGCACAAGCACATCTCTAATCTAGAGAAAAAGGGTTTGCTCACCCGTGATTATAACCGCAGCCGCTCGATCGACCTGTTGCCCCCCAAAGGGCGCCTGAAGCAGGCCATGGCGGTGAATACAGGCATAGTCCTGCCCCTGATGGGAAGGATCGCAGCGGGGCAGCCTATTGAAGCGATGCAGAATCCGGAAACCATTTCGCTGGCCGACTTTGTCCGCTCAAAAGAAGTTTTTGTATTGGAGGTCCGCGGCGATTCCATGCAGGACGAACACATCCTGGATGGTGACTATGTGCTGGTGGAGAGAAGCAAGACAGCCCACGATGGCGACATAGTGGTTGCGCTGGTCGAGCGAATGGACGCGACCCTTAAGCGTTTTTATCGCGAAGGCGACAATATCCGGCTGCAACCTTCGAATATCAACATGAAGCCGATCATCGTACCCGCAGCCTCAGTCGAACTTCAGGGTCGAGTGATTGGAGTGCTGAGGAAGTACTAGTAGGTTTTCGACCGCAGGGGCTAAAGCCCTTGCCTACTCCAACGCCGTTATCGCAGCGCTAAAACGCTGTGCCACCCAAAATCAGAACTTTTGCTTTTCGACCTCAGGGACTAAAGCCCAGCCATTTCGAGGGCTGTTGTGGCACGGCTGAAGCCGTGCCCTTCCACGGGGCTCCAAGGCTGAGCTATCAGGGCTAAAGAGTCTGTACTAGCGGACCGAGAGCATGACTTCAGAGGCTAAAGCCGTGACTTAATTTCAGGGCTCTGACCGCAGCGCTAAAGCGCTGCGCCACCCAAAATCAGAGCTTTTTTGGCAGTATCTGAAGGAGATGCTTCGACATTAATCGTGATCGACCTGCCTGGTTAGGAGTCCCTTCGATGAAAACACCAACGCCCGGATGCAGTATCCGGGGGTCTTCACAGGTTGAATGCAGAGCGTTAAAAAGTCGATGCTTATCCCAAATGCTTGTCGAGAGCCTTCTGGATGGTTTCTTTCGGAACGTAGCCGACGATCTGTTCCTTAACCTGTCCGCCTTTGAATACCAGTAGCGTCGGGATGCCGCGCACGCCGTAACGCATCGGAGTGGCGCTATTGCTGTCCACATCCATTTTTCCGATCTTCACTTTGCCCTGATAGTCCTTGGCTAACTCTTCGACAATGGGAGCGATGGCTCGGCAGGGGCCACACCACGTTGCCCAAAAATCCACCAGCACGGGTGTGTCGGATTTCAGCACGTCCTGGTCAAAGTTCGAATCGGTTACCTCAATAATTCCATTGCCTGCCATCATTCCCTCCGGTTGCGCCGATCGCCTTAGATCGGCGAATCAGTCAAATAATAGCTTAAATATCCTAACATCAATGTTAGATGCACGACAGCAAGATAGGTCGCAAGGGCTCATTGCCGGCTTGAACCCCGATCTCGCAACCAGTACGCACCAAATAAAAAGCGCCCTAAACTTTTCAGTTCAGGACGCCTCGGCAGCCCTCCCCCAGAACTGCCAAACCACGAATTGGATAGTAGGCGCACCCCACCCTGGTGTAAACGTCACTTCGGTAACGCGCGGCTCTTAGTGAGGTAACTTTGCTGATAGTGCTAGAAGTAATCAGAGGATGGAGTAGTGAATACGCTTTTTATTTCTTCTGCCAGGATTGGCCAGCGTCGCTGGTCGTCCAGGTCTCGTCGTTGGCTGTGGTTAGCTTGCCGTGAGCAGCGTCGGTGAAGGTGACGCCGATGATGTCGGCGGTGAGCGGCTTGCCGTCCGCGGCAGGCGTGATTGCGACCCAATGCCGTCCCATGTCAGAGGAATGATACAACGCTCCGGCTGCACCCCCGACCCAGATGTCAGGGCCGACAGCAGCGAGAGCGCGTAGGGCCGATGTGGCTGGAACGGAGATTGTTTCCCAGGTTCGGCCAGCGTCCATTGAGCGCTCCAGCACGCCGTCGGGAGACAGGGTCCAGCGTGGCGCAAGCGTGAATCTCTTTTGTAACGCTAGGTCATTTCTTGCACCGGAGGTGGACAGCTTGTAGTTGTTTGCCCCGGCAACAATAGCCGAGGCCGAGCTTGCCTTCGATTTGAGTTGAGGCTCTTTTGCATCCTTCGCCCGTTCTGGAGCCAGTTCGGCAAGATCGGTGGTAACCGGCCCAGCTTGAGCAGTTACGGCTACGGTCTCGGTGTTGACTGTGGCGGCGGCGCTAACCTCGACTTCCTCCCTTTGTGCTTGCATGGAGCGCTCTGGTTGATCAATGTCCGTCCCTCTCGGCGACGGAGGAGCAGGAGCAGTTTTTGCCGCGGCCGATGCAGCATATCGGCTACCTCCATCCGGCGTTGGTGAGCTGGCAATGACTCCGCCGTTCCCGTTTCTTAACTTTGCTGGTCGCCTCGCCTCACGCGCGGGAGCGGGCAACTCCGGGCCGGATTGCTGAGACTGTGCTGCGATGTTCGCGGCCTCCTTATCGCCTGGAGAGGTCTGTCCTTCTGCCGCGGGCTTTGGGGAAGCGACAACAGGCGGGGTCCGATCAAAGGAGGCGAGAGATGGCGCCCTCCCCGGGCGTTCATGACGGAGCATCACAGCGGCGCTTACGATGACCACGCAGGCCACCGCGGTCCCCCAGCGTAGTACCGGCCAGCGCAGCCACGGCAACCTTGCAGGCTGCGTCCAAGCGGCCACGAACGCCGGCTCCGCACCTGCCAGCAACACGACATCGCGACAATCGCCGCATTGGCCGAGATGCCCCAGCACTTGATTCCGCTCACGCTGACTCAGCGACTTCTCTGCGAAACCGGCCAACAAATCAGCATCAGGGTGGACCTCGGCCTTCGCAACCGCCTGCAGCCGCTGCCGCACGATTTTTGGAACCTGCTCCATGCTTTTTTGCGCTTACGGGACTTTCCCGTTATTGCCTCCATATCCACGCATTCTTCACAGCGGCCCTTCCGTTGCGGGAGCCGCCTTCTTTTCAGGGAACGCCGTGGATGCAGTTTCTTGCACCAGGCGGGTGCGAATGTTCACACGAAGGTCTCGTACATCAACTTCCAGAGCCTCCTGGGCCTGGCGGCGGCTCATACCCCGGCGTTCGAGGGCGGCCAAAATCTTCTTGCGCAGGGACTTGGCCATCTTATCCAGCTTGCGGCTAATGGTCGATTCATGCACCGAGAGTGCGCGCGCAATCTCCGCCAGGGTACGACCATCTAGAAAATAGGATGCCAGCACAAACCGATCCTCAGCGGACAATGTAGCCAGGACATCATCCGTCGCTGATTCGATTCTAGGATCGACAACTGTCACAGGCTCGGGATCGGCGGCGGCGAATTGCACTCCATCTTCGCTTTCTTCGTCCAGACTCACCAACCGACGCTGCCGGCGATAGCGGTTTACGAACTCCTGCGCCATTACGGTGCGCAGCCAGCCCTCGAGCGAACCGCGTCCGGTATAAGAGGAGAGCTTCGAAACCCGTTGCCCATCGCGGGTGATGGTGCCGTAGAGATCGGCGTAGAGCGAGTCGGCCAGTTCGCGCGCCGCGGAACTTTCTTTGGCGATGTAGGCTGCGATGTCATACAGCTTCTCGCGATACCGCAGCATGAAAATTTCCCAGGCACGCTCGTGACCGGCGGCGCAGGCGCGAGCCAGCGCCAACTCTTCCACTCGCAAGCTCGCGCATAACTCACTAACCTCGCTCGACGTCGCTTCGGCCGGGAGATATTTCTCACAAATTTCTTTGAGGATGTTGGCGAACTTTTCTGGGCTCAATCCAAGTGCTTCGCCAGCGCTTTTCTTATAAAGATCTGCCATGGCGGATTCCAACCCCAAAGCAATTTCCCCTACAGATTGGACACCGGAGTTGGTCGTGGCAGACATAGCCAGACTGGATGCTATCAATTTTTAGACGCAAGAACCTGAAATTTGTCGTTCCCTATTCAGTTGGGCTGGGAGGAGGACACCCCGGAGCACGACGCTCTCCCCCCGCGTCCGGGGTGTCGCTATTCGGCTCGTAGGAAGAGGAAGGTTATGACTATAAAGCTGTCTGCTCTGGCCGCAGTACTCGGCGCGTTTGCTGGCCTGCTGCTTTTCACGCCTTGCCTGGCACCGGCTGGCCAGGTTCCGTCGACATCCGAATACAGGGCACTGGCACCGATTCGGCACGGAAATCTGACTGTGTTCCCGGTAGTCGCCCCAACAACCCATGACACCCGGGGATTCCTTACGCTGGATGAAGGCTTGCGCTCCGGTGAAGTCGTGGTAACGGAATCTGGCAGCGTGCAGCCGCTCATTCGACGCCGGCATGTGCCCGTCACCCATGACGGCGCGCAGGTAAATCAACTGGTGTTGGTCAACAATTCCAAGCGACCCCTCATCCTGCTGGCGGGCGAGATCGTGACGGGCGGCAAACAAGATCGCGTCATCGGGAAGGACCGCATCATCCCTCCTGAGAGTGATCCTATTGACCTCAGCGTGTTCTGCGTGGAGCCCGGACGCTGGACGGGTGCGTCAGCAAAATTCGATGGGAATGCGATGAATGGCACGCCTATGGCACAACCCGCACTGCGCGGCAAAGCCATGGGTGCTAAAGACCAGGCGCAAGTCTGGGCGGAGGTTGGGAAGACAAAGAACTCTCTTTCCGAAATGGTCTCAGGCGCGGCTGCCCCGCTGCAGGAAACAAGTTCCTACGCCCGAGTGATGGAGAACAAAGACGTGAAACAACAGGTCGACTCCGTCGCTGAACCCATTCAGCACAGCTATCAGAGCCTGATTCAACAACTGCGCGATCAGAATGCAGTGGGCGTGGTTGCCGCGGTGAATGGCCAGATCGTGTGGGCCGACATTTTTGCCAGCACCAGCCTGCTGGAAAAATACTGGCCAAAATTGGTGCGCTCTTATGCTGCGGAAGCCGTCGTTACCAGAACTAAGGGATATGAGGTGGATACAAAATCGGCGCAGCGGTTTCTGGACAATCTGGAAGGCCGTCACGAAACCGTCGAGCGCGAGCCCGGGCTCTATCGCCACACCGAAATCACCGGCGACGGATTCAGGGCATTCGAGCTGATGTCCCTGCTGCCCAAGACCGGCTTCGATGTGCATTTGGCGAAGATGGTGGAGTGAGTCGGAGGAATACTGCAAGCCATAGTCGCCTGAGGCCTTAAGTTCTCTCGATAATTAGGGCGATTCCCTGGCCCACGCCAATGCACATCGTGCACAGCGCATACCGCCCTTTCGTTCTCCTCAGTTGATACAGGGCAGTGGCGATCAAACGCGCGCCGCTTGCGCCTAACGGATGACCGAGGGCGATGGCGCCACCATTGGGATTTACATGCGGGGCATCATCGGCGATCCCCAACTCCCGCAACACAGCCAGGGCTTGCGCGGCGAAAGCTTCGTTCAACTCGATCACATCCATGTCCTCAATCTTCAGGTTCGCTTTCGCCAGCACCTTGCGCGTAGCGGGGACTGGTCCCATACCCATGATGCGCGGCGCCACTCCTGCCGCGGCCGATGCCACGACGCGGCCCAGAGGAGTGAGACCTTCCTTCTTGACTGCCGCCTCCGAGGCCAGCAAGAGCGCGCAGGCCCCGTCGTTCACGCCCGACGAATTGCCCGCCGTGATTGTACCGTTGGGTTTTACGATCGGTTTCAGTTGTGAAAGCGCTTGAAGCGTCGTATCCGGACGCGGATGCTCATCCTGCGAGAACATCGGCGCGTCGCCCTTCTTCGATGAGATCTGCACCGGCACCACTTCTTCTGCCAGACGGCAACTTCGCATGGCATCGGCGGCGCGCTGCTGGCTCCTCAGCGCGAACGCGTCCTGATCCTGCCGGGAGACCTGGAACTCCTCGGCCACGTTCTCCGCTGTCTCCGGCATTGAATCCACGCCGTATTTCGCTTTCATCAAAGGATTAACAAAGCGCCAACCAATGGTCGTGTCTTCCATTTTCGCGGAGCGCGAAAAAGCTGAATCCGCCTTGCTGAGAACAAACGGCGCACGAGACATACTCTCCACGCCCCCAGCAATTATCAGCGAGGCCTCTTCACACTTGATGGCGCGGGCCGCGATAGTAACGGCATCCATGCTGGAGCCGCACAGACGATTCACCGTATCTCCTGGCACCTCCTGCGGAAGTCCCGCCAGCAGAAGCGCCATGCGCGCCACATTGCGGTTATCTTCTCCCGCCTGGTTAGCGCAGCCATAAACCACGTCGTCGAGCGCAGCCCAATCTACCCGGGAGTTGTGATCCATCAGCGCTTTGATAGGAATGGCAGCTAGATCGTCCGTTCGAATGCAAGAAAGGGCTCCTCCATAACGTCCAAAGGGCGTGCGAATAGCGTCGCAGATGTAAGCCTGGTCCATCGGAGCGACAGTTAACCCTATCGGGGTGCCTCTCCCCCCGCGGTCGTGGTTTCCGCTGCTGGGACCACGATGGCCTGAATGTTTTGTCCCGCGGTCATCTTCTGAAAAGCGGCGAGATCCGTTCTCTGAAGCTCCAACCAGTGCGCCAGGTAGTCGTCGGTCTGCTTCTTGAGCTTGGCAAAAGCCTGGTAAGAAGCCTCCGTGGGAGCAGAATCATTGCCGCTTACCACTGCGATGGCCAGAGACCCCAGCTTGGCATCGACCCTTTGGGGATAGGCTAGGGAATCTTCGTTGGCCTTCACCTTGATTTGAATCAGATCGTCGCGCACCGCAACCAGCTTCTGATCCAGGTCGTGAGCGGAGCTGCGGATCGACTTAGTGCTATCGTTTTCGGGCAGGCGTTTTCTCAGTCCGTCCACCTGTGCGCGAACGTCCTGAATCTGGTTGACCGCGTCATAAATACGGCTGATTTCATCGCGAATTTGCAAGCCAAGCTCAAACTGTTTCTGCAGATCCGCCTGGCTGACGTTGAGCCGCGGATCCAGCTTGATTTCCAACGGAGCAGTCTGACTCTTGCCCTCAACCGTCAAGCGCACCTGGTATTTGCCTGGCACCGCTCGAGGCCCGCGAACGCCGTCTTTGTATTCAAACAAGTAGTAGTCAGGCACGCGGCTGGTTCCCTCATATCGCAGGTCCCAGACAAAACGATTCAGGCCCGCCTCGACCTTGATTTGCTTTTCCGGCTTTTTATCTTCCGGATTCAATGGCTCACTGAGCTCTTCGGTTTTGCTGCTGGAATACTTGCGGATGACGTTGCCTGCGGAATCCAGGATCTCGATCGTCGTCTCACCCTTAGGCGCTTGCTTGAGGAAGTAATAGATCACGGCCCCTGTGGGTGGGTTCTGGCCTACGAGCACAGACTTTGCAGCCTCTTCATCCTCAGGGACCTGAATGCGATAACCAGCCGCGGGTGTGTAGAGGTGGACGTCCTCGCTGGCAACTTGATCATTGAACTGACGCAACGGCGATAGGTCATCAAGGATCCAGAATGAACGGCCGTGAGTTGCCAGCACGAGATCGTCGTTCTTGATCACAAGATCATGGACCGGGGTCGTCGGAAGGTTGAGTTGAAGTCGACGCCAATCTGCGCCGTCGTTAAAAGACACGTACACGCCGGTCTCGGTACCAGCGTAGAGGAGGCCGCGTTTCTTAGGATCCTCGCGTACTGCGCGGACAAACGTGGTTTCCGGAATTCCTTTGGTGATCTTGATCCAGGTCTTGCCGTAGTCGGTTGTCTTGTAGATCCAGGGACGCAGGTCGTCCAATTGGTGGCGATCCACGGCGACATAGGCCGTGCCGGCATCATGCGGCGAAGCGTCGATCTGGCTGATGCGGCTCCATTCTGGTAAATCTTTGGGCGTGATGTTAGTCCAGTGCTTTCCGCCATCGCGGGTGATTTGAATTAGACCATCATCGGTCCCGACCCAGATCAGGTCTTTGGTCACGGGCGATTCGGCGAGGGCAAAAATCGTGTCGTAGTATTCGGTACCGGTGTCGTCTTTATCGATGGGACCGCCCGAGGTCTGCTGCTTGCTTTTGTCGTTGCGAGTCAGATCGGGGCTGATGGCCTCCCAATGCACGCCGCCGTCGGTCGTCTTAAACAAGCGCTCGCCGCCGTGATAGAGCACGTTGGGATCATGAGGCGAGATCATGAGGGGCGCGGTCCACTGGAAGCGGTGCTCGAGATTAGCAGCGCCTTCGCCATCGCTAATTTCGGGATGTTCCGCGATATTTTTGAGCTGGCCCGTACGCTTATCGAAGCGCGTGATCTTTCCTTCGTAATCGCCGGCATAGACGATGTTTGGGTCAGGAGGATAGGGCGCAATATAACCGGCTTCCCCACCGCCGACGTCATACCAATCCGGCCGATCGATCACGGCCGCATCGCTGCGGCTGGCGATGGCAATCGTGCTGTTATCCTGCTGCGCGCCGTAGACAAAGTACGGTGTGCGAGTGTCCGTGGTCACGTGATAGAACTGGGCCGTGGGCTGATTGTTCTGGGCGGTCCAGGTCTTGCCGCCATCAAGGCTCACCGTGACCCCGCCATCGTTGGAGACGATCATGCGCCGCGAATTTCTCGGGTCGATCCACATGCCGTGGTTGTCACCATGGGGAACTTTCACTTTGTTGAAGGTGCGTCCAGCATCGCTCGATTTGTAGAACTCAACATTCGCCACATAGAGCACCTCCGGATCCTGGGGATCGGCAATGATATGCATGTAGTACCAGGCGCGCTGCCAGAAGGCGCGATTGTCGCTTACCAGTTGCCAGGTTTCACCGCTGTCGTCGGAGCGGTACAGACCCCCTTCCTGGGCTTCGATAAGGGCATAGACCCGATCGGAATTGGCCGCGACTGCGACGCCGATTCGCCCGTATGGACCCTTGGGCAATCCGTGTTCTTCGAGTCTTTTCCAGGTTGTTCCGCTGTCGTTGGAGCGATATAAACCGCTCCCGGGTCCGCCGCTGGAAAGATTCCAGGGCGTGCGCCGAGCCTCCCACAAGGAGGCAAACAGAATGTGGGAGTTATGCGGGTCGAAGGTAATGTCGATACCACCAGTGTTTTCGTCTTTATAGAGAACCTTCTCCCAGTTCTTGCCGCCGTCGGTGGTGCGAAAGATGCCGCGTTCGCCATTGGGACCGAAGGGATGGCCGAGCGCAGCCACGAACACCATATCGGGATTCTTGGGGTCGACAATTAGTTTGCCGATGGCTCGCGAGTCGCGTAGGCCTACGTTCCTCCACGTCTTACCTCCATCGACAGTTTTATAAATTCCATCGCCATGCGAAATGTTGCCGCGGATACAGGCTTCGCCGGTGCCGACATAGACGATGTTTGGATCCGAGGGTGCGACCGCCAGGCTACCGATAGCGGATACCGCTTGTTTATCGAAGACTGATGTCCAACTGACAGCGCCGTCAGTGGTCTTCCACACTCCTCCCCCGGTCGCACCGAAGTAGTACGTGGTCGGGTCACCAGGAATGCCAGACGCAGTGAGCGACCGGCCACCGCGGAACGGCCCGATGACCCGGTACTTCATCCCTTTAAACAGTGGATCCTCATTCTTGGGGGGTTGGGCTGGGTTCTCGGCGACGGTGGGCTGCTCGGTTGACTTTCCTTCGCGTTCGGTGCTTCTGGTTTGTCCCTGGGTCAAGGTCGCAAAACAGAGAACGAGCGTGAATACGAGCCACTCAATTTTAGCTAGCGTGAGTTTAAAGCGGCGCATTTGATTTCCCCCATCGCGGAAGCATGAAGTGGAAGCATGAAATTGCTATCTTAATGCGTTCGGATCATCTGGCAAAACCTATTCCCAGCCCGACAACTCTGACTGGCGGTCAGTGATCATCACTTATCACTTACTTTTTCCCTTCGAGCACGCGCTGGACAGCTTGTAATTCCTTCCGTTTCTGGGCATCCACTTTGGGATACGACAAGTCCAGGTCCTCCAGAGTGTCGACAATGGCGGCCGCCACTACCGTCCGGGTGAACCACTTGTTATCAGCGGGAACCACATACCAGGGTGAATCTTCGGTGGCCGTGCTGCCGATCATGTCTTCGTAGGCGACCATGTAATCGTCCCAGCGCTCCCGTTCACGGGCGTCAGCGGCGGAGAATTTCCAATTCTTTTCCGGCTGGCGCAATCGGTCCAGGAAACGCTTTTCCTGTTCCTTCTTGGAAAGATTCAGAAAAAATTTACGGATGACAATACCATTGCGAGAGAGGTAGCGTTCGAAGGCAATCATGTCCTCAAAACGCTCCCGCCATATTTTCTTTGTGACCAGAGAGGAAGGAATTCGCTCGCCCTTTAGCAGTTCGGGATGGACCCGGACGACCAGCACTTCTTCGTAATAGGAGCGATTGAAGATGCCAATGTGGCCGCGTTCGGGGCCCCGCCGGTGCGTTCGCCATAAGTAGTCATGGTCTAACTCTTCCGCAGAGGGGGTTTTGAAGGAGTAGACCTGACACCCTTGCGGATTGATGCCAGACATTACGTGTTTGATGACTCCATCCTTGCCCGCCGCGTCCATGCCCTGGAAGATGAGGAGCACACCCCACTGATCTCCGGCATAGAGCATGTCTTGCAATTCGGCCATACGGACAATTCCCTTCTCCAGGAACACTTTGGCATGCTCTTTAGAGCGGAGTTTTCCGGTGTCCCCGGGATCGAAGTCCTTCAGCCTTAAGTTCTTACCGCCAACCACGCGATAGGGTTCCACCAGCCGGCCGGCCCAACCCATGCAGCACCCCTTTCCGCTCGCCAAAGGGTTGAAGTCTACAGCATCGCTGTGTCTAACGCTTGCGTTGCGGGCGTTCCCGGCATTTCTCAGACCGGAGTTACGAAATTTCCCCAGATGTCACAAACGGTGACATCTATCACAGACAGCATCTCCAGGCTTTCGACCTAGCCTTCACATTCGTGTTTTTGCGCCGGGCGATAAAACTGATCTAACTGAAAACAACGGGCTTGTTGGGTTCGTTTCGTCAAAATGATGGCCCATTGTGGGGCAGCAGGATGATCTAGCAGGGCATACGCGCATCGGTCAGCCGGGGCTCGTGATGAGCGTGGGTCGGGCCACGCCCGCAATGCATTCTGAGGTCGAAACGAAATGAATCCAACACGTCTGACTCCGACTGCCGTTACCTTGGTTACCTCCAGATCACGCCCGCTTGCCACTAAGCTTGACCTTCCACGAACACCCGACTATGAAACGCTGGATTATTATCGCCCTCTTGGTTTTTTCATCAGCAAGCGTCGTCCTCTCATACCGTTCCTCATCGGCGCAGCAAAGGGAGCCCGAAGTCGAGCGCAAGGTGTTGAGCAAGGTGGCACCGACTTACCCCGCTCTAGCCCGCAAGGCCAACATCTATGGGGCCGTGAAGCTAGGAGTCGTAATTGCGTCCGACGGCAGAGTAGAGTCCACAACAGTGATCGGTGGGAACCCCGTGCTCATCCAGGCTGCGGTTGACGCGGTTCGCAAATGGAGATACGAGGCCGGTCCACAGCGGACCACAGAAGTGGTCGAACTGAAGTTTAGTGCTCGCTGAGTACGCACACTCTTCCATTGGCGCGACGCTCCAAATTGGGTGGCGTCTCAGTGAATGACTCGAGGGGATGCGTCCAGGTTTGCTCGGCTTCCACGAGGAGAGACCCCTTCTTCGTCTGCTCGGACCGAAGATGGGCCAGGCATTCGTTATGCACCCGGCTGAGCAGCCTGATCCCCCGGATGGCGGTGCCAAATCTACACGCTAATTTCCACTAGTCGAGAGGGCGAGCATTAAAGGAATGCATGTGGGATACGCATTCCACTCGAAAGGCTAAACCTTAGTAAAGATCCTCTTCACCTACGTCTAGGCTTTTGTACGAAGGCGCAATAGATTCGCGGTCAAGCGCGGTGTTAGGTTTCACGGATGTGGCTGAATTGCCATAGGCCCGCGCCCCCGTTCGCTCGCGCCAATAGACCACATCAGTGATCGCGAGAATCGCATCCACTATCGTCCCGCAGCCAGCGATTGGGGTCTCCGTTGAACGTTGGCAAACAGCGATCCTGCCAAGGTATCTGTCGTCCCAAGGACTGATCTTAGTTTGCCTGTTGCAGCGTCCGCTTGTTGCCTACATTGAGCTCATGACGGTGTCGGTATGGAAGACGCAGGAAGAGCTCGATCAGTTTCTGCAGAGAGGACCAGGAATTGTCGTCCCTGAACGTTCTGATGACATCATTCAGCTCGAAGCTCGTGCGTATGATGTCATCGTGTTTCAGGCGGGGAGTGCATTCACCCGGGACCACTAATTGCAACGCGAGCATCCAGAAGGGACGCGACTGTGGTTGGACACTTCTCAGCGCGACAAAAGGTGACTACTCGCTAGATTGCCCTGGGAGCCGGCTGAGGTTTGCTAGGGTAGGTCACTTGACCGGTCGTCTCTCTGGGGAGCCCCTCCCAGCCGTTTGCAATTCGGGCTGCCCTCCGTCCTGGGGTTTCGATGCAGGCAACACGAAATCTCCGACGCTAGACACTACCGGATTAGCTGAGCAACGGAAGAGCGCCGCCATGAGAGCTAAGGTCTCGCGTTCGGGACGAAGACCTGTTCCAGAATCAGGACAATCAAAGAATCCCGCCTCCGTATGCCGATTTTCATGTTGAATTCTGTCCAGGCCAAGCATGGATTGAGGCCTCGCGTGAAAGAAGTGGGAGACGTGGGGCCTCAGGATACTGGGTCGTTGGCGGCCCGAACGCGCCTTGCATTCACTCTTCTCGGAGACCTCGACTATGGATGAGCGGATCCGGTTCATCACTCATGAGGGTAAACAAATTCTGCTAGTCGACTTCACAAACTGCCCGGCCCATGAGGTCGAACAAATTGCCAGGAACGTTCCCAACCACGTGACTACCCAGCCGCGCGGTTCGGTCCTGCTGCTCGCAGATTTCACCGGAGCATCGATTGATGTGGAAGCCATTCGTGCGATGAAGGAAAGTGCAGTTTTCGACAAGCCCTACATAAGGAGGTCAGCGTGGGTAGGAGCAGAGAAGTTCCCTGAGGTGTTGTACGAGAACCTAAAAAGCTTCTCGCGACGCGAATTTCCTATGTTCAAAACATGCCAAGACGCCGTGTCATGGTTGGTAAAAGACTGAATGAAACTGGGCTATGTTCGGTGTTGCGCTTCGCAAGAAAAGGGATGGTGCGTCTGTCACGCAGACCTTGCCGGATTGACTCAGCGCCATAACCGTGGTTGCGCAAATCTTCGCGCCTTAGCATTTTCCAGTGTGCTCTCCTGGCCGTCTGCCTTGCCGGTTTGTTTACCTGCGCTGCTTCCACGGTGTGCTGTATCGCAGCCACATATCGACACCGTTTGCGACAGAGTTTGTGATTGGCAGGGATTGACCGAGTAGCGCGATTGAAATGGTACGAATCATGAAGTTTTAGGTGGTGTGCTTCGCCAAAATTACATCCGCGCCCAAGGAGAAGAGATTCGTCGCCCGAATTCGCAAACAAATTGGCGAATTCTAGCAACAAGCGATTAGCCACAACTACGTTCGCAGCAACGTGTGGCCCCGGACAACCGCTGGATTCTGAGCACCAGTATATTAAGGATGTATGATTTACCTGCGGAGCTGGTTGACGACTAAGCCGCGGCCCGATCGTAGCGGTGGTGCAAGCCGCCGACTCGCGGAAATGACATCACCCTTCCACTGCTGCCCGCACGAGTTCTTCCGCTTGGAGTTTCTTTCCTCAATCCCAAATGCGTTCGGTCTTCATGGTAATAGCGGACGTATTGAGACAAAAGCCGTTTAAGATGACGCTCGTCGAGCACAATGGTGTGGTCCAGCAATTCGCGGCGACAACTTCCAACCCAGCGCTCTGCAACGCCGTTCTGCCACGGGCTTTGAATCGAGGTTTGGGCAGAAGTAATCCCCACGCATCGAACTGCGGCGACAACCTCCAATCCGTACTTGCGGTCATGGTCATAGATAAGAAATTTGGGTGCACTTTCATATGGAAATGCTTCCCGCAGCTGCTGAACAATCCAGGTGCTGGTCGGATGACGGGTGACATTGGAATGGACGATGCGTCTACGGTCGTGACCAATAATAAAGAAGCAGTAAAGCAGATTGAAGGTAATCGTCGGAACCGTGAAGAAGTCCATGGCAGCGGTGGCTTCACGATGATTGCGAAGAAAGGCGAGCCAGTGCCGAGCCGGCTCCGGATCCCTCGGTGTTCGCTTCATCCAACGGCTGATCGTTCGCTCCGCTACATCGAAGCCCAGCATGAGAAGTTCGCCATGAATCCGCGGAGCACCCCACGTCGGATTCTCCACCGACATGCAGAAGATCAAATCACGAATCTCGTTAGAAATTCTCGCTCGGCCGCGAGGCTTGTGTATCTTGGAAAGCCAGGTCCAGTACATGCGAAATCCGGCTCGGTGCCAGCGCACTACGGTTTCAGGAGACACCAGAATCAGATACCGCTTCCAAGCTACCAATATCTGCGGGCGAGAACCCAGAAAAGTTTGTCGAGCGGGGTTAGTCTTGGTTTGGGATGCTTGCGCTTCAAGACCGCGAGTTGTTGCTGAAGAGCCAAATTTTCCAGCAGCAGGGCTTGGCGCGAGTGAAAGGAACGAGCCAATGCCCTGAGCCATGGCCGAAGGAAGGGGAACATAAGCCAGAGTTATAGCAGGCTGCCCAGATGAGGAAATCTTGTAAACTGTTGATTTCCCAGGCGACCAGAATTTTGGCGAATGACAGGTGGCAAACTAGTGTGCTTGCAACAAAACCAGTCCTCGGTCGACCCCAGCATCGCTGCTTTCACGTTTTCTCACCAAATGGTGTGAAGAGCCCGTGACCGTCGGATCCCGCGGTCCGCCGTAAGCAGAGATAGTCCCTCGACCAGCGCGGTCGCACCTATGATGCGATCCGCGGGATCCTTCGGATAAGTTGCTGGAAGTCCGAGGGCGCGCACGCAAGCGCGGCCGCTGATCGGTAAGATGATGAAGCGCGCCTCGACCTCACGCAGGAAAGATTCGAGGCTGATGTCGAGACGGATGCGTCCTTTGCTCGAGAGCGTGGCCAACTCCAGGAGAGTAATGTCGGAAATGGCTAATCCGTCCCCGTTCTGACGCGCATCATCGATGGCCGCTCTTGCATTTTTGGAGAGGTGAGTTTGGTCAAGCGCCAGCCAGACGACAACATGCGTATCGACAAGAATCACCTGAGTTCCCCCCAGTCTTCAGGCGAAATCGCAGGGGAAACGACATCACCTGTAATAGCGCCCTTACCAGCGAGAAAATTGTAGATGTCGTCTGCGCCCTTCTCGACAGGGATAAGCTTCACTACTGGTTTGCCATGTTTTGTGATCACCACGGTCTCGCGCTTAGCCTGAACTTCATCCATGACCGCAAGACAATGGACCTTAAAAGAACCTGCAGCCATTTTCTTCATTGGGAGCCTCCTTAACCATGGTCATTATACCATGGTCGTAATCGTACTAAACTCCTGGCTGACGGGAAAGAGCACCGTTGCGCGGGGTTCCTGATGAGGTACAGGCATGAATGTCGGCTGTGAGCAAATCCGAGATCGACTGGAAAGCCGTCGGTCGCGGCATACGCGTGCTCCGCGGAATCGAAATTGATCAGGCGCAGTTTGCGCTTTCTTTCCAGTTAACAACCAGTGCATTGTTTTTCCCGATTTGCGTGCTAGCCGGAGGAGCATCTCTGCACCGATTTCGCTCCTACCCTGCTCATATCTTGAAAGCTGCCCCTGGCTGACACCGAGTTTAGTTTATCTGGGGGACTCAGTTCATAATGCGAGGATAAACCCAAGGATGCCGTAGAAGTTGTACTTCAAGAAACGGAAATGGAACAAGGCATCGATCCGAGGACTATGGAGAAGGCGCGTGCTGATGCCAAGGATTTCCTTCCGAGAGTCCGCAGCGGCCTCATCTGAAACGCCGGACCAGTTCATCCGACTGGCCGTGCATTAGCTATCCTCCGTGCTGAAACTGTTTCCTTTTGAACCATTTCGACGACCACCTTAATTCGGAGCTCATCCTGATTGCCGCCACAGGGCATTGAAACCTGGCGTGTGACGGAGGTATGATCGCGTCCGCAATATGCGGCGGTTCCAATACCTGTAACGAAAGAGGGTAACCCACATGCCCACAACTAACGAATTGACGATTCGTCTTGAGGATCGGCCGGGGACTCTGGGAAGAGTCTGCCACGCCCTAGCTGAGCACAAAGTCAACATTCTGGCATTCCAAGCCGTCAGAGCGGAAGGAAATGCAGTGGTCCGCTTCGTGGTGGACAACCCAGCCACGGCGAGGAAAGCCCTGGACAATGAAGGGGTGGACTACCAAGAAACGGAAGTCGCTCAAATCAAATGTCCAAGTCGGCCGGGCGAATTGGCGCGGGTGGCATCGCGACTTGGCGACGCCGAGATGAACATCAACTACGCCTACAGCGGGGTAGATCCGAGCACGAGTACGCCCGTGATTATTTTCGGGGTTGCAGAGGCCGGACAGGCTGCGGTGATTCTAGACCGGACTGCCGCCGCCGCATAACCTGAGCGGGACCTTTGTTCTTCGTGACCCTTCAGCGTCAAAAGTGTTACTTTCCGCCATAGCGCTTGTCAGAGCGACTGATTCGGACTGTTGACCGGCGGTGTCAGGGGGTTGTAGCTTTTCCCCGGAACCCTCAAACTCCTGTCGTGTTATTGGAGCACGATGGCTGTCCTTCACATTTAACAAACCCGAAAGGAGTCCCCCATGCACACTCTCATTATTGAAGGAACCTTCAAACCAGGCAAGAAAACGGAGTTCGTTATCGCTTGGAACAACGAGATTCTTCCCACCTTAAAAAAGCAGCAGGGATTTGTAGACGAGATCCTGCTGTTTGGGACGGACAAGCCAGATGTTGGGGTGGGATTGAGTTTTTGGAAGACCAGGGACGAAGCCGAGCGCTATCACCGCGAAGTATTCCCGAAAGTGGCTGGTTCTGTGGGACACCTCCTGAATGGAGCTCCCACTGTGCGCTCATTCGATGTAGAGGCGGCAGAGACTTTTCGCATAGTCCCGGGGAAGGCAGCCTAGCTAGCAGGGTCGAAACCTCGAATGGCGAGTTTCGACAACTCGCCATTTTTAGGTCAGAAAATCTCGACTAGACTGTATCCCAAACCAATTTCTTTCAGCACTGGCGTGTTCGTGAGGTGGACCAGGTCGGGATTCGACCCTGCACCTGCAGTACTTTGCCGCGCTTTCCACAAAGCAAGTTTGTTCCTCCGTAGAGCTGGACCATCGCGCTAATTATTTCGGCTTTTTGACTACCGCCCAACTCAGATAATCCTCAGGTGGGTGCGTGTGCGGTTAATGTCGTTTGCCCTGCCCGTCCCGGACATTTCTTTTCATTCCTCCGCTCCACCAATCGCTCAACGAACCGATGGTTCCCCAGGACTGCTCGCTGTATCATGTCGGCGTTCAGTGCACGTAATAAGTTATAAGTTCGGGTTGCCGATATGGAACGCTCGTTGATCTGGACCGAGGGCGATGCGTACGGCTGGGCCTGCTCGAATTGTCGATGGAGATTCCTCGTCCCCACGCTGCTTACCGGAGAAGAGGCTATGGGTGCTTACCACCGCCTAGCGGCTGCAAAGTTTCGCGAGCACAAGTGCGAGAGCGAAACCAGCATTCCTGCGGCGAAGCGGGAAATAAAACGGGATGCTGACACTTTCGCAGAGCGTGCTGGTATGCTCGTCATGCGAGGATACAAACCGAAGGATGCTGTGGAACTTCTGCTTCAACAAACGGCAATCGAACACGGCAATGATCCGAGGGTCATGGAGAAAGCACGTGCCGATGCTGAGGATTTCCTTCTGAGAGTCCGCAGAGGCGTCATCTGAAAAACCGGGCCGTCCATTCCACCAGCCGTGGCAATCAGTCATCCTAGGTGCTGATACTGTTTCTTTTCGACTCAAGGCGCGTGATTGAGTAACGGGCCCAGGTGGGGCTGAAGGCACTCACTTACTTATCAAGTTTGTATGGCTGGCCACGCACCGCCACGTCGGATGTAATCCACGTCAACTTACGTCTTTGGAAGTTAGAAGTGAGTTTTTCAGCAGCAAGGCATTGACTCATCGCTAGCATCTGCAGCAGCGACTGATGTTGGAAGATATCGGAACCTAGAGTGCTCCGTCGCAATCAATGCGCAACGCTTTGCATTGAGAGTATCTCCTCTGATCGTGTGGTCAATACTCAAGCAGTTCGAAGGCAATAACTTGGAGTTCCATCGCTTTGGCATGGAACTTGCTGCTTCTCAGTACAGATAACCTAAACCTCCTCCTCCGTCCACGGGCTACAGGGTGCCAAAGGAGCACGGTGAAGGAGCCAAATTCGTTCGGAGATCCTGAAGGTCTCAAAGATCTCGATGGAACCGAATTGGCAGATGCGCTCGCCGCGCAAAGAGGAGAATCCCGGCTCAATCAGGAATTAGAACAAGTCTGCCTCGCTACGGGCGCCACCGGAGCGGCGATTGCGTTGGTCCGGGGAGAGGAGATCGTCTGCCACGCCACCGCTGGCCCTCACGCCCCTGGTCTCGGCGCACGTCTTGATCCTCGCAATGGGCTCTCGGGTTCCTGCATCCAAACTCGCCGGCTCATGCAATGTGTAGACACGCAGACAGACCCTCGTGTTGATCCTGAAGCCTGTTGGCAGTTAGGAGTCAGGTCAATCGTGGTTCTGCCGCTGTTAGATGGTGATGAGTTGTTTGGGATCGTCGAAGTTCTTTCGTCACGACCGAACGCTTTTGGCCAGCGCGATTTGGACACATTGCAGGCTTTGACCGGTCGAATTATAGAGAGCAGAAGGCAGAATTGGGAAGCCACTGCGACCATGCCACTTAAAGAGCCTGGATCTTTTCTGCACAGTTGGAGGAAGTTGTTCATCCAGGACAAGAGCCACTCCTCAGAATCGGAATCTACGTTGCCAGGTCGGGAGCGCACATCCAGAAGGAACGATATGTGGACACCCATTCTTGGCACCCTCGTGATTGGCGTGGCCATACTGCTGGGCACATTGATGGGTTGGCGGTTTGGTTGGGAAAAGGCAACCCTTGGATTACGCGCCAATTCGGCGGGTTATCGAGTAAATGCCCGGTCCAGAAATAGGCGAACCGATCATACTGTGTTTCCAAGTGAAGAGCTGCATCCGAGTTCCGCTTGGACGGAAGAGTGCGGGCAGTCTGCAGCGGCCGCTCCTCCAACTCAGCCGCCGAGTGGTGGGCTGACGATCTGTCAGGAGGGCCACGTAATCTTCCGTTTGCCGTATCCTGCGCGTGCACCGATTCGGGGCTTACAAACCTCACAGCCTTCGCCGGGTTTGGAAGCAGGTTCCACACGGCAATAGTTGCGCTCCGAGTTTCGCAACCATGTAGGGTGATGCCGAAGGCAAGTGACGAAGCAGTCCGATTTGAAACTTCCCCCACAGCACAACCGACAATCACGGGAGGACAACGAACATGCCGTTGCCGCATCAGGATCAAGTAGCAGAGACCAAATCTTCACTCGCGGATGCTTTCGTACGTAAGCAGCGTCGGCAAATGCTCACCGCGTTAACACTGCTGCTGGTCGCACTGATCCTGACTCTGATAAAAGACCGGGAATTCTGGTTTCCAACCGCGCCAGTGCAATCAGCATCAGAGCCATTAGAAGAGACTTCGCCCCAGCCTGGCTCACTCGAAGCCGTAACAACCATTAAGCAGCCAGCAGTTCCTAGACGAAGGAAAGCGAAGCAACGCACCCCGCGGACAGCTGCCCAGCCAGACCAATCGCCTGCAGCGGCTCCAATCGTTATGAGTAGGACCGTGCTCCCCCCGCTGGAAGTCGTGGTAGTGGCTGGGGACGAGCACCGCGAGGTCCAAGCAGGCAGCAATTCGGTAAAGGTGGACTTGCGTCCCGGAATGCCCGTCGCTCCCGCCGAGGCATCTTCCGCCACACCGGAATCCGTTCCCGCGTCGGTGGCCGAAGCCACCACGCGAATGCATCTTTCCCCAGGTGCCTCGCAGATCCTCTCACGCCCGGTTGAACCCAAGTATCCCTTGCTGGCCAAGCAGATGAAAATTCAGGGCGCAGTCGTGCTGCAAGTTCTGATCGGACGGGACGGGACTATTCAGCACCTGAATGTACTCAGCGGACCCACGATCCTTTCCGCTGCGGCACGGGAAGCAGTGAAGCAATGGCGATTCAAGCCGTATTTGCAATCCGGTGAAGCGGTCGAAACTACAGCGCGTGTTACTGTAAACTTCACCATCTGGACCTAGAGCGTGCCCAATGTCTTCAAGTGCTCCCAAGCTCTGCTTGTGTGACGTAAGGCAGCATATCCTACGAGCGCCACGAATGCCACGGTCTAGAAGGGATGCTGAAAAGCTCGGGGTCGAGCTCACTCCGCTCGACCCTCGCGAGGCTACCCGTGAGCAGGTCGAAACCTTCGTCGCCCACCTGGCCGACCGGGGTGAGAAAGACCAGAACGCCCTGCTCTGCGAATTGAAAAGGTATCTGGGCAGCAAGGAAGGCGCAGCATGAGGCGGTATTTCGAGTCCCTTCGCCCCGCGGATGTGCCAGCCATTAGTTCGGTTCCGGACGGTCTCCTCCTTGTCCGGGTGGATCGGGCGCAATATCGTTGGCACAAGCAAAAGCCTTATCACGAGATCCGCTTCGTTGTCCTCAAGCCCAGGCATCGATATTTCATGACCGGCCGCCTGTACTGCACTCCGGCTTGACACCGTGCCTATCGGCGTCGGCGTAGGTCGGGGAACTGCCATCAACTCGCCATCACAACTGGGCAATATCGAGGCTGTTTTGGACCCTTTTGAGTGCAGAAAAGCTAGACAGGGAAAGGCTTTTAGGTTATTGACCTCAAAATTGACACGGAGAAGTGTCGTTTCAGCCAACCAAGCCGGTTTTTGTCCTTGGTTCGAGGGGCGTCTAATAAATGGGCAGCTGGTGCAAAGGTCACGATTTCATCAACAATCCGTTCTCGACTAAACACCATGCGCAACCTCATAAGCACTAAGCTCATCGATGAGTTTGCTACAAACGGAAATGATGTGTGTCCCTCTCCCACAAAATATATTTCTGACCGACGGGCTCATGTGCGGCGGCGAACGGGCTCGCCGGCTTACATCGAGCCGGGAGAAGGCAATCGCGCTCTGGTGTTGAGCATCAGCGAAAGCGGTTTAGCCCTCCGTGCGGATCGTCCTGTGACAGAGGATCCCACTCTACGAATGCGTTTCCTGCTGCCCGGATCTAAAAGCTGGGTGCAGACAAATGGACGGATTGCGTGGGTGAGTGAATCGAGAAAAGAGGCAGCATAAGATTTATTGATCTGCCCAAAGACGCCCGGAACACAATACAGAAATGGGTTTTGTTGGAGTCGTTGCAGGAACAGCCTGGGAAATTAAGCGAGGTAACCGAGAAAGACCAGCAACTCGCAGAGTTTCCCCGGCCCTTTTCCATTCGGGAAATTCGGCTCGATCGGGGCCTGATGGAGGTTGCAGACCGGTGGAAGGAATGCAATAGCCACTTGCCCGACCATCCCCTTGACTGTAATCCCGATTGGATTGAAGAACACTTCAAGCAAGAGAAAGACAGAGTTCGCATATTTCTGCTGGAGAGAAATGATGCCGTTGTTGGGGCGGTTCCCTGTGTGCTCGATCAGGAGCTCGCGTGCAACCTAGGCGAGTTTACGGTAGCGAAGTTTCCCATGCGCATCCTACGCTTGCTAGGTTGCACCCCCAACATGCCGGCGGAAGAATCCGCCTATGACATGTTGTTTGAGCAAATTCTGGAGTCCGACTTCGATGCAGTCCATATCCCTGGACTTAAGACTGAAGCGTTCGCTTGGAACTACCTGCGGCACTGTCCGCTCATTCGAAGACGCTTCTGGTACCAGATTCCAAGGCAACCATCATCCCATCTATTGATTCGTCTGGATGGAACCTTTGACGTTTACCTGAACAGGCTTTCACCAAAGACACGAAAGAACCGCCTCCGTGAAATTGAGGGATTGCGGAAGCGCGGAGATTTACAACTGATTCGAATTACGAAGGCATCCGAAATAGAAGCATTCCTGGAACCAGCCTATGCGATCTCGCGGAGGACTTGGCAGTTTCATCGAGCTGCCGAGGGCTTGGCGAGGCGGGATCGTGATCTCGTGAGAGGCGAACTACGATTTTTGGCGGATCGTGGGTGGCTGCGATGTTATGTGTTGAAAACGGGTAATGAGCCCTGCTCATTTGTCCTGGGACAACAATATGGCGGGTACTTCTATGTGGATGCTGCTGGTGTCGACCAGGCATGGCGCAGTTACAGCGCGGGCACAGTCATTCTGATGCTGGTTCTCAAAGATTTGTTCGAAGAAAACTCGCCTCAGTTTTATGATTTTGGGGCTCAGGCCAGGTTTAAGGATTACTTAGCCACCGAAAGCTATCCCGAAGCGGACGTCTGGCTTTTCCGTCGACGCGCGTATGTGCTACTAACCGGCAGCATCTATCGTGCTTGCAACGTCGTTTCTCCGAAAACTGGAGCAGCCTTGGATCGGTTCCGGCTGAGATCAAGACTGAAAAAACTGTTATGGTCCCGGGAGTGACGATATGCGCTCCACTTGGAGCAAGGCAGCAACAGCAACGCGGCAGTAACTAGGCATTTTGCTCCAGCGGAACAAGCGGGCAGAGGCTTAGAGCACCACAGCTGCCTCCCCAAGGCAAAGTTGCCGCCCCGGGGTTAGCAGCGATGCAATAAGTGTCTCAAGTCAACGAAAAGGACGATAGCGCGTACTCGGCGATCGCGGTCGAGCCGCAAATCTATTCTGGAAATCCTCGTACATCGCAAAACAAACTCCGTGGGTTTTCTCGGCGAGGAACGCGTTCAACCTTTTCATCGACGAGCACTTTTTCCCGGAGGCGGTACTCCCATAAGGTGTGAAGCTCGAGGCACCGTTAGAGATACAACTTGCTTACTCAGAGACGGGCGTTTGTGTTTTTCGATCTCGGCCAATCGCCGTTCCAGCACCAGTGCTCGACCTGGCACGGCGCTCTTTCGTACGCCAATGTTCCAAGGTATCCATTTTCCGGCTGCAGATTCCTCAGTGACCAACGGAAAACGGTGTGGGGATCGGCGTGTACCTCTTCGAGCCTGGGTGGGTCATCAGGCGACACTGACACCGAAAACTCCGAAAGCGAATATGAGATTCCTTCGCCTATGGCTTTAAGAAAGGCTTCCTTCCGTGTCCAGCAGGCGAAGAACGCCCGCTGCCGGTCACTAGTTGAGACTTCGAGGAGAGCCTCAGATTCACGTTTAGAGAAGAAACGACGAGCGATCTCGACACACTCGATTTCGCGGTTGAATCTTTCGATATCCACGCCCACGGGGCATCCCATACCTACCGCAATCACCGCCAAGCCGGAGGAATGGGAGACGTTGAAGCGGAGGCCATTTGAATCCTGCGCGTGCTCGATTTCGGGCTTTCCATTCTTCTCGTAACGAAAGCGGATTTCCGCGGGCGACACGCAAAGATAACGGCCAAGGATGTTTCGCAGAGCCGTGCGGCACTCAACAAAGCGCACGCGGTCGCGGGGAAAGTGGAACCTCCCAGCACGGGAGATCTCGTCCGGACTAAGGACGTCCCAGGAGGGTCGGTCGGAAGTTTCGGGTGTATCGAGCCGCACTCTCCAAACATCGATGCGATCCGAAGGCAGCGACAGCTCGAGCGGCGCAGTTTGCCAGAGTTCCGCTTCGCGGCCCATTCTTCCACCACCGCCAATTGTATCGCGCAGAACCATCCGGCGAATCACTGGAAATCGCAATGGCTAGTCACATGGCCCCTTCCCGCCTTCGCTTAACACCGGAATGTGCCCTCAACCTATTTCGCCCAGAGTTTTCGCCAAATCACGCGCGAACGCACATCCAGACTCCGTGACCCAGAGCTCCTGAAAATCCGAGACCCGACCATGCAAAATTGAGCTTCTGACTCCTTGATTCAGGTTTTGTTTTGCACTGCACTCCTTTTTACGACTTCGTTTCGAGGAGAATGAGGTGAAAACATTTTGCCCGCTATTTCTCGATCATCGCGTTGCACTATAGAGGGTCCAAACCGCAGACTCATTGCGTTTCCTTCCAGGCTCCTAGGGTCCAGGCAACAGGTTACGGGACTTACCCTTGTCCTTTCGCGCAAATGCTCACGCAACCGGGGTGACCTTTGATGCATTCCGGCTTCAGCTTAGTCTGCTATTTGTGCCGGCTTTCGACTATCAATTGCGTCGCCGCGAGCGCCGCTATGACTTGCGCCTGCCTGTGTCCGTGAGCCTGTACAGCGACATTCCAGGCGAGATCATGGCAACGTCAGAGAATATAAGTACTCATGGGATTCTTCTATCCTCGGAGGCCGCAATTCCTGAAGGGACCAGCGTCGAACTGATGGTTGCTCTCCGGTCTCCATCGCCATGGGGAAACACCCACCTAACCGCTGCCGGCAGAGTACTGCGTCTGGAGCGGCGAGGCTCGGGTGGTTTTGCGGTGGCAGTCTGCTGCGATGAGCGACCCTTTAAAACAAGCTCACCCGAGCTTTCAGAGTACTGCTAGCTCGGTGCTTGGCGCAGGCCGCGCGGACCGCGAAGCGGCAAATTACGTTTGCCCGAAAATCCTCCGAGACTGATGGAAATACCTTGCACACGGCACTGGGGAAGGTGAGGCTTCCAAACCCCAACGACATCTTTCAGAACACCCTGAGTAATGATTGTGGATTTGGCGTGCGCTTACCGCGAAAACCCCCACGGTGCCTGACACTTGACAGCGATTAGGAACGCCCCGCCTGCGGATGGCTGCTCCACTCGCAAAACCTCGCCTGCCGCTTCTAGCGGAAGGGCATTAGGAAAGTGCAATGTCACTTTTATTTTCGAACGAAGAGGAATTGGTGTTTCGCACCGCAGCAGGAGGCCGTGAGCACTCACGTTCTGTGCCACCGTCTCGACTTCCCCCCTTTTTTCCCCCTGGAATCTCACGAAGGCTGGTTGCCGAATCGGGTATCTACGCTCACTCCGGCGCTCCTCTCGGAACATGGGTCGTTCTCCGGCAACAGCGCTACATGCGCTACGGGCTGTGAGCTTTAACTGGCTTTCTGCTTCACTTGCGGGGTCTTTGCTTGCGGGTTTTTCGTTGTTCGATTGAGAACTTCAGTGTTAATCCGCTGGTACATCTCAGGGTCGCTATACGCGTACAAAACAATTTCCACCCTGTCCCGAATGCCAAGCTTTGCGAGCAGCCGTGCAATTTGGTTCAAGACCTTGTGCTTAGGAATTTGGAGTTGCGTGGCAATCTCATCGTCCGTTAGGCCGACGGCGACGAGACCTACCAACTCTTTGTCTCCCTCGGTCAGCTTCATTGGATCCTTATTCATACCTTCATACAATCGGCGGTGCGTTCTCAGGACATCCGGGTTTACACCACCGTCAAGCATTATAGACCTCGAGCCTCTCTCGGTTGGTACCGTGTCTGACAAAGCAAAAGGGCGCAGGCCAATACTGGTCGACTATACCAGCGGCTGAAAGAGTTGTCACGGTGAGATGAGCGCAGTGCTCGATCTAGCCGCGATCAGCTTGTCCGTCGCATACTCTATAGCAGCGGTGGTGATAGTTCCTGACACCCCGTTCAAGTCATCCACTGAAAACGCAGTACTTGTTGGCTTCGTTTCGTAATAGTGTCCGATATGCTAAACCTCCCGGATCAGATGAACCTTGCAACTCTGCGGACGCATTTACAATCTGTTTTTCTTCAAATGCTCGTACCATTCCACAGCATGGTGCAGGTCCCGGCTCGCGGTGGTGAAATAACGGGGAGCAAAATCCACCCGGGAAGCAGTCTGAGCCGCTGCAGATTCAGACACCCTTTGGTCCCAGCTGCGACTGAGGTCGTGGAGATGCTGTAATTTTTCTTCGATCAGCTTGCTGACCATCTCAAGAGACTGCCTGGGGTCGATGACGACGTTGGCGGGTTCTTGGTGGTCGGGGCGGGTAGGGCTCATCCCAAAATTCTGCTCGTGCTCGATGATGTGTTCCGCCTGGAGAATGGCTTCCAAATTCATAGACGGCCACCTCGCCAAGGAGTCATAGAACCCGACCCCGAAGATTGTGTCCAGTGGTTGCTTCAATTCTTCGCGGAGGTATCCTAGCTTCTGAAAACCCTCTCTCACACTATCGAGAAAGCGGGTCGCACCCCGCAGGTCTTGTCGACTGGCTGCGTACCACCGCATTCTGGTGGGATCCTGTGTCTCTTTGTGTTCGACTTCTCGATCTTCCGGCGTCTCCAGCAGCATGCCCAACTGCCGTGATTCCAGTCGCACCGCCAACTTACAACGCCAGCAGCAACACGCAATTTTTTCCACTCCGATGCCTTGCAACACCGTCCTGGGCTGAAGTTGTTCACGGAGGGCATGATGCAGCGCGCGAAACTCCGCTTTCTCTGGATCGGAAAGGGTAAATTCTTTGGCGAAGAAACCATGCTTGGTAGAGTTGCGGCACGAGTTTCGCTTCCCATTCGCCGTCTTGGGTCCTGAACTGTTGCGTGCGTTTTTCTTGTTTGACTCAGTCTTGGCGCTCATGGCAGGTCTCCTAGATAGATTTTCCGTCAGCTGAGCTGGCAGGCAATTAGCCATGAGGCTCGTCAGCACGAGCTGATAGGAAATTGCTAAATTTTTCTTGAGTTACGTTGGAGACACTCTTGCGTTCAGACGGACAGTTCGGGGTTCAGGAAGATAGTTCAGTGCTCAGAAATCCAACTATCATACGTCAATGTCGTAGGTTACCGTACTGTCCAGCCGGCCAGATACCTCGGGCGACCCAACCTCGGATCGGTGCACTCCGATGATGGGACCTGCTGGTGATTCTCAGTGATGTTGGCTTCTTTGATGTTTAACATTCCTACTCCCGATTGGAGATTTTTTTTGATCACAGCTAGATATTGGGTGCAACCGGGGATCCCCCGCAACAACAAAATTCTCTGCCTTGAACACGAAAGTACATACGGCGGCAACTGGGACTTGTAGAAGCGACCCTGATCTTCGCCAGGCGGGCGATTGCCACATTCGACAACATCTGCGTCGAAACCCAGGATCGAGCACGGTTACCGTCTCGTACCCCGCGACCGATCGTGTAAAGAGAGGTGGCAAACTAGTGTGCTTGCAACAAAACCAGTTCACGTTTTTCTCACCAAATGGTGTGAAGAGCTCGTGACCGTCGGATCCCGCGGTCCGCAGTAAGCAGAGACAATCCCTCGACCAGCGCGGTCGCTCCTATGATGCGATCCGCGGGATCCTTCGGATAACTTGCTGGAAGTCCGAGGGCGCGCACGCATGCGCGGCCGCTGATCGGTAGGATGATGAAGCGCGCCTCGACCTCATGCAGGAAAGATTCGAGGCTGATGTCGAGACGGATGCGTCCTTTGCTCGAGAGTGTGGCCAACTCCAGGAGAGTAATGTCGGAGATCGCTAATCCGTCCCCGTTCTGACGCGCATCATCGATGGCTGCTCTCGCATTTTTGGAGAGGTGAGTTTGGTCAAGCGCCAGCCAGACGACAACATGCGTATCGACAAGAATCACCTGAGTTTTCCCCAGTCTTCAGGCGAAATCGCAGGGGAAACGACATCACCTGTAATAGCGCCCTTACCAGCGAGAAAATTGTAGATGTCGTCTGCGCCCTTCTCGACAGGGATAAGCTTCACTACTGGTTTGCCATGTTTTGTGATCACCACGGTCTCGCGCTTAGCCTGAACTTCATCCATGACCGCAAGACAATGGACCTTAAAAGAACCTGCAGCCATTTTCTTCAT
>Ga0207130_1051_pt1 | contig 41162 bp, 24 predicted proteins | sample Alteio_BWMinHeat_16_FD_153545 | JGI IMG/M metagenome (GOLD analysis project Ga0207130, IMG submission 153545) | Enriched cells from forest soil in Barre Woods Harvard Forest LTER site, Petersham, Massachusetts, United States -... | ecosystem: Environmental > Terrestrial > Soil > Temperate forest >... | reverse complement strand
GTTGGCGCCGATACAGCCATAGCCCGAACAATAACCAGGCGTTCCGGGTTGAATGCCAGGAATGTTGTTCGGATTGATGGTAACCGGCAGATTGGGATTGCCTGTGCTTGGTCCCCCAAAGATCGGGGTGTTAAAGGCATTGAATGCCTCAGCCCTGAACTGCAACTTCATGGATTCCCGAATATCGAACTGCTTTTGCAGCGCGAAGGTCGCCAGCGGTTTGTAAGGTGCCCGCAGGTTATTTTGCCGCGTTACGACTGTCCGGGGAATCCATGTGTTGTTTGCCAGCGGAGTATAGCAGCTCGGCGTCTCGTTGTAGATCCACTCGCTGAAACTCCGGTGTGCCGGTATATAGCTGTTGTTGTTTTGCGGGCAATTGTAGGTGAACGTGTTTGGCGGCTGGATGGGGGTACCCGATGCATCCGTGAAGATCCAGTCCAGCGACCAGTTATTGATGACCTGTCCCACCCAACCGGAAGCGTTGCCGAAGAACGGCCGGTTTCTGCCAACAGGCAGATCCCAGATTCCGCTGAAGGCGAGATTCAAGGTGCGGTCACTGCCATCAAGCTGGTAGTACGGTTTGGCAATGAATGGAGTCAGGATATCGTGGCCTGGGCCGGCGATATCGACGCAACCCTGACACTGGCCGTTACTGTTGTTGTTGAGGCTGGTATAGGTCATGTTCTTCTGCCAGGTAAACGCAGTCACAAGAGTGATGCCTTTCAGCCAGGCAGGACCAGCATCCACACGCTTTCTAAATTGTACCTGCAAGGAATTGTAATCGCTCCGTCCGATGGGTTCGGTGTTCGAGGACAACGTCCCATCGAACTGAGGGAATGGTTCCATCAGGATATACGCTGGAACGGTAGCGGACAGGTTTAAAACGCTGGCTGCCTGGTTCGGACCCATATGCCCGAAGAATGGGTTTTGCACTTGAGAGTCGCATCTAACCGCAGCAGCAGCAGCAGCTAGCGTCGCACATTGGGCGATCTGCGCCGGCGTCAGGGCGTTAAAGTTTGTTCCGACACGAATGTTGCCTGTGTAGGTGCCTACAAACGAGGTATCGAGAACAAAGCCACCCGGAAATTCATGCTGGATGCCCAATGAATAATGTTGCACCCGTGTGATTTTTCGATTGCGTTGGTCATAGCTGGTTGAGTTGCTGCCGGTTCCTGCCAGCAGCCCGTCAAGCGGACCAGTGGGAGGCGTCAATCCAGCCGGATAAGGATTGCCATTGAAGAAACCAGGACCAGGCGTTACCGGGTTCGGGTTGAAATAGTTCGTCACCTGGGTAAAGGTAGTGTTTCCACCCAGTTCGAAGGCAAATCCGTAATTCACTCCATAGCCGCCACGTACGACGGTTTTGTCATTGAGTGCCCACGAAACACCGATCCGGGGTTGGAAATGGTTGTACTGCGTATCATAAGCACGGCGTCCGTTGCCAAGGAATGTGAAGCCGCCCACAATCGGGTTGGGCATCGTGAAACCAGTGGACGTCCCGTTCTTTAGCAGCAGCGTATTGTTGGGTGGGAAGGCATTGGCGCTGTTTAGTATGCCCGTGAGCGGATTAACGCAGGTGTAGCAGAGGCCGCCATTGAGCCGGTCATGCCGTTCGTGGGGCGAGTGCTCAAAGTCCCAGCGCATGCCCAGGTTGAGCGTCAGGCGGGGATGGATCTTCCAGTCATCCTGAACGAAGGCGGCATAGTACGGGTAGGTCTCATAGATCGCAAGGTTGTAGGGAATATTGCCATCATTGGGAATTCCCATAATGATACTAGCTAGGCCGGAGCCTGTTGAACCAGTGACTCCCGCAGGATCAGTGTTTGCGTTGTTCGGATTGAAGCGGGTGAAGTTGTCGGTAAAGTTAAAGATACCGCCGGGACCGTTCGACGTTGGGGCTACTTCGCCAGCGGCGCAGCACGGTATGGCGATGACCTTCAGATACTGGCCGCCATAGCGTAAGTTATGGTTGCCTATTGTCTGGGAAATCGTTGGTGCAACTTCAAAGTCAGCGTTAAACGGTGGATGGCCGAAATCGGAAAACGCCCTGGTGCCAATAATGTTGGCAATAACGTCATTATTATTAAGCACAGGGGCAAAGCTTGTGCTCGTGGATGGTGGAACTGGATAGGTGGTAAATCCCAGGTCCTGCGGCGATAGCTTGGCTGTCCCCGCTGCCAGTCCGCCGTCAGGTGAACTGTCAACCTCGCGTGTATAAGAAACCCGCACGTCTGCCACTAGAGTCGAGTTGAATGTATGGGTGGCACTCAGGATCTGCGACAAAAATGCACGGGTATGGTTAATGTTTCCCGTCTCGATGCGAGGATCAGAAAACCCTGAATTGTTTCTGAAATCTGTTCCTGACCACCAGCTAAACATGCCATAAATCTTGGTACGGTCGCTGATGTTGTGGTCAATGCGAAAGAGCGTTTGGTTATATTGGGTACGCCCGCCGGTGTTCGAGACGAAATTGTTGATAAACCCGGGCTGGTTGGGCTTGGGATACAGCGCCAGAATCTTGAGGCCGATTTGGCTCACCAGGTTAGCTGGAATCACATCGTTCTTCCCACCCACGGAAAGCCGGTTGCGGGTCTTACAGGTTCCATCGGCGTTCGTCGAAGCGCACGAAAACGGGTTATAGATGCCGCCATTGTGGTTAACCCCCGGGCCTTTCAGATAGGCGCTCATATCCACGCTGCCATCCGGGTTGACAACGATACCGGTCGGGACAGTGGTGATCACGGGAGCAGGTTGGACTTCGCGCCAGCCTTCAAAACTGGCGAAGAAGTAGGTCTTGTCCTTCTTGATGGGGCCGCCAAAAGTCCCTCCGAAATCATGCTGGTTATGAAAGCCCTTGCGCTGGTTCAATTGATTGAGTTGATAGAAGTTGGCATCTAAGACCGCGTTGCGCCAATAATCAAACGCCGCGCCATGCAGCGCATTGGTACCCTGCTTGATCACGAGATTGATGGTTCCACCACCGCTGCGTCCAACTGACGCATCGTAGTTGGTGGTCTGAATCTTGAACTCTTGCACCGCATCGACGTTGGGCGAAATGAACCACGCTCCGCGGGCAGTGCTGGTTTGCTGCGAGATGGGCGCTCCATTCATCGTGAATTGGTTTTGATTGTTGACCACACCATTGATTTGAAATGAATTGGTCTGGTCCCATCCGCGCTGGGCGCCATTGCTGCCCGTAAACAGAACACCCGGATTCAGTTGCGCCAGCATGTAGACTTGGCGTCCGTTCAGTGGCAGGTTTTGTGTCTCCTGCGTTCCGACCACAGAACCGCCGGAAGCATCTGCTGTGTTCACGGCGACGGCGCTGGCAACAACTTCCACGCTTTCTGAGACCGTGCCCACTTCCAGCCGGAAGTTCAGGTTTACCTTCTGGGCAACGCTAACGACTACACTTTTCTCGACCGACTTCTTGAAGCCCGGTGCCTCAACCGTGACCTGATAGGTCCCCGGCTGCACAAACGGGATGGAAAAGCTTCCCTCGGCATTGCTCGTTGTGCTGTAAGTTTGTTGCGGACCTTTGGCCGTTACTTTTGCGTCGTGAATTACGGCACCGGATGGGTCCTTCACCTGGCCGAGGATCAAACCGCGATATTCCTGGGCATGCAGCCCCATGGGAAAGGATAGGGCCAGCAGGCAGATAGCCAGACTTGCCGTAAGCCAATGCCGGCCGTTTGCTGCTGAGGTTACAAAGCTGCTCCACGTACGTGCCTGATGGTTGCTCTTATGGCTGCTCATTGAATGCTCTCCTCTTTGTGCATGAGTGGTATAGATCCATGGTCATTGCACCGTGGTCCGAGATCTATCCCTCGCTATTTTTAGTTGTTGGACTTGCACTTGCTGGGCACGTCTACGCCACAGATGTTTTGCCGACGCCGCCCTCCAGGATGCACGGAAGTCTATGCAACAGAAGTGAGAGCTGTCAAGACAAAAATCGTCAGGGTAAACGATATTCATTGCCAGTTTACTGCAAGGTAAACGATTACCCTTCGAAACCGTTAAATCCTTGTTGTTTATGGTATGCTCTCGCCATGGTGACAATGACCGATATTGCTCGCGACCTCAAGGTTTCGGTCGTGACGGTCTCCAAGGTCCTGCGCAACGACGGCAAGATCAGCCCAGCGACTCGCAAACGCGTGTTGCGAAGGGCCAAAGAGCTGAATTACCAGATGAACTGGGTTGCCCGCAGCCTGGTCACGCGGCGGACCTACACGATCGGACTGCTCCTGCCGAATTTCACACATCCATTTTTTGCGGAAATTGCCAAGTCCGTGGCCGAGACCATTCGGCCGCATGGTTACCACGTGATCATTTCGTACTTCGAGGAAGATCCTGAATTGGAGGCCCGGGAGACCGATACCCTGTTGGCCCGGCAAGTGGATGGCCTGATTATCGCCTCTGCCCAATCGCCCAATCGGGTAGAAGTGTTCGAGCGGATTCAACAACGGAAGGTACCCTACGTTTTGATTGACCGCCCCGTGGCCGGGGTGAATGCTTCTTTTGTTGGGGTTAACAATGAGGTGGTCGGCCGGCTCGCCACCGAGCATCTCATAACGCAGGGCTGCCGCCGCATTGCGCACCTGCACGGTCCCGGAACTGGCATCGCGATAGGACGTTTGGAGGGGTACCGCCAAGCCCTGGCAAAACATGGCCGGCCAGCACCGGCCAGCTACATTGTTGACGGCGGCTACGGAGATGACACTGGGTATGAAGCGATGCGCCAATTGCTGCGGCGTCATCCGATCCCCGATGGGGTTTTCTGTTATAACGACCCGATTGCGATCGGCGCCATCAAAGCAATTCGCGAATCAGGGCTTGACGTGCCCCGCGATATCGCCGTGGCTGGGGCTGGCAACGTACACTATTCGGACTTGCTAGCGGTGCCGCTTACCACCGTTGATCAAGGCACGTCCCAGATCGGGAAGCTGGCCGCCGAACTTCTGCTTCAGCGAATCACCTCAAAGCGCTTTGTGCGCCCCAAGAAAATCATCATCTCTCCCAAACTCGTAGTACGGTTATCGAGTCAGCACCGTTACGTTGAGAAACTCGAGCACGCCACATTGTCCATTGCGCCTACCAAAAACTCCATCGGTCGTGATTTGGGCAGCGTGAAGGTTGTAAGTAGGTCGGAAAAGCGACACGTTCGGCCGCTGGTGCGCGCCCTCGCGATTGACAAGCGCGAGAGCTAGATTTTCACTCCGGTAAGTTCTTCACTTAAGGTCCATAAACGCTTTGCTGCCTCCGGATCGATGGCATATTGCCGCACACCGACGTTGCTGGCGGAATCGGGGCGACATCCACATCCTGAAGAATTCCGAAAGATTCGATCCAATAGCGCACATTCAGACACATGGCGAATCTTTCGGAATTCTTCATGACAAGTCAGGCATCCAATGCAGGGGCAGTGGTGAAACCAAGATGAGGATGCATTGAGTGGCCAAGACGAACGCAGCGCGAATTCTGGATGGACTCGGGATCAAATACGAGTTGCGAGAGTATGAGGTGGACCCTGACGATTTGTCCGCGGAAACAGTGGCGGCAAAGGTCGGCTTACCGCCAGAGCAGGTCTTCAAGACCCTTGCCGTGCAGGGGGACCGGTACGGAATCTGTCTGGCAGTAATTTCCGCGGATAATGAACTGGACTTCAAGGCGCTGGCAAAACAGACGGGTGATCGGAGGGTGGATATGGTTCCTTTGAAGGACGTGCAAGCCGTGACTGGTTACATTCGCGGCGGAGTTACCGCTCTGGCCTGTAAAAAAGACTATCCCGTATATATCGACGAGCTTGCGGAAATCTGCGACGTAATTTCGGTATCGGCAGGAATGAGGGGAACGCAAATCCTGCTGGCCCCGGAAGACTACATCCGGGCGGTCAACGCTAAGGTCGCAGCCATTGTGAAGGCGAAGTAACGGCCTTCCAACGCGCTGTTCCCGGCCTAGCTGAGCTTGCGTCTTTTTGGTACCTTTTTGTGCCTATGCCGGGATGGGAGCCATTTCTCTAAGTGCTTGATTTTAAATGGCGGGGACGACGAGACTCGAACTCGCGACCTCTGCCGTGACAGGGCAGCGTTCTAACCAACTGAACTACGTCCCCACTTGGTTTGGAATGGGTTAGTGGAACCCTGAATATTATTTCCACTTTCAGTATACCAATAGATTCAATTGCTTCAACTGCTTCGGATTTTATTTTCATTTTTCTAGAGCGATGGATACAAAAGGGGTCCTGGCATGGGAGACAGAGGAGCGACGGCGGGTGCTTCTAAAGGAGGCTGATCGCTAACGTCAATTTGTACCTTGGCAAAGGGAAATAATATAAGAATATTACCCACCCAGTCTCTATCATTGCGACTGCTGGCCGACACTCGAGACTGCCCTCCTTTCTTCGGAAGGCTGGAGCATGGAAACGCGTTTAGAGTTTCTATCGCGTGCCCTGATCAGCCCAGTTCCAATTATTAACGTCATCGCAAGCGTTGTTGCAGTAATTCACGACCAAATCCCCGGAGTTGATATCCCAGGCAAAGACATACATCCAGGGACTTGGACTGTAATGCCAGAATGTGATTGCACTGGGAAATATCATTAATGAGTTCGTGGGTTTGGGAATGGCGTCCCAGCTCACCTGGGTGCCATTCACGTGACTACGGTAGATTTGTCCGTCGGCACCAGAAACAAAGGCAGAGGTGCGGAACGTGTAGTCCGACTCGATATAGGTGATCGCAGTTGGATCGTTGATCCATCGTTTTCCGGTGGGCAACTGTGGTGGCACGTTCAAATCGAATTTCAACTGACTTTGGAAAAACGTGTCCCTGCATCCAACCAGGCCGTTGAGGTGGCCATCTGTCGCTCCTGAGTAGAGAACAAGCGAATTGCACGGTGCGGATTGCGGTGGCGTTGAAAAAGAAAAGATAGCAGTTGGCGAAGTCCATTGGTGTCCATCATTAGTCAGTCCGAAGTTGAACCTATTCAGGTTTTGAAAGTCGTCGCCGTCAGCCATCCAGAGCGTACCATCAGGGTTGATGCCGGAGATGGCCATTTTGGGAATCCGAGAGCCGTTAGGGTACGAATCATACGAAAGAGCGGAAATGCAGCAACCCGGGGCATTTCCCCAGATTGTGTTGTAATTGAACCAGCTCCAATTGTTCCAACTGCCTATGTACTGTTCACAAGAGCTAGTGCAAGCAGCGACCACCAGGTTGGAGTTTTGGTCAGTAGCAAAAGCAAAGATGCGATGGTTCCCCGACGGGTCCACATCCGTTATGGCCGATACCGAGTTAAGCTGCCCAATTCCTCCGGGCAGTCCGGTTGTCAGGTTTACCCAGGGCCTGCCACCACGACCAAACCCCGGCGCATATACGGCTAGATCGCCTTTATCCGTCACGACAAATACAAGGTGACGCTGGATTCCCCTCGAATCAAAAAACGTGACGGCCGAGGGATTTGAAATACTATTGGCTCCAGGGGGTAGTCCCAAGTCTTCCCAGAACCAGCCCAGGCCGTTATTGTCGAACCAGCGATTCACCACCAGTGTGCCATTGTCGCCTTCGGCAAAAACAGAAATTCTCGTATACGCTTCTCCGCGATCATCCAGATAAGCAATGACAGACGGCCTGCCTATGATGCCAAAGGCAGGAATGCATACCAGCAATAGTGCACCAACCATCCAAAACGATTGCAACGTTTTTCGCTTCATGTCTTACTCTCCCTTACGTTTGTTGAAACTTGATTTCAAACTGATGTCGAGTGTTGCTGGATGGCAAACCATCCACTTCATTGCGTATTCCATGTGGCCGGGCTGGTTCTGAACTGAACGCAGGGTTGTTCAGTTCAACACCGATCCAGCACTATAGCCACCTCCCCGTGACCCCCGGCCACATGGATCTTGTCATCGCTCTCGGCGCGGATTAACCAAGATGCCTACTTGGGCTGAGCGATAATCCTGCGATAAGCCTGATGCGTAACAACATAGTTCGTTCGTCTTCTCCAAAAATGCGGCACACTTCCCTCTCCGACTCCGACTAAGCAACGGCAGCCTTCAACGGTTTCAATTGCGTAACTCCCCGAGAGATCTTCGGAACAAAACTCGTGGTCACATGGAATACCAACAAGTAGATAAAGAACTTAAAGTCGAATGGGACCCTCAGTGCGGCTGATAGACGCAGAATGTAGTATGCATACGCACATCCCATGAAAAATACGTTCATTACCACCACTGCTTTCAGAAAGCCGGGCACGGTACGAAGGAATTGCAGGAATGCGCTTAATCCCGCCGCATGCTGTACGACCGGCGCAGTGGGCCGTGCACCGGCCCGCTCCAGCGAGAACACGTACCAACTGAAATAGTGGAACACTACCAGGAACGCGAAGAAGGATGGGCTGTTCAACCCATGCATGCGCAGCACCTTGATCGCCGTCGCAGCCCCGGCAAACAAGAGCAACGCCAAGAAGGCATAGCGCAATCCCGATCGTCCGCGAACCCACTGCTTCGGCCAGAAGAGGCCGGCCATCCCGCTCAGCAAGCCCGCGACCACACACAATCCCAAGTAGAGTTGTAGCTTGCCGTTCGGGCCGTGCACGGGTAGCTGTCCGATAAGAGCCACTATGGTTGCACCCAACAGAATGCCCAACCCGTTGCGATCAAATACGCGTCCGAAAAAGCGATAACCCGTCCTGCGCTGGTGATAGATGAAAATTTCATCGCGGAAGGCATGAAAGGTGAAATATAGATAAATGATCGTGGTCAACGGCCGCAGGCTGTTCACAAAACCAATCGCCAGGGTTACTAACAGCAGACTCGCGAGAGCCACGCGATACCCACGATCGCCGTCAGCTACCTTGCCAAGGTTGAACAGAAAGCCAAAGATCACATGCGGCCACCCCATGCCCACGATCAGTAGATCGAAGCCGACTCTGCCCCACAGATATCCAACCAAGCCTAGACTGACAGCGGTCAGCAGGTAAGAAATCAAGAATCCACGCAGCAATCGGCCGAGGCTGGCGCTCTCAATCACCGTTGTGGATTGGTTTCCGCTTGCCATTCTCTCTCCTCCAATTGATTTATGCCGGGAGTGCCAGCACTTCCGAACGCAATTACTTGATCGCGATGCCATGCGGCCGGGCCGGGCCTGAGCTGAACGCAGTGTTGAAATCCAGATCGAATCGCGGGTCCAGCACCAAGCCATCTTCCGTAACTCGGGCCACGTGAACCTTGTGGTCGCCTTCAGCGTGGACTTTTCCGAAACTATCCTCATTCAGGAAGTAGTCGCTGATTACCAGCCGCTTCTCATCTGGCGTAAGCGCGATGTAGTGCGGACCGGAATTGGGCCCCAGATCCAGCGCTTTGAGCAACTTCGGTGCGTCAGGATCGGAGATATCAAACATGGCAATTTTTCCCGCCTGGTTCATAGAGACGAACAGCCTTCGACCATCGGAGGTAACCCGCATGAGTTGTGGCCATCCGCCTTTGGCAATTGAGGCGAAATCAAAGACTGCGCGTGCGGTTCCGCGCCGGGTATCGAGCAGGTAAAGCTTGTCGTCCAGCATGCCGGCAGTGAAGCCGCGGGCACGGCGATCGCGGGGAATGAGCCTCACATCAATGGTTCCACCAGCGTTGGGGATATCAATGGTGCGCAGAATCTCCCGGCGCCTCAAGTTCCAAACGCGCACGCCGCCACGGAGATCCAGGCCGCCGGCAACGGCGTTTAAGGTAGTAGAAGGACAGATGAAATCGCTGGTCACCATCAGGTTGAGTTCTGACCGCACCGAAATGCCATGAGGGTCGAACCCGTCGGTGGGCGGATTTTCCGGATGTTCGCGAACAAGGTTGAGGTTCTTATCGAACTCGACCACGCGTCCAGGAGCGTGCCCTTGGGCGCCGCCCATCATGGTCACCAGGAAGCCGCCTTCGGGCAAGGCATGAAACTCATCTGTAATCGCAGAGAGCGGTGGATCAGCCGATGAAAGAAATTTGGGAGACTCCGGGTCGGAGACGTCCCAGAAAAAGACTTCTTTCTGTCCTTTCAGAACGCTGAGCAGGCCGCCGCAGGCGACAACTTTCCCATCCGCGGAAAGGCCGATGTGGTGAAACTCGTTTCCGGTCGCCCCCGGCTCAGGCAAGGGCGCTTGGGCAATCACCTTTCCGTAGTGCGGCGAATCCTCGTCAAAATTTATAACAGCAAGAAAATCAGGAGAGGTACGTGCCTGGTCACCGGCACAAATAAAGAGGTATTTCACTTCTTGCTTCCGCCCATGGTGCTCATCCTCAGCGAAGGACTGCTGTCCAGCAACGAGGAACAGAAGACATACTGTTATCGCCAGCGTGGCACTCTTCGTTACACTCTTTGAGTAAAAATTCCAGGGTCTCATTATTTCCTCCTTCGTTCGTATGTTCTTGCGGGCCTATTCCGTTCACAACCGTAGCCATTCGGGATACGTTCAATGAACCGGCTGCAGGTACTGCTGGGCCGCGAGTTCGCCGATCTTTCTGCCCATGGCTTTACCAGCCACAGTTGAATTTCGGTAGTGGATCCCACCATAGATCCTCGCGCTGGAAACTTCATCGGCCCATTGCCGGATGGTGATCCATTTGCGCACCACACCCGGCGCCGTAGGACTCGTCATGGTCAACGCCCGAACTGGTCCCGTGCCAAATTCGGATTCGAGCACGGTCGCCGCAGCGGAAGAAGTGATGCAATGCGCGCAAGGGTATTCCGGGTGAAGCGGGGTATCAACCACCGGTTCCCAGTCAGGTTCGCGTTCGGTGGCGTCGTTGCCGTCAATATCCCCGTTGCGTATCGCAGTAATCGGGCGCCAGAAATTAAAGGTGTACTTGGCGTCGAAGACCGCAATATATGCGTCGGCAGTTGCGATTTCGACCAAGGCAAACAGGCGGGCGTTCTCAATCAAGCTTCTCCCTGAAGTGGCGGCCAATTGACGCACGATCGGGTCCCAACTTGCGGGGCCTGTAATGGTCCAGAACCGTGCGATGTCAGTTTGTTCACTGGTCCGCAGAGCGCTCTTCTTCCTGCCGACGCCTTTGATCTCGTTGTAATCACTGGCCCATTCTGGGCTTGTCAATTGCGGCGGCGCTTCGGGACGAAACTGTGAACCGCGTTCCATCGCCCAAGGGGTCACACTTCCCCACTGCGACCCCACCGGCAGAGTCGTCATGACATACACGCCCGGTGCCGTTGTGGGTCTGTAGGTATTGGGGGCGCCAGCTCCATCCGAGGTGCGGAGGGCAAGAATTTCGATGGCAACTTTTTCTCCGACAGAAATGCCTGTAGCTTTGCCGCTGCCATCAGGGACTTGCGCCATGGACGCCGTGTAGGCCGCGTCGAGATCTGTTTTCTGGTCTGGAAAAAGATTGAGCAGAACAGCATGTGCCGCGGCAACAGCGGCGGCTTCAGGAGAACTTCCCGGAGGGGCCGATTCTTTGACCTTATAGGGAGTGTAGCGGCCTTCGATGGAGTTAACGGCATCGAACATCGCCGTGTGAACCATCGCCATTGTGCGGGCGGCAGCGAAAGGTAGCTGCTTCGCGGTGGTTGCGCAAGCCAGGGCTTTTTCGTTCCATTCGGTGACGACATCGGCCGCAGCCAATGCAGGAGCTGCGAGGACCGTGAAGGCTATAAGCCAGCTGCAAAGATACTTCCTGAAATGGTTCATTTTCCTTTCCTGGGACGATTCGTACTGAATCAAATGGCGCAAGAAATGAGAGGAATTGATAGCAACTCAATAGATTTTGTTGAAGCTATCGAAAAAGAGGGCTAGATTTTCTTTTCAGGCGCTATGGACGTAGCACGCGACAACCAACAAACTATGCACTCAAGTTATGAAACCCAGTTGACACCATTGGTGCCTCTGACGGGCTTACTCAATCTTGCAGATCTACTCGGAAGTCGGCGTATCTGTTCGCATGATCACCAAGTCAGCCACTTCAGCAACGGCCCATAAACCTCTGGAGAACAAGAAGGGACCCCGGGAGTCCAGGAAAGATGGAGCTCCCCATCACCCATCCAGTTGGTTGTGCCGACTAGAGGAGCGCCGGTGATCTGTACTCGAACCTTGTTCTCACAGGGGAGTGGGGTAACCATGAGCTGGGCAGTGGAGCTGGTGGGAAGTTGTTTAAACGCTTGTGTTGCAGCCACGACCGAGGTCGCACCAGCCTTCCAGGGAATATCGAAATCGAATTCGGATGTAGACACCGTTTCCGGATGTGAGCTGCAAGAGCCTTCATTGCCATTGTTGCGTACGAAGAAGGCCCATGTGTTATCGGCCAGATCGGCTTTCGTTTCCATCGCGAGGGCGAATACGGGGTGCAATTCCGCATGACAGTCGACATACTCGCAATCCAAGCCGAGCGTTCCGGTAGCGATTGCCTGTAGACCCTGCACCATTCCACGCGCATGTTTGTTGTCGTGATCAACGGCGTTTTTAAAACTTCTCCACCAGGAGGTCGTGAAGTGATCGATTGTCTCGTATGAGGCAAATTCAATGCCCAGGGCTCCGTATTTCGCTTTGGGATCGGTTATGTCCCAGTTGCCTTTATCCACGCCTGCGCCCTCATTCGTTTGCAATTGAAAGTTATAATCGGCGTCCCCTTCAAAGGGTCTGCTGCCCGAGAATCCTTCCCAGAATAAGGTCCCAGTATAGGTGGCGGCCTGCCAATTTACATGGCCGCCAAGATTGTTCGGCTCGCAGAACGCACCGGACGGCCCGCCAAAGCCGGTCGAACCTTTAAGATTGAATTCGATTGTATCTGTGGTGCATCGTAGGTCTGAGCACGTCCCAGAACGGACGCATAGAGAATCAGAGAATGGATGATCCAGACAATACCTGGCATCCGGCACGAACCTTGTGGAGCTATCTTTCCATGCCAGATTGGCTTGCCATCTGGGATTCAGAGGAAACCCTGCACCGTCTCTCGTGTCGATGATTAAGTTGAACGGGGTTGGAGGCAGAACGTCACTTCGACAGATCAGAACATTGTCGCCCTCATGAATGCCGACCATTACGGTGTGCGTGTTGGCGTCATCGCAAACGTGCATTGACCGATCCGGATGGTTAGGCTCAACGGCCGAAGTCCCAGTATCGCTGAAGTCGCCGGTGTTGAAAAGGGAGTTAGGAGCACAGATGAGCCAATTGTTTCCTCTGTGCCAGCCAACCATAACAGTGTCCGATGGGCAAATGTGTACTTCGTGGCTCTGCCCTTTGTAGAAAAAAGTCGCGTGCGTGTCACGATCCACGGCGGGCGTCCCCAGATTCGTCAGGCTGACGCAGAGAAACCGATTATTCGCGGCATCCACTCCGAACATTGCACCGCCTGCACAGACGTGGACGCCCGTTCCTGCAAATGTTTGCGCAGAGCCGTCATCTTCAAATTTCGTAAACTGCTGTGCTTGAGCCGCAGAAACGAAGAGGGCGACTCCAATTACGATGCTGGTAACCATGCAAAGAGTAGTCGTATGTTTCATATCGCCTTCCTTACCGGCGTCTAATATAAAGAACCCTTTTTCGGGCTTTTTGGTAGCTAGGCCGGATCGCAGGCAGGACCTACTGCTGCTCCAACTGGAGCTTCGTCAGTATCAGGTGCCCATACGGGGTGCACCCGCTGCTCTCAACGTAGACTTTCTTTTTTGACAAAAACGACGCCAGCGCTATCTGGAGCCATGCCTTGGTTTGATCGTCACTCAAGGTATTGGCGCTGCGTGTGAACCACGGGTTCTGACAGTGCTCCGGGTTAGCCAAACCTCCAGCGACGTTTATGGCCAGGTAACCACCGTCTCCCACATTTACTTTGGTGACGTAGTCGTAGTATTCACCGTGTGTTTGCTGCGCACAGGCTGTTGAAGCCGACAGCAGTCCGAAAGCTGCCAGTGCAAATGCGATTAACGCAAAAGACTTCATTTGTCTCTCCTTTGTTGGCCGGGACATTCAATCCCATTCATCTCAAATAGCGCAAAAGGAGAAGAAAACTGATAGCCGCACAATTGATTTGGGTCAGCGAATTGAAAAAAAACGTCCTTGGCTCAATCCCAAGTAAAACCGCAGTCTTCAAGTCATGAACCGGTCTAGCGTGGCTTGGGCCGAGGTGAGGCGGTTATGGGTTGCGCTGTTGAGGCACTTCCGTTGAAGTTGTTGTTGCCGAGATAAACCGCCTGAATGTTATGCACGCTGGGATGCAGCGGCGTGCTGAAAGTGGCTGCGCCGCTGCCATTCAGAGGCAGAGAGGAGCCGAGCTGCTGGTTCCCCTCCAGCAAGATTATGTTTCCCGTTGCCGTGCCGCTGGTCGCCGTGACTTGTACCGAGAAGACGACAGGCTGGTGAAAGAAAGTTTTCGCAGTCGCATTCAGAGCCGTGGTCGTGCTGACAGCACCTGTAGCGGTTATCACTTCTGTCATTGCTGCAGAGGTGCTGGGCAGATAGTTGCTATCGCCACTATATGATGCCGAGATGTTGTGAGCTCCCACACTCAAAGACGACGTCATGTACGTTGCGGTTCCATTCGTTAAAGTGACGGGAGGGCCAAGCGTGCCGGCTCCATCCATAAACTGCACAGAACCAGTGACCCCTGTCGGTGCCACGGTAGCGGTAAAGGTCACCTGTTGCCCGGCCACGGAAGGATTGCTGCTTAACGCGAGCGCTGCGCTGCTGGTCTGCATGGCCGACAGCTTAACCTGATTGAGTACAAACGTGCCGCTAACGTTGCGGACCAGAATGCCGTGGCTTCCAGCGGTCAGGCTCGGCGTAAGCAGCGAGGCAGTATCAGCGAACACAGAGACGCTTCCTGTATTGGGAACAGTAAGAATGCCCAAGGACTGTCCATCAACAAAGGCTTCCGCCTGTGCGCCTGAGCTGGTGGCAGCAACGTTGAGCACAATGTGAAATGGCTGCGATGTCGCTGTGTATACCGGATAACCCAGCCAGCGGCGGGTTGCCAACGTGGTTCCGCCTCCGAACCAGCTTGGGGGTATGGCATACGTCGAAGCCGCAATGGTGCCTGGTATGGGCGTGCCGTAGGTTGGGCCCTGAGCAGTTGAATTGTTCAGATCATCAATGCCGACCAGCTTGGGAGCAGTAAGATCGTACACATCATCGGTAAAGCCAAATTGATAATCTCCAGTGAGTTGAAAATATATCAGAAGGTCACCAGCATTCTGGCTCCAAACATTATGCTCGTTGATCACGACCTGGGTCATGCGCGGGTCTGCCCAGGCGGCGGATAAATTCGCATTCACGGTTGGGTTCTGGGTTTGCTGCAGACCAGGACCGCCCTCGTAGGCGATGCGTTTTATTCCAAAACAGAGAGACCAGTTGGCGTCTGCCTGCAGGCTTGCAGGAAAGGTGCTCGCCATAGTGGCAAATATTTGGTCCACCGAACTGGCGTCAGTAGGGCCGTAATAACCCGACCCGCCGGTTGCATAGATGTAATAACCTGGTGGCCGCGGCGTGTTTACATAGACAGGATTGTTGTAATAATTCTGCATCATATGCATTTCTTGAAGCAGCGGACCATTGGTATAACCAAGCTGCGACATCAGAACGGGACGAATGCGGGTCATCATATCGGCATCTCCGAAGACTGACCTGAAGATATTGCTGATCTCAATGACGCGCTTGGCCACGCGACGCCAGGCCCAATACCAGTCGTTCGTCGAACCATCAAAGTTCAGCGGAGAGCCTCCGGCGTTGACTTCGGCGATTGCGGCATTGTGGTTGTCCTGGGTTTGCGGAAAGTTGGAGGCTCCGTTCCACAGCTCGTTACTGTTCTCGACATACAGATTCAGATTGGAATTGAGCGGCGGCCAGACCGGCGCAATCTGTGGACTGGTATATGGATTGACCCCATCGGAGCCGTACTTGAACATCTGTGCCACCTTGGTCACGTAGTCGTCTGTGGCGCGGTTGGGCAAGCTGACCCAAACATCCTTGCTGGTTTCATTGGCCAGTTCGATGACGTATTCCCATGCCGCGCCTCTTCCCTGCCACATGCCAGGAGGAGAGTTGGGATTGCCGATGGCTTGCGAAGCCGTGCTTGGCAGAGTACGGTCACTCCAATTTGCTATCTGATTGCCATCGGTAGAGGTGAAATCCTTGGTCCTAAGTACCGAAAACTTGGCGAGGATGGCTTTGAATGGATCGGTGAAAATCTCCGTAGTATAGGGCGTAGTTCCGCCTACCGTGCGGGGCCGCATCAGCTTGACGTTTGTGATTCCCGTATTGGTAGCGCTGGCGGCAGTTCGCTGCGTGCTGGCAAAGTTGAGCAGTAGGCCTGCGCCGCCATTGTAGATCAAATCGGCAGTGGTTGTATTCGAGGGCGCATCGTAGTTCAAATTGGTAATTGTTGCGCTGCCGTATCCAGTCGTCACATTGGCTTTGCCCGTGAAAGAAAACCGATAGGTCCCCTGCATATTTGGAGGTCCGGCCCAGACTACGATGTTGGCATCTTGCGTAGGCCAGCCGTTGGCATCAACGGCCGCAGGATTGTTGGACTGAGTCAGCCACTGGCGCGAAGCCTTCATCACGTCGGTAAAAGCCCGGTCTCTGATCCAATCCAGGGGCGTATCAACGTTGATCCCTATCTTGTTGGCCGGAGCTGGCACTGCGAAAGCTGGGACGGGGACTCCCCAGGCAAACACCAAGGCGAAACACAATATCAAAACACGCTTCAAAGCGAGGACACTCATTGCAACCTTACTTGGGGGGAATAGAGAGGGGGAATTCTTATCCAAGGAAGCCATAGGTGCGAGATGCGCGTCAAGTGACGTTGGGACATAGCCTGCTGATATGGCACACTTATGCGTCACATTCTTCGAGTAAGAATTCCAGAGCTTCATTTTTATTTAACAATCTTTAAAGCCTGCCCTCCTTTTACGGGCGGGCGATTCTTTACCTTTCTCCTTATCTCAAATAGCGCAAAAAAAGCAGAAAACTGATAGCCGTGCAATCACATTCAAACCAGAATATTGAAAAGAAAGGAGTTTTTCTTAGGTAAGTCCCAAAAAAGGTCGGTGCTTAAGTTGTGAAACTAGGTATACAATTCGTTCACTATTCCCTTTATGGAGCCAGATCGCGGCCAAATTACGGAACTGCTGCAGCGCTGGAGTGACGGAGACCAGGAAGCTCTGGACGCGTTGATTCCTCTTGTCTATGGAGACCTTCGGCGTCTGGCCAACTACTATCTACAACAGGAAGCTCATGCCCAGACCCTGCAGAGCACGGCGCTGGTTCACGAGGTGTATTTGCGGTTGTGCCGCCAGGAAGATCCACATTGGGAAGGCCGTGCCCACTTTTTTGCGGTTGCCGCCAAGATGATTCGCCGCATCCTGGTGGACCATGCTCGGCGCAAGTTGGCTGGGAAGCGCGGTGGACGACTCCACCCCGATCAGCTGGATGAAGCGCTCACCTTGCCGGTATCGTCGAATCTTGACCTGGTTGCCCTAGATGAATCTCTGAAAGAGCTCGCCGAGTTCGACGCCCGGAAGTGCCAGGTCGTCGAAATGCGTTTCTTTGCTGGATTATCGGCGAAAGACATCGCCAAGGTGCTCCACACTACGGAGGCGACCGTTCGCCGCGACTGGAACATAGCCCGCGCATGGCTCTATCGCCGGCTCAAGGGAGAAGCTGCGTCGTGAAGCACTCAGATTGGCAACAGATTGAACGCGTGCTGGCAGCAATTTTGGAGTCTTCCGAAGAACAGCGCCGTATTCAAATTGAACAACTGTGCGGAGACGACCCAGAAATACGCACCGAGATTGAATCTCTTCTCGCCGCATACACGAATGCATCTTCTTTTATGAAGGTGAAGACGCAAATCAGCTCCGGCGCTGTTGAACGCTTTTCTTTGGCCGGAAGCGATTTCGGGCCGTTTCGCCTGCTCGCAACCCGAACTCCGCCGGCTCTGCCGCCGATGATCGGGCGATACCGGATTCTCCGGTTGCTTGGCGAAGGTGGTATGGGCGTCGTGTATGAAGCTGAACAGGAACAACCCCGCCGCACCGTTGCACTCAAGGTCATCCAAGGTGGCTTGGCCAGCCACGAGGTGCTCCGGCGCTTTGAGCTGGAGTCCGAGGCGCTCGGCCAGTTGCATCATCCCGGCATTGCCCAGATCTACGAAGCCGGAACTGCGGATAGCGGATTTGGTCTGCAACCTTATTTTGCAATGGAGTTCATACGCGGCACATCGCTGCTGCAGCATGCCGGCGAGCACCAGTTGAACACGCGCCAACGCCTGGAACTCATGACGAAGGTGTGCGAAGCGGTACACCATGCACATCAGCGAGGAATCATTCACCGCGACCTCAAACCGGGCAACATTCTTGTGGATGAAGACGGCCAGCCCAAGATTCTCGATTTTGGTGTTGCGCGTGTGACCAACAGTGATGCGCAAGCCACGCGCCAGACCGATTTGGGACAACTCGTAGGCACGCTGGCTTATATGAGCCCCGAGCAGGTATCGGCCGATCCCCTGGAATTGGATGCCCGCAGCGATGTTTACGCACTTGGGGTAATCCTGTTTGAGCTTCTCGCAGGACGCCTGCCTTATAAAATCAGCCATCAACTGCACGAGGCCGTGCAGACGATTCAGGAAGAGGATCCCACACCGCTCAGCTCAGTGGACCGCGCTTATCGTGGAGATATCGAAACCATCGTGGGCAAAGCTCTGGAAAAAGACAAAGAGCGGCGGTATCCATCGGCCGCAGACTTGGCTGTTGACATTGAGCGTTATCTGAAAGATGAACCCATCCTTGCTCGTCGGCCAAGCGCGAGCTATCAACTGCAGAAGTTTGCGCATCGCCATAAGGCGTTGGTGGCCGGTACCCTGGCAGTTTTCGTAGTGCTGGTCGCGGGTATCATCATCAGCACATGGGAAGCGACGCGCGCCCGGAGTGCGGAGCAAGCGGCCTTGAGAGAACGTGATCGTGCCGCCACTGCGGAGCAAACGGCCACTCAGGAACGCGACCGGGCGCTAAGCGCGGAGCACGTTGCCACCACTGAGAGGAATCGGGCGACCGCGGCTGAGAAACATGCCATTCAGGAGCGCAATCTTTCGATCACTGAGAAACGGCGGGCCGATACCGAAGCTGCAACCGCAAAAGCAGTCAATGACTTTCTGCAAAATGATCTTTTGGCACAAGCGAGCGCCAACACTCAAGTCCAAAAGGGCACAAAACCCGATCCCGATCTAAAAGTGCGCACTGCCCTCGACCGGGCCGCCGCAAGCATCGCGGGCAAGTTTGACAACCAACCGCTGGTCGAAGCCTCGATCCGGGAAACGATCGGCAAGACCTACAGCGATCTCGGTCTTTATGACGATGCTGAGAAGCAAGGACAACGGGTCCTCGACCTCCGCCACCGTGTGCTTGGCGATCAACATCCTGACACTCTTCGCGCGATCAACGACTTAGCCAATCTGTACCAGGGGCAAGGCAAGTACGCGCAGGCTGAGCCGCTGCACATGCAGGCGATCGAGCTATTAGAACGCGTGCGCGGCCCCGAGCATCCCGAAACATTGGCCGCCATGCACGGCCTGGCTCATGTGTACAGGATCGAAGGCAAGTATGCCCAGGCCGAATCTCTTTTCACCAAGGTGTTAGAGACGCGGCACCGTGTGCTGGGCGAGGAGCATCCCGAAACCTTGAGAGCTATGGATGAGTTGGCCTTCCTGTACCAGGCGGAGGGCAGGTATGCCGAGGCCGAGGCGCTCCATGCCAAGACGCTGGAGGTGTTGCGTCGGGTGCGCGGCCCGGAACATCCAGAAACATTAAACAGCATGCAAAACCTGGCGCTTGCCTATTTAAACCAAGGCAAGTATGACAAGGCCGAGCCGCTGTTCCTCGAGGTCTTGGAACTCCAGAAACGCGTGCTGGGCGCAGAGCATCCCGACACTCTGATTACCATGAAGCAACTTGCCGGCCTCTACCAGGACCAAGGCAAGTACGCACAAGCGGAGCCACTGTACACCAAGGTAGTTGAAACGCGGCGGCGTGTGCTGGGCGAGAATCATCCTTTCACGCTGATCAGCGTGAATAATCTCGCGAACCTGTATCGAGACCAGGGCAAGTATGCGCAGGCTGAACCGCTCTACACGCACGCTGTGGAGGCGTGGCGCCAGGGCTTAGGTGAGGAGCATCCCTACACGCTGGTGGGCATGGGCAATTTGGCGCGACTGTATCAATACCAAGGCAAATATGCCCAGGCTGAGGCGCTTCATACCAAGGTGCTGGAAGCGCTGCGCAGGGTACAGGGAGAGGAACATCCCTACACGCTGGGCAGCATGAACATGCTGGCGCTGTTATACCTGAGTCAAGGAAACCTGGCCCAGGCCGAGCCACTGATTACTAAGGTAGTGGAAGTGCGCCGGCGTGCGCTGGGAGAAGATCATCCCCGCACCTTGGCCAGTATGGACGATCTGGGCCGGCTATATTTGGAACGTGGCGAATATGCGCGGGCAGAACCGCTCTTCACCAAGGTCTTGGAGTCGCAGCGTAAGGTCCAGGGCAAGGAGCATCCTGACACGCTGAACACCATGAATGACCTGGCGTGTCTGTACCGAGCTGAGAGCAAATATGCACAGGCCGAGCCACTGTTCCTCTCGACCCTGGATGCCCGGAAGCGCGTGCTGGGTGACGAGCATCCTGACACGCTGAACACCATGAATGACCTGGCCATGCTGTACCGAGACCAAAACATGTATGAGCAAGCCGAGTCATTACTCAGACGGGTCTCGAAAGCACGGCGGCGGGTACTGGGCGAGGAGCATCCCGATACTGCGAACGCCTTGTCCTCGCTGGCTGGTATTCGCTTTATGCAGCAGAGGTACGCGGAAGCCGAATCACTGCTGCGCGAGGCTCTACAGCGCCAGGAGGAAAAGATTCCCGGTTCGTGGCAGCAGTACGATAGCCAAAACCTGCTCGGCGCCACCCTCGCGCGGCAAGCGAAATTCGCCGAGGCCGAACCCTTACTGGTGGCGGGCTATCGGGGCCTCGTCAAGCGTCAAACCACGATTCCGTGGGAAAACCGCTCCGCCGTGGAGCAGGCGGGTGAAAGGGTCGTTCAATTTTATAAAGAATGGGGAAAACCGGAGAAAGCGGCTGAATGGCAACAAGAGCTGCACGCGACCACATCCGCCGCTCATCTCCAATAATCTAGAGCCGGCAAATGAGGAGTTCCCTCTCGTAAACCATCTCCGGTGGCAGGTGATCGTGTAAAACGATAAACAACTCTTCGTGCTGGATGACTTCACGCCGCCATGCAGCATTGTCGAAAGCCTGCAATTGATCAAAGTTCTCTTTGGGGAACTCGAGGCCGGTCCATTCGATATCCTCATATCTGGGCACCCAACCAATGGGCGTCTCCTGGCCCAAGGCGCGGCCACGAGCGCGGTCAACAATCCATTTAAGTACGCGCATGTTCTCGCGGAAGCCGGGCCACAAGAAGTTGCCGTTGGCATCCTTGCGAAACCAGTTCACCTGGAAAATGCGGGGCGTTTCGTTCAGCGAACGCTGCATCTTGATCCAGTGGCGGAAATAGTCGCCCATGTGATAACCGCAGAAAGGCAGCATCGCCATGGGGTCGCGGCGGACCTTTCCTGTCGTGCCCTCGGCGGCGGCTGTCATCTCTGAACCCATGGTGGCACCGGTGTAGACGCCTGCGGTCCAATTGAAGGCCTGGTACACGAGCGGCATAGTAGTACCCCGCCGCCCACCAAAAATAATTGCGCTGATCGGCACTCCCTCTGGGTCTTCCCATGCCGGGTCAATCGTCGGACACTGCGATGCGGGAGCAGTAAAGCGCGCGTTGGGATGTGCGGCTTTTGCTCCTGTTTCCTTGGCAATCTGCGGGGTCCACTTCTTCCCCTGCCAGTCGAGGCATTCTGCCGGCGGCTCGTCTGTCATTCCCTCCCACCACACGCCGCCTTCGGGTGTCAGCGCAACATTGGTGAAGATGGTATTGCGGGAAAGCGTGGCCATCGCGTTAGGGTTGGTCTTGACTGAGGTGCCGGGTGCGACACCGAAAAATCCCGTTTCGGGATTTATGGCGCGCAGGCGGCCGCTGGCATCCGGCTTGAGCCAGGCGATATCATCGCCGACTGTCCACACTTTCCAATCGTCGAGACCCTTGGGCGGGATCAGCATCGCGAAGTTGGTTTTGCCGCATGCGCTCGGGAAAGCGGCGGCGACATAAGTCTTCTCACCCTTGGGATCCTCCACACCGAGGATGAGCATGTGCTCCGCCATCCAACCTTCGTCGCGCGCGATATTCGATGCGATCCGCAGGGCGAAGCATTTCTTGCCGAGAAGCGCATTGCCGCCGTAGCCGGAGCCAAATGACCAGATCTCACGCGTTTCGGGAAAGTGGACGATATATTTCACAGGGTTCGAGGGCCAAGGAACATCTTTCTCGCCCGGCGCGAGCGGAGCACCAACGCTATGCAGGCACGGCACAACGCGTTTGACATCCTTATCTATCTCGCGGAACACAGGCAGACCGATGCGGGCCATAATGCGCATGCTGGCTACCACGTAAGGAGAGTCTGTGAGCTGGACCCCGATCTGCGACATTGGGGTCCCGACCGGCCCCATGCTGAACGGCAGCACGTACATGGTGCGGCCCCGCATGGCCCCGTCGAAAAGCCCTCTCAGCTTCTTGCGCATTTCGTAGGGATTTTCCCAGTTATTGGTCGGCCCGGCACTATCCTTCGAAAGTGAGCAGATGAATGTACGGTCCTCGACCCGGGCAACGTCGCTCGCGACCGACCGGGCATAGTAACAGCCGGGCCAGAGCTTCTCGTTGAGTTTGATGAAGGTGCCGCTCTTGACCATCTGCGCGCACAGATCATCGTATTCTTCCTGGGAGCCATCCACCCAATGGATGGCATCGGGCCGGGTAAGTTGCTCCATCTTCTCAACCCACTTCAGAAGATGTTTGTTTTCACTCAAAGGCACGGCTGGATCCCGGTCTGCCATCACCGCCGTCGAACTATACTTCATAACTGCACTCCTCTTTTTTCAAATAACTGCCTCTTTGATGCTATCAGCTTCAGAAGATTCTTTGCATCAGGGGGGTACTTGCTGGATGGGCTATTTCAGTGTTAAGTCATTAAAATTAAATGACATATGCCCACATAGCCCCACACTAGCTAGATAGTCTTGATATATGTCTTCGTCTTCTCCTTAATTCTAAGACTTTTTAAGAGCTCGCAACGCTTCCCCCTTCATCCGGCGGTCGCGTTGGCTCACACGATCGCTGAATTCCGGACATACCTCAAGCGAAATGATAGAACGACAATCTCTCGAAGACCAACGGTTTGATACCCCTTTGATACCATTTGAATCTTAGCCAAGGGATAGTAGCTGTAAAAGACATTTAATGCCTGCGTAAATAATGTCCTATTCAGAAGGAAGCCCGGGGCTAAAGCCCAACATCATCATGAAGGACTAAACGCACGGCTGAAAGCCGTGCTCTTCCACGATAGTTCTGACGTACCCTCTAAAACCAAAGACTCTACTAACCTTTACCCCCGGCTAAAGCCGGGGGCTCCCACCGATGCGCGCACGGCGCGCAGCACGCTTACCAGATAAATTTGACCGCAAACTGCATCTGCCGTGAAGAGGTCGAAGTCGAGTTCAGCAGACCGGCATTGCCATTCAACGCCCCAGCCGCAGTGAATATTTGGCGGTTGGGATTTGTGGGCGGATTGAAGTTTGCACGGTTTGCGACATTGAAAACCTCCCAGCGGAACTGTACGTTGAATGTCTCGGAAATGCTGCGAATCGGATTGTTCTTGAATAGGGAGAAATCAAATTCCTCGAGTCCTGGCCCGATCACCGTATTGCGACCTGCATTGCCGAGCAAGCGGGGTAAGGTGGTGTTTGAAGGGAGATCAGTTACCGGAAATGAGAAACATGACGTGTTGAGATAGTGCGGACCGTTTGGTGTCGTCTTGAAACTCCCGTTTACCGGGCTGCATCCCGCGATGCGATCCGGGAAGGCGTAGGGATCCGCACTCTTGAGGCCGAGTGGATCGCCGCCAATAGTTGTCGTGAAAGGCAGGCCGCTTGTCAGCGTCAAGATACCGCCGGGCTGCCATCCGGACGCTAACCATTTTGGGACTCCGCTCCACGACTTTGGACTAGGAATCATCCACAGCCCATTGATCATGAGCACGTGGCGCACATCGAAGTCAGAGAGTCCACGTCTCACTTTTGCGTTGAAGGCCGGCAGGCTTGAGACAGAGTTGCCAAACGTATCTCCCGCGATCCCCGAGGAGCTGGTGTCAATGCTCTTGGAGAAGGTATAAGAGGTCTGGATCTGGAAGCCGTGGCTGAGGCGCTTGATGGCCTCCAAATTCAGGCCGTGATAAACCGAAGAGGTGTTCCAGGTAACGGCACTGATCTGCCCGACGTTGGGATTGAGTCTTGTTCCATTTTTGGCTGCGGGCCAGGCAAAGCCAGCTGAAGTGAGTGTCGGCTGAACAACATTGATGTCATCCACATGAAACGGTTGATGAACACCGTGTGAGCCGATGTATCCCAGCGTTACCGTGAAATTTCGTGCCAACTCGCGCTGTACGTTGAAGGACCATTGCTCAACATAGTTTCGATGTGGGTTTGGCTGAACGTAACCATAGCGCAGGGTTTTCACCGCCAACTGGCTGAACGCTGCTGTTGGGAAGGACCCCACTGGGGCCGGCGAGACGCTACCTGCCAGAGAAAAAGGCGCGGAGAGCAGTGAAATAAGCTCGAACTGATAAGGCAGGGGCAGAACATCATAGATTCCAAATGCACCCCGGACCGAAGTTTTGCCTGTGCCAAACGGGTCCCACGCGAAGCCGACACGCGGCGCAAAGTTTGTGCGCGTGGGATTGGAGAAGTACGGCGAGCCGAGTTTCGGCGTAGCGTCTGTGTTCAAGTTGACTAGAGTTGACAGCCGATTGGAACTCTCGGTCGGCACCGTGGCCATTTCGTAGCGGAGACCGAGGTTAAACGTAAGGTTCGGCCTGAACTTGTAATCGTCCTGAATGTATCCGCCGTAGATATCCTGGCGGAGATCACGTGGAGAGATGGCCGAGCTGATGGGTGCATTGAAGGTGGACGGGCGGTTGGTCAGGAATGCCGCCAGGCCGCCAAATATATATTGTCCGTTGGGGTTCGCCGTGCCAAGCTGGTTGGATTGGATGTGCTCGGCGTAGAAGCCCAGCTTTAGCGAATGCTTGCTCCGGGTCCAGTAGAGGTCGTCGTAGACCTGGTAAGAGTTGTAGTGAAAATCGAATTCGCCCACCGCCTTCAAGCCGCCTTGGAAGTTAGTGAGACCGGTCACGTTAATGAGACCCACTGGAAGTCCAGGCACGAAGCCAAGCGACGTGTTCGAAGCCGCGGGATTGATCGCGCTCAGTGTCGTCGGCGCAATAGATACCGTACGATTGAAACCAAAGCGCGCCACGTTGACCAGCGCCGGAGAAAAAGTGTGCGACTCCTCCAGTGCAAACGTATGGCGGCGCGATTTGGTTCCGATATTCTTGAAGTTATAGGTATCGGGACTGGTGGTCTCGCCCCGATCAAACACATAAGTCCCAAAAAGACTGTCGGATTCCGAGAGCTTGTGATCAATGCGGCCGGTGACGAAGTCTTCGTTTGTGACCTGCTGGGCAACAAAACTGAACTGGCCGGTATCTCCATTCACAATACCGTTGGGAAGTGGATATAGATTTAGGTATGGAACAACTGCGGGATCAACCGTCACGTTGCCGGCAGCAAGCTGGCCCGAGCGCGCTGCCAGCGAGGGCACGTTATCAACATTGGTGTTGCCCTGGCTCTGGCGCAAACCCTCGTAATCGGCGAAGAAGAACGTACGGTCCCTGATGATATGCCCGCCTGCAGACCCGCCAAATTGGTTCCGTTTAAATGGTGGCCTTATCGCTTTCCCGTTTACTGTGTCGAAGAAATTGCGCGCATCAAACACATTGTTACGCAGAAATTCGTAACCTGTGCCATGGAAAGAATTCGTACCTGAGCGTGAAGCCGCGTTGATCACGCCGCCAGAGGTTTTACCGTAGTCGGCAGGCGCATTGCTGGTAACCACAGAGAATTCCTGCACCGCATCCACGCCAAGCACGGCGCCCTGGATGCTGCCGGGCGCGCCGGAAGCGTAGTCGTTAATGCTGACGCCATCGAGGCGGTAGTTGTTCTGCTGAGGACGATTTCCGCCAATGGTTACCTCCGATCCCAGGCCGCGGTTCGGGCGATCGTTACTGATCGCCAGCGGCTTCTGGGTACGCACCTGGGCGACACCCGGTTCCAGAGTTACAAGCAGGGTCCAGTCGCGTCCGTTCAGGGGCAAATCAACGACAGTATGCGAATCCACAACGTTGCCGACCGACGAAGACTCCAGTTGCATCAGCGGCGTTCCGCTTTCTACGGTTACAACCTCCGATGTCGCCCCTACCCCGATCTCGAAGTTGATCGCAAGTGTATCTTGCACGTGAAGATCAACATCAGACTTGACGACTGTCTTGAACCCAGGTTTCTCGACCTGAATGCGATAGGTCCCGGGCGGCAGGTTGGCGATGGTATACCCGCCCGAGGCGTTGGTGGTTGCCTCATAACGTATGTTCGTGCCTACGTTGATGGCAGTTATCTTGGCATCCGGGATCACTGCCTTGCTCGGATCGCTAACGTAACCAGTCAGTGAAGCGTTTGTGGACTGGGAGTAAAGAGCGCCAGTCAAACAGAGCACAAGAACAACAGCGAGCGCGATATGGGCGATTTTATACATAAGAATTCTCTCCTTTAGAATTTCTCCCTTTGCCTGATTCAGGAAACATTCAGGTCTACCCAATAGTTGCCAAATCCATATCTATGACAAGTTCTGTATCACTTTCCCCACGTGCACGATTCAAATAACCATGACTTACCGACTACAACGGCCCTCAGGCCTTAGGAACCAAGAATAGCAAGGCCAGGCCAAACGCGACCAGCGCGACCACAAAAGTAATGACCATAAATCCCATCATCCGCCGCATGCCAATACCCGCGATGGCCAGGATGGGCAGAGCAAAGAAGGGCTGAATCATATTTGCCACTGACTCTCCCATGGCCACTGCCATCGTTGTCCCAGCCATCGAAGCATGAAGGTCTCTTGCCGCCGGCAATATAAAAGGTCCCTGGACCGCCCAGTGACCGCCGCCACTGGGAATGAAGAGCGTGATGATTAAAGACGATATGTAGGTCCAGAATGGCAGAGTTGCTGCGGTCGAAAATGACAGGAACGCTTTTGAGATCACGCCTGCCAACCCGGTGGCGGTCATGATTCCCATGATTCCTCCATAGAGCGGATATTGAAGAATCAGCGGCCCTGTGACCCGGGCGGCGTTTTTTACCGCGTCCACGTAAGCAATCGGTCTCCAGTGAAACAGCAATCCGAGCAGCAGAAAAATAAGGATGACTGAATTGATATCGAAAGAGAACCCGGCTTGACGCCAGTGTCCCGCCAGCGCCGCTGCACCAAACGCGACCAGCAAAATATTGAGGATCCAGGCGCGATCCAGCCAGGCTGCAAGGGTGCCGGTTTTTTCCGTAGTCTGTTTCCGCTGGTCTTCGGTGCGCAATCGCTCCGGGTCCACAATGACAGAGTCTTCAGCTGCAGGCTCGGTATAGCGGAAAATAATCGGCAGCAAAACGAACAATGCGATGACAGGCACCAGATTCATGCGGGTAAAAATGGTCTGGGTCAAAGGCAAGCTATGCCCGGCGATTTTCTCCACCAAGTTGAGCGCTGAGCCAGGAGTCGCTTGTGACAGCGCAATCGAGCCCGACAACCCCTCTGTAGAAATGACGAAGCCGGTGTAGGCCGCAGCTACCAGCCAGCCAAAATCGAGGCGCACGCGTTTTGCAATCTCGCGCGCCAGCAAACCTGCAACGACCAGGCCAAAACCCCAGTTGGTCCAGGAGGCGAGCATGCCGATCACGATGGTCAGTGAAACAGCATCACGCGGAGTTTTTGGAAGAGAGGAGATTTTTTCGAGAAGCTTGTGGACCCAGGGTGAAGTGGCCAACGAATATCCAGTCACTACCACCAGCACCATCTGAAATGCGAATGTCAGGATATTGAAGACGCCGTTATACCAGGCCACCCCGATATCGCGAACGGAAGAAGTGCCCGCCAATGTGTAAGCCAGGATCGCCGTCACGAAGGTGAGAATGACGGCAAAAATATATGGATCAGGCGCCATCTTTTCGAACAGGTAAACCAAAAAGGTGCTGACTCCTCCACGCGATGAGCCAGGCTTCGCCGTCTGAGGCCCAGGAGAAGCTTGCGGCTGAGGTAGAACGTTTGTTGTCGTCATCAAATTAGCCTTCCTTGCGATCGAACTATGCTTATTGCAGCGGCAACCATGGCAGCACCTCAGTGTGTTCCATCTGGACCGACTGCAAAGAATTTGGATCTAAACCCAATGCTTTAAGAATCGTGGGCGCAACCTGTGTGGTTACAACCGGGGTCTTGACGGTTTGCCCTTGCGCTCCCGGTATGGAGACCAACAGACCGACGTTCGTATCCTGGTCGAGGAACCCTCCGTGCTCCGCAAGTTTGGTGCTGGGCTCGCTGTACATCACTCCCAAAATGGGTTGAACGATAATGTCGGGCGTGCGTGGATCCTGTTGAGGATCAGGAAATTTGAGCTTCAAAGATTCGCCGGAATATATCTCTTGAATTCCCGCTTCCACTTGTTTCGCTTCTATGGCCTTCACTACTGCTGCTGTTTTGCTCTGATCTTTCAGCCAAAGAAATGCGACGGTATCCACGGTTGAGTGGGCCAGCAGACCCTTTTGCACTCCTTCGACGATGTCGGGGACGGTGCCTTCGTCCATCAGCTTGCGTTTGGTTTGGTCAATCGGAGATTGGCCGTGCTTAGCGCTTATGACGATAAGGGTCGAATCGAAAAGATCCCGGTCTTTAAGTTCTTTCACCATTTGACCGATGGCGTTGTCTGTCCAGTCCATGGCACCTTGCAGTCCTGGGCTGGGTGTGCCGCTTCCATTCAGGTACCCATTTCCCGCCAATTTTTGCACCACGCTCACGGTGATGAACGTCATTCCAAAGAGCTTGGGAACGCCGGTCTGTTTGGCGCCAGTGTGGTCAAGTCCTCTGATCTGATTGAGCACCGCCTGCACTTTCAATGCGTCGTGTTTTTCAGCACCGGCAATGCCCTTCTTCACACCTGGCGCGTGTGCTTCCGGCGTGTAGAGATCATCAACACCGGTCCCCGAGGGACCGAGTAGGAAATCGCCAAAAGTCGGATGCTGATCAGACCATGCCGTCTTGCCACCGCTCTTCACGACTTCAAAGATTGTGTTGACGCGCAGGAAATTGTGCGGAAATACCGGCGAACAATTCTTCTGAGGATCGAGGGCCATCTTCCCGGGATCCATTCCTCCGCCAGCATCTTCGGCGTCGGGGTCCTTGTCTGCGGTTTCGTCAAAAGTGATGACTGCGCCACGGGTCGCGCATCCCGATTTGGGCGGAGACAGGGTGCGATCATATCCATCGCTGTAGTAAACGCCGGTCGAGTTTGGAGTGCCCCCGGTAACCAGCGCCAGCAGTCCCGGCGTGGAATCTGCAATCGGAGTAGACGCATTCGAGTAAATGATTCCTCGTTTGCTGAGTTGGGCGAGGGTCGACTCCGGCCGGTTCGCTATATAGGTCGTGAGGTCGAGTGCGTGGAGGCCATCAATGCTGATAAGCAGGGCATGCTTGATTTTCGCAACACTTGTCTTTGCTGCACCCGGCGTAGCCGCAGCCGGCTTGCCGGCTGCGGACTTGGCTGCAGAGCTCCTGGATTTCTTGGGAAGCTCTGTCTGCGCGGCGACAATCACGCTGCAGGCCAAAACCAGTATCACCGCAATTTGCGGTTTCTTCATTTTTCTTTTCCCCCCGTTGCGCGCGTTACGAAAGACGAGCGCATTCATCATTAATCTATGACTGTCTCTTAAAACCCGAATAATCGTAGGATTTGATAATGAAGCGACGCTGAAGCCTGAATGAAAATACTTTCAGATTCCGCCGAGGGGTTAAATATGACTTCTGCGCCGGGCACAAGAAAAAAGAGGACGAATTTGAGACTGCTTTTAACACTGCCTAACCCAAGAGGGGAGGCCGTAACGTATTGCGAAGATTCAATCTCCCCGCAACGATGACAATACTCCGAGCAAGGGATCGGTGCTGGCCGGCTCCGCTTTTTTCGCTGGTACTCGCGGCAATTCAATACGAACCAGGGTCCCCTCCCCTTCTTTGCTGAAAATTTTTATCTCTCCGCCTAAAACCGTGCAAATGGACTTGACGATTGAAAGTCCCAGACCGGCGCCGCCGGAATGTCGTGACCTCGCCTTATCGGCGCGATAAAAACGTTCACAGATGTGGGGCAATGCCTCTGTGGGAATGCCCACTCCAGTATCCTGGACCTCAAGCACCGAATGCTTGTCGTTCGCCTCAACAATCAGACGCACAGAGCCTTCGTCGGGCGTGTATTTGAATGCGTTGTCCAACAAGTTGACGACAACCTCTTTCAATAACGCCGAGTCACCTTTCACCATAACGTCAGGCGCAATGAGATAGAGGACGTGAATGGATTTCTCATCCGCCAGCAATCGCATCTGTTCCGCTGTGCTCATGGCCAGCTCGCCCAGGTCAATCACTACAGATTCAGGAACCGCCTGGCCCGCTTCTAAGCGCGATATCTCGAGCAAGTGGTTCACGATCTTGGTGAGACGCTCAATTTCCTCCAGGGCGCTGCCAATGGTCTCAAGCATCTGCGGGGAAAGCTGTTGGTGCTCAGCAACGGATTCCAGCTCACCTCGCAAGATCGCCAGCGGCGTACGCAGCTCATGCGAGACATCGGCCGAGAAGCGGGAAATGTGTTGGAACGATTCTTCCAGGCGCGTCATCATGCGATTCAGCGAGGTCGTGAGCCGTTCGATTTCATCTCCGGTGTGGACCACAGGCAGCCGCTCCCCGAAGTTGTGGGAGCTGACCTTCTCGGCCCTCTGTGTAATCTCGTCAAGCGGCTTCAAAGCGCGCTTCATCACGATGTAGCCGCCGGAAACCGCGCCTGCGATGATGAGCGGCATGCCCAACGCAAGCATAAGGACAAGCGCATGCAACACGGTTTCACTGGCTTCGGAAGAGGCCCCGACTTCAATCAGGAAAGAGCGGCCGTCGCGATTAACGAAGGGAATGGCCGTGATCAGTACGCCGTAATGGCCGGCTCCATGTTCTTCACGCCAGAGCTCAGCACGCACAGCTCTTTTGACCGGAGGAACCAGGGCAGGATCGAAGCGCTTATCGAGAGGCGCGGGCGAGACGTACATCACCGTGCCATTGCTGCGTGTGACGCGAATGAAACGGCCGGTGATTTCCGGCGCCATCTCGTTGAGTTCTCCAACCACAAAAGCCTCGCCTTTGCGGTCAACATCTACCAGCAGCTTGTCGCCAATGGATTGGGCATCGTCGAGAAGAGAATTTCGTAAGCTTCTGTTCAGGTAACCGGAAAGCCCCAGATATACGCTGGCGCTAAAGAGGACCAGGCAAACTCCCAGAACTCCCGCGTACCAGACCGCCATGCGAAAGCGCAGCGAGTGGATGTTCATGCTTCCACCCCTTCCCGGATACTGTAGCCCACGCCGCGCACGGTGCGCAGCAACTTGAGCTCATGTCCGCTGTCCACTTTGTTTCTAAGATGCCGAATGTACACATCCACAATGTTGGTGATCCCGTCGAAACTCTGGTCCCACACGTGTTCGATAATCATGTTGCGCGAGAGTACACGACCGGCATTGGTCATCAGGTATTCCAGAAGAGCATATTCTTTGGCGGTAAGTTCGATGCGGCGCCCACCTCTTTTTACCTGTTGGGTCAGCCGGTCGAGTTCCAAATCGTCAATTCGCACCGTGCTGGCCCGGTTCACCGGCCCTCTTCTCATGAGCGCTTTTACTCTTACCAGCAATTCGGCAAACGCAAAAGGCTTGGTGATGTAATCGTCGGCCCCCAGTTCGAGGTTGGCCACCTTGTCCTGCACCGCATCGCGGGCCGAGAGAATAAGGACAGGAACAGCAGAATTTTGGCGCCTGAGCTTTCGCAACACTTCACTGCCGTCGAGTTCGGGCAACATCAGATCGAGGATGATCAGATCGTACTGATATGTAGTAGCGAGTTCGAGCCCGCTACGCCCGTCGCGCGCTGCGTCTACTGCATATCGCTCTGCGACCAATCCCCGTTTGATGAAGCCAGACATCTTTACTTCGTCTTCAATCAAGAGAATGCGCATTTCAATACGACCCAATCATAACGTATTCGCGGAACGCCGCATGAACTAAAAAGGGAAATTTTGCTGATTCATGGTGCCGCTAATTCTGAACAGAATTTCATTTTGCTTTCAGAAGAGAGTCATACATCTTGCGTAGTGTCTGGGAATCTCTGCTGGAAAGGGATTGACCATGAAAAAACTTTTATTAGCTCTCTTTGCTTTTTTGCTTGCTATGACTCCACAGGCGAAATCAGTGGATGATGCGCCTCTCAAACTCGTCCAATCCGTTGATCTGCCCAACTATTCCGGCGATTTTGACCACTTCGCGGTAGATCTGGATGGCAAGCGCCTGTTCCTCGCCGCAGAAGATCACGGCACAGTGGAAGTTTTCAATTTGAACAGTGGAACGAAGATGCGGACCATTGAGGGCTTCGAAGCTCCTCACAGCTTTCTTTTCATGCCGCAAGCCGACCGGTTGCTTGTTACCGACAGCGGCAAAGGTCTTTCCAAGATTCTGGACGCCAACAGCTTCAAGGTAATCAAGACCGTACAAATTACGCCAGGCGCGGATTCCATCGGCTTTGACCGCGGCGCTCATCAACTTTATATCGTAACCGGTGGCAAAGATGTCCAGATGGATCATTCTTTTTTATCCATTGTAGATCCGGTCAACGGCAAGCACCTCGGTGATATTCCCTTTGACGCCAACCATGTCGAGGCAATGGCCATTGAGCAGAGTGGGCAGAGATTGTTCATCAATGTTACCGATCAAAACCACATTGCCGTCGTTGACAAAAACAAACGGCAAATCATTGATCGCTGGCCGGTCAACGAGTGCCAGCAAAACTCGCCGATAGCTCTGGACGAGCCTAACCACAGACTATTCGTCGTGTGCCGCAAACCTGGCATGCTGGTAGTCTTCGACACCTCCACCGGGAAATCGGTCGCCAGCCTTCCTGCACCAGAAAGAGCCGATGACGTTGCTTTTGATGCGCAGCGTCACCGCGTCTACATCACCGGCGGAGAAGGCTATATTGGCGTGTATCAGCAAAAAGATGCCGATCACTATGAGCTGATCTCCAAAGTGCCAAGCGCCGTAGGAGCGAAAACTGCTCTGCTGGTGCCTCAACTGAACCGGCTGTATGTCGCGGTGTCTCCCGGCGAAGGAAAAGTTGGGGCCAAGGTTCTCACATTCCAAGTTGAATAAACTTTTCGCGGCGTTAGAATTCCAAGCGTTAAAAAAGGGGATTGCATGAAGCAAACTCTACTGATGGTTTTCGTATTGGCATGGGCGGTCCCGATGTTTTCGGAAAGGCCGCCGCATGCCAGGCCCAACCCTGAAACCTTCCATGCCACTCTCGATCCAAAACTTCCTGCCTACATGCCGCGCAGCCAACTCTCGGGCTCGCTCAGCGGAGTTCAATCCGATACCACTCCGGGACTTGTCACTCTATGGATCGAAGGATTCAGGAAGTATTATCCGAATGTCGAAATAAAAGCCTCCATTGAAGGATCGGGAGCTGCCGGACCGGTGCTTACCGAGCAAACCGCCGAATTCGGCCTTATCGCGCGCGAGATGATGGAAAAGGAAGAAATTCCCTTCGAACAAAAGTTCGGGTATAAACCCCTTGAGGTTGCTATCGCTGGGGGAAGTTACCGGACCGTGGCCTTTACTGACGCTCTGACGTTCTTTGTAAACAAGCAGAACCCTCTTGAAAAACTCTCTTTCAATCAGATTGACGCGATTTATTCCAAAACCAGAAATCGCGGCGGGAAGGAAGATATCACGAAGTGGGGGCAGCTTGGCTTAAAGGGAGACTGGGCGGATAAACCGATCCACCTCGTTGGAGTGAAAGAACCGAACGGCTTTGAGCACTTCCTGCGTTTGCGCATTCTTGGCGATGGACAGTGGAAAGACGGGATCACGGTGCAAGATACGGTGTTTCCGCTGGCCTCCATGGTTGCTTCTGACCCATATGCGATTGGTTATGCCGGCTTTGGCTATCTCACTGGTGGCGTAAAACCGCTGGCGCTGGCGAAAACAAATAGCGGTCCATATTACAAAGGGACGTTCGAGGAAGTAGCGGCGCAGAAATATCCTCTGAGTCGCGTCATCTATATTTACGCGAACCGGACGCCGGGAAAACCGCTCAATCCGGTCCTGAAAGAGTTCGTGCGATACATTCTCAGCCGGGAAGGCCAGCAGGCCGTGGTTCAAGATGGAATTTTCCTGCCTCTGCCCGAAGCATATGCACAACAGGAACTGAAAAAGCTCGAATAAAAGGACGCCTGATCAACGGCCTTTTACGGGCGATTTCTTGTCGGGATGGGTAAGCACGCCTGCGAGCTGATCAGCGAGCTTCCATAATCCGGCGGCATCAACATTGGTCAACACTGCAAATGCAAGTTTCCGGCTGGGAATGAGATAAAGGATCGAGCTCGCACCCGGCTGTTCACCGGTATGGGCCACGACCTGCACCCCATCATAGCTTCGAATCATCCACCCCAGACCATAGTTGGTGGGTGTGGCGTCGGTGGTGAGCTGTGGCGTCCACATTTGTTGCATGAGTGCAGGATCCAGCAACTTCTCCGATTCGAGTGCTGTGGCGAAGCGGGTAAGATCGTCAGCGGTGGACAACAAGCCCCCTCCCGGAATCTTGTTGCTGGTGTCAGTGGGACGCGCATTTTGAATATTGCCGTTCGATGCGGGTGAATACGAGCGGCTGCGGTGCGGAACAATCTCAAAAACATCATCGGTCCGGGTTGCAACCATCCCTGCCGGTTTGAAGACTAATTCCTGAAGCAGGTCAGAAAACGGCTTTTTCGATGCTCCCTCCAGCACGCAACCTGCAACATCGTATCCGTAGTTGCTGGGCTCGAACTTTGTGCCGGGCGCGGCAATCAGAGGATCATCCGCAAAGATGGCCAGGCTGTCGGTGATATTCGCATAATGGATGTCGCTGAATAATTCGGGAACTGCGCCGGAGTCGGCGCGAAAATTCCGAACGCCGCTCAAATGCGACAGCAACTGTCGAGTGGTAACGCTCCATGGTTTCTGGGGAAATGCGGGGCAGTAGTCCTGAATGGGCGCATCGAGGTTGAGCTTGCCTTGTTGCGACAAGACCATCGCGGCAGTCGAGGTGATCGGTTTTGCGATGGACCCGATGCGGTACAGCGTATCGCGAGTGGCGGGCGTCTGATTCTCGAGATCGGCCCATCCATAGGACCGCGAAAATACGGCCTTACCGTTGCGTATTACTGAAATTGATAACGCAGGAATCCTGTGCATCTGCATCTGCTTACGCACAATTGTGTCAATCGTGCCCGCAAGCAGCTTAGAACCAGTCCGCTCCTGTGCACTCATTGCAAGCGGAAGCAAAAACAAGGACGCAAGCACGAAAAGGCGCGGCACGAAGAGGGTTACAGCGGTCGGCATGAGCGCCCAGCATATCGCAAAGCAGGTTGTCCCAACATTCGCTTTTATTTCTGAATAAGTTTTTATCTTCGGTTCAGAATCGTTTAATCCTGCGGGTATGTAGTAACACGGGCCCAGAAAGCCGGAAATTGAGCGTGTAAATCAGCATTGTGACTCATGACAAACTGGAGAAGCAAAATGCGACGTGTGCAATTGTTTTTTGTTGGTGTGGTTCTTCTGTGTATGTCTGCGTTGGCCGCCGAGCACCCAAAATTTAACGAGACGCTCCACGCCAAAGCCAGCCCCGATCTCCCTGTTTATAAGAGCGCCGGAACCCTTTCCGGGTCTATGAAAAGTGTGGGTGCCGACACCATGGAAGAATTAATGAAGCTATGGATCGCCGATTTCCGCCAGATGTATCCCGATGTCACCATTGACATGGAAGCCAAGGCCTCGGGAACGGCCGCTCCTGCGCTCACTGAAGGCAGGGCCCAGCTCGGTCCGGTTGCGCGCGAGATGCTGCCCAACGAGATTGCTCCCTTCCAGCAAAAATTCGGCTACGCGCCCTTCGCGGTGAGGGTCGCCGGCGGCAGCTTTCGGACTCCGGGCAAGACCCATGCGATTGCATTCCTGGTCAACGCCCAGAACCCGATTCACAAGCTTACGTTTGCGCGATTGGACGCAATTTATTCCAAGACCCGCAAGCGCGGCTACAAAGAAGTGACCACTTGGGGTGATGTGGGGGCGAAAGGTGAATGGGCCAACAAACCGATTCATCTCTGGGGCCTGATTCGGCCCAATGGTATTGCCAACTTTGTGCAGGAGAGGGTATTAGAAAACGGTGAATACAAAGACGGCATCACCGAACGCACGACGGTCGGTTCCCTGCCTGCTCTCGACGCGATCGCGCAAGGCGTCGCCGCCGACCCTTATGCCATTGGCTACTCGGGATTCAGCAGCGTCATAAAAGGCACGCGGCCGCTTGCTCTGGCCGTCAACGATAACGGCCCATACTACAAAGGTACATTCCAGGAGGTTGTACCCCAGACGTATCCCTTGAGCCGCGTTGTTTACATTTACTTGAATCTCGCTCCAGGACAGGCACTCGACCCGAAGATCAGGGAATTTTTGAAATTTGTCCTGAGTAAACAGGGGCAGCAGGATGTGGAGAAAGAAGGGGTTTTCCTGCCGCTCCCGCAGCAAATGGTAAAAGAGGAACTTCAGAAAATCGAAGAACACTCAGGGCCAGATAAGGTAGGCCAGCATGCGGGAGTAAAAGAGCTCTCCCCAGGCTACTGAGGCCGTCAGTGCATGAATGAATTTTCATCTTTTGTTCAGGACCAGTTCATTCCGGCAATTTATTGTGCTGAACGGTCACCGGAAAGACCGGCATTCCCTCACCGGAAGTAAGAAATCTATCTGAAACGAGGTATTCTTCATGTCCATATCGAAGACAGGTACGTCGCGGGCCAGTGGCAGACCGCATCAATCCTTCAATCAAGAAAGCCTGTTTTTCCAGAGATCAGCTTCAGCAGCGGGCACAGCCGCCCAACGCAATTGGCTTTGTTCAGGGTATGGGCGGCAATTCTTCCAGGTGTCACTGCTTTGCCTCATGCTGCTGAGCCTTCGCGGCACTTCGTGGTGCCAGGCGGAAGGCGCAACCCTTCAGGGCACGGTCAGTGATCCGACAGATTCGGTCATTCCCCACGCAACCATCAGCATCACCAATGAAGCTACAGGCGCAATACGAAACTCAGAGACAAACTTTGCTGGAGTTTATTCTGCGCAAAATCTTGCAGCAGGAAGTTATCGCGTGGTGGCAACAGCAACCGGTTTCCATGAGAGAGGGATCGCTGGATTAGTCCTGACCGTCGGCGCCGTCCGGACTGTTGATATTACTTTGAGTTTGGCGGCGAACACGACACAGGTTGAAGTAACTGCAGCCAGCGGTTACAGCGCACCGGCTGTGGAAACTGCGACCTCTTCAGTCCAAGGGGTAGTGGATGATAAAACCGTGCGCGAGTTGCCGCTGAATGGGCGCGACTGGACCAGTCTTGCGGCGCTTCAGCCAGGAGTTTCGCAAATTCTCAACCTGTCAGGTGATATTGCAACCGGAAGCGCCCGCACCAACCGGGGACTTGCTTCACAACTGACCATTGGAGGCAACCGCCCGCAACAGAATAATTACCGGCTTGACGGCATCAGTGTGAACGACTATGCAAACGGCGGACCAGGAAGCGCCCTGGGAGCAACTCTGGGAGTTGACGCCGTCCAGGAGTTTTCCGTCATTACCAGCAATGCGCCCGCTCAGTACGGACGCAGCTCGGGAGGGGTCATTAACTCCATCACTCGTTCCGGAACGAATTCGTTCCATGGGTCGGTATATGAATTCTTGCGCAACAGCGTCTTTGACGCACGCAATTTCTTTGACGGTCCCAGCGTGCCCTCGTTCCGCAGAAATCAATTTGGCGGCTCCATTGGCGGTCCGATCATCAGGAAGAAGACGTTCTTCTTTGCCGACTATGAAGGGGTCCGGCAGAGCCTCGGTGTCAGCCAGATTGCAATTGTGCCCACGGGGGCCGCTCGGCAAGGACACCTGGCATCAGGCAACGTCATCGTGAACCCGAATGTGGTGCCCTACTTTTCTCTTTACGGATTGCCTAATGGCGCAATATCAGGCGACACCGGGCAATACAACTTTGTTGGGCAGCAAGTCACCAATGAAGACCTCATTACCACGCACCTGGACCACAATTTCTCCCAGAATGACACCTTCCGCGCAACAGCGCTTTATGACACCAGCTCCAGCAGCTCTCCAGATAACCTCAACGAACTGGTCCTCGGTGCAGTTTCACGCCGCGCGGCAGGCATTCTCGAAGAAACCCATGTTTTCTCGCCGCATCTCGCCAACGTGGTTCGTTTTGGCTATACGCGCTCTGCGGTGGGAGCCCCCACCACCGCATCCGTTATCAATCCGGCGGCGGTCAACACCGCCCTCGGATTCATTCCCAACAGCCCTCCGGGGCAAATACTCATTACCGGCATCTCCCGGTTTGAGGGAGGGCCGGGAGGATTGGGGCCATTCTTCTACCACTACAACTCTTACCAGCTTTACGACGACGCAACTTTCGTTCACGGGCGGCAAACCATCTCGTTTGGCGGATACGTCGAGCGAATCCAGAATAATGCCTTAGGCGGCGTGCTCCCGTTCGGCGAATACAGCTTCGGATCACTGAAAAGCTTTCTCCAGAATAAAGCGACGTTCTACGAGTCCGCTCTGCCCGCGACGCCGCGCACTCCACGTGATCTTCGGACAACGATTGCAGCCTTCTACGCGCAAGATGATTGGCGCGTGCGCGAAAACCTAACATTGAATTTGGGTTTGCGCTACGAGATGGCCACTGTGCCCAGTGAAACCGCGGGAAGGCTCGGTGTCTTGAAGCAACTCACTGATCCCCAGCCCACAGTGGTATCTGGCTACTTCTCCAATCCAACGCTTCACAATTTCGAGCCTCGTGTTGGCTTTGCCTGGACTCCCTTTCACAAGGGCTTGACCGTTTTCAGGGGGGCCTTCGGCGTCTACGATGTGCTGCCGCTGCCCTACCTTTTCAATTTGCCTGCGATCGGGTCGGCGCCATTCTACCTGGAAGGCCGCAATACCACTGTTCCGCTCGGCGCATTTCCAACCAACGGATTTGCCGGTAAGGTCCCGCTGACGAAGCAGGCGTATATCCAGCCGAACCCGGGCCGCAATTATGTCATGCAGTGGACATTCAATATGCAGCAGCAGATCTCACCCGGCACAGTCTTCACGCTTGGATACATTGGCTCCCATGGCATTCACCAGCCGTTCAATTCAAACGACATGAATATCGTTCTGCCAACAACCAAGACTCCGCTGGGATATCTCTGGCCGTCGCCGGCCGGGAGCGGAACCGTGCGGAATCCGGCAGTCGGGGCAGTGACCGGGCTATTATGGGAAGGCAGTTCCACCTATCATTCCATGCAGGCCGAATTCAAATACAGCCTCTTTAAAAGGCTTCAGGGTCGCGTCTCTTATACCTGGTCAAAGAGCATTGATGACAGCTCGTCCTCAGTGGCTGGCGCTACCTTCTCGAATTCGGCAGCGAACCTGCCATACTTCGATATGTCCGTTAATAAAAGCCTGTCGGATTTCGATATTCGCCACGTCTTCTCGGCCAACTACCTGTATCAAATTCCGGCTCCGGGAAAATCTGCCTGGGCCTGGCCTTTACGCGGATGGACTTGGGGAGGTATATTTTCAGCTCGTACGGGCCTGCCTTTTACGGTTATTACCGGCGGTGATCCTCTGGGAACAAACAGCACCTCGTCGTTCGATTATCCTGACCGGGTCACGGGATGCGGCAATCTTGTTCATCCACAAAGCGTCAACTACCTCAATTTGAGTTGCTTTTCATTCCCTACGCCCAGTACCCGGCTTGGAAATAATCGCAGAAACAGCATCATCGGCCCTGGGTTGTTCGACGTGGATATGGCTCTCATCAAGGAGATTACTTTTACGGAGCGTTGGCGAATTCAATTCCAGGCGCAGGCATTCAATTTGCTGAACCGGGTTAACTTCGCGCCTCCACTAACCACGCAACAGCAGATTTTCAATGGAAGCGGCAACCTCTTGCCCACGGCTGGCCAACTGACCAGCACACTAACCAGCCCTCGGCAATTACAGTTTTCGCTAAAGGTGCTTTGGTAGAGGTTGCCGAAGGCCACAAACTTTGAGAGGAGAAAGAACAGTAATGACACGATTTAAATATTTGGTTGGTTTATTTGCACTTCTGGCCGTTTTCGGCAGCGTTCATCCCGCTTTGTCGCAGACGCCAAAAAATAAAATCTACGCGCAGAAACTGGTGGATGAGACCATTGCCAAGCACCCCGACTTGCTGGTGCTTGCCATGCACGTCACTCCGCCGAACGGCTCTGACAACATTATTATCGCTTCTAACATAGGACGAATTGGGAAGAAGGCTGACGAGGACGATCTCCGCGTGGTCCAAACCGGCAAGTCCAACTTGGAAATCAACAAAAAGGGAGACCGTTTCGAAGTAGAGTTGGTATTACAGGACCGTTCTGGGAAGACAATCGGTGCCCTCGGTACGGTTTTCGCCTACAAGTCGGGCGACAAAGAGTCTGATTTTAACGACCGCGCTGAGAAGATCAGAAACGAGCTTCGCCTCCAGATCACCTCTCTGGAAAAACTCTTCGATTCGGTTGAATAGAGCTATCTCGGTTTGTTGACATCTTTGGTAGAGACGCAGTTTGCTGCGTCTCTATGCTACATTTTCGATTATTTACGCGGATGTCATGCTTCGTGTGCCGTGTCGAGGAATTCCCAACCTGAACAGGATAGCTCTGGAGTTTCCCGCAAAAGTTAGTAGTTAGACTTTTGACGAA
>Ga0207130_1050_pt1 | contig 41336 bp, 55 predicted proteins | sample Alteio_BWMinHeat_16_FD_153545 | JGI IMG/M metagenome (GOLD analysis project Ga0207130, IMG submission 153545) | Enriched cells from forest soil in Barre Woods Harvard Forest LTER site, Petersham, Massachusetts, United States -... | ecosystem: Environmental > Terrestrial > Soil > Temperate forest >... | reverse complement strand
TACTCGGCAATATCCTCACCGTTGTCCTCGAAGCATAACCGCGAGATCAAACTGAACATATATCCTCTGGTTGCGCGACCCAGTTAAGTAGACTTGCTTTCAGCCCTTACGCCCTATTCTCTTTCTTAAATGCGGTCGCCCAGTTTGGTACGGTCGTCGTCAAGCGTAGCGACAGTTAATCGTGGAGAACAATATGAAGGAGCGAGCTATGGACTTGCAGCCCGCCATTGTAGTGAATGAATCCCAATTTCCTGAACCGGTTCATGAAAAAACTCACCCGCGAACGAGTGGTTCCGACCATTTCGGCCAGCGTCTCCTGGCTGATCTTCGGAACGACCGTCTGAGGAACCCCTTCCTTGCCAAAACGAGCGAGCATAAGAAGCACGCGGGCCAGTCTCTTTTCGCTGGAATTAAACAGTTGGTCGACCAGGTCCTCTTCATAACGGATATTGCGCGCCAGCAAATACGTCACGAACAGATCGGACACTGTGTGTTCCCGGTGAAGCGCTTGCATCATGGCCGTTTTCTCAATCCTCAGAACAGCGCAATCCGTCATTGCGGTTGCAGAGCCCATACGGAGAGCTTGGCCTGCAAGTGAACCTTCGCCGAAGAAGCTCCCATCACTCAATATGCCGATCGTTGCTTCTTTGCCAGTTTTGGAGACAACGGTGAGTCTTACCTTGCCCGTGTGAAGATAAAAGACTGCATCTGCGGGATCCCCTTGCGTGAAGATGTTCTGCTTCTTCGGAAAGAGCATAGCTTTCCTACCGATGCCAATAGTGGCGAGAAACGTGTGGGGATTGAAATTACGGGTCTCCTTGGAGACGGCAACAGGAGTCATGATCGATGCCATAGATTAGTGCCGTTCAAGTCATACGGGTGAACTCTTATCAAGTCTCAGTGCAACGCAGGCAGCGCATCTTGCTGAAACTGCGCAACGTAGGGCAGACATGCCGTGCGGGCTGTGAGCTGCGCTGCTAGCGAATGCAGATCGTCTGCAATCCCATAGATTTTCAGTTGCAGTTTATGATTCTTTGCGATACGATTTCTGACGTACGGATACGATTGCAGAGGAAGGGGAGCCGCCATGAGACGCAATGGAAACGGGCGTGAACTGCACTACTCTGCGGTGAATCAGTCTGATGTTCCACAGGGTCGCAAAGGTAAGCATCGGAAGGCAGTGTCGGACATTCTTGGTGACCTTTCAAAACTGAACCCCGAGGAAGCGGTTAAAGTCCCGCTGAGCAGTTTGGACGGCGAGAAGATGCAGAATCTCCGGTCAGCCTTGAACCGCGTAACGCGCGACAAAAAGATACCCGTGGTGACGTCGAGCGACGACAAATACCTGTACGTCTGGCGCGCCGACGCCTCCAAGAACGCCGGACCAAACGAATAGCGCGCCAAGGCGCGCCGTGCAGAGCGACAAGGCGAGCTTGCTCCGGTTGACCGGTGCGAAAGCTCACATTTTCTCACTCGGACCCGTGCCACGACGGGTAAGATTCCTGCGGGTGCGGCAGCTCCTCCAAAGCATTCTTTGCCATTGCTTGGCTAAGAGCCGACAGTTGGGCTCGGATGCCCTAGCACCCATCTCCTAAATACCGCCCCACAACCATCCGTAGGGAAAATCTGGCGAGGCCAAAATGCGAGGAAGCCCCTGACAATTCTGTGACGCTGGACATCTCCACAATAAAGCACTTGGCTTCCAGGCTTAACTCTGCCCCCTTATGAGTTTCGCGAGCTGTGCGCTTTTGAACAGATTGTTGTCCCTTGCCAACTGTACAGTTTCTGTGGTCGAAATGAACCTCTGCGCATTGGCATCAAGCCTAAGTTCAAGGCCTACCAGTAGAAACGGGTATCGATACAGAGAATTCTTTCAGGGTGCATTCGAGCAGGCCGAAATGTTAGGCGGATGTGGGACGAAGTATTCCACGCCGGGTGTCGCGAGATCAGTAATCGGAAGTGAAACGAAAAGTGAAATCAATATCACGAACCACATTCGCGACGTATCAGAAGAAGCCAAGCACGATATTTAGGTTCAAACCTATCGCCCTCGTAGCTAGCTTGGTTTTGTTGGAAGTTGCCCTATCTTGCGGAAGTCTCAATGTTGGTGAGGCGCAGCCGCAAGATATCTGCAGCTGTACCCCTCTTGAGCCCGATTTTGCCGATTACCGGCACGCCGAGAAGCATATCCCTATTCCCATCGGCGCCAGCGATATTACGATTGACACCATTTACACCTGGGCCCAAACTGACCCCGTTTCTCTCGACCCGCCCCGAACTGGGAACGAGCTCAAAGTGTTCCATATTGCTGTGGCATTTTTGCAGGAAGCGAGCGTTAACAGCGTGGACTGCGACATACACCTCGAGATTTCCCAAACCGCAGATAAGAAAGCTCGGAGAATCATCGTTGAAACCCCGGTTGACAGCGAGTTTTGCAGCGCACGCAAAAATATTCAAGCACAGCTAGCACAACATGGAGTCCGTCTCGATGCAGAGCATGGCGGCGAACTGCCGCAAGCTTTGCCCGCCGACGTCTTGGGAATGGCCTTTGAAGATTTTGATCACAACGCCGTGGGCCTCCAGCGTGGCTCTCCGCAAGTGCTAACTGTTTGGGAGCTCCATCCCGCGACGGTGAATCTTCTACCCTAAGAGTAGTACGACCACGGGAACTGCGAAGCGGGAAATTACGGGAATTTCTGCTTCCGAGCAGCGGGCGATTTCCGATCACTATTCATCCGTCACCCCAGACCTCTACCGTGTCAAGTTAGAGCCCGGTGGCCTCACTGGCTATTATCGTTTGCTCTGCTTCGTTTCCACGGCCTCGGCTGCGGAAAGTTTCCGATCCCGGTGTGGCTCGGTGCGCAGGGCACCGGTATGCAATTCACAAGCTTCTTCGGTCGCTGCACCACAAGTAGGACAAGGCACGGAGAGAATCTGTTTCCGGGTGAGTTCCCTGGTTTTCACAGCCACATGATGCAACGTTCCAAACCTGGAAAAATGCTCAATATTGCTCATTTTAAACACATTAGCTAAGCGGCAGTCTTTCATTGGGCCGCAGCTGTTTTTAACAATTTTGAGCAAAAGTGAACATCTTTGGTGGCACACCATTTTGATAAAATTTTGAAGAGTGTAGCTCCGTGCAGGTGAAACCTTTGGTGCCACCAACCAAATCGGCCAAGAAAAAGGGCGACTTCGACCCAAGGAAATTCCTTGCCACTATCGGCGAGGGTAGGAAAGTCGTGGCCTTTCCCAAGAAACAAACAATCTTCGCACAAGGGGACGCGGCTGACGCAGTCTTCTACATTCAGCAAGGCAAGGTGAGACTCACAGTCGTATCCGAAACTGGCAAGGAAGCAACCCTGGGTATATTGAGTGAGGGAGAGTTTTTTCGGAGAAGGGGGCCTGGCTGGACAGCCTTTACGGATGGGGTCTGCAACCTCCATGACGAACTGCGAACTTCTTCAAATTGACAAGAAAGCAATGATGCTTGCGCTCCACCGCGAACACACGTTCTCGGACCTGTTCGTAGCGTATCTGCTGGCACGGAACATCAGATACGAAGAGGATTTAGTTGACCAACTCTTCAATTCCAGCGAAAAGAGACTAGCTCGGATTCTGCTCTTGCTGGCTCACTTCGGCAAGGAAGGCGTACCCGAGACTGTAATCCCCAAGATGAGTCAGGAGACCCTCGCCGAGATGGTAGGCACAACCCGGTCTCGGGTCAGTTTTTTTCATGAATCGGTTCAGAAAGTTAGGCTTCGTTGACTATGGCGAGAGCGGGCTGCAAGTTCATAGTTCACTTCTAAGTGTCGTTCTCCACGACTAGCTTCTGCGCCGCGCCGCAATCCCAAAGACCAAGCTCCAAGATAGAGATGAGGAAATCAGGCACTGGCTGGATCTAATCCGGAAATCGGAGCTATTTTCGTCGCCACCAGCACCTCCAACAACGTGGCGGTGTTACGAACGCTTCCTGAGATGGTGATGAGTGCTTCTGAGACGAGGGGCTGTTGTTCTGCCAACGAGTCTAGACGGTCACTCACGTTGTAGAGTTGTTTAACTTCGCGCAGAATCGCAATCGAAGACATAGGTATACAGCTTTCATGTGAGACTAAAGGGAGAAAATCTCAGGGTTCAACAGGGAACCTGAAAGAGGGTTCGCGGGTCTATCTCCTAGGATCGAACTTCCCTCATGAATGCCGCAAATAGGGGATCAAGCAGTATGGTTACGCGTTCATCCTGTGGTCGCGCTGCCACGCCAACGAGAGTATCCCCATCCCCCGCCACCGAGCAAAAATACCACTAAAAGAACAATCAATGCGGTTTCCATGTTGTACCTCGCTTGTAAGAGGAGCAGGACTGGCCTTCCTAGCGGTCGTCTCCCTTCTTCACTAGGCAACATGATAGAACTGGCGAAGACGGATGTCTGGTCACATTGGATCACTTTGTGCGATTCGATTTGTAGGGCGCACCATGTAGGATTCTGAGGAAACGCTCGGGTGGCGCCAAGGCCTGGACAAGAAATTGAAGCAGTGGCACTGTTCGCCGCCGGCGTGGCCATGTTTGTTGTGTAGACTGCCGATCTCGCTGCCGGCGAGCCTCACGCTCGCCGGATACCCTGCAATCATTTTCAGAACTGTGCAGTCTGGACCAGCCGAATCATTCTTTCCAAGCCTATGTTGTATCTATCGAGCAGATAAACAGTCGTGGCGAAACGTGCTGCTCGGACCTTTTGGAAAAGAAGCAACGGAATATCACCCATATGACCGATAAGCCGGTGCCAAAATTGCATAAAGCTCCCGAACCACCCCTGGCATACCCCGGGGCGACTCTTGACTCGGATCGTGCCAAGAGGCCACCGCTCGCCGAGCCCCCTGCCGCGGGCCAGGAACTGAATCCCGGAGATCGCGTCGAGGGTTTGGGCAATTTCGGAAAGCCGACCGGAGAATTTGGCACAGTTGAACAAGCTAATGAAGATGACGCGGTCGTCAAATGGGATGATGACGGTAGTATGAGAGTCCCCCAATCGTGGCTCAAGAGGGTTTAGCCCGCCTGGTCAAGCTGAGTATCGACCTGGAGACCTCGCACTGGGTGACTTCGCCGAGGTTAAAGGAATAAAGGAGGGAAAGATCAATGCGACATAAACTCGTGCTCTGGTTTCTGCTAGTACCCGCTGGATTTCTTATTGGGTTCATCCCGCAGTATTCCAGACTACAGCGGGTACATCAGGAACTGTCTGCCTCGACAAAACAATTGGGCTCCTGTCAGTCCAGCCAACAATTGTCGCAGCTTCGGGACACAGCCACGATGATGTATCTGGAGGTGGTGCAAAAAAAACTATGGGGAGGCCGGGGAGTATTCCAGGGAGGTTTTTTGATCAAGCTCAGCAAATTGCGAGTAGCACGGAAGACGCCGCAGTCCGCAACTTGCTTCGTGACACCCTGGCAGCCCGCGATCAAGTCACGGCGGACCTGGCGAAGGGAGATGCCGCTGGACTTTCGGAAATACAACCACTCTTGTCTAAACTCGAGCAGACTGCGAAGCATTGACGGACTGGCGCAGTTAAACCTCCGCTGCCCACTGGAGGTGCGCCGGATTCTGGCGACCCGGTGTCGAGGTGGCCACACGCGGAGGCGATACCGACACAGCTTACTTTTTTGCAGCCTGTACTATCGCTTGCACTTTTGCTCCTCTGACTGCGTCAAGGAACGGTCGTGCTGCAGCCGGCGCCGCCACTCGACCCAGCAGCGTGGCCCGAGTGGTGACCCTGGGCCCATACATTGCGTGCCTAGAATTGTTGTCTGCGCGGACCAACGCACCCGCGAATGTAAGCCCAAGGAAAGCACCCTTGGCACGAGAGTAGGTCAAGACCAGTGTATCGAGCTTCAAATCTGTGCCTTCCGAAGAATGCCGCCCCACGGGTCCCACAGCTGCCGATGCATCTTTTCCGATTTCGAATTTGCTCGAGAGCAGCTTCTGCATGCCTTTCTCGCTCTTGATGACCATTACAAGGTCTACAGCTTCTAAACCGATCTGCGTTCCCCAGCTTCCGCCCGCAATTCTGATGAATGCCGGTGCACTCCAGCCCTTCGCTGTCCGGCATGTGGCTACACCCTTGCCATGTTCCGCTCCGAAGACGAATCCGCCTTTTATCAAGTGGGGTATAACCGCTACGCACTTTGCCCGCTTCATAATCTGCTCGGAAATGCGCTGGTCCGGCGCGTCCATGATCTCGTGCAGCACTGTGGCTGCATTATTTAGCCGGTCGGCGGCGTTTTGGCGTTCTGACCCCGCCCAGCACAGCGTTCCTAAAGCCAGCATCGCAAATAAGAACAGCAGTCTTTTCATGGGTAGAGCCTCATTTCTTTTTCCTCTGCGCAGCCTCACTGTAAGGAGGCACAGGAAGTCGGTCACGCTCCGTCCACTTCGCTCGGCTGGCGCTCACTGTCGGTCCTTCCCGCTGGATTGAGAAGAGGTGGCGCAGTGGGAGGAAGGGAGGCGGGAATAATGTTGGGATAATTAAGACCCGACTGCGCCAACGAGGGGGCAAACGAACCCTGGGTCGCCAGTTCCTTCGCGTCTATTCTGGCCATAGACTATAACATTGGCCTATTCTGTAACTGTTCAAAGTCGCTCACTTTGTAAAATAATCTTGGCGAGGAAAGCTGGTCGTACTTAGTCGCCAAAGTGGACGCGAAGCTTCTCCGCCACTGATACCAAGTGCCTGTTCCCGGCCAGAGCAGAAGTGCAAATCCTTAATTCCGCTCCAATCGGGCCGTGATTAACGCCTGCGGGTACACTCTCGCTCGGAAATCACGCGAGTTCTTACATCCTACTGATCTTGATATAGCGTTTCAGGTCTGTAATAGAGTTGAGGAACACGTATCCTGCAAAAGCAAGCTTGCTGTACCGAGAACCAAACTTCCTGTGCCCACGAAGTTCCTTAGGGCTAAGAGTAGGTTGGGGGTGACTAAGAAAGAAAACTTCGAACCCGCGTCACTCCGATGCGGGCAGTTTCACTTTGAGAGCAGAACGGGGTGCAGCGGAGATGCTGCGCCGCGCAGGCGCATGTCCACAATTGACCAGCCTCCCGCCGTGAGAATCTGTATCATCGTCCCGAGTGAGAAGAGGACGTTCCAATGGCACGTAAACGAGGAAATCCGAATTGGGGCAACGGACGATTCCCCCGAGTACCAGCGCTGCCAACCGCCTTCGAAAAGCAGGTCCACATGCTCGGATTGAATGACCAGACTTGTGCGACCTCAGAGCAGCTAGCGCAGTGGTGTGAGCGGAACAAGAACCTTTGCTACGTCCCGGAAAATCTGCTAAAGCAGTGGGGGATGTCGGTTGACGCCGATGTCAGTGGCTGAGCTGGAAATAGCCAACCCCAATCCCGGGACACTCCGAGATGTGTCCCTGATACTGTCTCGTCAGCCTGCGAATGTCAGGACGTGCACAGTAGGTTTTTATTGGGTGACCAATGCTTTGAAAACAAAAGGTAAGTTTAGAGCAATGCCCTTCCGAAACATGAGTGTCTCGCGGACACGGCGCGAGGCCCGTCACGTCTCGCACGCAGACCAGTGGGGCGAAGAGGCGACGCATCGTTGGCTCAGAGGGAAGTAGTGTCAGATGTGAGCGTTCTTGATCAGACGGGTCGGAGCCGGGTTGGTACCATCAATTGATATGTCCGTCACCAGGCACATGCCAGACAATTCACCAGGCCCAACTGGAAGCGCCTGTCCAGGATACCCACGCGGTATGTGGCCACGGTTACTTTCTTCCTTTTGCGTCGATCCGTCGCCCGCCAACCCGCGACATCCCGATTACACTGTGCCGGGTTGCATTTGCCCATGTCATAGCCGTCGCGAATTACCGCCGACCTGGAAGTTGAAGTCTCGTAGAGTGATGCCCAGCAATAACGCGGAGGACTTCAACCCGTCGAGAGAAAACTTAAGTCTCATGGAGAAGCTGGAGCGACTGGGAAGTAATCGTGACGGTACCAGAGCCCCTTCCCGGAAAGGATGACCTGGAGATGACCATGCTGGATGCGAACTACATTTCGGAGCGCCTCGGCAGTCTGAAGCAAGAAATGAGCGATTTAAGAGTCAGCAATGTACGGTATTGGAGCCGACGCGAGCATACCGCGTTGCAGAAATCAGGTCGTGCGTTAAATCAGGAACGCCTGTTGCACATCAAGCGGGAGTTGTCCGACTTGATGAAGCGCTGCGCTTAATAAGTGCAATCTGAGGTGTACCAACGTGCGCAAGCCGTTCCAATGTAGTGATTGTGGCAGTGTTGAAGGGTACCGCTCACATCCCCGCAACTTCATCGAAAAATACATTCTGCCCGTGCTGGGATTGCCAGATGGTGCGTTGCGCGGACTGCTACCGGCGGTCCTACCAGCCCTTTCTTGTGAGCGTGCGGGAGCGCTCCGAAGCTGAGATAAGACGCCGCTCTGCCGCCTGATGGTCTGTCGGCGAAAATGAAACACGCCGAAATCAGATGGAATCCGGAGCTGCAGGAATGGTTTTGTGTGAGGTGTGGCCGGACCTCAGATCACATTTCGAAGAAGGATGCTGAAGTCGAACTGGAATTGTTCGAATGTCGTCTTCCTGTCGCAGACCAGCGAGATGATCCTCCGAAGTGATCTGCAAGCGAAGCGAAACAACCGCGACGTCGTCGCGCAAGTGTCGCGCCAATTCTCAGCGGCACGGCTCTAACTTACAGAGCTTGCACAACTCCCAAATAAGCCTCACGCAGTCAGTATCATGCGCAAGACTCGTGCTTCCCGCAGGCGTGGGTCTACACACTGTTGAGACGTGGAGAATAAGGCGGTAATCCTATCGTCGCGCCAGTGGGGCTGTGGACCTGAGCGAGGTGGGCCTGTCTGAACCGCTTGATTCTCTTCTACTGAACCGAGCTGGCTACCGTTGAGAAAACATTGTTCGCGTTCGTGCCGACCAAGCGAATGGTGCCCACCACAATTACCAGGATCACGGCCAGCATGACGGCGTATTCCGCGATATCTTGGCCCGCATCATCGCGCCAAAGTTTTTGGGGGAGGAGACCGCGCATAAATTTGTTCCTTTCGTTCGGAGGTTGGATTGACGTCAGGTTTACTGCTTCGGACTAAGGTCGACAAGGTTACCAAAGGGACTATGAGCGACTTTTGAATTTAGGCAGAGCGCCTGTCCTGTTGATTCCCCTCAATGCTGACAAGCTTCGCGGCGGCGAGTCTCCTGAGACGCTCGATATGTTCACGGAGGGCAGATCGTAGGGCGGAAAGGATCGAATCCAATTCCGATTCTTGCGCCGTCAAAGCTCTACCGCAGAGTTCGCGGATGCGATCTTCCAGTCGGCGGTGGATGGGACGAAGCTAGCCAGAGTGCTCTCAATATCCCACATTTGCGACCGATGGTTCGATACCATACACACTGTATTTTTGCCGCCAAGACGGCCCATCCCTTGGTCACATGTCCTGACAACCGTGGCATGTTTCCTGTCCGAAGAAAGCTGTATCTTGCTGAAAATATAGCGGAGATCATGCTTGCATATCCCTCAATTTCACGGTAAAAAAATCCCACGTGAAGCCCATTAAATCTTGAGAGCTGGAGGAGTTTTGTATGACTCTGGCAGAGAATCTCCGCACAAAGTACGGCCTGACGAGCCTTAAAACAGGCGGCAGTGGCCTTCCTCTAACGGCCATCAATGAAGCGTTGGAAGCGGCAGCACAGATTGCGGATCGAAACCACGCGGCTGAAATCGCCAATCAAATTCGCGCTTTGAAGTGGGAGGCCACAATGCCTTACGCATCCGAAATTCAGACCACGAGAAGTCGCCACAGTCGAGAGGGCGCTTTCTGATGGACTAAGGCAAGCGCCTTGGACTGTCCGCTAGTCTTGAAAAATGCAGCTCAGCAACGTGCTGATTCATTGCCGTCGCCGCTTGGGTGCGACGATTGCCATTCGTGTCGCTAAAATCCAGCGTGCTGATGCTGTGCTCGCACAAGTGCACTTGAATGCGGTGCCGCCGTTGATCGGCTTGGTTGTGTAATATCGCACGCCTCTATTGTAGCCGTCCTGCCCGACAGGACTTCTGGGCAATAGGTGTGGAACCTTAGAGCCGAGAAGGCTTTCCGCGTTAGAGTGATCACGCCTGTGTAGATAATCCGACGAGGGCTTAGACCAGCCTAGGCCGCTGCCGAGGGTGTTTTGGGTTCGACGTAACTGAGCATCGCCTGCTTCAATTGCGAGTCCGCTTCATCTGCGATGGTCATAACATCCAGCAAAACCTTGCTAAAATCAACTCTGGCAAGATTATTTTGGAGAGTGTTAAAGATGCTGACCTGAAGGATTCGAGATTCTTCAACCACCATTGCAGCACTGTATCCTTGCTTGCGTCGCAAATCTCCATGTTCGCGTGCTGCGATGGAGATTTCTGCCTTTGTTGCTATTGGTAGTCGTAAGCGGTAAATCAGGTCAGCGAGTATGCCGGGAAGATGCCCGGTGCGGTCTTCAAAGTTCAGCCTTATACAAGTCAGCTCGGCGTCCTTCTCCACCAATGCCATCCAGTATTGAATCGTAGCATCAAGGTCATGCTCCAATATGTCTGCCACGCTTTCAGTCGGAACCGGACAGTGAGCAACAGGGTGCTCTAGCTTTTCGTGGATGAGTTTTCTGAGTGATGCGATTTCGATTGGTTTGCAGAGGACCTCGTCAGCTTGCAAGCGGATCGCAGCCAAGCCTTCCTCCAGAGCGGGGTAGCCACTGAGTACCAGACTTACCGCGTTCGGGTGGGTGTGACGCATAGCGGTGACGACGGTAAAACCATCGCCAGCGTGTGGCATGTGCAGGTCGGAGAGCAGTACGTCGAATTTCTCATTCGCGATACGACTGAGAGCTTCGGTTACGTTCATTACTGATACGACTTCAAACCCGTCGCGTTCCAGAGCCGCTTGCAGCATGAATCGTACTGAGTCGTCATCGTCGGCTACGAGAACTCTAAGCGTGCCCCGTTGTTCGCTCGGAGTCATAAAGCACCGCCTCTCGTCACGAACAGTGACATTTTAACTCCGACACTATCGTCGCGAAAGTGTTAAATTTTGAACAGTTGCCACGTACGTACCATCGCCAGCGACCGGAGGTGGACTTTCCAGGTCCTGCATTTGCGAGGCGGTACAACGTGGTTGTGTGGTCTCACTGCGGACCAACTATCAGCCTTGTCTGCACAGGGCGGAACCTTTGCGTTTCTGGGGCTTTTCGGGCTCGTTTCGGAATTTGATTCGTTCATAATTGTAGGCGAACATGCGTCTGAGCTTTGGTTGCCGAAAACAGTTGATAGGTGACATGCGAAAAGAAATTAGCAGTAGGTTGCTTGGCCGACAGCTGGGACCTGCCTGCCCCGGTTTACTTGCCGCAGGTCTCGCTAACCATCTTCAGGGTAGTGACCTCCAGGTCCGCGTACTCCTGCTTGCTCGATGCCCGCTCCACCTGTCCCTCTTTTTTCTCTTCCGCCTTCGCCTCATAGGTGCGGGAACCAGTGACGGTCACGGTGTGACCGAGGTGTTTGTCCAGCTTGACGCTGGTACTATAGAGTCCCCAGGTCTTGCCGTCTTCACCGGTGATGGAAAACTCGCCGGGCTCGTTACTCTTCTGCAAGCAACCGGTGACAGTCTCCGTATACCGCGCAGGTTTCTGTTCCGCTTTCTTTTCTTGCGGTCGCTGTGTGGAACTCCCTTGAGCACCCAGTGCAAGCGGGCAAAGGCTCAGAAAAAGAATGGTGGCAAGCCAATAAGACAACTCCGCGATTTTGCGGAACATCATTGCCCCGCCCCCAAGAAGTCGCCAACAAAGTGACGACCTAAAACTCAAAGGTTGCATGTTGCCATCCCGATATGTCTGTGCAAAATTGCACAGATTCCCAAATCAGGCTTTCCCTATACTGGCGGGATAAATTGACCAGGTGGTGTAGCCATGACGAATGAACGGCAGAAAGCTCTCCATGTGACGGACAACCTCAACGAGAAAACAGCGTCTGGCCAGGCTCCCTCGCGGGAATCCTCGATGGATGCCTCCGGCCAGAAGGAGTGGTTAGAGCGCAAGTTCCAAGAACTGAGACAAGAGGCAGGCGTGTAGCCGCATAAACGAAAAAACTTTCTAACTCCCGGTTTCATCTCAATCCAGTCACACCGGCCAAAGACTTCCGAACTAGGAGAAGCTATTCCTGACTCGTTCGAGCGGAAGCTTAGGGAGGAAAACTGTAGATCGATACAGCATGAACCCGATGTCTGAAGTTCGGATTAGAGCATAAAGTGCTTTGGTCAAGTTCGCAGTTGCGCCCCTCTGCGAGAGCGTTCCGCCCAAGCTATATGGAGGTACGGAGCGCGTTGTATCGTGGCTTACGGAGGAGTTGGTTCGTCTCGGTCACCGTGTGACTCTTTTCGGCAGTGGCGGTTCTCTAACAACTGCTCGGCCGTTGGCCAACAGAAAGAGTGTGGAGGTAAATCTCCATGAACAAAGCACTGGACAAGATGGCGGGTTGGACAACCGTACTGCTCGGGATTGTGCTTCTGACCACAACCTCTCCGCGACGAGCGGCTGCGCAAGATCAGTATGATCCTCCTGGCCGAGTGGCGCGACTGGGCTACATGGAGGGTTCGGTCTCGTTCCAACCGGCGGGTGAATCGGATTGGGTCCAGGCGGTTCCCAACCGTCCCATGACGACCGGAGATAAGCTCTGGGCCGACCGGGACTCGCGCGCCGAGGTACAACTGGGATCGGCGGCGATTCGTCTGGCGGCCAACACCGGCTTCTCATTTCTGAACCTGGATGATCGCACGGTGCAAATCCAGCTGACCTCGGGATCGCTCAATATCCGGGTGCGCCGGCTGAACCGCGACGATATTTTCGAGATTGATACGCCCAACCAGGCGTTTTCGGTTTTCCAGCCCGGACGCTACCGAGTCGAGGCCAGTGAAGACGGAAACTACACAGTGGTCAGTGTGCGCGAGGGCGAGGGCGAATCGACCGGCAACGGACAGACATTCACGCTGCATGCAGGACAGAAAGGCACATTCAGCGGCACTGACACACTTAACGCGGAAGTCGTGAATATCGCGGGCCAGGATCAGTTTGATAACTGGAGCTATGAGCGCGACCAACGTTATGAACGATCGCGATCGGCGCAGTATCTTTCCCATGATGTCGTTGGCTACGAGGATCTGGATGACAACGGCGACTGGCGCGACGATTCCAACTACGGGCATGTCTGGTTCCCCAACCGGGTTTCCACCGGGTGGGCACCTTATCGGGAAGGCCACTGGGACTGGGTTGCTCCCTGGGGTTGGACATGGGTAGATGATTCTTCGTGGGGCTACGCCCCGTTTCACTACGGGCGCTGGGTGACCATTGGCGGGCGTTGGGGTTGGGTAGCCGGGCCTGTGGAAGTAGTGCCGGTGTACGCACCGGCGCTGGTGGTCTTTATCGGTGCCGGTGGCGGGTTCGGCGGCAATGTGGGATGGTTTCCCCTTGGCCCGCGCGAAGTCTATGTACCCTCTTATAGCGTGAGCCGGGAATACGTCAACCGGGTCAACATCAGCAACACGACCGTCAACACGACAACGATCACCAATGTCTACAACACCACCATCGTCAACAAAACCACCAACATTACGAATGTCACGTATGTGAACAGAAATGTAGCGGGAGCAGTGACGGCGGTTCCGCAGCGGGCTTTCGTCAGCGCGCAACCTGTGGCTCGGGCCGCGGTTGCGGTGAACGCGCGGGAGGTGGCTTCTGCGCCTGTGACTGCGAGGGCGGCGGTGGCACCCTCACGGGAGAGTGTGCTCGGATTGCACGCAAATAGCGCTGGACGAGTGACTGCGCCACCGGCAGCAGTGGCGAGCCGACAAGTAATCGCCAAGGCGACACCCCCTCCTCCGCCTGTGGCTTTCGCAAAGCAACAGCAGGCACTGGCAGCGCATCCTGGACAGCCCCTAGCACGTCAAGAAGTTCAGAGTCTGCGGCCTGCCAATACTGCTGCCGCTCACCCCATGGTCAAGCAAGCGCCACCGGGAAAACCGGCTACACCAAACATGGGCCGGCCGGGGAACCAGCCCGGGAATTCGCCCGATGCCGGGAGACCGGGACCGCCCGCCAATACGCCGCCTGCAAACCAGCCGGCGACCCGATCTGGCAACCAGCATGATCCGAACGAGCGCCCCGGCGCGACGAATCCTGCCCAGCCGAATCGTCCGCCGTCACCGCAGCCGAATCAGCCGACGCCGAATAACCAGCCCGAGCCGAATCGGCCTGAATCGAGCCGACCGCCCGCAGCGCAGCCGACCAATCGGCCCGAGCCGAATCGTCCTGAACCGAACCGCCCGCCCGCGGCGCAGCCGAACAATCGACCCGAGTCGAATCGTCCGGAACCAAGTCCGCCTACACCGAATCGTCCGCCGTCACCGCAGCCGAATCAGCCCGTTCCTCGCCCCAGCACTGCAGTCCATCCTCGGGATCTTTCGCCGATTGCACGCCCCGCGCCTCCAAGCACAGGCAATCCAAAGCTGGACCAGAAATACCAGCAACAGCAGGAAAAGCTCTATGCGAAGCAAGAGCAGGATCACCAGAAACTCCAGCAGAAACAAGAACAGGATCACCAGCGGCTGGAACAACAGAAAGCTGATGAATCGCGAAAGCAGCAGCTAGAGCAGCAGCACCAGCAACAGACACAGGAGTTGGAGCAGAAACACACGATGCAGCAGCAGAAGTTGCAGGAGAAACAGCAGCCTGCCAGCCGGAATCAGCCCAAACCTCCGAAGGGAAAGCCTTAGTGGTTCATTAAGAGTGTCAAGGGCGGGGTAGCTGCAAACTGATTGCCTCGCCCACACGTCCCACCTTGCCCGTTCCGTCTCCGTGGTAATCGCTCCCTCTCCCATTTGACGATGTGGCCAAGACCTTCTCTATTGCTCTGTGAATAGTCCCGCCCCCACAAGAACGGAATCGTGTCATATGAATTTTCTCCTTAAGTTTGTGCGAGCAGAACCACTCGCAGTTTCTGTCGCGAAACCTGTCTCGTATCGTCTCGGGAGCAGACCTAGGGAGCGGAGCAGAGGTAGAGAGCAACTTTTTCCTACCAGGTTTTCCTCAACAAACTCCAGCCCTGTCATAAGCGCCTGCAAATCAGGATGTTGCAAGAATGGATTTTGCGATGCCCCCATTGAATTATGGCAGCCCACTTGCGCTTAGCTTCTCATGAGCAAATTGGAAGAAAAAGACTGGTGCAAACTCTGCGAACTGGTAGCAAAAGAAACAGACCTTCACAAGCTCCCTAAGCTCTTAAGACAACTCACCGAGGCGCTGGATGCCCGTGCGAAAAGGTTCAATGTTCATTCCAACGCGTTTACACCGAACTCCCCAGCCCCGCTGGGAGCACGAGTCTTGCGCATGATACGGACTGCGTGAGGCTTGTTTTGGCGATGTGCAGGGTCTGTAAGTTAGATCCGTGCCAGTCAGATTTGCGCAACGCCAGCGGAACACTGTAACGGTTGTTTCGCTTGGCCCGCAGATCAGTTCGGAAGATCATCTCGCTTCGTTTCCGACAGGAAGACGACATTCAAACAATTCCAATTCGACTTCAGCATCCTATCCTTCTTCACAACGTGATCTGAGTCCGGCCACACGTTACACAAAACCATTCCTGCAGCTCCGGATTCCATCTGATTTCCGCGTGTTTCGAAGTAAACGAGCCCCCAGGAAGTCCCTTCGCCACCGGATCTGGCGGACAAGTGCAAAGAGATAGCCATATAAGGACCAGGTGAAAGAACCTGAACCGAAAGTGAACTTTCTTGCATTTAGAACCCAGCAGAGACTCCAGTTTAAGTGTCCAGGAACTCCATTTGGAGGATGGAACGTGAATTGCACCCGTCGGGACGCTGCGCGTTCTCTTCCGCAGTCATTGTGTGAACATGCTTGTTACGCTTGGGGGTGTGTCTCGACAGCACCCGGGAGTGCCGCGCGGTCCCTGGGGACCCCTCTTGCTCCCTTGCTGGCGCATTCGTTTGGGTGTAGCGGTTGGGGTCAGCGTTGCCATGTTTTCGATTTCCTCGGCTTTGAGCCAGATCAGCGTGGTGACCCAGCACCACGACAATGCCCGCACCGGTCAAAACACGAGCGAGACCATCCTGACTCACGCAAATGTCAACGTGAAACAATTCGGAAAATTGTTCACACAGCTATTGGATGGACAAGAGGCAGGCCAGCCGCTCTACGTTCCGAACGTGTTTATACCGACTGTGAATGCGACCCATAACGTTGTTTACGCAGCGACGCAGCACGATAGTGTGTACGCATTCGATGCCGACAATGACCGGGGCAACAATGTGTCGCCCCTCTGGCAGGTGAATTTCCTGAATCCGGCAAACGGCATCAGTACCGTTCCCCTGGCCGACGAGCTGTGCCAGACCACGGGCTACACGGAGTTCGGTATTCAGGGGACCCCGGCCATTGACTTGAGTAGGAATGCCATTTATGTGCTGGCGATGACAAAGGAGAATGGGACCTACGTTCACAAGCTACACGCCTTGGATCTGGGCACAGGAGCGGAACTCTTCAACGGGCCGGTCACTGTTGCCGCCTCTGTGACCATCAATAATCACACCTACACATTCGTGGACAAATACCAGCAACAACGCCCTGGGTTATTGCTGCAGAATGGAATCGTCTATATCGGATTCGGCAGCCCCGGTTGCAACATTAAGACGGAAATGGGCTGGGTGATGGCGTACGACGCCGGCACGCTCCAGCAGGTGGGTGTGTTTAATGTTTCTCCCGGTGTCGAGGCGTCAGCCGTCTGGATGTCTGGTGCGGGGCTCGCGGGAGATGGGGCAGGCAACGTCTACTTCACTACCGGTGACGGACTGTTTGATGCCGACACCGGGGGTAGCCACTTTGGAGATAGCGTCCTTAAGCTTAACCAGGGCAGCGGCGTATTGAACCTTGCCGACTACTTCACCCCGTACAATCAGCAGCTCCTAAAGACTCAAAATCTCGACTTAGGCGCGGGGCAGGTCACCCTGCTTCCCGAACAACCTACCGCCCCCAGCAATCTCGCGGTGACCGTGGGAAAAGCTGGGGTGATGTACCTTTTGGATGAAGGCAATCTGGGGAAATTTAGCTCCGTCGACAACAGCCAGATCGTGCAGGAAGTGGCCGCTCCAGTTAACGGGCACGTGCTTGCTGGACTGACGTACTGGAACAACACCGTTTTTCTGGAAGCCGAAAAGTCACCCGTGATGGCGTACTCGTTCACCAACGGTCGACTCTCTTCGCAACCCATTTCGCAAACCACAAATACCACGTTTTTGCCTAGGGGCGGTATTGTGTCCTCCAACGGGGCGAATGATGGAATATTCTGGTGCGTCACGCCCTTTACGAACAAGCTGTTCGCCTTCGATGCGACCAACCTTAGCCGCCAACTTTACGACAATAGCAAAGCCGGCTCTCGCGATTCGTTGAGCTCCATGGTCCACTTCGGGATGCCGGTAGTAGCTAACGGCAAGGTTTACATTAACGGGAAGACCCAATTGGCGGTCTTTGGCTTGCTGCCATTTTTTGCCACGGTCGGCGGCAACAATCAAACCGGGGCGGCAGGTGCCACCTTGGCGATTCCCCTGCAAGTAGGTCTAGAAGATCCGTATACGGGCAATTCGGCGCCGGTTCCCGGCGTCCCTGTCACCTTCAGCGACGGCGGAAAAGGTGGGGTTTTCTCGAACCCACATGCGACCACTGATAGCTCCGGTGCCGCCGGTACAATGTATACTCTGCCGTCGAAAGCTGGAGCGTATACAATCACAGCTTCCAGCCCGAACCGCGCGAGTGTAACCTTCGTCGTAACCGCAACTGCTGGTGTCGCTACGACACTAAGCGTCTCCTCGGGAAATTTTCAGGCGGCATCCGTTGGGTCAACTCTTCCGTTGCTCCCCGACCCTTCATGCGTGCCACTACGGGGCTGTTTCGCGTGGCCCGCAGAACGATGCGAGGATCGTTGCGTAGCGCATGAAGGGCTGGGGTGTGTCTCGCCAGCAGAGCTGGTGCGTTCACCTTAGAATGCTTCCCGACGACTCAACCTCGTCCTCTTGAGCTGTCGACATTTCCTGCCAGGGTTTCGAGGAACTCCGTTTTTCGCAATGCCCAGCAGGCGTTATCTATGGTTCTTTCTCTTGCAGCGCATCAGGAGCCCAAAGCTCGCGTGCCTCCCCAATGGGCACACTATCCGCTGCGCTCTTCGTCAGCATGATGAGCTGTGTTCGACATGTGTTAGCATGCGCTGGCTTTCTGAAAGGACCTCCATGAAGCGCATCAATTTTTTGGTTGGGGTCACATTGGCAGTGGGTGTGGTGCTGTGCTTGCTGGGTAGCCGGATGTTGAGCGCCCAGGACAGTTTGAAAAGCGGCACGGTTCTGCAGCGAACGGAACTGAAGGGTGCGCCGGGATGGGAAGCGATCCTGGTGCAGCGTATCCTGCCACCGGACGCAGAGAGCGGCAAGCACACGCAATCGGGCAACGAGATCGTGTATATCCAGGAGGGCGCGGTGATTCTGGAAGTTCAGGGCAAGCCCGCAGTGACCCTGAAGCCAGGCGAGGCGTTCACCACGGTGGCCGGCGAAGTGCACAACGTGAAGAATGCCAGCAGCAGCGCGCCTGCGACGGCGTTGGCCTTCTACGTTGCCAAAAAGGGCGCTCGTCTCGAGGATCTCGCGGTTCCGGCGAAATAAGAATCGCAGAGACGGCCCAGCGAGGAGACAGCCCGTTCCGAAGGATATGTGTGCCAGTTTTACGGGAAGCAAGGCTCCGGAGGTTTCACGTCCTGGGGTAGCCCATTCGGGCCATTCCGCCAGAGCCAGCAAGATCGTATGGTGGTGGTGAGCAGACTTCGGGGGAGGGCTGTTCGAACGAGCGTCCCATGACTCAATGAGTCTGGGGCGTTTTCGTTTTTGGAGGAGAGCCAGCCAGATCGTAGATTTGCCAACGAGCAGTGGAGGGCGGAAAAGCGGTAGTGTTAAGGCGACAGTCACATTCATAGAAGTCACCAACGGCACCGAAAAGACGGTGAGAAGATCCGCTGCAAGGCGGACTCAAACGGTTTGGCAGTCATTGCGACTATTCGAAAGTCGCTATGGCGGCAATACGCGAAACTGGCTGCCGAGCTCCGTGCGACGCTTGTACACTCATTGACGTGCCATCGTGAACCGGCCTAACATCCCGCTGAATGGCTTCTTCACAGCCTCTCATCGGCCACATCCTCGGCCACTACCGCATTGTCGAGCACATCGGTGCGGGCGGCATGGGCGTGGTGTATCGCGCCCATGATGAGCAGTTAGATCGCGATGTTGCACTTAAGGTTCTGCCCACCGGCACTCTGGCCAACGAAGTCGCCCGCCAGCGTTTCCGCAGGGAAGCTCTTGCTCTCGCAAAGCTGAACCATCAAAACGTCGCCGCAGTCTATGAGTTTGGCAGCGAAGGTGGTGTGGATTTCCTAGTGATGGAGCTGATTCGAGGCGTGACGCTAGATATCAAGCTTACTGGTGGCGCACTATCCGAACTGGAAGTGGTGCGGCTAGGGACTCAAATAGCTGAGGGTTTAGAAGCGGCACACGAGCAACGGATTGTGCATCGTGATCTCAAGCCGGGCAATTTGCGAATCACTTCCGTCGGAAAGCTGAAGATTCTAGATTTCGGTCTAGCACAGCTGATGGAATCGGAGAATCAAGTCGCGCTCACGACAAAGTTGACCGTATCGCAAGGTGTCATCGGCACGCTTCCCTATATGGCCCCGGAACAGTTGCGGGGGGAGATAACCGATGCCCGTAGTGACATCTGGGCCGTCGGAGTAGTGCTGTACGAAATGGCGACGGGGCGGAAACCGTTTGATCAAAAGATTCCGACCGCTCTAGCCGACGACATCATCCACAAACCGCCATCACCACCGCGGCAAGTAAGACCCGAGTTGTCAGTGCAGCTGGAACCCATCATCCTGAAGTGTCTAGAGAAAGTACAGGCTAAGCGGTATCAGTCGGCACAGGAACTCCGCTCAGACCTGGAGAGACTAAGTACAGGGGCAGCTCCGCTTGCCGCTCGACAAAGGTGGCTATGGCCCGTGTTGATGGCGAGCACACTTGCTCTGCTTCTGGGTATAACGTGGTCGTATCTGATCCGAAAGCCGGGTACGCAGTCGAGAGCAGCTTCCGTTCCCGTTCGGCGCTCCGTGGCGGTGCTGGGATTCAAGAATCTATCGGGCAGGTCCGATGAGGCGTGGCTCTCGACTGCGCTATCGGAGATGTTGAACACGGAACTTGCGGCGGGGGAGAAGTTACGCATGATTTCCGGCGAGGATGTCGCACATACAAAGAACGATCTTTCGCTATCCGATGCCGATAGCCTGGGCAGAGACAGCCTTGCTCGTTTACGGACGAATCTGGGCACTGATTACGTGGTGCTCGGGTCTTACTTGGATCTTGGGAAGCAAGCTGGAGGACAAATCCGTCTCGATCTGCGGCTCCAAGATGCCACAGCGGGAGAGACAATCGCATCTGTATCTCAAACCGGAACCGAGGCTCAGCTGTTCGACTTGGTTTCGCGTACTGGAGAGCAGCTGCGGGAGAAGCTGGGCGTTGGTACCGTTTCCGCGGTCGAAGCGGTGGGGGTGAGAGTTTTGCTTCCCTCCAATCCTGAGACAATGCGGCTTTACTCGGAAGGGCTGGCTAAGCTGCGTGTATTTGACTCTTTAGCAGCAAGAGACTTGCTGCAGAAGGCCGTTGTCGCAGATCCGCATTTCGCGTTGGCCCACGCCGCACTGGCCGAAGCCTGGTCTAGGGTTGGGTATGACAGCAAAGCGAAAGATGAGGCGAAGAAAGCTTTTGATCTAGCCGCAGGTCTCTCACGTCAGGACCGCCTCCTTATTGAAGGAAGCTACCGCGAAGTGACGTCCGACTGGGCGAAAGCCGTCGAAGTTTACACCACGCTGTTCGCTTTATTTCCCGACAACGTTGACTATGGCCTGCATTTGGCTAGCGCGCAACGCTCGATCAAGCCCAACGAGGCTATCGCTACCCTAGAAAGATTGCGGAGGCTTCCCCCGCCAGAGGGAAATGATTCCCGGATCGATCTGTTGGAGGCTTCCGTGTGGACAGGAGTCGATTTTAAGAAAGCAGTGGCATTAGCGGGAAAGGCAGTGGAGAAAGGAACGTCTGTGCGTTCGCAGCTGGTCGTGGCTCGCGGGTATTCCATCCTGTGCGGGGATCTCGGCTACGTCGGCCGGTCCAATGAAGCCTACTCTGCATGTGAAAGTGCCCGTGAAGCCTATGCATCTGCTGGTGACCGCAGCGGGGTTGGCAGAAGCTTGAACGACTTGGCAGTGATCTATGCGCAGCAAGGCGACCTGCCCCGGGCCCAGGAGATCTGGAAGAAAACACTGGCGAATTTTCGTGAAATTGGAAATGTCGAGGGTGTGGCCGCTGCATACAACAATCTTGGTGAAGTTGTCTTGCAAATGGGTAACCTGTCTGAAGCAAGGTCCCAACTTGGGGAGGCGCTGCCGAGGTATCGTGAGGTGGACGACAGGGACGGAATAGCCCGGGTGCTCGCGGATCTTGGTGAAATGTACAAGCAAATGGGAAAACTGGAGAAGGCAAAGGACGCCTACCAACAAGCCATGGCAACCGCGCGTGAGATAGACGACAATAGCGTTTCTGCTTCTGCACTGCACGGTTTAGGCGAGGTGCTGATAAGTCAAGCCGACTTCACCGCTGCCCGCATCGCATTTCAATCAGCTCTTAAGCTCCGGAATGCCGCAGGAGAAAAACAAACTGCCGCCGAGACACAGGTTGCGCTGGCCGAACTGGCCATGGAAGAGGGTCAGCTAACGGAAGCCGAAACTCCATTGCGCCAGGCGGAACAAGCGTTTCACGATGAGCAGCAAACCGATGACGAAATTTCCGCCGCTGTAGCGCTAGTCAAGAGCATGCTGGCCGCAGACAGGGTCGCAGAAGCCCAAGCAAAGATGGACAGCACCACGAAGCTGGCGGAGAAGAGTCACAGTCGGGCGGTGCATCTCAATTGGGGCATTGCCGCCGGGCGTGTTCTCTTTGCTGCAGGCAAGTTAGCGGATGCCAGGCGGGAGTTGGAGGCGGTTTTGAGCGAGGCCACGCAGGCAGGCTTTGTCGGCTATCAGTTTGAGGCCCGCTTGGCATTAGGAGAGACGGCGAAAACATCGGGTCACGTGGTGACCGCGCGCTCAAACCTCGCTTCCCTGGAAAAGGAGGCCCGAGCCAAGGGGTTTGGTTTAATTGCTCGAAAGGCCGCTGCGGCTCTTAAACAGACATGAAAATGCTCTTTGAAGTGCTGCGGTGCCTATCCGCACCGGGGATTGCGGGCGGATGACGGCCAACTCGAAAGTAATCACTGTCGAGAACATTCCGATTACAGCAACAATCCGGATCAATGAGTGCAAGTCAGGAGAGCGTAGCGGCCCGAGACATGATCGAACGATATCGCGAACGTCACGGCTACCTGCCGCAAACTCCGGCGGCGGATACCACCTACGGCAACGGCGAACTGCTGCAATGGCTCGATGAGCGTGGCATCGCGGCTTACATCCGGGTCGAGGAAAATCCCGCTGCGACGACCGACCTCTATGGCATCGACAAGTTCACCTACGTGCCCGAGGAGAACTACTATATCTGCCCGGAGGCCAAACTCCTGAAGTACGTCGGGGTCAATCCCCTCAACCGCACTCACCTTTATTATTCGACGGTGAAGCGCTGTCGCGACTACTCGCAAAAGAGCCGCTGCACGCGAGGCAAGAGTCGGACCCTTGCCATCCACATCTGCGAGCCAGCGCGGCAGCGTGCCCATGCCCTCGCCCAGACCCCAGCGTTCGCGATCTCGCAACGGGCTCGGCGGAAAGTGGAGGCACTCTTCGCAGAACTGAAGAATTACATCGGATTACGCCGACTGAGGGTGCGCCGGATGCGCTTCGTACGCGAGCAGTTCTATCTTGCTGCAACCGTGCAAAACCTCAAACGGTTGGTGCGGTTCCTCACCAGTAGGCCTGAACTCCAAACCGTAACCGCGTGAGTCGGAAGTCACCAAAGAACTAGAAACACACAGAGGAAAGTACCGAAGGAAAACCACAGCGCCGACGGGACTTTTTCAACACACACAGGCGTTAGCACAAGCTTGCGCCGTTTGTTCGCCAAAATCCGGGTCAGTGAATGATCATTATAGGAGTTGATTTTCACCCCGTGTTTCAACAGATTGCTTCCCTGGATGGGGAGACCGGAGAGCTCCAGGAAAAGCGTCTGGCACATCGCGAAGAGGCCGAGCAGTTCTATGGTGCTCTGGCGGCAACCGGCCAGAAAGTGCGTGTGGGTTGGAAGCCAGCGGGCAGGCACGCTGGTTTGAAAGACTGATGGCGGAGTTGCAGGTGGAGTTGTGGATTGGGGATGCGGCCGAGATCCACGGCAAGCGAGCCCGCAAACAAAAGACGGATCAGCAGGACGCGCAGCTGATTCTGAAACTCATGTTGAAGGATGACTTTCCGCGGATCTGGGTGCCGAACTGGGAGAACCGAGATCTGCGACAGCTGTTGTGGCACCGACATCGTCTGGTGCAAGCGCGAACTCGCATCATGAACCAACTGCAAGCCGTGGCTCTGAATGAAGGGCTGCGCTGTAAGAAGAGGTTGTGGCGGGCAGGCGGACAGCAGCAACTGGAATCGTTCCGGTTGGCCCCATGGGCAAGCCGACGCCGGCATGATCTGCTGGAGTTGCTGGATCGATTGAACCCGACGATTGCGGAGTTGAGCCAAGCCATCGAACAAGAAGCTAAGAAGCACCCGCAAGCGCAACGTCTTATGACCCATCCCGGAGTCGGCGCCCTCACCGCGCTGGCCTTCGTGCTGATCATCGGAAACACGGAACGTTTTTCGCGTGGGAAGCAAGTCGCGAGTTATCTCGGACTGGTGCCGCTGGAAAAATCTAGTGGGAATCGGCGGCGGTTGGGGCACATCACCAAACAGGGGAGTTCGCTGCTGCGCTTTTTGCTGGTGGAAGCCGCGCAGGTCACAGTGCGCAGCCTGCCGGAATGGCGCAGCCAGTACTTCCACTTGATGCTGCGCCACGGACGCAAGACGGCGAAAGTGGCCATGGCACGTCGCTTGGCAGTTCGTTTGTACCGGATGTGGCGTCAGGGATGTGATTACCAGCAGTGGAGAAGTTTGGTTCGCACGCAGGACAGCCCGGAAATCGCGATGGTGCGCGGTAGAACATCGAGAAATTGATTGGGTATCCTGCTCCCCTTTCCAGGGAGTCTGAACTAGTAATCATGATCGCAGTGACGGGCCGAAGAGATGCATGGGTCGGACCGAGTACCTGACCTGAAACGATTACGATGCGAGCCTGGGTTGGCAACAGCACTTATTCGACAAGAACGAAATAGCGCTCTTCACCGAGTGCACGCCGCTGTGCGCTCGAAAAGGCGCTTGACACCGCCGGCATTGTCAGAGACGCGATATTTTCGCCAACTACCACACAACTCGCGATGAGTAGCGGTAGACCAAACTCCTAGCGTTGCATGCGGTTATCCGGCCCGACCGCCGAAAGTCATCAGTGGCCCCAGAAATCAGGAATTGCATCCAAGGATCGTTATGCCGGCACGGATCAAGCATGCATTGGCCGAAACCTACGAAGACGTGCTCCGGAAACACACTCTGCAGATGGCTGCAGCGCTCTCCTACTACTTCGTTCTCTCGCTCTTTCCATGCCTCATCTTTATGTCGGCCATCGTGGCGTACTTGCCGGTGCCCAATCTTTTCGACCAGTCGCTGAGTATGATGGCGCGGTTCTTACCTCCAGACAGCATGGGGCTGGTCCGCAGAGTTTTGTCCGATGTGATCACGCCCAACCGGGGAACGTTTCTTTCTTTCGGTATTCTGGGTACGCTCTGGACGGCGTCGGGTGGATTCTCGGCGGCCATCGAAGCCCTGAATATTGCCTACGATGTCGAAGACGATCGACCGTTCTGGAAAACCCGACCCTTGGCAGTGGGCTTAGCGCTCCTGACTGGAACGCTGATGCTCGTAGCACTCTCCGTGATGATGGTTGGACCCAGATTCGGAGAATGGCTCGCCGGTCGAGTCCACCTTTCCTTTTTATTTGTCTTGCTGTGGCCCTACATTCATTGGTCGATTGCGATAGGGTTCACAATCCTCGCGGTGGAAGCTTTGTACTTCCTTGCTCCGAATGTTAAGCAACGCTTTCTGGCGACACTATCGGGCGCGATCCTCGCCGTTGGCTGCTGGATTGCGCTCTCATATCTGCTCGGTCTCTACTTTCGGCACTTCGCAAACTTTAACAAAACTTACGGAACACTCGGCGCGGGCATTGCGTTGATGACGTGGCTTTATTGGACGGGCTTTGCCATGCTGGTCGGAGCGGAACTTAACTCCGAACTAGCGAAGATCAGCAGCAAGGGCAAGATCGAGGAGAAGCATGAACCTCCCCCAATCAAAAAGATTGATTTTGCCGCCTGATGCGTGCAGTCAGAACTGGACATCGGGCATGAGCTCGCCTCGAATTTTGCTGGCTTTCTTGCGGGAAGCAGGAAGGTATTTCCCATCTCCATTAGGGCCGTTTTCGCCAAAGGTGGTTTTCATCGTGCTGGCTTTAGTCGGCGGGCAACATTGTGAATGGCGTGGCCGCAGACATGGGCGCGTCGCTGGCAGTAATCGCCAGCAAGAATCGCAATGTCATCGGGAGGGTTTTCCTGAAGGGACATGGCTTCGCTTAGGATTTCGGCAGCGTAGGAATCGAAGCTCCTGATTAGACGCTTGCAGCAATTTGCGCTCAAAGTGCAGGGTTCTGCAACGGCGTTTTTTCCTCTGACCGCAACTACAGTCATCACGCGCCCTATCAGTCATCACAGATGGCATTAAAACTGCCCCACTAGCTTGCAGACACGAAGCGCGGTGACTCGTGCCTACCTCCTCCTCCCCCAGTTCTTGGGGAGGCGATCTCGTGCGTCGTGAAGACCTACTAAAGCCTGATTCGATAAGTGAAGTCATACTTCTGGTTGCCGGTGTTTTGGTATTCGTGATCTTGCTGCTTATCCTTTTGGTAGCACTGACGCAATCATCCGCGCTGTTCTGAAGGCCGAGATTCGCCTACCCAACTCAGCGATTTTGATCGTGGTGCCCTTACGTCCCGCAAGCAGAGAGGGAGGGCCACTATGCGTCGAGATTGTTGATTTTCGACGCTGTGGATCGAAAAGTCATGTACTTAGACCCGAGCAGCCAGTCGAAAACAGGCAAGAAAATGTTGAAGTTCTTTTGCGGTCTAGCGTGGTGCGCCAAATGATGCGCTCTCCAGGCATCCGGCACCCATCTTCCGTCGTGTGTTCGCAAGTGGACCTCTATTCCCACCACGATGTAGGTCAGGAAGGCAGCAGCTACTCCTGCCAGTATCCGCAGATGGAGCAACTGGTCGGGAACAGCAAAGAGCAGAACATTGGTGATAAAGATGGCAGTCCAGAATCCGAATGTCATGGTGATGTGCTGGGGATTGGAGGGCGCAGAATGATGCAGAGTGTGACGCATGGCAGCAGGCTGGTACAAGCTAGGCCAGTGCATCGCCCAGCGATGATATGCATACTCGATCCAGTTCGACCAGACCAACCCGGCGAAGAAGCCCGCCAAGAATCTCATTTGACCACCACCATTACTTGCTCGCAGCCCTTGCGATACGTGACGGCAGCGGTCCGACAGTGCGGCGGGCTAGAGGACAGATCGCAGTCGATGAGTCGAATGCGGGTAGCGCATTCCAGTTGGATGTTCATGTTGAGCAGGAAAGGCTTAGGTCGGGATCGCGATGCGCAGCCGGTCAGGGTAGCTATCAGCAGCACGCTGACCCAGGCTCGGCCCGACATGAAACGCGCCTCCTCATGTGGGAGGGCTTCCTAGAGGGACGTCGTCGAACAGCTGTCCCCCAGAACTGCTCATCATTAGGAGTCTAGTCGTGAGCGCCTATATATAGGACGAGGCTGTTGACACGACGAAAACTCCAACGCTACTTGGTGCACGCAGACTTCCAAGTGGGACGCAACAGCAAACGCTGAATACAACAAACTTATGAACGGTCTCGACGAAATTCTGCCGGTTAAGTGTGCAAACGTATGAACACGTCCGCCGGCGCGACGTGACGACCCCGTTTACGGACACTTCTCTAGGGCATTCTCTCTCGGCGCGTGCCCTCGCCCACCCGCAGGGGTCGTCCTGGGGGACGAAAGTAGGTCATTTTTGAGGGGGCAAGCGGGTGTAAAATGCGCCCCTCGCAGGGGGGCCACCATGGACTGGCAATGCAGATGTACTACGGTGGAACACAAGCATCCGGATAATCGCTGTCCGAAGCCCGCTGTTACTGCGGAGTGCTACTGCCAAGAATGCCACGACAAGGCTGCGAAAGAGGCCATGGACGCCCAGGAGATTACTCAAGGCAATTAGCTTGAGCGTACAATAGCCCGCTTTTCGACGTCAAAAAGGAAAGTCCGGTTTAGAACATCTTTGGTATACAACGTTTGCTCCAATCCCGGACGGTGTTCCATGAAGAATACGCAGGCGACGCTATCTAGGACCTCAGTCAATGAATCACTTTTGTCACTAGCCCTTCTCGCAGTGGTTTTGTTCTTTACGACTGTGCCCCGTATTCAGGCGGAGGACCGCGACAGGTGTCAGCGCCGAGTCGTACACGCGGAGCATGAACTCCACGAGGCAATCGAGAAACACGGACGCAACAGCAAGCGAGCAAATCACGAGCGCCGAGAATTGCATAATGCGCGGGAGAGGTGCTGGCGTGAGCGGCATCAGTGGTGGGATGAACACGAGCACCGCTGGCGCACGGAACGCGATTGGAACGAGCACGACCACGACTAGCCGCCGCTTCCGGCTCCCCAGGCGAATGGTGAGCCAGGAGGCTCTCAAAGCTAACTGGCTCACGTCTTTCGTGAATCCCTGTGGGGAAGAGCCAGCTAGCGAGGGCTTTTATATCCTCGTAACATCCAACATGCCTGCGTTAGAATCTTCGGATGTAGGGGCAGAGTTCACGATGATAGACCCATATCAGGTTTTGCAGCAAAAGGAGTTGGATGTTTCGCGTCTGCGAAAAGAGATCGAGGCGCTCCATTCTGTGATTCCATTGCTTGTCGAGGACGGCGACTGGGCCGAGCACGGGCTGGCTTTGGCACCTTCCTTCTCGCAGTTGCCGAGGACGGGTACTGCTGGTCTGAAATAGTAGCTGACAGCCGCTCGGGCTCAGTGAACCGAGCTGGCCACAGACGAAAAAACGTTATTCGCGTTTGATCCGATCATTCGTATAGTGCCGACAACCAGAACCATGTATAGTGCCGACAACCAGAACCAAGATCACGGCCGGCATGACGGCATACTCCGCGATGTCCTGGCCCTCTTCTTTGCACCACAGGCGGAAAAAGAAGCTAGACATTGCCCTCCTACAAATGGCGAATATTCCACAAACTACTTCTTGCGTCTGCGCACGACTCTCCCAGCAAACTCAATCCGGTGCCAACCAATAGCAGTGGGAACGGTTCCAGCGTCGTTGCTGCGGTCCCAAAGTTGTCGGCTTGCGTCGTGCCGTTGGAACTTACACCGTTATAAGTGACTAGTTGGCGAACTGGCTCACGTTTCAGTCCACGCGCCCTGTGATTGAATATCTCTGGACCACCGGCTTGCACCGTCTAGTTGGGCCCGAGCGTTGGAGCGTTGGGAATGTTCTTGGCTTTCAATACCAGCACAGCATTGTCGCCCGCAGATACGGCTGCACTCTCCCGCTGGGCTAAAATTCTGATGATGATACAGGCGACGATTTCACTGGCGGTGATTGCAGTACTCGCTGCGAGAGCGGTGAACATTCTCTGGCGGGGGGAACCTACCGTCTCGCGAGCAGAGCGGGGGGGAGCAGAGCCTGAGGTGGTGAGAAGTGCTTCTGAGACGAGGGGATGTTGCGCCCCCAGCAAGTCAAGACGATCGCTCTCGCCAGATTCTTCCGTGAGGATGCGCGTTCCCATTGTGACCATTACCTTTGCTAAGGTCTCCCCAGTGGCCATTGTCTTTGCCGTACAGTCCATCCATTACAAGGGCGTTTGTCCTGATCCGGCCCATCTGTTCATAGATGTACTGGCGAAGGTCGGCAACGTCCAGAATGCGAGTTCCATCGTTCAGGCGCGCATACATCAAATCTTCTCTGAGGCCTTCGAGCAGGGATAGCGCGATTTGTCTTTGGTTGATGTCCATGATTACTCCCAGTGCGGAAAACGCTTGGACAAGGTAGGCTACTTTCCTTGCTGCACAGTAATCTGTCCAATTTTGAACACTTTTGTGGGGCGAGTATTTATGAGAGAGGTTGTAGTCTTCGATCAAACCGGAATACATGTACGGCTCAAATAAGCCCCATGCAGTTAGTAGTCTGCAAGAAAGGCCCCGCTCGGCGCGGGCGTGTATCTGCTGAGAAGAAAATGAGGTGATTGTTACGTCGCGCAGGCGGACGCCGACCGCAAGCGGCTACAAACCATTAGGACAAACATCTCCCTGCATCCCCCAGTTCTCGATCAGTAGCGAATGGCTCACGACCCGGTGGGTACGCGAACGCAAATGAGGGACCGCTTCGGTGCGAGCTTGGCGACTATGCCCCAAGAACTCCCTGATCCGCAGCTTCGCTTTGTGCAGTTGGGATTTCGAATTTCCTACGGAACAGTCAAGCAATTCGGCAATCTCCCGATGCTGGTAGCCATCGACTTCGTGGAGGAGGAAGATGGTCTTGTATCCGTCCGGAAGTTCTTTGATCGCCTGGGTCAGAGCGATGCGGTCAACCAAGCTTGCGAGATGCCCATCCCTATTCCCATATTCACGGCGAACCAGCGTGGCATCGTGCTGGTAAGGCTCGTCCAGAGAGACTTGCCGAGGTGTCTTTTTTCGGAAATGCATCAGCGCGGTGTTGACCGCGACGCGGTAGAGCCAGGTCGAACCCACCGACCTAACTCGAATGCAGCTTTGTCACGCGCAGCTTTCAACTGCTTGAGTATGTCCATTTATCCCCCTCGGGTTGGGATTGTAACAAACGGGACTGTGTGGGCTTCTTTCAGGGCACCCCTTGCCGGAAATGCTTCAAGGCCTCGGTTCCCTAAATCAGTACAGCTTGTTAGTTGCGGTCGTCGGTTCGGTTGTGTTCTTGGTGATTTATCACGCGATCCGCCGTGTTTGAAGGGAGCCGCCCAACAGCTCCAGCTGCTTGCCGTTCCGTATCGTCTGTGCGCGATAGGAACACGATAGGATTTGGTATCTCTGTCGTACTCCTTTTCTCTTCCAGCACGTATTTGACTGGCGACGATCCTCCCAGGCTCGGGTTGCGTGACGTCGCGCCGAGCCCCTCGCCACCCTACTGTATGCTTGACTTGACTCACCTACCGCGCAGACGGCCCGTCTCGGCACGCACCCAGAGCGTGGATCACTGGCCGCGCTCCTCCTGAGTAAAGCACTCAACGGTGGCGAAAAAACATCGAGGTGTGCAATTGTGAACAGACGCAAGTTACTTACCCCGTTTACCGTGGTGAAAATGGTGCTTCGGCCTAGACCACTGACAACCGCACTGGCTGAGCGTAGCGAGAGGTGGCTTTGGCAGGGATGAGTTTGATCAGTTCTCCGTGTGAGTGCTGCGGACGGCGCTGGGCGGCCAAAACCAGGGACGAATCAAGGTATTGCCCGGGCTGTAAACCAAAGAACATCGACCGGCCGTTGAGAAAGCACCTGATGCAAGCCGTTGCTTCGGCATTTGAGGTAACTGGCATTCGGTCTTTCTTGACTTCCATGGAGATGAGGGGGGCCCGAATCCGCGTGATCGAGGAAGCCTCTCTGGACTTGACCAGATACCTTGATAGTAGGCAGGATCAACCGCTCGACACCAGTTTCATTGTCTTGTTCGATAGCCTGGAAGATGAGGTACGGTACGAGGTATCTGATTTTTACGCTGGTAACATTGATTCGGTCGATCGCGACTTGAAGAAAGAATTTCCGAAGGTGTTCAGGCAGTAAGAACCTGACAATGGTCCAGTACTCGGAGTCTTCCCGCAACCTCAAAGGGAGGATGCGCAGCCTGTAGATAAATCTGGTCAATGAGTTCTATAAAAAGCAGTTGATCGCGCCTTGGGTGCAGTCGCTGGTGCCAGAAACTTGTCGCGGCGCCGTACTGTTTGCGAGTCTTGTCGAGGATTCGGTTCGGCGAGCTAAGGCCGACTTCCCACTGGTGCCTTTGTGCCCGGTAAAAAGCATGGCTCCGCCCCCCTCCGTGTGGCGTCATACAGCAGCGCCTTGGTCACCATCAGTGGCACTCTGTTCCCCCAGACTATTCGCAAGAATGTGCAATTTTGAGCAGTCCTACCATGATGTAGAAGTCGTACCATTCAAGTTATACGAACGGTGTGCAGTTTGTCGCAGGTCAGATTTTGTACACGTAATCTCCCCGGAGCGGGACCTTCTCTTTATGAACCCAACCGTTTTCAATTGTAGGAAAGGCAGGAACTAAGACATGAAACGCATCCTGAAAATCGGCGCAATCGCATTTGCGATTCTCCTCGTGATCCTGATCGCACTACCTTTGCTGATCAATGTGAACAGTTTCCGTCCGAAGATCGAGTCGGAGTTGATGAGTGCGCTAGGGCGACAGGTGGCGGTGGGCAATCTGAGCTTGTCGATTCTTTCCGGCAGCGTCGTGGCCGACAACATAGCCATCGCTGACGATCCCGTATTCGGCAAGTCCCCCTTCATTACAGCGAAGTCGTTGAAGGTTGGCGTGGAAGTGATGCCGCTCATCTTCACGAAACAACTGAACGTGACCGAAATCAAGCTGGAGCGGCCCGAGATCACGTTGCTGAAAGCAGCCAACGGGAAATGGAATTTCTCAAGCATCGGCGGGGCTTCCGCCAAGAAGGCGCCGGAAGAGCCGAAGTCCGGAGGGACATCCTCGGCCAATCTCTCGGTGGGGAAACTGAATGTGAACAATGGGAAGTTGATTATCGGAAAAGCGAATTCTTCAGCCAAACCGCAGGTCTACGACAAGGTGAATCTTGACGTCAAGAATTTCTCCTTCACCTCACAGTTTTCGTTCAAACTCACGGCTCAGCTGCCGGGGGGAGGGGACGCGAATATTTCTGGGAAAGCCGGTCCGATCAGCGTTGAGGACGCTGCGAAGACCCCATTTGAGACAGCGGTGAAGGTGAACAACCTGGATATCGAGTCCTCAGGATTTATCGATCCCTCGAGCGGCCTTGGAGGGCTGGCAAATTTGGACGGGACACTTAACTCGAATGGAAGCCAGGCGAGGGCCGTGGGCACACTTACCGGCACGAAACTAAAGTTTTCGCGGAAGGGCACGCCCGCCCCGAAGACGGTGGTTATCAAGCACACAGTGGATGTCGATCTCGATAAGCAGTCGGGAACACTGACGCAAGGGGACATTGCGATCGGGAAGGCTATGGCGCACCTGACCGGAACATTCCAGACACATGCCAACACGCAAGTGTTGAACATGAAGCTGGATGCGCGCGACATGCCGGGGGATGAACTCGAAGCGATGCTGCCATCGCTGGGTGTGGTGCTTCCCTCGGGTTCGCAGCTGAAGGGCGGCACCCTGTCGGCGGAGCTGGGGATTGTGGGGCCGCTGGACAAGCTGGTGATCACTGGGCCAATTCGGCTAGCCAACAGTAAGCTGACCGGGTTCGACCTGGGGTCGAAACTGGGGGCGCTGTCGGCGTTCGCCGGGAAGGCCGTTTCCAACCCGGACACGTCGATCCAGAATGCTAGCCTCAACGCGCATATGGCGCCCGAAGGGACGAAGGCGGACAACATTAATCTGACGGTTCCGACGATCGGTGTCGTTACCGGAGCGGGGACGGTGAGCCCGACGGGGGCACTGAACTTCAAGATGCTTGCCGATCTCAAAGGTGGCGTCGCGGGCGGACTGACGCAGGTGGCAGCACTGGGCAGCGGCAAGAGCGGCATTCCCTTCGTCGTCGAGGGAACGACGTCGAATCCGCACTTCATCCCCGACATGAAGGGAGTTGCGGCTGGCGTCGCACAAGGTGCATTGGCAGAAGCGACGGGTGGGAAGAACGCTTTGAAGGGAAACCCGGCGAATGCAATTGGCAGCCTGCTCGGAAAGCAGCAGAAGTAAAGCTCTACATACAGAGTTACTCTAGTGGAATGGGGACCAGACAGGTGTCAATGCGTCGGCGCCGCACGGCTGCAAGAAGAGCATTCAGTCCCGGGTTCACTTGCTGGGAACGGCTTGGCATCGCTGCCACCGAAACCGTCGTGTGGGGTTGCCTCGGCTTTATCCCGGATGGGACTCTCCATGATTAAACAGCCAAGCAAGATCACCCAAATGCCAAAGAAGAATCGGGTAGAGTGACAGACTCGGGTCATGAAAGCGGACGAGGGCCAATTCGACGCGAGTGCCAAGGCAGTAAAGGTAAACAAGAAGGAATTTGACGCCCTGTTTGCACGACTTTTGAAAAATCCGCCCAAGAAGAGGACTGACGTTAGAACCAACCAAAAGAACAAGGCAACCCGATCTAAGTCTTCGCCTCGATAATTTCCGTGCCGCTTACGGCCTAACAAACGGCATGAAAGCGTTTTGCTCCACTAGCTTGCTATAGGGCAGCGCCTTCCCCTCGCCATCCGGCTCACAGTCTGCTCGAAAATGTCAGCTGCTCCCGCCCGTTGAGCCTGTAGCCAAACTCGTTCAGGTAGTGTTGCAGGTGCTTTATCGACCCCGGATGGAATGACCCATAGGTGAGAAGAAAACTTTAGGGTTGTGACCGCGATCACAAGCGCGCTTTGTGGTGACCGATCGCTACCGAGCAAGTTTCGGCGAAACCGACCTCTCAGGCACTGGCAACGAGTGGTCCGCCGGCTGGGCTGCGCTTGGCACCGGCTCTGTCGGCGGCACAACCGCCGGTTTGGGCGCGAAATAGCGCACTGTCACATCTTCTCCAATGTCGACTTCATTCTCCCCGACGCGCACGCGCTCGCCTCTGTTCCTGGCAGGCCTCGCTTCTTCCGTGGCTCCTGGCACGGTCCGCCGCATGGCCGTGCTGTTCTCCGGCACCTGCTTTGGGGATACGAAGGGCACCTGCTGCTCGAGGGCATTCGACTTCTGTAGCGCTGTCCCCAAGGGCGAAACACAGCGGCGAGCGCTGTAGGCAATCCAGCAAGCTATCACAAGCGCAGCCACGACGGCTGGCCCGGCCACCTTCCGCCAGGGCCTGCGCAGGCGGACACGCTTCAATCGCTCCGAGGTGGCTGTCGCTGCTTCAGCCGGCTGCCAGAGCGCCGGTAACACTTCCATGACGGCTTGGCAAACCTGATCGATCGCGTGTTCGTTCGGCGGTTCCGGCATGGACATGCTGTCGCTGGGAAACGTCTGCGTCATTCCCTGTTTTTCGGGTGCTTCGGAGATTTCCAGTTGGCCAAATGCGACATTGCCTCCAAACACCGCTTCCGTGCTCCGTTCCGGCTGGCGCTCGACTTCTGACAAAAGCGATTCGTCCCACTCCTTGGCACTAGGCACAGTTTCGGGCCACAGCTTCGCTGCCAGACAGTCGCCCTGGTCCCCGAACAGCAACAACTGGGGATAGCAGGTAGGCTCGAAGTGCCCGTTGCAGGGACCGTTGCAGGCACCGTGTTCCTGTTCTCCATAGAACGGAATTTCCGTGTCGATATCTGGCGCCCACCCCACCGGTAAATTTATGGCCTCGACCTTCGCCAGCAATTCCCGATGGATTCGGCTCAGAGTGTCCAGATTCTCGCTTTGGCTCGGCACCTCGGTCTCGAACTCGAACCAATGAGATGCACTCTGCTGAATAACGTGCGGCACGATCCGAGTCGCCTCCCAGAACTTTTTTCGTAGTTCGTAACAAGGGAGGTCTGCCGCGGCGAGTAAGAATCCTTAACGGACTCGGTCAGCTCCCGCAAAATAGCGGGCAAGTTTCTCGCCAGTAAGCGTCCAGGCTAAGTGCCTGAATCTAGACGCGGCGGCGACACATGCTTTCAGCACAGCTATGACCGAAAATGCACAAACAGGTCAATTTGATTGCGACGGCGAAATCGGTCGTACAGCAGGACTTTGTGCGCAACAGGTCGTTCGGTCGAGTCATATAGCACTGCCTCTCGTCACGAATAATGACAGGGTTGCCGCTGGTTTATTTTCGGAAATGTATAAAATTGAACAGTTATTAAAACCGTTAACAGATACTGTGCCCAAGTCTGGCAACTCGACACGCGGTCATGGGTTAGCGGCGGAAACACCGACCATTCGGACCCTCACGACCGCTTTACTATACTGTGCTCGCACGTGCACGTTTCTGGCCGGGCCCACACGGGTTCGGCCTTTTCCGTACCCGACCCCAAGAAGACCCGACGCAGCCCCCGGCCCCGACAGCGCTAGGGTGGCTCCGCTTGTGAAACCCCAACCTGGCGTCCCAGTGTCAGGGGGTGCCGTGCGCCCGTCATCGAGCCACAACCAAGCTCCTGGCGAGTCGGAGTCATGGCCTTGGGTAATTTGGGAAGCCACGAGTAGCCCAAAGGCACAAGTACTGGCGAGAATGGCTCTTCCAGGGTGGGATCGAATCTTTTGCTGAGTGTGCCCAAATCGACAGATGGCTCGAAGGTGGACGACGCAGCGGTGATGAGCAAGCCCTGTGGTACCGATGGCAGAAAGCATGAAAATCACATGCCAGGCGTTCAAGAGCCAGACTGTCACTGCATCCTCGGTGCGGAGTGGTCGGTTTTCAAGACGTGCTTCTGAATTCTTTCAAACACATTCTCAACAACTCGATCACAGCGCACCGCAAAATTGAATGCTTCTTTTGTGCTCCCACTCGAACATGCAGCCGTCGGGCTGAAGACAAACAACGGCAGATCGAGTCCGGAATCCCTACTTTCTGTTATTCTCTTTGGCTTCAGACTTGGCTTCAGCTTTCCCTTCGGCTACGGCTTGGGCTTTTGCTCCGCGAATTTCCGCAAGGAACGGCTGGGCTGCGGATGGAGCCGGCACCTTGCCCAACAGCAAACCCCGAGTTGTGACTTTGCGTCCATACATCGCGTGCCGGGAATCATTGTCTTGACGGAGCGATGCACCTTCCAACGTGAGCCCAGCGAACGCACCTTTGGCACGGGAGTAGGTCAGGATCTCCGTATCCATCTTCCAATCCGTACCGGCCTCGGCATGTCGTCCAACTGGACCCGCTGCGGCTGAAGCGTCTCCTCCGATTTGGAAATTACTGGAGAGCAGCCGTTGCATCCCCTTTTCATTCTGAATGATCATTACTACGTCCACAGCTTCTACACCGATCTGCAGCCCCCAACTTCCGCCCGAAATCGTGATGAATGCCGGCGCACTCCAGCCATTCGCCGTGCGGCAGGTGGCGACGCCTTTGCCTCCTTTGCCTCCGAAGATAAAGCCGCCCTTGACCATGTGGGGCACAACGGCTACGCATTTTGCGTGCTCCAACACTTCTTCCGGGATTCCTTTGTCGGGCATTCCCATAATTTCGTGCAACACTGTGGTGGCGTTGTCCAGTCGGTCGGTGGCATCTTCCCGCGCCGACCCTGCCCAGCACAGCGTGCCGAGACTCAACATCGCAAGTACGAACATTACTTTTTTCATGGGACAACCTCATTTCTGTGACCTCTGCGCCGCTCCTCTGGTTTCGTGCTGTTTGTACACTCGCACCCAAATCCGAGTGGACATGACGGCACACCAAGTCAGTTCCGACCTTAGCAAATCAGAATTCAAAAGGTCTGAGCAATAATGCTCATACTTGCCACACGAAATTGCCGACAAATTGTCGTGAAGAGATCTTTTTTGTTCTGTTCTGGACGAGTCCAGATTGAAACCGCGTCGGAACTCACATTCCGCTTACTCCTGGCGGGCGAAGGTGAATAGTTCCCAGTGCGCCTGCAAGTCTCGGCTGTAGTGGATGAATCCCATTTTTCTGAACTCATTGATGAAGTGACTCACTCGCGAGCACGTCTTACCGACCATCATCTCCGCGAGAGTTTGCTGGCTCACTTTCAGCACCGCCGACTTCGACTTGGATTGCCTTCCAAACCGCGCTAGCAGCAATAGAATCCGCGGTAATAGCTTTTCCCTGGAATGGAAATCTGATCTACGAAGTCTTCCTCGATTCGGATAATGTGAGAAAGGGAGTAAGAGATAACCAGCTCTGCGAACTGGAAAGAACTCAGACTATTGTGGGTGGTTGCTGTTCTCAGCTTGAAGTGCCTTCTCGTCCTCTCCCTGGCCGCTTTCAGTAGCGGTTGTTGTCTTGACTGTCTTCCGGAGTGTCTTGCTTGTTCGCCCCGAACCTTTAGCCCATTTTATGCCTGCCGAAGGTTTACCTTTCGTAGTCTCGTTGCCAGTCTCCACTTGACCCTCAGGTCTGACACCGAGTCCGTCTGCAGTCCGGGTATCAACCTGCCCGGTGACTGGCAGATTCTCAGCCTTCTGATACGCGCGAATACTCGCTCGGGTCCGTAGACCGAAGACGCCATCAACTTTGCCTCGGTAGTGTCCTTTATCGCGCAGAGTTTCCTGCATCTTCTCGATATCGTCCCGATCCCGACGTCCGACCCCTGGCTCTTCTTTGCTGAGGTTGGCTCCCGAAGCGAGAGGCGTCGGGCGTGGTCCCGAGATCCCCGTCGCCAGGAATATAAAGACAACCCCAGCCCACGCGGCTTTGCTGACTAAAAACATTCCTTCTCCTCTTATTTGGCACACTGGCGGTCCAAGGTAAGGCCCTGAGCGCGGAGTGTTCCTGTGCCTTCGGGGACTCACCACCGTGTCTCGGGGAGGGCCTGCCTCAAGAGAGAGATCGGGCCGCCTGGTTTGACGGGCAAAACTGCTCTCTTGAAGCATCAATAGGTTCGCTCATTTACGAGCCCAATACTGTACAGAACGGCTCATTTTACGAGCAGACGTGCTCAGGGAGTGAGTTGCATGTAAGCCCGGATTGGCTGAAGTCCAGACTATGGCGAAAGTAACTCCATCAGTTGGTGACCAAGCGGCTGCGTGGATCATGAAAGGAAGCCTGGAAGCAAATAGCTATCCACGAAGTCTTTCCCTCCCGAAATGAGCATTCTTGCTCAGACGAATGCGGGGTGGAGTGCTAACGTGAGGTGTGCTTCCAGCCGAATCGCCGAGGAGCCGCAGAGTCGCTCGCCGCTGACCGCCTGTTCGCAACCATACAAGTGCACTCGTGGCGCCAATCTACATCTACTTAAACACTGTGTTCTAAGTCATTTACACGCATTTATTACGCTTTGTTTAGGGCTATCGCGCAAAACCCTGCAAAGATACGAAACTTCCTCTCGTTCCGGATCACTTTTCCAAAATGGGGACCTTGGCGGAATGTAGTTCAACCGCCATGGATGCCTCGATCAGCAGCAGCCTCTTGATTGCGACGGGTTCGGGCGACGGCGGGAAGAGCGGCTAGAAGTGTTCACCTCCAGCTCTGCTCGTGAGACGTGACGGGGCCACTACGCGCCTGCCGGAGTAGAACCGACGGTGTTGGATGTGGCGAAAATGGTGCCGATTCGCGGTTTAGATCCAGCAGAGAACAGAGATAGGTAAATCAGGGCCACTCCGCCTTTGCTTGGAACATAGCTCGGTTTCACGATGGTGAAATACATCCGCGCCATTGAGGTCATCGATCATAAGCCATTGGCAAGGGCCGTCAACAAAGTGCCGACCGTAAAACCCAACGGGTGCACGTTCCCGTCCCGAAATTATCTGTTCAAAATTGCACAGATTCTTAAATCAGGATTTCCTTAGACTGACGGATCAATTAACCAGGCCGTGGTGGCATGACTGTGAATGAACGGCAGATCGCTCTCCATATTGTAGAAAATCTGAAGGAGAAAACAGTGCCTGTCCAGACTGCCGCGCGGGAATCCGCGATAGATACCTCCGGCCAGAGGGACTGGTTACAGCGCAAGTTGCAAGAACTGACACAAGCGGCAGGCGTGTAGCCCCATGAACGAAACAACTTTTCAACGGCCGGTTTGATTTCAATCGAGTCACGGGCCAAGGACCTCCAAACTAGGAGACCCCGTGAGCGTCTGGACGATATTGTTTGTGGTCTTGTTGATCGCTTGGATCGGCGGTTTCACTGTTTTCCATGTGGCGGGCGGGCTGATTCACCTGCTGCTCGTATGTGCCTTAATTTGTTTGATCGTGCATTTCGTGATGGGCGCACGGACAACATAGGGAGCAACACCTTGACCGGAAGCACAACCGGCATCTAAACACCCACCAGAGGAGACAGATGCCGTAATCATATCCGCATCTTATCTACTTCTTAGTGTGCTTGGCCCTCCTAGCCCTCCAACGAGCTTCGCGGAGGGCGATTTCGAGGGTGGGGTGTACGCTGAAGGCCTGTCACGCTTTCCGATGACCAACTAAGATCAAAATGTCACGCGACCCTGCTGTTGCGGTACCCGCGCGTTCGAGGCTTCAAGAAGGAAATCCTGGCTAAAATTGCGAGGAACAACCGTCCTGGCTCCTGGCCTGCCAATTCCTGAACGTGCTTCTGACGGAACGCCGTTGTCAAGGAATCACATGAAAGTTTACCTTATCAATCCGAGTGACAGCTCCTTCGGCATCAGCGTCATCACACCACGTTGGCTCTATGTGCTCGCTGCTGCTACACCCTCCTGCTTCGGTGACCCTGTAATAGTTGACGAAACATTGGAGCAGTTGGATGGCAGAGGTATTGCAGAGGTATTGCAGCTGGGGATATTGTTGGAATTGGGATTCACACGGGCAATGCACTGCGTGGCTATGAAATCGGCAGGCTGGCTCGGAATTGAGACGCACTAAAACAGCTACGCCAAGACTCTGGTTGCCAGTTTTCGTTTTCGTGGCAACGCTCGCCTCATCGTCACAGGTGCCTTCGTCCACCACTGAAATCGAACCTCCCGACCTTAACCTGATACTGCAACGCTTGGAGGATGTCCAACACCATGACCCCGCTCAATCTAGACCATATGAGGTGACGCGAGAATACAAAGTGTTCCGCGGCAATGATAAGCAACCCACCTCTGAGGTCATGGCGCAGATCAATTTCGTTCCTCCGGACATGAAGACGTACAAGATTACGCAAGCGCGAGGGAACTCAAGGGGAGAAAAAATAGTTCGCGAGCTTTTAGACCGGGAAACCGAGTCGGCGAAGAAAGGACACGGTAGCGAGATCAGTCGAACGAACTATGACTTCGTTTTTCTTAGGCAAGAGAACTTCGGCGTCATTCCTGAGTACGTTTTGCTGATCGTTCCGAAGCGGAAGGATAAATACCTTTTACGGGGGCAGATCTGGGTAGACGCAAGCACTTTTCGTATCCGGCGAATTGAAGGAGTACCCGCCGCTAGCCCCTCCTTTTGGATCAAGAACATTCATATCACTCTGCAATTTGCACAACTGGGTGGCATGTGGGTACCCGTTTCCTTCGACGCTGTCGCGACAGTCCGCTTCTTGGGGCAGTACACACTTGCTGGCCTCAATATCCGAGCCGCCGAGTCCTGATCCCGGCCTCTCCAGCGTTGTTTTTTCGTTATGTGCAGCTTCAGCAGCGATCACTGAACTCGCGCTGCCCCAGTCGCGGCATCGATCTGCGCCTGCATTTTCGACATCGCATCCGTAGCCTGTTGCGGCAGCCGTGAAATGTGTCCAGACGGGATAATGGGATCGCGCTAGTCGTCGCCAAACAGCTTCTTCCTTACCACGTCGACGTTTACCGCCACGCTCATACCACCGCTGATATCCCCGACGACCGGTTGAACCGGTTCTGAGTGTCTCGGAGAGTCGCGTAGGTTTACTGCGCCAGTCCGTCAATGCTTCGCAGTCTGCTCGAGTTTAGACAAGAGTGGCTGTATTTCCGAAAGTGCAGCGGCATCTCCCTTCGCCAGGTCCGCCGTGACTTGATCGCGGGTTGCCAAGGTGTCACGAAGCAAGTTGCGGACTGCGGCGTCCTCCGTGCTACTCGCAATTTGCTGAGCTTGATCAAAAACCTCCCTGGAATACTCCCCGGCCTTCCCATAGTTTTTTTGCACCACCTCCAGATACATCATCGTGGCTGTGTCGCGAAGCCGCGACAATTGTTGGCTGGACTGACAGGAGCCCAATTGTTTTGTCGAGGCCGACAGTTCCTGTTGTACTCGCTGCAGT